>Ga0208012_1000004_pt1 | contig 164921 bp, 229 predicted proteins | sample 15BtaG_FD_184090 | JGI IMG/M metagenome (GOLD analysis project Ga0208012, IMG submission 184090) | Marine viral communities from the Subarctic Pacific Ocean - 15B_ETSP_OMZ_AT15312_CsCl metaG (SPAdes) (version 2) | ecosystem: Environmental > Aquatic > Marine > Oceanic | place: Pacific Ocean... | reverse complement strand
ATTTCCGGTTGTCAAATATAAAGTGCCGATAAATCCCGATATTATATTTTTTCCTTGAAGTATTACCCTAGCCCGCTAGGCTGTCAGGATTACCCGCTAGGCTGTCAGGATTACCCGCTAGGCTGTCAGAATTGGCGTCTAAAGCCATTTTTGTGCTTTGACCTACTATTGTCCGCGTTAGCGTAACGTCCCGCAAATCGACGCACAAAGGGCCGTAGCTCACGCCAGCACACAGCCAAATAAATTAGCGCAGCCTCCCCTACAGCTATACATAGCTTAACATAGTATTATCCTATGTCAAGTATTATCTTTGGATTTTCGGCAACGGATTAGACTAGGTTACTCAGTCCACTGTTCTAATCAAACCTCGTAGAACATTGGCATATAGTAGAAATTCAGTCAATCTTAACAGAGATTTTTCCTTCCATTTTTCGTAAATTGCCAAATCATATACAGAATACGTATGTTTCCCAAAATCCCTATTTGTAACAGACATCCCAAACTCCCTATCTTGTGAGGATTACCCAAATACCACAGATTACCCAGCCCGCCTAATCGGGCTGGGATGTCTAGAGTACGCAGATTGCCTAGCTTACCGGCTTGCCCATTGTTACCGATTTGATGATACAATTTGACAACTTGTAACCCGTACATAAGAGCCACAACTGAACCGCTTGAATACGCTTTATGTCGTGCAATGTGCCCGACACGTAGCTAATGACATCCCGCCAACGCGACGCATAGTCGGCTTGTGATTCATTAACCATAGCGTGAAAAACGGCATTAACCCGCTTAGTGTCCCCATGCCGCCCAACTATTGCAATCAACTCAACGTGCCTATTTACAGCAGTCATCCCAAACTCCCTATCTTGTGAGGATTACTCAAAACATCTAAATACGCTGGACTATCCAGATTACCTAGATTACCTAGATTACCTGGATTGTCGAGAGTACGCAGATTGCCTATCTTAACACGGACTCCATTTCCGTTCTTCAAACGCCATCTTTATTTCTTCCCGCAAATTATGCGCCGCAAACCAAATAATATACAACGGCAAATTCTCTACTTCGTCAACTGGCGAACAACCAGAAGTTTGAACCACAAACGCCATTTCTTCTTCAGTTGCCGTAACTTCCGCAAATTCTCCAGTTTGCCTATCTTGCCGGATTATCGTAAAATCCGGTTGATAAGTACTTAAGAAGAACGCACAAGCCTCGTCATTATTGCCGCTTTTAGCGCAGTCGAGAAAATCTTCTAACGTGCTAGGTGCCCAATTCTCCACATCGACCATAATTGACCCACATAGGCTAATTTGAATAATCATCCCAAACTCCCTATCTTGATTAGACTACCTGCTTTTGCAGGATTACATAAACAACCAAAACGGCCTAGCTTAGCTATTATGCCAAGCTATGCCATTTTACCTGCTTTGCCTATCTTACCAGTTGTCAATTGACAACTGTAAACTTCCGCCTGTTTGCCCTGATTTCCGCAATTGCCTCATTGTCCCAAGTCCCCGCAAATGTTCTAGCTTGCCACAATACTAGGCATGCTAGTTGCTGAATTGTGCAAACTATCGGCTTGAAGCTTTCCAGCCCAAACCCGTCAAATATCGCAGCTTCTTCCCATACCGCAATGTCTTCCAATTCGCCCATTTCAACCATCTTGACAGCCCTGCGCAAATCTTCTATTCGCATCATAGTCCCTAAACTCCGTAGAAAGTGTAACTCGCCTATTTAGCCAGAATGGCCAAAATTATCCAATCCGCCCAGCTTAACTAGGCGGATTAGACTATTTTACTCATTCTATCCAAACACCCAACGTACTCGTTTTTGGTAGTCTGTCATTGCGGCGGAATAGGTGTTGAAGTAGTGTCCCCAATATGCATGGCCATCGTGCGAAACTCGCCATGTCGCATATTCGTTTCCCCACTTTGCCAAAACTATCCAATCGGGAGTTTCGGTTGTATCTTTCCCAACTTGCCCAACTTGCCAACGTTGCACAATTTCTGCTCCGTTTGCCAAAACATTACTAGTTCCCATATTCAATGTATCTTGTGCCATTTCACTAGACTCCGTAGAAAGTGTAACTTACCTAATCGACCAGAATAGCCGAAATTAGCTAGTCCGCCCATCTACCCTAGGCGGACTAGACTATTTCACTTACTCAGGTTACTCATCTTGCCCAAACTCTCCAGCTTCCACAGCTTGCCGCAATGCCTCTATTCTCTCCTTGCTTCCTGGTTTGCCCACAATACCCATTTTACCATAATGGTCTTCGTGGTGGCGTTGTCGCTCCTTCTTCGGGCATTGTGCGGAATTGGCGGTGTTGCGCTTGTTTGTGTTTTTAAGCGTCCATAGGTCTCGCGTACCCGCCTCCGTTGGTACTGCCACGTTGAACGCGCGAAACCAGTCTAAATCGGTCATTTCAACGCCAGCCGTAGCTTCCGCTGTTTTCACAGCTTGTGCATAGTCCCAATTGTCCGCACTTGACGCAAACGATGCTAACTTCGTCATTTCACTAGACTCCGTAAATTGTGTTAACTACTCAAATCGCCAGAATGGCGTAAACTACCGAAATCGCCTATCTTATCAAGATAAGCGGTATCGGGAATTCACCTTGTGTAAACTTCCCATTTTGCCAAAAACACGCCTTGACCGCAAACGGTCCATTTTGCCTTCATTGCCCATGCTACCCAAACTGCCAAATGTTTGGCGGGTAGGCGGACGATAGGTAGACCAGTTTGGGGGTCAAAAACTTCCCATTTGTCCCAAACTACTCTGTTTAGCAAGCTTTCCAGCATTGTCTAATCTCCGTAGACTGTGCAAGTTACCTAAACTGCCAAATCAACCTACTCTGTTAAAGTAGGCTGTTTAGGAAATTTGGGGTTAACTAAACTGGCGAAGCTTAAATCGTAGCTCAACCAACATTGAAAACGAACCGTAACACTTTACTCCCGACAGGCGCCATTCCCGATTGAATCTTAACCAATCGTGTAACATCCAACTAGAATGGTTTTGAACCAACCAATCGTATTGCTCGCGGGTTACTAGTACTGGTTCCATGCTATGCTCCTTGGTTTGGACTGGACCATACGCTAAACAGCCCGCTATGCGTCCACAGAGGACGCCTACGGGCCGTTCTGCACAGAGTCTAATCCGTTGCATATGGTAGGTCCGCAGTCCATTCTACGGATGTCACCACCTAGCGTTCTACCGAATTGTCAAGGAGCGATTGGCGGTGTTGCGTGATACTGCCCGTATCTAGCCGCCCTCGTCGCCGTAGGGCAACGCCGGTTAGAACCAAGTAGCATATCGTGTGCCAAACAGAATAGGATTCTCCTAAGTCTATATGTATCAACATGTTACGCTATTTGGTCCATTCTCACATAGCGGGCCGAGTGTGCGTATATGCACGCCTATTTGACCTAAGTCTATATGTATCAACACGTTGCGGAATGCACACTAGTGTGCGAAAATGACACTCCCTAAGTCTATATATACCATAGGGTTATAACGAAGTGTGCGTTTGAAGTGTGCATAGCAAACGGCGCGCCGCACACTTACAAAATGACAATTTGAACAAATGAACACTAGTGGTCGAATGCCTATTCCGCATATTCCGCATAGGGTTTGTTCCAATTCCCCAATAGAGGGGGTGCGTATGTGCGCGTTTTGTGCTGTGAGTGTGCGTATATGCACAAGCAACTATCGTGCCAAACTGAATCTCATAATGAGATTTTTGTTAATATAGGCAAGTATGGTAAGATAGGTAACCACACCCCCCATAGGGGTGGAAAAACACGTTTTGACCTAGGATACCCCTAACCTGTTGCGCTCGTTAGCGGGCCGCACAGAGACTCACAGAGGATACAAAAATGGCCGATTTGGCCTAAATCACAATTGCCATAGGGTTTGTGGCATATAGTTTGGCACGGAATTTGCTACGCGCCAACTGCCAGAATTGCCATGGGGATTGTGCATATTCTCACTGGTTATGAGTGTGCGTATACGCACACAAGATAGAACCCCTATGGGGATTGTGCATATTCGCACCGCGCCGATAGGCTAGAATCCCTATGCGGATTGTGGGAATTAGCGTCTCATTTTGAGACAGAATTTAGTTGCTATTTGGCATGCTATTTGCGTAGCAAATTCCGTGCCAAAGATACCCTACCCATTCTATTTGTGATATAGCCTATGGAGTTTATGGCATATCTTTTTGACGGGGTCCATAAAAAATACGCCCAATATTTATCAAATACCATACGTTGCTGAAATCCTCCATTTCAAAAAAAATCCGGCCCCCGATTTCTAAAACTCAGGTGTTACCAATTCCAAAACTCGACTGCAAGTCGCAAAAAAAATCCGGCCCCCAATTTTCAAAACTCGGACTTCTCTGTAAAAGTCGTGCGACAGCATCGGACTTTTCTGTGCGTTCGTGCGAGTATTATCGATATCGTATATATTCCCACAGGCACACCAATCGCAAACAGCATCATAATTTATACATTATTTTCCTTTATGTTCTCGACTGTAGGTCGCTATGACTCTCTGCCTTTAATAAGCGAGTCAATCACTATATTAATTAAGCACCACGTACCATGATACATACCGTATATAGTAAAGCCAAAAATAGCACAAATGGTTAAGACAGGAATCTCAAATGAGCCACCCACACAAAACAAAACAGTCAGACACAAAAAGTACATCCCTATTTTATCTTCCATATTTTTTCTCCTGTGCAAAGTCTTCTTTCTTTACCAACACACCATATGGCTCTGCCCATAGTCCGTTTAGCCATATATCATAAAACGAACAAACTACATACCCGTGGAGTCCTTCCTCAACTTTTGTGCCATGTACACTATCTCTCGTATGAACATCGGATTTATTCACCTTTCCAACCCGCCATGTCATATTATAATACGGAGACAGTATTTTGCCTTTGCGTTTATACAAATACTTATACATAATAAGTTCGCCACCGTTTTTATCAAATGTTTTTAAAATTTCTTGACAATCACCAAGTATTATTTTGTTAATTTTACCCATCATAATCCTTCTTTAACTAGTAAATTCCGCAATTTTATTCAATTGTACATCTACTACATTTTTTCCTTCAAGTACCACAGTATGCATGTTTTCGTTAATATTATACCTACAATCTCGTATAGGACTATTAACAAATACTGTATCTTGCTTAAGAACCCATCCCCACCCTTCGTGAATATGGCCAAACACACATAGTTTCAGATTTGGCAAATCCACAATACGATTAGCCAAAGCTACGGAACCTTGCGGTCCTCTTCCTGGTACTTCGTCTAATATACCCCAAGGAGGAGAGTGACACAACAAAATTTCTGCATCTGGACGAATTTCATTAAAAGTTTCTACAAGTTCCTTTTCTGGTTTCATAAATGCCCACGAACCATACGGGGTTTGCCATGGAGTACCATATATTAACAAACTCCCATTGTCAGTATGGAGAGATATACTAGAATCTTCAAGGTAAAAAGCATTACTTGGTAGTTGCGGGATTAATGCGTCTTTAAAGTTCTTGTCTGCTAAAAGCCAATCGTGGTTACCGCCAACAAATACGATATGAGTAGCGGGAACCTCACGTAGCCACGGTAAATACTTACGCCTCCATTCACGACGTTGGTTCTTACGGCCATTACGTAAGGCTATATCCCCACCTATAAGTAGAATGTCAGTTTCGGGAATTACCGGAGTAAACCCGTGTAAATCACTAATACACGTAATCCTAGTTGTCATTTTGTAATCTTTCTGTACCAATATTAAAATATTGTTCGTCTTTTTCTATTCCTATAAAATTTCTGTTCGTTTTTTTGCAAGCAACACCTGTGGAACACGAGCCAAAACAAAAATCCAAAACAGTATCATTTTCATTTGTGTAAGTTTTAATTAAATATTGCAATAATGGTATTGGTTTTTGAGTTGGATGCAATAATTTTTTGTTGTGTTTATTATAATCTAATACTTGTCTAGGATAATTCTCGTATTTAATTGTTCTTTTAAGTTTGTGTGTTTTTCTAGAACAATTTACTCCTTTTCCATCTCCATATCTTTTTGGTCTAGACCAACTTTTGTTCACTTCCTTAAGCCCTTGTGGAAAATAGGGCATATTTTTATCACTACCGTTTGCTGTTGTTCCATTAGAAAACACAACAATTTCTTCAATGTCTTTTAAAGGCTTAAGTTTTGCGTTAACAAATCCAGATGGTCTGTTTTTTCTCCAATACCACATATACTTATACATATTATAATTAGAAGATATCAGACGACTTGTAAATGGTTGCTGACAAAATAACACAATAGCAATATTTTTTTTAGTTACAAAATTAATACAATCCCACATTTTTTTTAAATCTATTACAGCATCCCATTTACAAGCAGTTGTCCCATATGGTGGGTCTGCTAAAATCATATCCACAGAATTTTCTGGCAGTTCCAGCATTTTTTTTAAACAGTCGCCATGTATAAGTTTTGCAATCTTAATTGTCATTATTCATCTTTCTAATATACGGTTCTAAGTCTATTTCCATTTGATATTTTTCTCTTAAAGTATCTGCGTCAATATATAGTAATGTTTCGTCGTGTGGTTCTGTCAAAAAATCTATACATATTATTCCACGATGCAATCCGTAAGCATGTTCTGTTTCCGTGCCATATAGCTCGACTTCGTATTTTTCTAGTAAATCCGCGAATTCTCTATAAAAATCTGCTTTTGAATTACTCATATTTTACTCTCTTACGAACAGATAGTGAAAATACCAATTCGTTTTCTTTACCACATTTACAACAATATACTTCGTTAGTATATATTTGTGGCATATTAAACTGGAACTTGTATGTGGATATATTACGTTTTCCACAATAACAGCATTGCCAATTAAATTTTGTTTTGTTTTTCATTTCTTTTTCTTATTAGACTAGATTCCCACCATGCCAAACTCGCCGTAATAGACACTAAGACTACAACACACACAGGAACTCCAATCCACGGATAAAAGAATGCTAATGCAAATATTCCAATCCAAAATGTTGCCATAATACCAGAGAGCAACAAACTAAGTAACATTAGTCCAAATACTTTCCAAAATTCTTTCATATTACTTATCCAACCTTTCTTTAGAATACATCCAAATTTTTACTACTATGTAAAAAACATAACAGGATACACAAGCCACACCAAAAGGTATAGAAAAAGTCCCGATTATCATAGGTTTATATCCAAATTTTTTATTTCGTCAGTCCTCTTTATGCGATTGGCCCATCTTTCTTCTCTTTGTTCTGATGTCCAATTAGTACCATCTCTATTGCCACCACAGTCACACCACCCACAAATCAAAGGTCCATCAGTACTCGGACTGGTCACCGGCTCATTACAAAACAAGCAAGGAGGGTCACCGTCGTAATCTACCATCAGGTCTGGCTTACCATTAAACATCCCACCCCGACATATACGATACCTAGTCATTACACATCCTTTCTAAACTTACATTAAAAAATTCTGACTTCGTTCTCAGATTTATCTGAGTAAATCCCGCATTTTATCCAATAAAAAAAGTCTCTGTCCGACACAACATACCCTATAGGAAGGAAGATGTCAAGGAAACAGCGACTTTTTGTTCTTTATGATTCGTTTTGATTCATTTGATTCTTTTTATTTAGAGCAAAGCTTGTTTTCGTTCCTCAAACTGCGCTTTACTCACAAACACTCTTCTTTTTCTTTAATAGTACGGAAATTACTCCCGCTGTCAAAGAGAAAATCCAAAAATTATAAAAATAACCAAAAATCCAAGTTTTTCGGGGAAATTACTTCAAGGAGAAATATTATATTGCGGGATTTGCAGTAATACTTGGCACTGTGGGAGGGTACTGAGGAATGTCTGGATAAAATCCGATATTATTTTTTTCTTAAAGTATTTTACGAAAATTGGTGTTTTTTTACATGTTTTTTGTATACTTTTGGGATTTTGGGTAAGAATTATATTTAAAAACCGTGTATAGTACAATAGGCGATTCTTTTAAAAATAGGAGAAAAATATGAGTAATGATAAAGTACACAGCAGTCTTGTTGTGAAAGCACACGCTAAATTAACTGACGAAGTTAATAAAGAACTACAAATTCCAGACCCAAAACCAGAGGTTACGGAGGCTCTTTTAAAGAAAGAAAAGGAGAAACATCAAGAAAAATGAAAATACCAGAAGGTATGACACAGGAAGAAGTTGTAGCAATAATACAAAAAATAGCTAAACGTCTTGCTCCTAAGTTTACTTTTGGTCATTTTGATGTTTATGATATTGAACAAGAGGCTTTTTTAATAGGTATGGATGGTCTTGAAAGACACGATAGTAATAGGCCGCTTGAAAATTTCTTGTCTGTTCACATGAGGAATAGACTATATACTTTTAAAAGAGATAATTTTGCTAGATTTAGTTATGAGTGTTCACACTGTAATAATAGTGGAGAACAATGTGACTATTGTGAAAAGCGACAATTGCGGATTGATGCAAAAAAGAATATAATGGAACCAATAGGTTTAGGAGATGTACAGGACGAACAAGAATCTGGTATGCGATACGATTTTGATATCACATTAAATCTTGAAATGGTAGAAATATTAGAAATAGTTAATCAACATTTAGATGTAGTATTGCGTGCTGATTATCTTAAAATGCTAGATGGTGTTCAAGTACCAAGTCATAAAAGACGAAAGGTTGAAGAAGCCATAGTGGAGATTTTACATGAGCACTGCGGGCAATCAGAAGGGACAGAAGAGTGGTCCCTTAAGTAAAGTAGAAAAAGAGTATATTGCCGATAATTGCGATGAATACACACCGGAAGAAATGGCAGACCACTTGAAAAGGAATGCTAAAACTGTAAAGCGATTTATTCAAGCTAAACTAGGCAAAGTACCTAAAGTGGCTAGACAGGCTGTTTTGATTGCGGAATATGATATTCGTAAGAGTCCTGTTTGGCAAGAATTGAAAAATCAGTTTACTCCCAAGGAATTAGACATGTTTCTACATCACTGGGGTCAAATTATTAGTCAGTTCAGAGATGACGTATTTCATACGGAAGAATGGCAAATTGCTGACGCTATCAAGCTAGAACTACTTATGAGTAGAGCATTAGCTGGAGAACGTCAGTTATTCCAAAAGATAGTAGAGTGGGAACAAGAGTTAGACAAGCTTAAAAAACAAGGAGCACCTATTGACGAATTAGTCTTACTTGAAGAAAAAATAGCAATAGCATATTCACAAAAAGAATCTCTAAATAAAGATTTTCGTGATATGCTTGACAAAAAGAATAAGATGCTACAAGCTTTGAAAGCTACCCGTGACCAAAGAGTTAAACAGCTTGAAGATAGTAAAAAGTCTTTTGCTGGTTGGATTACGGAAGTTTTATCAAACGTAGAAGTTAGGAAACAGCTTGGTGTTCGTATGGAAAAAATGAGACTGGCTACAGAAGTAGAACAGATACGTTTATCAGAATATCATAAGTTTGAGGACGGTGAATTAGATAAACCATTTTTAATTCCAGAAGACGTGGATAAGGAACATGCAGAAAATGCAGAAAAAGTCAAAAAATCTCTCGAAATTCAATCCAAATAGAGTATTGATTTTTGGAGCGACAGGACAAGATGGTTCTTACTTAACTGAACTTTATCTTGACAGAGGTATTGAAGTGGTGGGTTGTGCCCGTCGTAACAGTACAGATAATACACAACGTATTAAACACGTCCTAGCGAACAATAGATTTACGCTAGTTGAGTGTGATATTACAGATTTTGCTTCTGTGCATTCTGTAATTAGTAAGTATAATCCCGAAATTGTATTTAATCTTGCTGCACAAAGTCATGTAGCAACTTCTTTTCATCAGCCTATCCATACTCTTGATGTTACCGGAAAGGGTGTTCTTAATATCCTTGAGGCTATTAGAATACATAAAGATAACGGTTTTCCAAGATTTTATCAGGCTTCTTCTAGTGAGATGTTTGGCGACCAGTTTGATAGAGAACCAACGTATAGTAAATTAAGCAGAAGTATTATTGCTTATAATGGTAAAAAATATCAAGACGAAAACACAAAGATGGTTCCACAATCACCATACGCTATAGCCAAATTAGTAGGACATAATCTAGTTAATTTGTATAGACAATCTTATGGTATGTATTGTGTATCTGGGATTTTGTTTAATCACGAGAGTGAACGTCGTGGTGAGAACTTTGTTACTCGTAAGGTTACTAAATGGATTGGTAGATTTAAACACTGGTTTGATATGCAAAACGTAAGTTATAAAGATTTGGTTCTTACAAATAATGATGTATTTCCTCCTGGTGGAGAATTTATGTCTACAAAGTGTCCAAAACTTCGGTTAGGCAATTTATACGCCAAACGAGATTGGGGACATGCTAAAGACTACGTTAGAGCTATGAGCCTGATGATGGAACAAGATAAGCCAGAAGATTATTTAGTTGCTACTGGCGAAACACATACAGTTGGGGAATTTGTAGCAGAGGCTTTTAAGTGTATCGGAATTGACAATTGGGAAGATTACGTGGTTATTGACGACGGTCTTAAAAGACCCGCAGAAGTAAATTATTTGTGTGGTAGTCCTAATAAAATAAAAACACAGCTTGGATGGGAACCACAGATAGACTTTAAAGAACTTGTTAAAATAATGGTTGAAGGTGACATTAAAACAAACGGAGACCGATAGGTGGCAAAACGACGTAAGAAATTCTTTCAGCGTATCAACAAACGTGCTGATGACCTAGGTTATCGTAATTGGCGTAAACAAGTTTTTGCAAGAGACAAGTACAAATGTCAAATGCCAAGCTGTGAAGGCAGTTGTGGTGTTTTGCATGTACATCATATCAAAACTTATTCTACTAATGTGTCGGGACGTTTTTTAGTAAGTAACGGAATTACGTTAGGTAAGAAATGTCATGAAAAAATTAAAAACAGAGAAAAGCATTATGCTACAATGTTTATGCGTATAGTAAATGATAAAAAATGAAAATAATACGAGATACTAAAGAACAGACGGGATGGAATTTTTCTTTCCATGACGAGTGTGAACATTTGGTTGTTCAAGGCTTGAGGACCGGCGACTACACTGTTGTTGGTTACGAAAAAGATATATGTATTGAGAGAAAAAAGAGTCTTGGTGAAGTTGCTGCTAATCTTGGCAAACTGAAATACAGATTTGAAAGAGAATTTGAAAGAATGACATCTTTTCGTTTTAGGTATCTTATTTGTGAGTTTCCTGTGGTTTGTTTTGATACCTTTCCAGAGGGGTCTGAAATACCTAGAAATAGGTGGGACAAATTACGAGTTAACGGTAAGTTCTTATATAAAAGTATTAATACTTTATGTATGAAATATGACGTAATACCATACTATTGTATGAACAGAGACGAAGCGGAAAGTAAAGCTATAGAACTAATGACAGACGCTGTGAGGGAGTTAGATGGCAAACAATCGTTTTAATATTAAAGACAAAGAAGATATACACAGAGTACTTGGTGACGCTTGGTTAAACATAACTGTAGATGAAAGTAAGTTATATAATCCTCTATTGGACATACCTTCTGAGCTTAGTGAAAATCCACATTTATATGTTACATGGTTAATGCAACAACCAGAATATTTTTCTTTTGTTTGTTCAGAAATATTTAACGTAGAACTTTTACCTATGCAGTCATTAATACTTAGAGAGTTGTGGAATCGAAAATTTCCGATGTTAATTGGAAGTCGTGGTCTTGGAAAGTCGTGGATATTAGGTATATATGGGCTGTTGCGTATCTTATTAATGCCTGCTCCTCGTAAGGTCGTTATTTGTGGTGCTGCTTTCCGTCAGTCTAAGGTCATCTTTGAGTACATGCAGAGCACAATTAATAATGCTCCTATATTAAAAGACTTAGGAGCATATGACCGCACTAGTCCTGACATGTGTCGTGTTTTTATAGGTGAGAACGTAGCTACGGCGTTGCCGATTGGTGACGGCCAAAAGATTCGTGGTCAACGTGCTAATGATATTCTTGCTGATGAATTTGCGTCTATTAGTCGTGATATTTTTGAAAGAGTTATTGCTGGTTTTGCTATTGTTAGTTCTAGCCCTAAAACAAACGTTCAAAAACGTGCTGCTCAAGAGTTAGCTAAAAAACTAGAAAAAAAGCACGACATTAAGATTGAACTACCAGTAGAGTATGACGATAGTTTAGATAGTGTTATGGGTAACCAAATTGTTATTTCTGGTACTGCATATTATAGTTTTAATCATTTTTGTGAGTATTGGAAAAAATGGAAAGACATTATTAGCAGTGGTGGTGATATGAGAAGAATTGCTGGGCATCTTAGCGAAGAAGAACAGGTAATTGGTGTTAATCATCATGACTATTCTGTTATACGCATACCTTATGAAAAGGTTCCTAAAGGCTTTATGGATGACGCTCAGATTGCTCGTGCTAGAGCTACTAACCACTCTGCTATCTACAACATGGAATATGGAGCATGTCAAACTTCTGATACCCTAATAACTACATCTAAAGGTATTAAGAAGATAGTAGATGTTGAAGTTGGAGACTTAGTTTTGACACATAAAGGTAGATTTATGCCGGTATCCAAAAAGATGTTTAGACAGTATAATGATAACATCATAAAATATAAAACACTAGGATATAATAAAGAAGTAATGACTTCGCCAAACCATCCTTACTGGATTAAAAACGACAAGTTTATAGAGATGTCTCATATGTGTGATAACACTAATCTTGTTAATCTTAATGAATTAAATGGAGATAAATACTTTATACCAGGAAAAATATTAACTGATATTTTAGAGACATATAACGGACAGAGGTTGTATCCTAGAGGCAGTAAGAGTACGTTTAATATAACAACTCAAAGAGCAGTTAGAAACAATATAGAAAAATTAACACAGGTCAAATTAGGAGAAAAGTTTGGATTATCACAAGCTGTAGTTTCTTATGTGCAAAAAAATAGAAATATTCCTAAAAATAGTATACCTAATATTGTTCCTCTTGATTATGATTTTGGTCTTATTATTGGATATTATGCAGCAGAAGGCAGTATTGGTAGTAATGGAAAACAAGCAGAATTTGCTTTAGATGAACATAAAGATACTCAATATCAGAAGCAACTTTTAGACTCTATATTTAAAGTATTTGGTTTTCACGGTAAATCATATATTAAGCAAAAAAATACAATATCTATTAATATTAATAGTAGATTAGTTGCTGATATTATGAAATACATATGTCCTGGTAATTCATTTACTAAATTAGTAAAACACAACATTTTATTTTCTAATGAAGATTTTATGAGGGGTTTTGTAGAAGGATACTGGAACGGTGATGGACATATACGGAGTATCAAAAATTCTGAATGGGTATCTGCTAGTTCTGTGAGTCAATCTTTATTAAATCAGGTACGATTAGTATTGTCATATTTTAATATTTCATCGTCTCTTATGAAGAGCACACAAGAAAATGCATATTATTTGAAACTTAGTGGTAAAAATTTCAGAGATTTTATGTTTGAATTTTATGGTGTTCTATCTAGAGAACCAGAAAAAAAACAACCACAAAAGATTTTTAATGATGGAGAAAAAACATTATTACCAATAACAGAAAAAGAATTAATTAAATATGATGGATTACTATATAATTTAGAAGTAGATGTAGATAATTCATATTCTTTATTGAATGCTACTGTTCATAATTCGTTCTCAAATGATAGCGATGGATTCTTTAAACGTTCTCTTGTTGAGTCTTGTGTAGTAAGTCCTGACAATCGTATATCTTTTCATAGCGAAAATGATATTATGTTCAATGCTACATTACATGGTAATCATAATATGAGATATGTATACGGAATTGACCCAGCTTCACAGGTTGACAATTTTTCTATTATTATTATGGAAATGAGACCAGAACATAGAAGACTTATTTATGTATGGACAACTAATAAGAAAGACCATACAGAAAAGATGAAATTAGGTTTAACTCAAGAGGCAGATTTTTATTCGTACTGTTGTCGTAAAATCCGCACCCTTATGAAAAGATTTCCTACTGACCATATTGGAATCGATGCTCAAGGTGGTGGACGTGCTGTAATTGAAGGTTTAAGTGATAAGGATAAGATACAAGAAGGAGAGACACAACTTTGGCCTTGGATTAATCCAGAAAAAGAAGAACCTACCGATGGATATTCTGGTAACCATTGTGTTTATCCCGTAGAGTTTGCAAACGCCAACTGGACATCAGACGCTAATCATGGTCTTCGTAAAGACTTTGAAGATAGGGCGATATTGTTTCCTTTCTTTGACCCTGTTAGTATAGAACTATCAGCAGCACAAGATAAGCAACATAATCGTACATTTGATACTTTAGAAGATTGTATGATGGAAATAGAAGAACTTAAAAATGAGTTATCTATTATTACAATGACAGAAACGCCAAGTGGGCGAGATAAGTGGGATACTCCAGAAATTAAGCTTCCAGGCAATAAAAAAGGCAGAATGAGAAAAGACCGCTATTCTGCACTGGTTGTAGCTAATTCTATAGCCAGAGGTATTCAGCGTGCTCCAGAGGCTAGAAGATATGATATGGGTGGAGGTTGGGCTGACGATGGTAATTTGAAAATAGACAAAAACGACGCTGGATACATTGGACCCGCGTGGTTTACCGAAAAGATGAAAGATGTATACTAGGACGATAAATCGTCCTAGATTATTTTGTTCTTGTTAATAATAAAACCTTTCTTAACCCCATAAATAGTGCGTGTTAAGCAAAAAATCTACTTCAAGAGAACAAATTATAGAAATCGGATTTTTATCAACAAAACACTCCCAAGTATTCAGAAGAAGTTCTTTTCTTATAGTAAGAATAATGAGGAAAAGACAAATGTTTATGAGACAGATACTGTTCTGGTAAATTCCGACACTAATATTTTTCCTTTAAGTACTTTTAGCAGTCTGCGGCACGCAGTGGAGTATAATACTATTGATGAGGCAAACAATCAGATTACAATCGGATTACATATTATACGGAGTAAATCGTGGCAAGAAACAAAAAACAAGATGAAATGTATGTCTTCGCAGACCCTGACTCACACATGGCACAAGCTTTTGCTAATAACAACGATTATGTAGAAGACAACCACGCTGTTGGTCACACACAAGAAGGTCGTACTTTTGTTGGTGTAGATACCAATATTTCGGTCAGAAGTGACTACAATCGCGGAGATTACGAATACTATCGTCCAAGCGGTAGAATTCCAACAGAACATAGAGAAATCATACAAACCTGCATGGCATCATATGACCGTGTGGGTATTATTCGCAATGTTATTGACCTTATGGCAGACTTTGCGTGTCAGGGAATCCGTCTGGAACACCCTAATAAGTCAGTTGAGAATTTTTATAACCGATGGTTTGAAAAAGTCAAAGGAAAGGAACGTTCTGAACGCTTTCTAAATATGCTATATCGTGCGGGAAATGTAGTCGTTAAACGCAGAGAAGGACATATTACTAAAAATCAAGCCAGTCGTATGAAAAGAGCTAGAGCGGCTGATGATATCAAATTTGAAGAAGTATCTGTAAGGAAAAATTACATTCCTTTAAAGTACTCTTTTATTAGTCCGACTACAATTGAGATTATTGGTGGTGAACTTGCTATGTTTGCAGGGAAACCACAGTATGCATTACTTATTAGCAATGCTCTAAAAATGGCTTTCAATAATGTTAACAGGTTAGGCAATAAAGGTTTTGGTACTAAAGAGCTATTAAAAAGCCTACCGAAAGACATCAGAGAAGCACTCTCAAAAGGCAAGCGTATGATTCCGCTTGATAATGACCAAATCTCTGTTTATCACTACAAAAAAGACGACTGGCAGTCTTGGGCTCATCCAATGACCTATTCTATTTTGTCTGACCTAATCATGCTGGATAAAATGAAATTGGCCGACTTATCCGCATTGGACGGTGCTATATCTCAGGTTCGCCTGTGGAGTTTGGGTCATCTTGACGGTGTTAACAGTATTCTACCTACTAAGGCTAATATCAACAAATTGCGTAATATCCTAGCGAATAGTGCTGGTGGTGGACCTATTGACTTAGTTTGGGGACCGGAACTTAAGTTTACGGAATCTAGTAGTGAAGTACACAAATTCCTAGGTAAACAAAAGTACGAACCTACTTTAGATGCTGTCTATGATGGACTGGGTATTTCGCCTGCTTTACGTTCTGGTTCAAATGCGAGTGTTAATACTAATAACTTCATTTCCTTGAAGACCCTTATCGAGAGATTGGAATATGGTCGTATTATTCTCAACGAATTCTGGCAACAAGAGGTTGTGCGAGTTCAAAAAGCTATGGGCTTTCACCATGCTCCTACTATACGATATGACCGTATTATCTTAGCAGATGAAGCTGCTGAAAAGGCTTTACTTATACAGCTATTAGGTATGGATGTTATATGTGAAGAGTCTGTAGTTGCTAGGTTTAATCTTAATCCAGAGATTGAAAACTTGCGTAAACAAAAAGAAGATACAGAACGTGTTGATGGAACTAGAAGTCTTAAAGCTGGTCCTTATCACAATCCTCAAAATACTGAAGAACTCAAGAAAATCTTACTTAATGGTGGTGGCGTAGCTCCGTCTGAATTGGGTATCCAACTTGAAGAGAAAAAGACTGGTGAACAAACCAGACTAGAACAACAGTTAGATATGCAGATTAAGGTAAACAAGGGCAAACCAGAAACAAAACCAAAGGGAGACCCCAATTCTGGTGGCAGACCTAAAAATAAGACAGAAACCAAAAAACGCAAGCCTAAACCAACAGCTAAACCTAGAACAAAAGCGTTTGTGGACTTGTTTATATGGGGAAATGAGGCACAAAAGGCTGTTTCAGAACTTGTAACTCCCGCTTTATTAAACGCTTATGGCAAAAAGAATGTTAGGAGTTTGACTAAAGCAGAGTTTGCTGAATCTGAAAAGATTAAGTTTGGTATATTGTGCTATCTACAGCCATATCAAGAAGTTTCCGCCGAATTGGTGTATAGCCTTTTGAGCAAAGAATGTCCAGTTGATAACCCCATTATAGCTAGTTTACAAGATGTTTTAATGGGACAATTCATATCAAATCAGGGGCGTAAACCTAGTGTGGACGAATCTAGACAAATTCAAAGTAGTATTTTTGCTCTTATAAACGAAGGCGAAGAAGAGTGTAAATAGGTAGTTTTTTAAGACTTATGAATAGTTTGGCGTATTATCAATATGAGAGAGTTATTGGAGAATTAACGATATGAAGGTTTACCAACCCGAAGTAGACGCTGGCTTGACTGATATTATTAAGTCCAATGCCAGTATAGCATTTACCTCCAAAGCTAATGTTGCTAAAACCAAACCCAACCAAGTTGATATTGACAGGAAATATTGGTTGAGATTCAAAAAGGTATTGGCTAAAGCAAATCCCAATCAAATAGACTTATATTATCTTAATACGGTACTTGTGTCTTTAGGTTGGAATCTTAATGATGACGTTTTTTCTAAAGAATATGCTTTTGCTGCTAGAAACACACCTGTGGATAAGCAGTTTAATTTTATGCATGATGAGTCTGATATTATTGGACATATAACATCAAGTGCGATTTTTGGAAAAGACGGGATTGAAGTTACTGCATCTGAAGTAGATAAAGTTCCTAACGATTTTGATATCATTGTTGGTGCTGTACTTTACACGCACTGGTCAGACAAAGACTTACAAGAAAGAATGGATAAGATTATTGCCGAAATTCAAGAAGGCAAATGGTTTGTTTCCATGGAATGTTTGTTCTTTGATTTTGATTACGCTGTAATAGCTCCTGACAATAGTCAATATACGATTGCGAGAAATGCTGAAACAGCATATCTAACAAAACACCTTCGTGCATACGGAGGAGAAGGCAAATTCAATGGTTATACTATTGGTCGTTTGCTTAAGGGTTTTACTTTTAGTGGTAAAGGTTTAGTTGACAATCCTGCTAACCCAGGAAGCGTCATTTTAAATGCTGGAAAAGACGTATCTAATTTTATTAGTGCATCTACAAAAACGACATTAGATGATATTCAACATACTAACAAAGGAGAAATTTTAATGGCTGATAGAACTTATACAGAAGCCGAATTCAATGCTTTGCAAGACAAACTTCAAAAAGCCGAAAGTGCTGCTCAAGTAGCTGCCCAAAAAGCTGTTGAACAAGAAGTCAAAGAATTGAAAGATTCTGTTGCTAGTCTTACTAATGACAAGCAGGAGTTAGAAAGTAGTGTTGCTGCTCAAAAAGAAGCAAACACTGAAAACGAAACACGCATTCAAGCTTTGGATACTGAAATTGCGGAAGCAAACAAAAGTAACGAAGGTATTGCGAAAGAATTGGAAGACATGAAAGCAGAAGCTAAACAAGCTGTACGTATGGCTGCTTTGGCAACTACTAGTCTTTCTGATGAAAGAAAAGAAGAGGTTTTGGTGAAATTCGCTGAAGTTTCTGAAGAAGTCTTTGCTGAATTTGTTGATGCTTTGCCGAAAGTCGAAGCTAAAAAAGAAGACGACAAAAAAGACAAAAAAGACGAAGATAAAAAAGAAGATAAGTCTGAAGCTTCTGAAGAAGATAAAGAATCTGATGATGCAGAAAATGCAGAAGCAGGTTTGGAAGACGCTAAAGAAGAAGAAGGTGATATTGACATGTCTGCTGGTGGCGAAGATGCAACTACTAGTGCTAGAAAGGCTGCTGCATCGTGGTTACAAGGTACGGTTCTTAAATCAACTGCTTCTATCAAACAGAACGAAGAAGAATAAACCTTTTATTTAAGGGAGAAATTAATAATGGCTTTAAAACCTGATAGAGTAACAATCGATACAAGTATCGATTATTTCATGAATCAAACAGCTAACCGTGGTGGTGTGGTTTCTGTTCTGACTGCTGGTTCTGGTGCTGCTATGGACCAAAGTGTTCAAGCTGTCCATTACGACACTTCACCGTCTGGTGCTACTCCTGTTGGTATCTTGTTAAGTGAGGTTGTTAACCTTGACTTGACTCGCCAACATGAAAACTGGCACAAAGAAGAAAGACAACAGGGTGGTAAAGTTACCATTCTTGTTAAAGGTCAAGTTACTACTGACCACTTAGCTTCTGGTATTACCGTTACTGCCGGTCAAGGTGCATATCTTGGCGCTGAAGGCCGTATTACTAACGTAAACACTGGTGCTGCTGCTAGTCCTAAGATTGGTACTTTTCATAGTACTATAAACGAACTTGGGTTTGCTAAAGTGTCTGTCAACCTTCCGTAACTTTTGTTACGATAATAGTTAATATATAAGGGAGATATCTTATAATGACAACTAATACTTTTAAAAGACCTGATGACGTGACACTTGACTTAATCCGTCAGTCTGGTCACGCAACTGACCAAGCTATTGCCTTGAAAGCACAAGCTGAATTGGCATCTGCTTTAGAAAAGCCTCTTCGTGAAGGCGTTTTGGTCGGAGATGTCTTGGGTAATATCTACGAAACCATGGTTATGGAACCTGGAACTTCTGTAGAGTTTCCTCTTGACCTTTTAGCTCCTGGTACAGAAGATGACCATGTTGCTTATACCAATCCTGGTAACGGTCGTATTCCTGAACGTCAAGTCGAAGGTGACTACGTTCAAGTTCCTACTTTTGGAATTACCTCAAGTATCGACTGGTTGCTTCGCTATGCTCGTGAAGGCCGCTGGGATATTGTTGCTCGCGCTTTGCAAGTCATGGAAGGTGGTTTCGTTAAGAAAGTCAATGATAGTGGATGGCATACACTCTTGAGTGCTGGTGCTGACCGTAACATTTTGGTTTTCGATGGTGATGCTACTGCTGGTCAATTTACTAAGAGATTGGTAAGTTTGATGAAAACAATCATGAGACGTAATGCTGGTGGTAACACTGGTAGCCTTCGTCGTGGTCGTTTGACTGACCTTTACGGTTCGCCTGAAATGTTGGAAGACATTCGCAACTGGGGTCTTGACCAAGTTGATGACTTTACCCGTCGTGAAATTTTCATGGCAAGTGATAACAGTGCATCAATCACTCGCGTATTCGGCATTAACTTGCATGACTTGGATGAATTTGGTGAAAACCAAGAATATCAACTTTACTTCACCAACCAGCTTGGTGCTAGTATCCAAGGTTCTGACCTTGAATTGGTTGTTGGTCTTGACCTTTCTGCTAATGATTCCTTCTTGATGCCTGTTAAGCAAGAAGTAAGCATCTTTAGTGACCCTGCTTTGCATAGATTCCAGCGTGCTGGTTTCTACGGTTGGGCTGAACTAGGTTTTGCTGTACTTGACAACAGACGTGTTATCCTAGGTTCGTTCTAATCAAACGTTTATATACTAGGTAAAATAAATTATTACCTGTGGTGGCACTAGCTGCCACAGGTTTTTTTATTATATGGAGTAGTACTATGGCATTAGTAATTGCTGATAGAGTTAAAGAAACCAGTGCTACTACTGGGACTGGTACATTAGACTTAGATGGTGCTGCTACTGGTTTCCAAACGTTTGTTGCTGGTGTTGGGACTACAAATATAACCTATTATGCTATAACCAACGGAACAGATTGGGAAGTTGGTCTTGGAACTGTTACAGACGCTACTCCAGACACATTGTCTCGCACAACCGTTTTACAGAGTAGTAATGCCGATGCTTTAGTTAGTTTTACTGGTTCCTTGACTGTGTTTAGTACTGGTCCTGCTGATAAATTATGTGTATTAAGCAGTGAGGGCAGTTTAGGTCTTGGTGGTACTGACCCGCAAAATTTAGCTAGTTGGGCATCTGGAAGTAATAGAACTTGGGTAAATATAAACAACGCTTCTTATGAGTGTGGTTTTGTTGCAGAAGGTGATATTGCTAGTTTAAACTTAATAGATAATGGTGGTGCTTCTGACGATAAGTGGTATAGAGTATATGTTGACGGCGGTTTGATTAGACACGGAAGTACGCTTGATAGCGGTAGCGCTAGAAATACTAATATTTTTACAATGGACATGGGTAACGAAAATATTGGTTTTGGTTCTGTTCCTGATGCTTCTGATAGGTTTTATATTTATTCAGGAGATGAAGATTGTGTGTGGACAGCAGATAGTAATCGTGCTTCTGCTGATGACATATTGTATCAAATAAGCGCAGAATGGAATGCCACAGAAGTTGCTAGAATTAAGTTTGCTGCTGGTTTTGACAATACAAATAAAGACGATGGTTATTTGTCTTTTCATACAGGAGAAGGTGGTACATTAGCTGAAGCTTTTCGTATTGAACAAAACGGCGAGTCTTTGTTTTATAAATCTGCTAGTTTTGACTATTTTGATAACGGAAACAGTGGAACTTCTGACACTATAGATTGGGGTTTGAGTAATTATCAATTATCAACTCTAACTGGAAATGTTACTTATACATTTACAGACCCAACATATGCAGAGGTTGGTAGTTTTACATTAATATTAACGCAAGATATGACAGGTAGTAGAACAGCTTCCTGGCCTATGGGTGTTGATTGGGGTACTGCTGGGGCACCTACTTTATCAACATCTGGAACTGATATAGTTTGTTTTATTTTTGATGGAACAACCTATCGTGGAACATACTCTTTAGGTTATATGTAAGGAATAAAAGATGGACTATTATAATGTCGATAAAATAATTACTGAAATTGATGGAAAAAATATTTGCAGGGTCGTTGGTAAACTTGAAGAAAAAAACATATTAGCAAACCTAACAGTCAAAGATATTGTTATTCAATCTCTAAGAAAACCAAATTCAAAAGACAATGAAGACATACGTTATGAAAAATTTTTAATTATTTCTAAATTAGTCAACCTAAAAGGTGAAGCAGATTTAGAAGACTCGCAAGCAAACTTAATTTTTGAAAGCATTAAACACAATGTTATAGACCCATGGATTATGGGGCAGTGTTTAGAGGTGTTTAAATAATGAAGTTTTATATGGCAGAGGCGACTACTCCTAACAATATAGAAGACACTGGGTTCCACCCCGGCGTTAAATCTATGTTATTTATTACTGAAAATCGGGCAGTAGTTTCTATGTTGAATAATGCTGTTGCCCCTCCAAGATACAAATATATTGGACAAAGTAGAGATTTAGCCAATATAAATATAACAAGTTCTTTGCGTAGTAAGCTATCCACATACTTTTCTTTAAAGCAAAACATTCGTGCAAATAAGATGGGAAAGGGACTGTGGGAGGCTATGACATTAGGTGCGGACATTAGTAATAGCTTGGGTCCAAATCCAATTGAACCAAACAAAAGGGGACAATCATCTATTTATTTTGATGGTAATGTTCTTTACAGGGAAAGATTTCATCGCACCAAAGAGCACGCTTTAGAGGTAATCACTAGAAAAAAACAAGGATATGCTGACCTTCGTAGTAACTTAACTCAAGCTCGCAAATGGTTATATTTACAAACAAAAAAAGGTTTTGATTGGACAGAGATTCAAGACCAATATACAGACGATGGACCTCCCTTACCTCCCTCAACGGTCGTAACAGAGGTAGCAGCGTCAATCCCTGTTAATATGTGGACAGGATACAATTGTACAGCAGACTTTATGAGTTCCACAATTTCGATTTACGAGAGCGCTGGTCACAGAGCAATACATTGCGAAACAGGAGTTAGTGACGGAGACCATACTTGCACAGGGACAGTAATAGCAGGGGGTACGACGACTCCCCTTGGTCCTGCTGTGCGAATGCCCGCTCCGATGTTTATTGGAACAAAATGGTTTTATACGTTGTATTGGTGGTCTGGTAATTGGTATCTAAGGTGTCATAACTTGAATTCTGTTGGCACGTTTTCAACCATTGCTTCTGGCTCGATGAGCGGTGGTAGCCATTTGGTTGAGTGGATTACAGACGTAAGTGGGAGTGATGTTTCAGGCTCTCATGATGGTAATGCGATTGGTCCATACACTGATACTAATGCTCCTGATACGCAACTTTATGGGGGTGTTTATTGTTATTCTAGTTCGGCAGAAATGATTCCGTGGGAACTGAGTGACGAAAGTGGTGGTGGTGGTGGTGGTGGTGGTGGTGGTACAACAAATACTTTTATGATGGGCTCTGCTTTATAAGAGGTAATTAATGCTAGGTTTTCATTCAATATCTGAATCTCCAATATCAGCTTTAGTTGATAGTGCGACTACTGTGTTTCAAGACTTTCAGATTCCAATATCACATGCGTTAGATTTAAATTCTGATAAACAACTGCCTTTTAGCTATATACTAGATGTAAATCAAGATTATTCAATTCCTATAGGTCATCTTTTACAAGTCAATGAAGATAAAAATATACCACTCAGTTATAAAATCGACGTTAACACAGATAAATCTATTCCGTTTGGTCATATATTAGACCTAGTCTCGGACCATCTAACAAATATTGATTACCAGATTGACGTAAATTCCGATAATTCTATACCGTTTAGCCATTTAATAGACATAAATTCTGATAAAGTAATAAATCTTGAGCATCTCTTAGATGTTAACAGCGATAAAGTTATACCTTTTAGTTATGCTTCAAATATAAATGGCGATAAGGTCATACCGTTTAGTCATTTAATAGATGTTAACGGTAATAGTATTATTCCAGTGTCTTATTTGTCTGAAAGTGCGATTTCGGCAGATTTTGCGATACCAATTGACCATTTGTTAGATATGGTTTCGGATGGTCAAATACCATTTGGTCATATTTTAGATATAGTTTCAGATGGTCAAACACTGTTTGATTATTTGTTAGACGTAAATACTGATTCTAGTGTTTCTTTATCTCATATTTTAGATATAAACGCAGATAAACAAATACCTGTGTCTTATTTATTAAACATCTCTATTGATAATACCATGTCTCTTGGTCATGTTTTAGATGTGTTGTTAGACAATGGTATTTCTGTATCTTACTTAATAAATGTAAATACTGATTCTAGTATTCCTGTGTCATATTTGGCTGACACAACAGTTGTTACTACCGATTTTCAGACACCGATTGATTATTTACTGGATATTAACGGCGATAATCAAGTTTTGGTGTCTAATCTATTGGTATTAAATAGTGATAGTACTATACCTGTATCTCATTTATCAGACGCTTTGGGTATACCTGGAGAGTCTTTAGATTGGATACTTGGTGGTCGCACAACGTCTTGGACGTTAGGAAGTAGAAATAATCAGTGGGTATTATCTACCAGGGTTAATATTTGGGATTTAGCTGATAGAAATAAATCATCAATACTTGAAGAAAGACCAACTACTTGGACTTTCACAAAATAATAGGAGAATATAAATATGGCTATTGCTGATACAGACCTTGTTGTATATGGTAGTGCTAACATGCAAGAATCAGATAGTGGCACACAAGGTGGGGCAATTGACACCGCTGTTAAAGTTGTGTTTACAGATATTGCAGCAACAGATTCTGTTTCTGTTGTGAGCGATAATGCTGGTGATACTACACAAACCGTTACTATTTATGGTCGCGATAGTGGTGGTAGTATTGTTAGTGAGGCTGAAACACTTACTGGTACAACTAGAGTGACAACTGCACAATCTTTTGAAAGAATATTAAAAGTAACTTTAAGTGGTACAACCACTGGCACTATTACGGTTGCTCGTAATAATAATCCTACTTATACCGCAATTGGTACTATGGAAGCTGGTATTACAACTTTACGTAGACCTTTTTATGATGTGTCTGCTGATGTATCTACTGGTTCTAGTCGTGATTTTTATGAAAAGATTTTTGTTCAAAACGACCATGCTACCTTGTCTTTGTTAAGTGCTGAAATTCAAGAAAACGCAGACCCATCTGGGAATGTGACTTTTGCACTTGAAGACGCTATTGACGATACTGGTACAAGTACCGATAGAACAACTGCTCCGACCGGGACTGACCTTGGTAGTAGTGGTTTTGACAGTGCTAACAAAGCACTTGCAGATGAATTAGACGCTGCAACTGCTGACCTTGCTGCTGCATCACATATTGGCATTTGGCTTAAACTTACATTAGCTGCTGGTACTGCTCCTGCTAAGACTACTTACACATTAAGAGCAACTGGAAGTTCTGCATAATTTGGAGGTAGGTAATGAGTAGTACAAAAATTGTAACAGAATTAGAAAAACAATCTGGTGAGACACGTTCTTTTACTATGGATTTTTCTAATTTAATGACCAGTGCAGAGACTATATCTTCAGTTGATTCTTCTACTCAGAAGTATTTAAACGGAGATACTTCAACCGATTTAACAATATCAAGTGTAGCAATTTCTGGACAAACTGTGACTTTTAATGTTGCTGGTGGGACTAATGGTAAACGATACCGTATTGAACATACGATTACTACTAGTCTTTCTCAGATATTAATTGGTGACGGTATCTTAAGAATATGTAACGAATAGGAGATGACTATGAGTTGGCATGATATGATACCAGATATGATACGCTGGTTAGTAAATGATTTAGATGGAAGCACATATAGTACAGGACAAATCGAGCAAGTTATTGTTATAGCCGCTCAGTTTGTACAAAACGATGTTGATTTTGACAATACATATACGCTGAATATTGCAACTAGAGCAATTACTCCAGACCCAACTACTCCAAGTATTGATGACGGATTTGTTAATTTAGTTAGTATAAAAGCTGCTTGTATTATTTTAACCGGAGAATGTAAAAAAGCTGCTGTTGAAACCTTTAGAGTTGTTGATGGTTTTTCGACTATTGATACTAAAGGAAGATATAATGCACTTAAAGAACAACTTGATGAAATGTGTGACAATTATAACAACGCAAAACTACAACATCAAGCAGGTAGTAATAGTCCTGGTGAATCTGTTCTTGCTCCATATACAACTACCAATACACACCACGACCATAGATTTGGTCCTTTTCGCTAATAATCTCGTATTTTTACGAGTAATCGGAGAATATAATGGCTGGACAATTTCAATCAGACGTAATTGGCAAACCTATTGTTGGCAACGACATTAATCAAGGACATGCTATAGTAAATGCTGATATGAACGGCAACAGTGATACCTTAGCTCCAGAATTTGCACAAACAATTTCTGTGTCTGGTATTGCTTTAAGTAAACATGATAGATTTGACGACACTACTTATTACACTAGTTAGAGGAACATATGGCATTTTCAATTCCAGATGACATTTTTACTATTTATCATGACGCAATTGATGCGTTGATGTCTAGTAGAGTTGCTGACTCATGTACTTTAGTATATCCTCCTCTTAGAACAGCTTGTATTAATTGTATTTATAGCAACTGGGGAAGTACAAATGTATATAAAACAGGTGGTCCAATGTCTTTCACTTTTGGGAATTGTCCATTATGTGGAGGACAAGGATATAAAGAGACAGAAACTACTGAAGAAATTAGTCTTCGTGTCTATTGGAGAACTCCTAAGTGGATAAAGGTTGGCGACAATATCAACTACCCAGAAGGAACAGTGCAAGTCATTGGGTACGCATCAGATGCAGATAAGTTAATTAAGGCTAATGAAGTCGTTTTAGTTAACGATAAGAACAACCGAAAATTAAGATTCGCTCTTTCTGGAGAATTATATCCACACGGTTTTGGAAAAGACAAGTATTTTATTGCTTATTTAGAAAGGGTATAATATGGTTAAAAAAGTTGAATTACAAATTACTGAAAGTACCAAAAGTTTTAGAATTAAAGCAACTATTGCTCTTGTAGACCACATTAACGATATATTAGTTCATACCGCAAATAGAATAGAGCAACGTCTTATAGAAGTAATTCCTTTATATCTTACATCACATGCCACATATATAGCTTTAACTTCTGGTGCGTTGATTGGGCATTTTGGTTTTCCTAAAGGGACAGCATCATCCAGAGTTGATAAAATAGTAGATATGATTGCTAATCAAGTCACAGTAACATCTAAACCTTTTCATGTTAATCAACAAGGTAAAATTACAGGCGCTGGTATAACAGTTGGTATTGTTAACGATTTAGACGAAACAGTACTTACTGCTCCTGCTATTGTAGATACCAAAAAAGGAGACCATTTACCTTGGTTAAATTGGTTGTTATTTAGAGGTAATGAACTTATTATTCAAGATTTTAGAATAGATTTTCGTGATGGTTCAGGACGTTCTGGACAGGCGATTATGGTTTTTAATGATTCCAGGTCTTGGCGAGTTCCTTCTAAATATGCTGGTACTGTTAATTCTAACTGGGTTACACGTTCTCTTAATGCAAGAGACGGAGTTTTTAAAGCACATGTTAGAGCAATCATTGTAGAAAAATTCTTAGGAGCACTATAATGGCTACACACGACACATTAAAAGGCTTCTCTGACTTTGGTGATTCTACCTTGTCGAAAAAGCTAAAAATAAACTTAATTGAATTTTTTGACTGGGGATTCTTAAACGCCGGTAATTTTATGAATATTACAGTGCCAACATCTGGTGCATATGGCGGAACAAGACATACCTTACGTCCAATAGCTGACCCACGATTTACGTCTGGTACAGTTTGGGAAGGTTATCAAAGCGATTGGGTATGGCAAAGCGGAACAACACAATCTGAGCCCATTGACATATCTGGCGTGTTTGTAGATGATGTATTTACCCCAAGAGGTAGTGGTACATACTATATTAACCATTTAGAAGGAAGAGTAGTATTTGATACTGCAATTGCCTTGACTAGTAATGTTCATTTGGAATTTAGTCATAAGTGGGTTAAATTCCGCGATGCTAGAGCAGTTCCGTGGTTAAGAGAAATCCAAACCCGTTCCTACAGAGTAGACGAATCTGACTATGTTAGCAGTAGTGGTCAGTGGTCACAATTAGCACAAACCAGACTTCCTTTGCCGATGGTAGCAGTAGAAATAACTCCAAGACGAGAATATACCCCATACCAATTAGGTTCTGCTCAAAATGTGTGGACTGACGTAATTTTTCACGTTATTGCAGAAAACGACGAAGAAGCCCAAAAAATAGCAGACATTATTGGCCATCAGACAGAAAAGACTATTTTCATGTTTGACCCTGATAGAATGGCAGATGATGATGTTTTTCCTCTTGATGCCAATGGAGATAGGGTTTCTGGAGCGATGTCATATCCTAAGCTAGTAAGTCATAGCGGAGTAGGAGGTTACAGAGATACCGGAAGTAATATCCAATATGGAAAATTGACTTTTTCTGACTCGAACTTCAGTAATGGACAGTGGTTAAGCCATAATGTGTACACCACATCTGTGGATATGACGACTCATGTTGTTTTGACCGATATTTAGGTCTCCTTGGTGTATAATACAATAGATAACTTGTTTACTGATTGGTATTTCTGTAAATCCAATTATTCAAACATAACTTTTAATTAGAAAAATTTGTAATTATTTAACTTATAAATACTCTAAATCTCTATAGGATAATAACTTAAATGGTCAATAATCGTATTTTTTGGGCTGTGAAAGCCATCGGAGTTGCTCCACACGGTAGTTCTACACATGCTGTAGTTCACGGTGTGCAAAGTGCTGGTATTACAACCACCTTTAATCTAGAGCAAGTGTTTGAATATGGTCAAATTTCTATCTATCAAAATATCGAAGATATTCCAGATATTGAAATGACTGTTGAAAGAGTTTTGGATGGATACCCATTACTTTACCACTTGGCTACTGTAGATGCTGCAAGTAACACACTTTCTGGACGTTCAGGTGCTAGAGCCAATGTTGCTATGAGTATTTTTGGCGATACGCAAAATGCTGCTTCTGGTGTTCCAGTTGCACAAGTTAACTTGTCTGGTATGTACGTTAATAGTTTAACATATACAATCCCGACTGAAGGTAACTGCACTGAATCTGTGAGTTTGGTTGGTAACGATAAAACATGGTTGTCTGCCGCATATACTTTCAGTGGTTCTTTGTTTGATAATGCTGATACTCCTCTAGCTTTAGATTCTGGTAACGGCGGTGTTCAAAGACGACAAAATGTTGTATTTGGTCAACTAACCGAAACCTTGCTTCCTGGTGGAACAAATGGTATTCCAGGTATTTCTTCTTCTGGTACAAACAACAAGACAGTAGACGTATATGGTGCTCACGTTCAGAATGTTACCTTTAGTGTTGACCTTGGTCGTGAAGCTTTGAACGAACTTGGTAGACGTGGACCATTCTTCAGATTTGTTACATTTCCTGTTGAAGTAACCACAGAAATTGAAGTTTTGTCAACAACTGGTGACCAAATTGAAGCTACCGAAGCTGGTGTTCTTGCTGATGGTAACAACTTAAGTGCTCATACTATTCAAGTTAAGCTTGAAGACTCAACATTGTTCTACCTTGGTACTCAAAACAAACTATCTAGTGTAACATCTGGTGGTGGTGATACTGGTGGTGGTAACGACACTAATAGTTATAGTTATACCACTTTTAATGACTTAACAATTACTCAGGACCAAAACCCTGGAGTTAATAACTAATAACACAAGCCAGTTTGGCTTAACAGTCAAGCTGGTTTTTTTATGGAACTTACAGGAAGGTATATGAATTTTAGGCAAAAAGAATTGCTGATTGCTAGAATCACTTCTGGTACTTTGTTAATTCCATATAGAAAGACCATACTTAAGGTTAACAGACCAAATAAAGACTTAATGTATGAAGCACAAGCTATTTACGAAATAGAATATAACAAATGTTTAAATCAGAATGTTTATGATGATACGGGCATTAAAGCTGTTTTGATAGATAAAGATATGTGGTCAGAGGATAAGCAAAACGAAATAGACGATGTTTTGCCAAACCATATTGAATATTGGAAAGTTGAACTGTTTAAAAGTTATTTTCGCAGCAATCAAAAAGCAAGAGTTAGAAAGTATCTTAAAGTAGCAAAAGACGAATACAATAGACTGAATAGAATCTTGCACGCTTTTGACCATATGACATGTCACGGTTTAGCAACATTAGCTAAAATAGTACATTATTTAAAAAACAGTACATATCACCTACATAGCAACAAAAGATGTAATTGGTATAATATTTCTATACAGACTGTGTTAAATAAATTTAATGAGTCATTTGTAGAAGAAGCTACGATTCGAGAACTAGCCAGAAGTTCACCTTGGGATTTAACGTGGACTGCTGGTAAGAATTTTGAAGTTTTTGGCATTCCGTCTTGTGAAATGACAATGGACCAACAACGATTAGTTATGTGGTCTAGTCTATATGACAACATTAAAGAGTCGCCAGACGCTCCAGCAGATGACGTATTTGATGACGATGACATGTTGGATGGTTGGCTAATATCACAAAAGAAAGACAGAGACGGGCAAAGAAACGTAAGATTGGCAGAATCTAAACTCAGCAACCACTCAGAACAATATGTTAAAGTTGACACTCAAGACGATGCTGATAAGATTTATGACTTAAATACAGACTATAGTCGTTCTATTCTACAACAAAGAATGAACTTACTAGAAGAAAAAGGAATGATGAAACAACAAGAGTTTCCAGATGTTCAGCGGGATAGGTCAATAGCTATGTCGCAGGCATACAACGAAATGGTAAAAGGACAAAAATAATGGACAATAGACCAGACAATATAATCACCTTTTTGCAAGCTAAAAGAGCAAAAGAAAAAGAACGTGATTTAAAATACAACCAAGATTCCAAAGATAGGTTAGAAAAAATCATCAAGAAAAAAATAACAACTACGATGATTGGTGCCTTAGATGCTGTGGAAAAGAAATTTTCATTCTTATGGGAAGACGAAAACGGCGAATTACAGCCAGAACAAGTTGAATTCAAAGAGATGTATGAAGATGTCAGACAGCGTATTTTGGATAACGGCAATGCACAAATTAGAAGTCTTAGGAAAGAGTTAGAAAATTATAACGTAGAGTGGACTCGTTATCAATTAAAATTACCAGTTAGGAATTTAGAAAGGGTGGAGAACAAAGAAGATGGCTCGCAACAGAATTAAGGTAGAATCTCAGGACAGCGAAGGTAAAGATGTTACAGTTTATGTTACAAGACCTACGCCAAAACTTTTACGAGAAGCACAAATCGTAGCAAGTGCTACGTTCAAACAATGTACTAGTTCGGGTGCGTTGTGGAAAAAAGAGTTAGCAGAGCACATGACAAATCGCGGATTGTGGGACAATGACCAGCAAAAAGAGTTAGACAAACTCGAATTGGCTATTGCTACTAATCGCGAGAAACTACGACAAGGCAAAAAGGCGGGATTAAACAAAATATCTGCCGCCAAAGAACTTGCTATTGACATTCGTAGAGACGTTATCAAACACACTGTTCTTAGTAGTATCATGAGAGAACACGAAGGGTTAACTGCGGAATCTATTTGTGAAGACGCAAAGTTTGACTTTTTGGTATCTCACTGTGTTAAAGACGAAGAGGGCGAGAAAGTATTTGATAGTGTAGAAGCATACCACAGTAAACAGTCTGAAACGTATGCTTCTCAAGCGGCATCTCAACTAAGTATGTTGATTTACGACTTAGACAATGACTGGGAAAAGAAACTCCCAGAAAACATTTTTCTAAGTAAGTTTGGATTTGTTGACGACGAACTAAATCTCGTTAATAAAGAAGGACATAAAGTAGATATTGATGGAAAGCTAGTTGACGACGAAGGGTATGTTGTTAACGACAAAGGCGAACGAGTTGACATCGAAGGCAACGTAGTTGACAACAACTTTGAAGAGTACGGCAATTTTGAAGATGACTTAGGTGTTGTAAAACCCGAAATCTCAGAAGAACCAAAAGAAGAAGTTAAAACACAACCGGAAGTTAAGTCTAAAAAGAAGGCAAAAAGTTCCGCAAAATAATTGGACAGTTTAATGGGTATATCACTAGTTTTTCCTTGAAGGATGGCTAGTGGTCTGCCTTTTTTTATTATACTAGTATGAGGCTAATATGGCTAAACCATTTATCATATCTGCACACTTAGCGTTAAAAGCACCTTCTACAACTAATGTTAAAGCAGTTAAGGCACAAATTAATAACCAACTCAAAGGAGTTGTGTTAAAGGCAGATGTCCAGTTTAATAAAGCAGCATTACGTGGTCTTACTAGTGAACTTAAGGGAGTGTCTACAGCTAGTGCTGCTGCTAACAAAACTTTAACTGCTCAGCAAAAATCTATCAATAGGTCTAATCAGGCATTTAAATCTCAAACTGTTTCTATAAAAAGAAGTAATACCGCATTAACTCAGCAGAGTTTGTTGGTTAATGCTGGAAACTCAGCTTGGGGTAATTATACACGCAGACTTAAAACCGTTATTGTTAGTTCGTTTGCTTTTTATAGAACCGTACAATTAATTAATGATGCTATAACAAAAAATATTCAATTACAATCTAAGTTTGTAGCTATTGGTCAAATCCGTGGTACAAGCATTAGTAGTGATGATATCACAAAAATTAATAAAGAGGTTCGTAGTCAATCTGTTCGTGTAGGTGCTGATGCTGGTAAAGTAGCACAAGCTTTAGTTACTGTGGAACAAGCAGGTTTGAACGCTAATGTTTCTTTAGTCAAATTATTCTCTGAACTAGATGTTAATAAACAAGTTACTGACGTTAGTAGACTTGCCACCACTTATGTTACCTTGAATAAGATTTTTGGTGTTACAGAAAATGGTGCTAGAAAAGCTTTTAATCAGATTCTTACAACAGCTAAAACAACTTCTGCTGATGTTCAGGGTTTGTCTGAAGGTATAACTATTCTTGGTAATACGGTTAAAAGTTCTGGTGGTGATGCTGCTGAAACTATGGCTTTGATTGGTATTGCTGCTACTCATTCTGGTCGTCCTGTTAACGAAGTTGCGCGTTCTTTAAACACTATTATTACTAGACTGCAAAAACAATCTACTCGTAATGCTTTAAAAGAATTTGGTATTAATTTAGAAAGAGTTGGCAAAAACGGCGAACATATATTTGTTGGTGCTACTGAAGCTTTGGTTAAATTAGACGCTGTTGTTTCTAAACTTAAACCCGGTGATAGAAGAAGAGCACAAATTGGCCAAGCTGTTGGTGGTGTTCGTCGTTTACCTGTCGCTCATGCTGCTATTGCTGGTGGTCCAGAAGTTGCTCTAAAGACCGCTCAATTATTAAGAGATGCTCCAGACCAACTTATTAGAGACGCTGGAATTGCAGCAGAAGGTACAGAAAATAGATTAGCAAAATTAAGAAACGAATTTGTTAATACTATTGCGACACTTGCCAGTAACTCTGAAATTCAAATATTTATTAAGACTATGGAAAGTCTTGCATCAACAATTTTAAAAGTTATCAGTGCTTTAGCTCCTTTGGCTCCTGCTTTGTTAGCTTTTGGTGCTACTAGAATTCCAGGTCTTAAAAATCTTATTCCTGGTACTCGCGGCACAGGTATCGCTGGAAAAAGAGACGTTAATGGTAATTTTATTACAGGAACCGTTGGAAAACCTGGAACACCAAGTCTTCGTCATCGTGTTAGTAGTTTTAACCAAGTTTTTAATAAGCCTAAACTTTTTTCTCCTGGTCAAGCTAAACCAGATAAAAAAGATGCGGGTTTGTATAAACAAGCTCGGGCTGCTTATGATGCTGCTATTAAAGCATCTCATCAAACAAGTAGAGAATATTTTACAGGACAGCAAGCTGTTCAATCTGGCAGAAAACTTAGACAAGAAAAAAGCGTATTAGCAGGTATTGAACAATCAACATTTGGTGGTACAACATCTCCAGCTTTTGTTAAACAACAAGCAAGAGTTGATAGAATTACCAAAATACACGAACAACGAGATGCTGCATATCGAAAAGCAAAAAAAGACGCTGTAAGATTAGACGGTCCTAAATTAGTAAGAGATGCTGGAGTAGCAAATGATAATCTACTTGCACATCGAAAAAATATAGACGAAAAACAAAAAAGACGTGAAAAAGCAAGGAATGCTGGGCGAAAAGCAACAAGAGCCAGATTGCGTCAACAAAGATTTAAAACAGGACTTGGAGTAGGAGGTAAAGCCGCTGGTATTGCTGGTGTTGCTTTAGCCGCCAGTGGAGCATTAGGTGAAGATAGTACTATTGGAGCAATTGCCTCTGGTGGTGGTGGTGGTGCATTAACTGGTGGATTTTTAGCATCTGCTGTTGGTGGTGGTCCTTTAGCTGTTGGATTAGCAGCCTTGGCTGTGGGCGCTATAGGTGCCGGTAATGCTTTAGTTGCTCTTGATGAAAAAGTACGAAATACTAAATTTTCTGATATTCTTCAAGAATTTTCTGATAAAGGAGCAAGTAAAAATGCCGCAGATAGAAAAGTTCAAGAAGAAAAAATAGCTGAAGCTTTTAGACAAAGAAAAAAAGGAGCATTAAATCAAGACGCAGGTGCTGTTGGTACATTTTTTTCTGCACTTGGTTTGATTGGAAGAGGAATCGGACAAGTTTATAATCCTGTTTCTGCTCTTAATGCTACTTTTGCTTCTACTGATAAAGAAGCTATAGAACTAGCAAATAAAGGGAAAGCATTTGGTAAGAACGCAGGCGCTGGAGCAGAACTATCTAAGGCAGATGTTGAAGCTAGAGATAGAAGAGTTTACGAATTTGCTAAAGCTAGTGAAAAAGAAGCAATTGGTGTAATTGAAACAAGACGCCAAAGAGGCGATTTTGAAGGAATGACGGGAGCAGAATTTAGAAAAGAAACTGAAATATTAGGAGAAATTTTTGTAAATGCTAATAGTACTTATCGCGCTGATTATGCAGAACAATTAGATGCTCAACATCGAGCTAGAAATGCTTCTATAAAAGTTATTGATGCTATTGAATTTTTGGGTGATGGTATTACTCAAATGTCTAGTTCTATATTTGACACTACAAAAAGAATCAGAGAAGCTACTGTAAAGCCTCTTTTGGGACCAAGTACTTCTGCTGCTGGATTAATTAGAGGATATGATGATATAGGTTTAACAGGTACTGCTAGACAGACTAGTAGTTTACACAAACTTGTTAACAGGGGATATACAAGTAAATCACAAGCTGAATCTTTTAGACAAGTTGGTATAACCAAAGAAGCTTTAACTAAAATATTTGCTTCTCCAAATCTTGCTAGTAAATACAAAGGAGATGGACCAACAGGAATTGGTGATGCATTAAGAGGTTTTGGTGTTAGTGACATTGTTGCTAATGATATCCAAAGACAAATTTCTGAACTTGGTGTTGATGAATTTGCTAAGCTTATAGAAGATGTTCCTGGTGCTGTTGAAAAATTTACAAGCAAATTTAATCCTCTTGTTAAAACCTTTAATGATGCTGCTGTTGCTGCTGCAAACTACGAAAAAGCTTTAGCACAACAATTATCGACGGTGTTTGGACAAAGAGGCAGAACGGTTGATGCGTTTTCTAACTCTCAATCTGCTGCTGCTGGAGTTACTAGTTTGCAAGATAGTTTTGCAGGCACAGAATTTGGCAGAGCAGGAATTGGTAATCGTATTGCTCAATCTGCTGCTGTTGGACTAGCGGGTAGTGCTGATGTTGATGTTTTGGCTAAGAATTTAAATGCCCTTAATGAAGCGTTTGCAAAAGGAACAGATATTCAACAAGCTAAACTTCAACCTATTATTCAGTCTACAACTGAGGCTTTGAAAAAACTTGCTGATGGTTCTGGTCGTACTGCTGATACGCTAAAAAGATTAGAAGAAGTAGAAAGTGCTAGGGCAGCTAAGATTGGTATTGCAGAAGGTTTTATTGGAGCAGACAGAAAAGGCCAAAGACAAATAATTAAAGAGTTGCTTGCTGCTAGGAAGTTTGCTTCTGGTGACAGAGACATATCTAAAATTGGTGGTGCCGAACTTAGATTAATTCAAGCAGGTTTGAAAAGATTTGGTGGAGCAGTTGTAGGAAGAACTGGTGAAACAGGTAATAAGATTCTTGAGGGTGCTTTAGGTAAGTATCTTGGCAGTGCATTAAAAGTAGAAGATGCTGAAATAGTTAAACTTCAAAAAGAAGCTATTATTGTTCAAAAACAAGCTGCTGCGGCTGCGTTAGCTTTGGCAAACTACGAAAAAACTATTTTAAACAATTTTGTCAATAAACTACATATTACTTTAAAAGATTTTCTTATTGGTTTATCTGCTAGAATTCCTATAGGTGCTGGTATTGTTAGAAATACTGGGGGTGGTGTTCCTGGTTCTGGTAGACGTGATACTGTTCCTGCTATGTTAACTCCTGGTGAGTTTGTTATTCGCAAAGATGCCGCTTCTGCTTTAGGACCAGACGCACTTAATGAGCTTAACAATGCCGATAGATTTGCTCGTGGTGGTCGTGTTAGAAGACTAGACCCACGACGTAGAGCAGAAAGAAGAGAAAATTATTTAGCTGGTAAAGCAGAAAGAAGAGCGAATTGGTTAGCAGAAAGAAATCGTAGAGCTAAAAAATGGGCTTTTAGACATCATTCAATTAGCAAAGGTAGGAGATATAGCGGTTCAGACCGTCAAAGAATATTTAACAGAACAACAGCAATATCATTAAAAAACAATCCAGAAGCTGGATTAAACCTACTAGAAACACTGCCTAGTACTCCAGATGTTCGTGCTTTACGAACAGCTTTAAAATATATTAGAAACAAAGGAACAGACAAAGGAATGCCTAGAGATGTTTTAAGAGACGCTAATATTGCTGGACGAAACCTTGGTATTAAAGGATTCAAACACGGTGGACCAGTTAGAAAAGTTGGATTACAAGCAGGAATGCAAGCTGGAATACGAGCGGATAGTAGTAGTAACAGAGAAGGTGTAGATACTGGTAAATTTGCTGCTGCTGTTAGTTCTTTCAATAGTGGATTACAAACCCATATAGAAGCTCTGAATAATTTTCCAAGAGAAGTTAATCATGTTGCTACACATAATGTCAATGTTACATTTGCTGGTGGTAATACGTTAGCAGAAGGTATACAAAGCAAGCTTATTAGTGTGGTTAAAGAAATGGTAGTTGGTCAAGTAGACACTGCTATCGCTGGACTTAAATCAGAATTTGGTATGAACAATGGTTAATATCAATCAAGGTAAAAAATAATGGGTATAGAACGTACTGTATATTTAGACCCTACTAGGACTAACAGAGTACTAAAGGGTACTGATGGTGACGCATTATGCATTAATGAATGGCATGGTGTACGTACTACAACTCCATCTGATACTGAACTTAGTTCGGTGCCGGATTTTGGTGCTGGTAGTGCATCTGCGTTTATTAATGACGGAGTAGCAACACCTGTTAGTACTGAGTATTGGATAGATAACGAAGACCACAACCCAGCGAATGGACATGCTCAACTTACGCTTGAACCTTTTGCTGTATTGCCATCTTCTATCAGTATCCAGATAAGAAGTAGTGGTGACATAAACTTTAATAATCCGCAATTGTGGTATTATCAGTTACAAAATTCCGGCCTTGCTCAAACCAAAGTCTTAATTGCTTCCGGCGATAATACTTACATTCCAGACGCTAGTCAGTTTGAAACCACGACAATTAATCTAACGGTAAATCACGACACTAAGCCAATTTGGAGAACTTTTTCTCTTGATGGATATCCTGAAATAGTTTTTGATTTAACAACTCCTAGTAATTCTATAAATACCAAGTTCGACGAACTAAATGTGGTTGCCTCTGGCGAGTCTTTTGTAGACTTAAACGATAATATACCGTTATATATATCTGGACCTATTTCTGTAACAGATTCTGGTACACCTTTGTGCCTGTGTAGTAATTCTGGCGAATACAATGCTTGTTTAGCTCTTGCTAGTCAAGACCGTGTTAGATTTGTAAGAGACATTCTTGAACATGATGAAGATGGCTATGTTGACCAAAATCATAATTTTAGAAGTCATACTAATTCGTTATATGAAAAAATTGATGTAGATGTTAATGCAGATGCAGCAAATGAGTATATGCAAACAACAACCAGTAGTGCTGTTACTGCATTGTTCAAAATAGAAAAGACGAATAGAATTCCAGATAGAATCACCGTTAAAGTTAGTGGCGTGAATACTACTTCTTCTGCCACAACAGATTTTTGGTTAAATGAAAAGTTTTTAACCACTGTAGATTTTGATGAAGGCATTACTACTAGACATATTGACTTAACAGATGGAACTAGAGATGATATTTTTCGTTTGTTAGACTTTAATTGTTATCCTACGTCTGCCGATAATGGTAATGTAAAAAGTCGTTATGAATCATTAAGAATAGATTTTCCAGCTTCTTCTGGTACTCGATTAAATGCTGTAGAAATATATTATTCTGGTGGACAATTTAGAAATAACCACTTCAACAGTATGCAATATGAGACAGAAGTTTATCCAAGTGGTCTTATTGGACATTGTGGAGATTGGAGAAACGATGTTGCGGCTGTTGTAAGTGCAAGCGATATAGGCAGAGTTTCACATCCTGTGAGTGGTGTTGATACGGATACTGAATATCTTCAATTAAATTCATTTGGAGTGTCATCTGCAAAAAAAACAGATTATCTTAGTTTATATTTTGGCGCTTTACAAGGTAGCGGAAATTATACAAGAATTGGTAGAGCTATTCTTAATATGAGAATGAATGTTCCAACTTCTGGTGTAAATTTACGTGATGAATTTGAAGTATATGGTATTTCGCATTGTATTAAAAGTTACTATGCTGGCGTTGGTAAAAAACTACATATCGCACCAGAACTATATGGTGTTGGTCAGATTGTTGAATATTCTGGATTTAAAAATTACACATGTGAGTTAAACTGGTATAATCCTTTACATCAAGCTTTTCAACCTACTCCATGGGGAGATGGAAGCGGTACACAACAACGCAGACATCATGATGTTATAGAAGCGTTTCGTGATTTAGAACTTAAAGTTATTGGTTTACCATCTGGCGTACAAGTTTCTGCCACACATTTAAATGTGCATTATGCAGAAGATGACACGATGGGACTGAATGTTTTTGGTCATACTTTTGCGTGTCAAAAAGAAATAACTCCTTCTGGTGGTGGTAATGCATATTGGACCTTAAGAGGAAGTGGTGATGACTTTGGTAAACAATCATTAGACAATATTTATGATGTTGGATATTGGCCAATAAATGAATATCAAGGAAAAATAGTCAATTCAACAAATGGTGCCACAAGTGGTATTTTGACTCATGATTATTTTCCTGGCTTTAGTGGTGTTTGGGGAGACCAATTTAGAGAATCACATGGACCTATTTATGGTCCTACTGGAACTTTGTCTAGTGGTACATTCGGGGAAGCTTACATTGATTTTAGTGAAAGGGTTGTTATTCCGAATCCTACTAACTATTTTGTTATGCTACGAGTAGCTCCTAGTGGCGGTAAGACTCCACAAAATGAAACTATTCTCTATAGAGGATTTCCATCACAAGCTGAACTTCAGGTGTCTTTGTTAGATGATACTATTCTTATTGGTGGATATGACGATTTACTAAATCCGATTACTTTGACTAGTTCTGCATCTGCTATAGATATATATACTACAACTATTGTACTTGTTTTTGACGAAGATAGTATTGATATTTGGACAGACGGTGGTTCACCAGCAAATGGATTTTTACAGAATAAGGGTTCAGTTAGTTTCCCAAATAATAGATATATCAACAATCCCAATCCTAAAATGACAGTTGGTGGTGTGCCGTCTGGATATCCAACACTTTTTAGCAATAATTCTTTTGGTGGATGGATTACTGATTTTGGAATAGGTAGTGGAAATCCGATTTCTGCAACAACACCAGAATTGTCTGGCACTGTTATGCAGACAGTAAATACGGCACAATATGTTGGTGATGTTGTAACGACAGCCGCCGAATGTTCTGGTGATAGTTCGTTTATTAGGTGGATATTACCAAGCGGTAACACCAAAGCCGATGTCACTGGTTATACTGCCTATAATACTAATATTATTAAGAATATTGACAATTTATACGCTATTGGTGGCACTGACAGTATTTTATATAATACATTACAATTAAGTCCGAGTTCTATATGGATGGACGTATGTGTAGAACACACAACTAATCACGTATCTGGTGTTAAGTTTGATGGTGCTGTTATATTTGAAGATGCTGGCGGATTTCCTATTAATTTCGCAGAATTTAGTACATTTTTTCCTTCAGGTGAAAAACAGGTATACAGATTATACAATAGTAATGATATTGGAGAAATATTAGCAAGCGAGATTCACGACAATGACCTAACCGTAGACTTACAATACAACCAAGACGGTAATGAGAATTATTTTGGCGATTTAAAACTATTTTCTTACAATGTTGGCTTTGATGCTTTGTGTATTCCTGCTACTGGTACTGGCAGTATGCCTTTGTTTACTCTGGGTGATTTTGACGACAATGAATTAGACTTGTTCATCAAAAATCGCGGTGCTGCTGAAAATTTAGATTTATTTATTGATGGTAGTTTAGCCAGCAACGACAATATGCCATTACACGTTTTGGGAGGAGTTCATGTTAATAATGGACCCTCTGGTGTTCCGGTATATATTTCTGGTTCTATTCTAAATGAATTTATTCCTTTATATACTTTAGCTGGTACTAAATTTGATGATACTACTTTATATATTAACGGAGCACCTATTTCTGGTAGTATTCCACTATATATTAAAGGTGGTTTGTATGACAATGCTTCTATGAATCTTTATTCTAGTGGTTTAACACCATTAGAAAGTAGTGGTGACATTTCATTGTTTATGTGGTCTACCACTAATTCTGGCGTATTTAACACAACACCATTACATATTGGAATATCAGGAACACCAGACCCTGATTATCAGCTTAATTTGGTTATGCAAGGAGATGCTTCATCTGATTTAACTTCTAACATGAATTTGTTCTTAGAAAACGACAATTCTGTTAATGATAATATTCCATTGTTCTTGCAAAACGATTATGTTTTAGAATCTGGAAATATTCCGTTGTTTATGGCTGCTCCTTCTGGAACTTTAGGTGCTGTACCGTTTAATGATAATATGAATTTGTTTATTAACCGACAGTTTAATGGTGTTCATCATCGTGTGTCGTTACACTTGTTGGCTCAATCTGGTGAAAATAATAATATGAATTTATTTGTCGAAGGTGGTGAAAGTGGTGTAAATAATAATATGCCACTTGTAATGCCAAATATTCTTGAATCACAACCTTCTGGCAGTATGGAACTTTATACTCACGGTTTTTAATAAGAGGTAATTATGTCTACTAGAGTTATGTATAATGGAAACAGGTTGATTCCTGCTCCGTTTATTGCTGTATCTAAACAGTATGAAACAACGGGTGATAGTACACAAATAGGTTCTAAATATAGTATCACTATTAATGGAACTATTTGTTCTTTCAAAGGTTCGCCTAGTGGAAGTGGCACTTTTCATACTGTTGGCGGATTCCCTCCAGACGAAACTGTTGATGGAGATAGTAGACTTGGAAATATTCAAAGAAAGCAAGAATCTATTCGTTCGTTGTTTTCTCAACAAGGTTTACAGTTTGAAGTCCAAAGTGCAGACGGGCAACAATCAATTAAGTGTAATCCTAGGATTGTTTCCATTGTTTTTCCTCAAGGTCAACACTTTAATACAAGTACTTATTCTATAGTTTTAGATACGGATATTTTATATCCAGGTCAAGAAGACTATGTAGCTCAGTTGGGTTTGGCACCATCTGGTGTGTATGTGAGTACCGCAAGTGAAAACTGGTCGATAGACACTAATGAAGAACAGGTTGTTTTTGGTTCTGGTGGAAATATTCCAACCTATGTTTTGACTCATAATTTAAGTGCTGTAGGCAAAGCTTTTTATGATGATACTGGAACATTAGCTAAACCCGCATGGCAACAAGCTAGAGATTATGTACATTCTAAAAAAGGAGAAAGATTTAATCCTACGTTTAATTCTGGTGAATTTAATCTACATAGCTTTAATGATACATACCAAGCATTTAATCACATTATTAATGAAAATGTAGACGAACTTGGTGGTGCATACGCATTGGTAGAGACTTGGCTTATGGCGTCTAGTGGTTCTGCTGTTGAAACGTTGAATGTATCTACTAACAATAATGGCGGTAGAGTACAAGTTAATATAGATGGTAACATTGCTGGTTTAGAATTAAGAGATTCAACCAGTCATCTAATTACTAAAAGTAAATGGGACAGTGCTAAGGAAGCATATCTTGTTGCGTCTGGCATGGCGTTTGGTCGTGCTCGGGCATATTCTGAAAACACTTCATTAAATATCAATCCTTTATCACAAACGACTGCTAGAAACCCTGTGACGGGCACAATTAATTATAGCTTGTTATATGACGATAGACCCTCAAACATAGTGTCAGGCTCTCTAAGTGAAGTTATTGGTATTCGAGATGGTTTGGATGGTGATATTTTCGCTCAAATTCCGGTATTAGGAAGAGCAGTAGGACCAGTATTGCAAGATATTGGTACTCGTCCTGCGTTGAATAGAAGTCTTAATATCGAAGTGGCATTTAAACCAGACACCCTATCGGGAACAGACCAAGCGTCTATTAAGGAATTTATGAAAACACCATTGGAAAAAGCTAACACTTCGGGAGATATTAGAAGTCTTATCCAAGCTGCTCAACCAACTGGTAGTCAGGTTTTCAGAAATCAACCACAATCAAACTGGAACCCAACAGAAGGGAGTTTTTCTTATTCTATAGATTGGGTATATGAGGAATAAAAAATGGCTTTAAGTAGAGGAAGCTTTTTAGGTGCTTCTATAGTAAACTTTAGTGCAAGTCTAGGTTGGGGTTCTCAGCCATCTAGTCTGAATGTAACTCTAGTTGAAGACAACGCAAATGGAGATAGTTTTAATCCACCAATTAACCAATTTAGAGAATCACTGGGTGCTCCTGTATATTTTGAATATGAAGGATGGACTTTTGGTGGATTGCTTCAAAACTGGAAGAGAAAACACGGTACTTCTGGCAACCCTTTGTATGACATTGTAATTACAGACCCAAGAGAAATTCTTGATGGTGTCCAAATGATTTTGGATGGCTATACAGGCAGTACATATAACGTTCCCAACATATATAATGTTTACGGATTCTTAGAGTCTAATTACGGATTTGGTCAAGCTGGAGTCAATGAAGGTGGTATGCCTTGGAGAAATGTTCTACTTGCCATGAATGCTATAGCCGATAGTTCATTAGACCCTGTTGTGTTTAAAGGGAGTACGTATGTATTAGACCTATCGGCTTTGCCTTCAGTTCCGTCTTTTTATAGAATAGGTGGCGCAAACATCAGCTTAATGGATTATATCAATGAAATCTGCGAAGCCGGTGTTCATGATTACTTTTTTATCCTTCAAGAAGAAGAAGTATATAACACGGTTTTGGATATATTTGAAACCCGAAATGTAATCAAACTTCAAACTATTAGTAGAAACGATGCTCCGCAACTAGGTAAGATTGACGAATACGTAGTTAACAATACCGAAACTGTAGTCAAAGACAGTGGTAGAGAATTACGTAATGAGACCACAAGCAAGTTTGCTGTTGGTGGTAATAAACTACTTACGTGGTTTCAGTATGCTGGTAGCAATCAAGCCATTTGGCCTTTTTGGGGTTTAAACGCGGCTCAAAATCCAGTATATGGTGTCGGTGTTAATGATGCTCATACGTTTGCGGTAGATTCCAGAACACTAAATGTTCCTGGTATTGGTGCTTTTTACTGGTCAGATGTTGCTGAAATGCGTGCTGCTCTAGCTGGTCAAGAGTCATGGGAAATATTTTTAAGTGGTAGAGACGATAATAAAGATACACCACAATTTAAAAGAGCAACCAAGCTCAATATTATTGGCAATGGTTTAGAAAAACTAAAAACAGCATTAGAAGCTAAAGCTTTGGCTGAAATCAAAGCTATGTCGCCAATTGAGTTTGGTGGTTTTTCACGTAAACAAATTAATTCTGCCATTGCTGGTGGTCACGAAGAAACTATTAGAATCATTTATGACTTTGTGTATAAACTTGCTAGTGAGTTTTATGGTAAACAATTTTTAGTTAGTATTCCTTTCTTATATACCGCACAGGATGATGAAACCGGATTAATTACTACAAGTTACGAAACTACTGACGCGGGATACATTGATGAAAATGAATTTGCATCTGCGGTATCTTTAAACTTAATGCCATTTGATGTAAATTCCGTCACTACACAAGACGGTAGAGTTGAAGCGTATGTTAAGTATGACAATGCTCAAAACTTAGATTTTTCTGACGTTCCAGAGAATGACCTTATTATGCAACCTAATGGAACAACTGTTTTTGTTAAATGTCAAGTCAATCCAGAAATTGTTCATCTGAACAGAAGTACAAACTTTAGTCCAAAAGCTATTGTTACTATAAGCGGTCAGGTTCGTGATTTAGATGACAGCAATGATTTTGCTGGCGCTATGTTAGCTGTTCTTCGAGAAGTTTTAACAACACATGGAGACGCAAAAGTAGAAGAAACAATTGCGAAACTAATTGGTCAACCAGGGGGCGAACAGTTATTCTTTGAAAACAGAGGTGCTGCTGTTATTCCTACTATGGCTGCTGTTCCTTTAAAGAGTAATATCGATGTTTATGGCCCATGGTATCTATGGGGTGCAGAAGGTAAGGTTGAATTTGAACAGGACGAATCACTAGTTCCTTGGAACTATGGTGGTTTTTCTGCTATGAACTTAGCTGGTAACGCTAAAGTTGTTGGCGCTAGTTCTAATGCTCAGGTTGGTGAAACAGGATTGTTAGAATTTCCTGGTGCCCCAACTATACAATTGGGTGGACAACTTATTTCTGCCGGTCCTTACGTTACGGATATTACTATTAAAATTGGTGCTGATGGTGTAACAAGTACATATAGAATGGAAACTTGGACTAGAAGATTTGGTAAGATATCTAAAGCCAATGCTGATAGAATGCAAAGAATTTCTAAAAGACAACAACAACAAAGACGTATGTTTAGAAATTTATTTAAGCAACCAGCACCACCTTTTAGTAAGTTTTTTGCCTTGAGAGAAAGAGCAGGAATTAATCGTAAGAAACCAGCTTCGTCATCCCAAGTAATTATGGGTATGATGTTAACCAATACTGATACTGACGCTAGAAAAGGTACGGCAGCTATTGCTCCTAATTATAATGTTAGTAGCCATATGGGTGTTGATTATGACAAGAAAGCGGCTATGTCTTTGGACGGTATGTTTAGACCATACTCAAACGATGTAGATGAAGATACAGATGTTTTACCACACTTTGAAACCGGAACAGGCAATATTAATGCCCAAACATTAAATCCTTTTGGTTCCAATCACGACATATCATTGGTCACTCATAGTTCTGAAATACCAGATACTTTGTTATCTAATGGTGATGCTGACGGCACAGAAAAAGTTAGAGCCATGGGTATTAAACTTCCTGCTATTGGTGTTGGTTGGGGATATGACACCAAAGGAAAACCTGTACCTAATTCAGACCCTGATACTCCAACTGACGATTTTTTAGACGACCACCATTCTCGTATGGACAAATGGAAAGCTGGACCTATTGATTTAAGATGGGATGACAGCGCCAAGGTTTGGACAACAACACAGAAATCTGTTTCAGAATTTTGGGGTTTAAATTTTGCTTCTTCAGGAGTTGTTGGTAATGTTGTTCCTCCGGTTATTACAACAGCGGCTATTTCAGACGGTTTGTATTTTAATTCACATACTGATAATTTAAATCAAAATGATTTAACCGTTAGTAGTGACTTAAGCACAGACACATATGCTGTTAAGATAGAAAAATCTGGAGTTTATAGAATTGGTTTCACTTTTGATTGGGATTTAACAAGTTATCCAAGGTTAACATCATACACAGTAGATACCGATGGAGCCTCTGGACCAACAGTTGCTCATACACATGATGTTGTTTTTGACCAAGTCGATATTGATAGTTTAAGAACCACTATTCATCCTACTATCACCATGAAAACATTTGTTTATAAAAACGGTTTGAGTACAGAACCAATTATTAATAAAAACGGCTGGAAATGGCCCTGGGATGTGCCTATTTTTCCTCAACACACACGTTCTAAAGGATTAGGGTCATATTCTACAGACTTTTTGGTTAATTTTGCCAGTGGAGACACTGTTGATATAATGATGAGATTAATAGACCCTCCTTCTTTTTTACAAACCCAATGGTCTACCAAGGCATATGGTAGAATGACTGTTGAAAGAACTGGTAATGTTTGGATAAATGACACAGACATTGCTTAAAATGGCGTATAATACACTAGAGTTCTATTATTTTAAACACAAATTATTAGGAGATATAAAGATATGGCTACTATTAGCTTTCATGCTGATGACAACGGAATCACCAATTTAAATGGCTCAGGTTTGGGTTTTTATGGTAGTTCTTTCGGTTCGTCAGTTGAGGTTGGTTCATACCAAACTTCAACGTTTATTACTGATGCAAACGGTACTATTCAGGGTCCACAGGTTAATGACAATAAGTGGAAACACCCTGGTAGCGGTTCAATTAACGGATTAGGTTCTGTTGCTTTGACCCAAATTACCAATGCTTTGGCTACTTTGAATGTTAGATTTTCTCATACTTCTGCTGTAAAAACGCAGAATAGTAAGTTGAGAATTTTTGACCGTACAAATATCAATAATCCAGCTTCTGGTGTTACAACCAAAGTAGCTGAAATTATCCACCCAGACGTTGTACAAAACAACAATGGTTCTGGTGATACAACCTGGAATACACCAACTGGTAGTGCTGTTATTATGGATTTGGTTGCAAGTCCTGGTATGTCGGGGCAGAGACCTAATGGTTCTGATACTACTGCTGATAGACACGATTACTATGTTGCTATTAGTGCCTCACCGGACTCAATTGGCTCTAAGAATTTATACGGATTATACGTTGAGCTGGAATATTTATAAGGAATAATACCAAAAATGTATAAAATTTTATTGACATTTTGCTCCCATTGGTGTATAAGTAAGTAGAGAAAACTTTTACTTTATTTACACGAATGGGAGATTTTTTATGGCAGGACGAATTTGGACACAAGAAGAATTGGATTACTTAACAAAACATGGACCAAGTATTGCTTGTAAGGACATAGCAAAGATACTAGGAAGAACAACTAGGTCTGTTCGACATAAGTATAACGAGCTTGGATTAGAAAAAGAAACATGTGTTGTTGGAGATGTTGTTAAAGGATGGGAAATTATAGATATATATATCACACACGACGGCAACACACATATAAGTATGGCAAAAGTTAAATCTACGTTAGGATGTGGTAAAACATCTGTTTATAAGTTAACACAACTTAATAAAGGAAAAGTTGGTTGGCCAGACCGTAGAAGACCAGATGTTACAAAGAAAAATACTACACACGGTCTTTCCGACCATAGATTGTTTAGTATTTGGAATGGCATGAAAGCCAGATGTATATATAAAAGCCAGAGAGCTTATAAAAATTATGGAGCCAAAGGTATTAGAGTATGCGAAGAATGGCTTGTTTTTGATAATTTTTACAATTGGGCTATGAAAAACGGATATTCTGACGAATTATCTATTGATAGAAAAGACAATCTTGGAAATTATTGTCCAGAAAATTGCAGATGGGCAACTACTAAAGAACAAAGCGATAATCGTAGTGTTAGTATCAACATAACAGCATGGGGAGAAACTAAAAACGCCAACAATTGGTCATTAGATAGTAGGTGTAAATGTACTTATAATTCACTAATATATAGACTTAGAGAAGCTGGTTGGAAACCAGAAGATGCAATATCTACACCATCTAAAAGGGGTTCGTCAGAGAATTTTAGGTGTTTTAAACAATTTTATGATTATGTTTCAGAAAATCATCCTAATATAATAGAAGATTTTAAGAATCAGAGATAATATAAGAATTCTACAATAAAAAAGCCCGCTTTAATCAGCGGGCTTTTTTTGTAATGTTAGTTAACATAAATATGCCGTTTTGACAATACCCTTCAATAATAAAGTCTAAACCTTCTACACAAATATATTTACCGTTTGTAATAAAATCGTCTATCATATCTTGTGATGCGATACATTTGTCTATATCTTCACGAGAAAATAAACTATCTGTTTGAAGATATTTTTGAACATCTATATATTTACAATTCAAACTGTACTCCTTGAGCCAACGGTAAGTCGTTTCCGTAATTAATAGTAACGGTAGTTCTACGCATGTAATTTTTCCAAGCGTCACTTCCGCTTTCTCTCCCTCCTCCGGTGTCTTTCTCGCCACCAAACGCCCCACCAATCTCTGCTCCACTCGGACCAATGTTAACATTAACAATTCCGCAATCACTTCCTTCTGGTCCAATAAACAACTCTGCCTCTTGCATATCTCTAGTAAATATACAACTACTCAAACCTTGTGGTACATCGTTGTGTAGCGATATAGCGTCACGCAAATTACTGTAAGGAAAAATATATAATATTGGTGCAAACACTTCTTTTTTACAAGCTTCGTTAGGTTTGTCTAATTCTATTAAGGCTGGATGTACGTACTTGATTTTGTCATTAATATTGTCATAAATTATACCTCTCGATGTTACGTTTTTGGAATCAATTATAGTGTCTATATATTTATCGCCTGCTGCTTCGTCAATCAATGGTCCAAACAGTGTTTTAGATTCTGCGGGATTTCCTGGCTCAAGTTTATGATATACGGCTTTAAGCTTACCTACGAATTCGTCGTAGATGTCGGTATGTACAAATAACCTACGTAAAGTAGTACATCTTTGGCCGGTAGTTCCAACAGCAGAGAACACAACCCCGCGTAATGCCAAGTCTTGGTCTGCACTAGGACAAATAATTCCGCCGTTATTTCCGCCTAGTTCTAATAGACTACGCCCCAAACGTCTGGCAACTCTTTCAGCAATGTTCTTACCCATTTTAGTACTGCCTGTTGCACTTACTAATTTAATACCTGGGTGGTCAGCCATTTCTTCTGCGGCTTCTTGTCCTCCTTTGATTATTTGTACCAAATCAAAGTCAGCACCTGGACTGAAACCTCCAATTCTATTTTCTGCTGTGTCAAATACCGTATCGTTCCATAGTTTTTTACATAATTCCGCAGTCTTTTCAGTCTTTTCGCTTGGTTTCCAGATAACCGGATTTCCACACACAACAGCTAAACAGAAGTTCCATGCCCAAACAGCACAAGGAAAATTAAACGCAGAGATAACACCAACTGGTCCTAGCGGGTGCCACATTTCCTGTAGTCTGTGGTTAGGTCGTTCACTTCCCATAGTCAGACCATACAGTTGTCTACTCAAACCACAAGCAAAGTCACACATATCAATAGCTTCCTGTACCTCACCCAAAGCTTCCGATATAGGTTTGCGAGACTCTTCCGTGATAATTTCCGCAAGTTTAGACTTATTTTTCCTTAAAGTATTCCCGAACTCCCTAATCAAGTCACCCCTTTGTGGGGCAGGTACGGTTTTCCACCACGCAAATACTTCGTTTGCTGTATTTACTGCGTCTTTAATTGTCATTTGTTTCCTTTATAGATTGTTAGCAAGTAATAAACATCTTATAAAATTATAAAGCGAAAGAATCCCGCAGATACCTATCAACCACGCAGGAGATAGTTTTAATATAGCAAGAAACATTAAACCAGAAAAACTAAAGGCAGCTAGGATTCTCCACGACCATTCATTAAAGTTTTTTTGCTTTGGCAACAATTTTGTCGATTCGTCGTTGTTCATCTTTTAAACCTTCCTTTGCCCATTGGTTAAGTTTGTCTGTATAAGGTGACGGTTTTTTGTTTTTGAAACCCTCTTCCATTATTTTCATTGACCTAGATACAGCGTCGAAACTTTTTTGATTGCCGAATTTAATTATCCAACCGCAAGCTGTTCCAATGTCAAATTCTGGTTGTGGTCTACTATCTAGTATTTTATCCAGACATTTTTTAAGACCTTTTCTAGACCTAGATTTTCTAAGCTTTCTTTTGGGTATTTTCCAAAGGTGTTTTCTGTATACTACGTACATTATACGTCCCTATAATCGTTGTGTATATCTAAATTATGTTCTAACATTAGCCTTCTTCTTATATCAAATGATTTATTATAAATATCGTATATAAATTTAGATTCTTCTTTTGTAAAATGTTCGTTGTAATGTGAGTTTTTAGCTATATTTCTCAATTGTGTTAATGATTTACATAGTGTTCTTGGTGTATGTGTTTTTTGTTTACTCATTGAAGTCCCTCTATAAAAATAGGCCAGATTTCTCTGACCTATTTTTGTAGTATATTACGCTGTTACACGTATTTTTCTGATTCCTTGTCCCATTTTACCCAACCTTTGTGGGGTAGGTATTCTCCGTCTTTATCCTTACGTTGTGGGAATAGTCCTCCACCTTTCTTATGGCAACCAAAAGCTTTTCTCACACCCCAAAATTCTTTGTTGTCGCCAACGTATCGAACTTCAAAGTATTCGTCATCACCGTTTTTACGGATGTTAAACCGCAAATCTTTCGGACTCATTAGATTTCCGTTACTATCTTTTCTAGTAGGGACATCTTCAAAGACTTCTTGAAATTCAGACAATTCTTTAAACAACTCTTGTTGTGTTGCACAATCAAATTCTGCTTTAAGACCTTTGGTATTGCTATCATAAGTTACTTTCATCACTTTCTCCTAGTTTGCGTTTTTCGCGTCAATATCGACAAGTTTTAACCCGTCAGGTACATCAATGTGCTTGGTTGTAGAAGTGTTGGATTGATAATCATTTAGACGCTTAATCATTCTTTGTGCTGTTTCATAAGGTACGTCTTCAAATTTATTGTATTTGTTTACTCCTGAATTAATGAACTTCTCTACATCTATTTTAAACGATTCACATTTTTTAGTAATCATATTAATTTGAGCAGAAGTAATACTTGTTGGAGTATCATTATCAATATTCACACTTGCTTCCTTTTTTGCCGTTCTGGCAAATATTGTGGGGTCTTTGTCTCTGGTTGTTTCTTCTGCTGCTAGACCCTCAAGCCGCAAAATCTTTTTAAGTGCTCTGCTTTCTGCTCGTGTTTCGGCTACCGCTAATGGATATCCAGCCACGAAATCGTCAGTGTTATTAATACAACTGTCAGCAACAGCACCAAATGTTCTAACTTCATTACCAAAATCTACTTTGATAATATAAGAGCAACTTGCTCTACCGTCTACACCAGCGTCTAACGAAGGTGTGTAATGTTGAGGATAGCTTTCAAGGATATCACCAATTAGTAATCCAACTACTCTACGTAAGCCACCTACTTTTGGTTCTGGTTTACCTTTAGAGTTTTCTACTGTTTCACTATCAGTAAATTTAGACATTACAAAATCTTGCCATTCTGGAGAGTTGTAATCTGGAATTACTTCGTCTTGGTCAGTATCTACTTGTGCTTCTTCTACTTCTTTTACTTCCTCTAGATTTACATTAGCGTTTTTAGTATCTACCAAGTAATCTACAAGAGCTTGTTTGCCTTTAAGAGCGTTTACGATATCGTCGTCTACGTCAAGTAAAACCAATTCTGCTCGTAGGTCTGCAACGGTCACGCTTTTGTATTCTTGTGGGATTGTCATCATTTTCTCCGATTCTTCAAAAACATCTAATTTTCTGTACAATACAGTATACGGTTTTAGACGGTTTTGTCAAATGCGAAGTCAAGAATTTGTGTCAAATTAAACAAAGAAATTACGGCGTCAGCTTTGCGATTGCAGTAGTGTTGTAGTTGCTTGGCGTGGTGTTCGCTTCTGCATACGAGATAGCTTACATTGCGATATATGTTGATGTTTCGTAAGAAATTATGTCTATCTTTTCGCAACCATTCTAAGTCATTAACATAAAATAATGTTTTTGACGATGACACTGTTCGTAAACAAGCATCGGCGGTATCTAAATTAGTAGCAATCAATAGTCCATTATGGGTCCATATTTCGTTGTAGTTCATAATAGCACAATTAGGACGCACGCACGCAGGTAACAAATCTTGATAAAAAACAGCAAAATCATACTCGTTGGTTTGACTGACAATATTGTTGATATAACTCAATCCAAAAAAGGCAATCTGAGACGAATGTAAATGAGGAAGAACTAATCCGACTTTTTTAGTCACAATATGTCTCCTTATACCATTCGATAGTTTTGAACAATCCGTCTTCTAGTCTAGTAATTGGGACATTAAGATATTCTCTCATTTTGGTAGTATTTAATCTTTTTCTCATTTGGCCATCCTGTTTGGTTGTGTCCCAATGTATTCTGTTACTGTCATATCCTACTATTTTAGATATGGTATAAGCCAATCTCTGAATGGATACTTCTTGTCCAGAACCCAAGTTTAAAGGAGACTCAAAATTGTCGTATTTTTCCATGGTCTGTACAATGGCTTCGCCTGCATCAAGAGAAAACATAAATTCTCGCAATGGTTTGCCACTGCCCCAAAACGTACAATCCGTGTTGTTCTGTTGAGCTTCAACTATTCTTTTAATTGCTGCTCCAACAACTTTGGTTTTTTCTGGATGGTAACTGTCGTGAGGACCGTATGAGTTAGTTAAAATAACGGTTGTAGCTTGGTCTCCGTATTGTTTGTTAATCTGTCGAGAATAAGCGTGTAGCATTCGTTTGGCCAGTCCATGACATTCTACGCTTGAGTTTGGTAAGCCTGCCCAGAAATCTTTTTCTTCGTATTCTTCTGCGGGCATATCTGGGTAAGCACAAGATGCCATAACTGATACTATTTTTTTGGTATTGTATGTTACACAGCTATTAAGGATGTTTAAACCCATTTGAACGTTGCGTTTAAAAATGTCTGCTGGATATTTTCTATTCCATTCAATTCCGCCGTTATATCCAGCCAAGTGAAATACGTAATCTGGTTGCATAAGTCGGAAAATGTCATCAACTTCAGGTCCGTACTCTAAATCCCAGTCCTTATGATAAACTTCAATACAGTCAGCACCACGTCTTTTCAAAGATTTTACAACAGCGAGCCCAATCATTGAGCCAGAACCCGTAATTAAACATTTTTTTTCCTTTAAGTTAATTTCCATTATTGTCTACATTTCTCCAAAAATTTCGTCCGATAATTCAACTAAGTGTTTATGGGTTTGCAGTGTTCGTTGGAATCCTGCGTTTTTATCAAAATTTCTAAATCTGGTTAGTACGTCCATAGAACTTGCGTTACCATCTGCTTGTCTGCCAGAAAAAGAGGAACCACCACCAAAATTTGGAACTTGACTTTTGCCAATGTCAGTAAAATATAAACTTAAATCATTACATAGTTGTTGTCTATATTTTTTGTCAATAAACCATTTGTTGTAATTTAAGAATACATGATTTGGAACATTTTTCGTTTTTCCAAGTATTTCATTAGCTCTAGCTTCCCAATGTCCTATAATATGTTGAGGTACATGACCGTATTTTTTGTAGAAACTAGCAAAACAATTTTTAACATCCCTAAGTAATATAACTGTTTGTTCGTTATTAGATTGAAAGTTTTTTCTATCTGTTTCATATAAATCGGGTTCTGCTTTACAATCATAATGCATATAAACTAAAGAACACTCATAACACAAAAGACACACATCAACAGTTGGATTGCCTAAATATTCTTTGATTTTTTTAAGATGATTATATCCAATCTCTGGATTATGTGGAAATCTAGAGTTAAACATTATGCCACATGTAAAAGAGCCCCAATCATAATACCAAACATCATCATGAAAGTGTGTTGGATGTTGTTCTTTTTCTGCGTTTTCACTTTGATGAATAATCCAGTTTGCAACCGCGTGAGTACCGCATCTTTGTAGTCCTATGAAATTTATTAATTTATTCATTTCTAAATCCTAGTTTCTTTTCTAAAAAGTCTACTTTTGTTTTTGGTATAGTTATAGAACCATCAGAATTATGAGCAGAATTTCTTAATAACCAAGTTACTAGTTCTTTTTGTGTCATCCAATACACATGTTCTTCTTGTTTATTCATATTGATGTCTTATTTGTAATAACGGTGTTGCTTTAATAAGTTCGTCTATACCTTCTTCCATGGTAACCGTACAAAAGAACCCTTCTTCATTTAACAGGCTAAAATCACAAGCATAATCTCTAAGGTCAGCGTCTGTTCCAAACTCTGCATAACTAACATAACATCCAGTCCTTTCTTTAACATACTCCGATAGTTGTTCTTTGGTCCAGTTTAAATTATTGTCACCACAATTATAAACGTCGTTTTTAAATGTTTTGTTGTGTTCTAAAGAAAAAATTAGTGCTCGTGCCATGTCTGTAACATGAATAAAAGTTCTTCTGAAAGATTTTTGAAACACAGTTAAGCAACCTTCGTTTTTAGCTCTATAAACAAAGTCATTAACTAATAAATTTACTCGCATACACGGACTTAAACCAAAACCTGTTGCAAATCTTAAAGATACGGAATTTGTAGTATCTCTAATAATTTTTTCTGCATTTAGTTTTGTAATACCATAAAGCGTATTTGTGTTTGTTGGACTACGTTCTGTACATGTTCCTTCAACTGCTCCATAAACAGAACCAGTAGAAGCATACACAATCGGCATATCTTGAGATTTGGCATTTACTATATTTTGCGTTCCTTCTACATTAACCGCTTTTGCTAATGCTGGATGGCGATTACATGCGGGAACACCAACTATTGCTGCTAGGTGGATAATTCCGTCTATTCCAGACATTGCTTTAGTAACGTCTGATTTATTTGTTACGTCTCCATATATGAAGGAAAAATTATCATTACTGACCAGTGGAATTAACGCATCGCATTGGCCCTTATGAAAATTGTCAAAAGCTACTACTTGATGTCCTTTGTACAGAAGTTGGCGGCACAAAACATTTCCCACGAACCCACCCGCTCCGCTGACTAATACTTTCATCTTTATCTCCGTCGATTGGCAATGTTAATATTCTGCGTAAAGGCTTTGTATTAATCATATACCATATACTGGCTTATCTTCAGTTATTCTTTCAGTTGATTTCGTCACATATAAGATTGTAGTTAGATGGATGACAAATAATCAAATCGCCGTCTGCGTAAAAATCCCAATAATTATTCATTTGGTCCTATCCTATCATTAGTCCTATTTAATCTATACACCGAACTTACTATGTTTGTACGCAATTTCTCTATATTTTCTCGCACATATTTTGGCGAGTTTTCTTCTGTGAGTGTAACTTTTTCAAAGAAATCATATGGCTCTTGACCAACACGTTCTCCTCTTTTGGATGTCCTTGGCCAATGATTGTATTTTAATGCTTTTTCTAAACATTCTACATCAAAGTTATTATGAGCGTATGTAGTTTTCTTTCTCCATAAGTCTTCTAAGCTTTTAAATACGTAAGAGTACTCAAAAGCAATTGGAGTCTCACCAACGTCGTAGGTTGGTCCTTGTCCTTGAATATGTCTTAAGGTAGATAAACATTGTTTTAATCCGCCACTACGTTTCATCATTCCAACGTTCGCAATAGGAATTCTAATATTTGGAAGGTAACACCTATTGTCATAATCAAACCAATAACGCATTCTACCAAGAAAAAAATACTCATTATGGTGTCGTTTGAGTATTTCTTTAAATCGCCACAATCTTTTATCTTCGTCTGTACAATCAATCATTTCATCAGTATCAGAAACAATAACCAGAGTGTCGTCATGTTGCGTAGACAGATATTCAGCACATAAAGTTCTTTGAAAGTTTTCTCGCATAAAGTTGGTGTTTTCTTTACCGTCTTTTATTGCGGGATTTCCATGATGTTGAAAAATCTTAATTCTGTTTAGATATGGTTTAAATCTCTCTTCCTCTAATATTCCGTTGGCAAATAATCCTTTAAAATCTCCCTGCGTGGTGTGGTCACATTCTTGAATAATCCATTCGTCCACAAATGGTGTTTCAAGTTTAAACTTTAACCACAACAGGTCTGATTCGTAAGGTTCGGAAAATAAGAATGTGTCAATTAGTTTCATATTATTTCTCCTAGCAACTTGCTGGTGGACCATCTGGCCAAAATATGGTTGGAAAATTATCGTGTTTTAATTGGTCCTGACGAGCGACTTGGTCTGGTGGCATAGTAAAAGAACTTGTACAATAAATGTCGTCATTTTTGTTTGGGACACCATTTTGTGCCAGTATAGAACGTAGTTGTACTACATCTTCTTTTCTGGGTTGTCTATCTGGTGTTTCCTTTTTAAAAACCAAGTCAAGATGGTCTTCAATGATTTGGGTTTGTACTTCATCTAAATAGTGTTTATCTTCACCTTGGTCTTTTCTTAATTCAAAATAACCTTTGAGCCAATAACAAAAATCTCTGGGTTGCATCTTATCCTCCTCTAATATAATACTCTTTGGGTTTGCTGGTACTCCGTGGAATCCTTTATCATGCTTTAACATACAATGCGTCTCCGTGAATTTCCCAATCTTTTCTAACTCCGATTTTGACAAATCCGTATTGTTCCAAGCATTTGTCAATATCTTCCATAAGCGGTGCATTTTTGTAAACATGGTCCCAAGATACTTCACACCATATATATTTAAGAGAAGAGAGGTTAAGTAATTTTTGTGCCCCTTTAAAGACATTTAATTCTGCTCCTTGAACGTCGATATTTAGAAAATCTGTTTCATTCCAAGGTACACCTTCGGCTTCTTCTGCCCATGTATCAAAGGTTAATGTGTGTACTTGGGTTTTTCCAACAATTGGGCAATCTTTAATATAATCAAACATTTTATCATTTTCAAATAGTCCAGAAGCACCGTCTTTTTCGTCTCTGTAATAATGAAAATCAAGAGTTTCACCATCTTTATGCCACAAGCAGTATGGTTCAACTACGTGGTTTTTTCTACCTTCTAATCTTGTCCACAGGTCTTCAAATAGCTTATCGTTACACTCAAACCATATGACAGACTTAGCATTAAAGTGGTCGTAAATATCTGCCTCAATACCGTCATGAGCACCAATATGCATAACGTATTTTGGGTTGATTTCAAATTGTCGCATCATTACAGCAGTGCTGTGTGTGTTAACATCACAAGGTACTAGTCCCATTGTATGTGTCTCCCTGGTTTATCCAAATGGTGTCCTTCAACATAACTATGTCCGTCTATTTGAGTAATAACAGACGGGTTTAATCCATAACAATCGAACTGTTTATGAATCTGTTGTCCACACTGCCAATCAAATGGGCCATACGGAACATCGTTAATTCTAAGTAATTGTTTCATTACGCGATTGTGTATAATTACAGAATGCCATCCACCACCACCACTCATTCTAACAACATTGGGCACATTAGTTTTTCTACTATTGTGTTTGGTTCCATAATGTCCTAGATATAACATGTCAATATGGTTATAAGACAGGTCTCTAATTGCTTGTCTTGTTACTTCTTCATAATCTTCGTGTACTTGTACGTCGTCTTCAAGAAACAAAACATATTCTACATCTTGTTCAACACATTGTTCTAGCATTTTTTTATGACATTTCCAAGCGTTGTAAGCGTTTGGTCTTTTATACCACGTTGGATAATCTATTCCTCCACAATATACAGGCAATTCCTGACTGTCTATATGGTCGTATTCCAAATTATAACCACCGTCGCCAGCAATAAAAGCTTCGACTTCTACGCCTAAGATTTTTAATTGTGGCAAAACTTTTTGTGACCAGTCATCGTATCTTTTGTCTAAAACTAAACATATGGCTTTGTCAACTATTCGATTAAGATTCATTTTCTTCCTTTACTGCTTGGCAGATAGCTTCTCTAGATGTTGGGTAATCTGACATCCATCCCGCAAATCTAATTCTATTATTACTACAATGAATATATTTATTATCACCTTTCCATACTGATGTTGAGCCCATCCATTTCTTTTTCTTCTTAATATCTAATGTTGACATAACAACATCAGCAATTCCACTCACACTAATATAATCGTTTGGACATACGTTATATGTTTTAAGATTAGTGTTACAATTATACATAGCCATATGAAACGCTTTTACTACGTCACTTACGTGTATAAAAGGTTTAGAACTACCTGGACAATCTCCAAACATTTCTAATTCATCAGATTTTGCTTTTAGTTTTTTAATAAAATCAAAAATAATACCATGAGTCAAACCCTTACCAACGGTAGCACACAATCTTAAATTAGTACCTCTAATATATCCCATGTGGTGATATGCACTAATTAAAGCTTCTGATGCTGCTTTTGTCGCTCCATACAATGATGTTGGTTCTAACAAAGTGCTTTCATCACATTGACCAGACTGATTGCCGTAAACGACAACACTAGAAGCGTATAGAAATTTACATTTTTTTTGTACATTATCAAGTAATACTTTGGTTAGCTTTATGTTATCGTCAATCATATTACCAACACCACCAGGACGAGGAGAAGGATTTGCTGCTAGGTGCAACACATAGTGTGGATTATAGTTTTTAACTATTCTTCCAAGGTCGTGTAAATCACCAGGAGTGTACCAACATCTAGATATTTTATTGCTCTTTAACACACTGCGTAGAGTCGTTGTGTTTCTAGACGGTAATAATACGCTGGTAATTTTATTATCTTTAAGAACATGTTTGGTAACATGATGACCAATAAATCCAGTACTACCAGTAATTAAGACTCTCATGATTTCTCCTAAAGTGATAATTTTTGTTTTAAGTTATTAAACAATTCTAAACATTTGTTTGCTTCGTCGTGTAGTCTAAGGTTGTTTAATATTTGATGTACCCGATGAAAATATGTGTGTTTTTGCATTACTAATTCATACCCTTTGTTTATATGATAGTCTCTTTCGTTTGGGTGCGAAATATAGTGCAAGACTAGTTTTTTAAATTCGTCTGGTGTCTTTGCAAATACTACAGAATCTCCAAACACTTCTTCTGCTCCTTGTACGTAGTCAGAAATCACAAAACACTTATTACTTAATAATTTGAACGGTCTTTCTACAATATCAAAGCCAAAATCTTGAGAATGTAATTCGCTGATGTTAGGGCAGACTTTAGCAGATGCCAGTACGTCCTTTGCTAGATTGTTTTCAATATACCCACAATACTGAGGCACTGACCATCCTTGGTTACCAAAGATTTTAACATTAATATCCATATCGGGATTACACAAAGGAGTTATATACCTATCTAAAGTAATAGCCTTATACGGCCAATACCCGCCAACAAAAGCAACGTCACTTGCAAAATCGGGATTAAACTTACCTTTAGTAAAATCAAAAATATCAGCAGCATTCATTAAAGAATCAACTTTAAAACCAAGTTTCATCCAATTGCCGTGTGTTTCTTCTAGCCAATCTTTATGATAGTGTATATATAAAAAGTCTGGCTTGCCTGTTCTGTCTGCTAACTCGATAACTCGTTTTTGTTCTTCTGTTGTTGCAAACAATATTGGATATTTCTTTCTATCAATATAGTCTGATGTTTCGCCCCAATCAGCAGCTTTCATAAATACTTTTAACAAAGGACGTTCTGCAATACACTTAATTAATGCACTATCAATATTGTATGTTTGGCCCATAAAAATATCTGGTTCAAATTCATCGAAAGCATCGAAAGCTGATTTTTTTGTAATGTCCCACAAAATTACTTCGTGACCCATATACGTTAAAACTCTAGCTATAGCCAGTCTAATATAATAATGTGCGGTTGGCGAATCGCTACTAATTAAAATTTTCATTATTCATTCCTTAGTGTTTCAATGTTTTTAGAATCTATTTTGTGTATCTTCATTTGGTTTTGTTCTATGGTTTTAAAGCTTCCGCTTTTTTCTATGATTCTGTTTAAGATTTCATGCAAATACAATTTTTCATTTGTGATTGAACATATTTTTTTTGCTAATTTAAATTCCTTACCAGCAAGATAAACCATTCCTCCCCATTTGATGTCTAATCCATAAGAAAAAATCGTAGCCACATTATTAACAGATGTTACTCCAACATTGTCTTTTGGCATACGATTTAAACTATCAACCAACACTGACGAATTATCATTACACAGTCCCTCAACGGCAAAGTAGTCAAATACTATATCGCCTTGAATAACCAACGCTTGGTCTGATATTATATTTTGCAAAGCAAGTCGTAATTCTTCTGCTTCATTTGTAGTCTGATACAATCGGTTCTCAACTATACGAATTTTTTGGTCTACATTTCTGGCTATTTTTTCAGATTCAAAGCCGGTAACTAAAATAATTTCAGAGTTTGGATATACTTTTTCTACTTCTTCTATTTGCTTTTCTAATATATTTTGTTCTTTATGTATTTTAATCAAAGGTTTTGGGCCATAGCCTTTCATTCTATAGCCTATACCTGAAGACAAAAAAACAATTGGTAAAAGCTGCTTTTCTCCTACCTTTTTTCTCGTCGTTGTTACACAATCTCTTCTTTTAACCATTTCTGTTTTGAGCCTTTTGTTGGACGCGAGCCCAATTTTGTTGCCATATTTCTGTAGGAACCGTAGCAGAAGAACACATATCAGTTGCTCTTACTAGTGTTAAGGGTTCTGCAATATGTACAATCATAAATTTTTCGGCAACACGTAACCATAAATCATAGTCTTCACATGTTCTCATTTGACTGTCATAATAACCGAATTGGTCAGCACATTCTAATAAAGCCTGTTTAGTAATAAGACTTCCGCTATGAACTATACATTCTTCAGACAGTCTTTTAAAACTAAACGGTTCTTTATATTCTCTGACGACATTGCCTGTGTTTACATTTACGATGTTATAATCTGCATACACCACTCCTATCTGTGGCGTTGCTTGCATAACTGTGACACATGCAGATATTTTATTTGACATCATCATATCATCAGCGTCTAGAACAGCATAAACATCTGTAAAGTCTTTAGATACTTCTATACCAATATTTCTACCTGTGCTTGGTCCAGAGTTTTTGTTTAACTTAACTATCATGTGTACGCCATCATTGTCTGTTACTAATGATGTATAAGATATGTCTCCGTTTTTTGTCCATGGTTCTGGCGGATTTGATAAACACAATGTCTCTTGTGCTGATTTAACAGAACTGTCTGTAGAACAATCGTCTACTACCACAATATTAACAACACCTTTATAGTCCTGTAATAACGCAGACCTAATAGCTTTAGATATATATTTTCCGTAGTTGTAGTTCGTAATTAAAACCGTTACCGCTGGCAAACTCATATTTGACCCCATGTATAAATAAAGCTTTGTTGTTTATCTTGTTCTATAGCGATTGCTTTAATTTTGTCTTCTACTCTATAAAGAGTCCGTTTGGTCTCGTTATACACCATTTCCGCTTCTTTATTACCACCAACCATTTTGTGTAGTTGCGTTGATATGATTGTGCCATGATATTCACAATCTCCAGTAATACACAAAGGTGTTAAAAGTTCCTCATTAATTGCGGTATTAAGTCTTTCGTTTAAGTCGGTATTAAAAGACTCTCCTGCTTTAATCATGACATAAAACGGTCCTTTAGAATCTATTTTTTTAACCCCAATATCTAAACACTTTCTTGTGTTAGCGTTTTCAATCACTCTCGTAATCTGAACAATTGAATCTGATAGGCAATTTTTAGCATCTTCGAGAAATTTTGAAAATTGTATACTACCTTTAACTACAAACATAACTCGCCGTGGTTGAATAGTATGTTTTTTAATTTCTTTAAGAGAAAAATATAATTGTTTTTCATCGTTTCCCACATGTAATACAACCCAGTCCAACGGCACTTGCGTTTCTGTCTTAATTCTAGCTTCTGGGTCTTTATGTGCGTTTGCCCAAATGTCTGACCTTTTAGCTGAACACATAGTGTTAACTACGTATGCCTGCGGGATGCCTTCTTCATCAAACTCTGCTTTGTCGTATTCGATGAATTTATCAATTCTATTGAGACGACATCCTGTTTGTATACCGTCTTCTATTTCTGTAAAATAACAATCTGAGCAATGAGTTGTAATCTCAAGGGTTTTTTCGTCGGTCATGGTCTCTCCGCAGTTAATAATACGTCTGTTCCAGAAATTTCTTTTCCTGTTATGACTAATCCCATATGTAGTAATATCTCTTCTATGTATTGAGCTTCATAATTCCCGCGTCTAACATCCCACACATGTTGTCCAGAACCATATAGTAATTCATTTATTTGAGCCGCCGTCAATCTATTATACAAATATTTTCTGCATATAGCTGCCAAATTAGTAAATTTTACTGATATTTTTCCTTTATGTCTCATTTTGGATACCCAGTATTCCATCATGCTAGGTAATTGTTCTTGGGGTATATATTCTAAGATGTTTTCTAGAATTATTTCATTACATTCCGATGGCAATACGTCTTCGTCGAAGTTTTCGGGATTTTTACCATGTAAGGGGTCAATATTCACATAACCGTTTAGTTGGTTTAATCCGACAGATATTCTTACTTTTTTCATTTTGTTATCCTGTAAATACTGTGTTTTTGACTTGATTGAATATGTCGTTCCATTGTTTGACATATCTATCTTCTGCAAAATTGTTTAATATGGTTTTTCTGGCGTTTTGTCCTAACTCTCTTGCTACTTTAGGGTTATCTAATAAATACTGAAATTTTTCTCTAAGTTCTGTTTCGTCATTTGAGATAAAACCATTGTGTCCATCAATAATAATCTCTGGAATCATACACGTTGCTGTAGTTACAACGGCACATTCACACGCCATTGCTTCTAGCATAACTGTTGGAACAGGACTAATTGTTGACGTATTGACAAAAATACTTGCTTGTTGATATTCCTGTATTAACTCTGCCGTAGTCTTTGTTGACGTTGATAATCCTTCGGTATCGCCACGTACTTTAACAGGCATGTCTTTTGTGACTCGTTGCCAAATTTTAAATCCACAGCACCAATCTCGATTTATCCAATCGTTTACCACAGATAGTCCGTATTGATTTCTAACGTCGTGGTCAGATGGTTTAAATAAATCCGTATCAACCATATGTGTGACAACAACGGTATCGTCTTTTTCTGTTGTCCATCCCCATTCTTTTATGCTAAAATCAGAAATAAACACATTAATATCACCACGTAAATTACGTAGATGTTCTACATGTTCTTCTGACCAGCCAATAAAAGGTAAAGTGTGTTCCAGACTAACTAAAGGTAGGTGCATTTGCCTAGCTAAATTACTTAGTGGTTCAAACTGTCCAAACTTATTCTGGGATAATACCAAATCGAACTCCACCCAAGCAGGTGGTTCTGGACTATTAAGTAAGGTGTAATTACTAGGCATAGGAGCAAAGTCAGTATTCCATCCTTTAATATGTTCTCCATCAATAGCATAAAAGTTATGTCCAGTTTTCGCCATGTTTGTCTCCGTTCTCTCGTGGGTTGCTCCACAAAGAATGTTTAACTTACATGTATCACTTCTATGAGATTGTCTAAATATAGACTTAATAGGATTTATCATACCGAACCCTCCAACAACTCTTTCATTAGATTGCCAACATTGTCATAACTGTATTCGTCGATAATTCCCGCATTTGTTGTTTTATTGCTATTTTTTCCTTGATTGAACATTTTTCTCATACCTTTCATTAATGCGGAGATATCCATTCTGTGCCAATTTTCTTTACAAGTAAAAATGTCTGGAAAAGTTTCTGTCATACCAAAAGCTGGTTCTTTGTGTACAGAAATTCTATCATTTAAATAGTCTGTTGGTCCACCAAAATTAGGTGCTAAAACCATGTTTCCCATAGACAAGGCATCAAAAGCAGGAACACACCATCCTTCTCCAAAGCTGGTTGTTACAAAACAATCAAATTGATTGTGTAAAGACATAATTTGGTCTTCTTGTAGATATTGTGTTATAGTTATTTCTTTTTTGTATCTATTTAAATCAGAATACTTTTTAAGATTTTCTTTAACTTTAGTGCAATTGCCAGCGATTTCTTCAGCAAGTTGTGTATGGTCTACGCCAAATTTATTACACTTTAAAACTAAAGACACTGGTTCATCGAAGTCGAACTCAGAATGAAACGCTCTTAAAATACTTGTAATATTTTTCTTTCTGCTAAATTCACCAATGTAATAAAATACGTAATTACCCATCGTCTCTTGAGAGAGTTGTGGTATATCAGGATATTCGTTATGATATTTACTTGGATTACAAGGAACCCCAATTGGATAAACAGGAACATTTAAGTTTGATTGAGCAGGCATGTCGTTGTTTGGAGCCCATATTTCATCCATTAATTCCATATGGTCATGCCAATCACTGATTCCTCTTTCTGTTGTTTCTGTAAAGCATATACCAATATTCTTTTTGAATCTACCATCGTATTTCATAAAGTGTGGTAAAACGTTTTGAATACAAACATCACAATCTTGTGGTGACCTGTTACGTTCCAATGCTAAAATTCTAGGATGTACTTTTGCTTGAACGTTGTTTAGTTTAATTGGCCTAGGAACAACATCGACGCCAGCCCTATCCATTGCCAAAATATAGTCCTGTGCGGCATTACCCCAACCTGATTGTTCTCTATAATGTCCTACAAATAGAACTTTAGGCGTTGCTGGCATGTCTTGCTTGCTCCCATTGGTTGATTTTATCACGAGAATTAACCATAGCATTATATGCGTTTTCTCTAGTAAAAGGAATAAAGTCTGATTTAATAGCCATCATAGAATCGTCGTTCATGTAACTAAGATTGGTACGACCAATTTCTGTTTGTTGACAATTTAAGTCTCTGGTCATTCTTAGTTCTAGATAACTACCTAATTTACTAGTATCACATAACACTTTGGTAATCAAAAATCTTACATATTCTCTATTAGACATACGAGAACTATCAATATCAGCATGTGGTTGTGCAATATCTGGGGGTAGTTTCCATAGTTGTTCAGCTTGTGTTGTATCAATTGTGTTAAAAAAGCTTGCCCATGTTTCGGCTGTTTGGTCCCAACTTGAATATTTTTCTGCTAAATTTCTTGTTTGTTTACCTTTAGCTAATTGCATAGCTTTTGGCATGTCAAAAAACTCTTCAAATTTATTTGCCATCCAATCAATATCTGGTAATGCTCTTTTACATCCTGTCTCTACTTCCCATTGGTAGCCGACAACAGGAATTGGATATCCTTTTAGTTTTTTAACAACATCTTCCATAGCAGAAAAGTTAGTAGACATTATTGGGACACCACACATTGCAGCTTCTAGTTGAGGCATACCCAAACCTTCTGAATTAGCAGGCTGTACATATAAGTCAAAAATGTTAATAATCTTTGACATTATCTCTGGGGATACACCATCTTGTACATTACACGGACTGGCTGTTGGTTGACCACATTGAATACATATAGAAACAGCATCGCTAAAAAATGCTGGATATGCAGATTGACAACTTTTACATTTGTAAGTAAATAAAACCTTAGATGCTATACCATTGTCAAGAAGTATTTTTGGTATGTCCCACCCGTTGTCTGGATAGCTAGTGTGACAATATAACAGCACGTCTTTCTTTTTTGATTGGTCTAAGAATTTGCGAAAAGCTTGAAATAAATCTGGAAACAATTTACGTCTTTGATTTCGCATAATTGTACCGATTACTTTGTAGTTACCAATACCTAGCTGTTGTTTGATTTCGTCTTTGTTCTCCACAGGAAAATAACAATCGTCGGCAGCAGGAGAAGCTGTGCCTAATAGATTGATGTTACCTCCTCCTTGTTTTTCCAAAACCTTATATGACCAGTCTTGATATGTAAAAACAGCATCTGCATTTGCATACGTAGCTAACCATTGTTCGTGTTGTGGAACACTGTCTACTGTTGGCATGATTGCCCATTTAAAACATTTTTTAAAAGGACTTTCTTCTTGAAAAGACATCATCCACCAATCTAAAATATTGAATACGCAATGTGGTTTAAAATCCAAACATACTTGTTCAAATCTCCAAGCACCAAATTGATTAATTGGCTGTGAATTAAAAGCTTGCTGTTCTTCTTCTGTGTCTGGAAGATTACAATATACCCTCCAAGGAATAGTATTTAGTCTTACATCTGTTTTTTTTGCATAACTAGCAAATTCAGCTATTTCATACCTACCAGAAGCATACAGTCTTTTCAAAACTTCTCTGCCATATGTAGCGTAACCAGTAGATAAAAAAGATGCTTCATTGCACATTAATATTCTAGGTTTCATTTATTTGCCTCAGTTTTTTAAGAAGTCTTGTAATTTGATATCTTACACTTTTAGATGATTGCCCAGTAATTTCTGCTATTTCTTTACGAGTATAACCCGCTATTTTTAAATCTAGAATTTGTCGTTCGTTGTCTTCTAGGTTTTCTGGAATGGAATCATTAATGTTGGTGTCGTAATACCATTTTTCTTCGTCTATGTTGTCTATATTAACTGTTTTAATGTTTCGTTGTTTTTTTCTGAGTTCATTTTTAAGAGCGTTTCTGATACAACTACACGCATATGTCGTCCATCTTGCTTTGCTTTCATCATAACTATCATAACATTTTACAACAGCCATACATCCAATTTGTATATAATCCTCAAAGTCATTATGTCGTGGTCCACAAAAAGAGCGGACCTGAGATACTATTAGTCCCATATTGAGTTTAATAATATCGTCAGGTCCGCTTATATTTGGAGCACCACCATTACTAGAATGGTGCGTCATCTATTGGTTCTCCCGCTGGTGTTACTGGTTCCTTTGTTTCTTCAGCTTTAGTTTCCGTTTCAGAATTCTTACGTCCTGTTGAGATAAAGTTGAACGCATCGACACGAAAAACAATCTTGGAACGCTTGTCTCCTTCTTCAGTTTCCCACTTGTCTTGTCTAGGTGTAGCTCGAATTTCAATCAAGTCACCTTTTTTAGCATACTTGCATACAATTTCTGCTGCTTTGTCCCAAATAACAAAGTTGAAAAATCCTGCAAAAGACTTTCGTTCTCCATTAGCGTCTTTACGATACTCATTGTGAGCCAACACAAAATCACATACAGAAACACCGTCTTTGGTAGTTCTCAATTCAGGGTCAGCCGTAAATCTTCCTGTTCCTGTTAAATTTAACATTTAAAATCCTCCGTTTTCAAATAGAATCAAAATTTCATTGTAGCCATCTTGCAAGTCAAACTTGCGAGCCAATTCTTCTGCGTGTGAGCCATCACCCAACAATAATGCGTCAAATAGTTGTTTTAGTTTGTTTTCTAATTTTTGTTCGTTTTCATCTGTTGGGGGGCTCATTAGAGATAATACCGATTCTCGCCCTCTTGTCAATCTTTTTTCTTTGTTTTTAGAAAAATAAAGCTGAGAACTAGAAATTCCTCTACAACTAGCCTGAATTGTAATATCTAACAATATTAAAACACGTATCATATAAGGCTTATATGTGTATTCTACTTTATAATCCTTGTCTTTGATGGTTAGTTGATTGTTGTTTATAACATATTCTCTACATAATTTATCAAAATTGTACTGTCTTATAACAGCACAAGGGAACATAGCTGTACAACCGTGTTTGTTTTCTGTGACATAAACCAAAAAACCTGCTTTTTCATGCATTTCGTCTATTTGTTTTTTGAACATTTAAATTTGTCGTACCTTTTTTACTATTAAAGAGTCCCGGTCAGAACGCTCTCCGACTAATAAGACAGTATTTTCTGGATATAATAAATGCTTAAAACTTTCGTAAGCATCTGGAAACATAATAATAGAATCAACCACACCCGAATCGTCTTGTACGGTCAAAAACGCCATGGTCATTCCTTCCATGTTTCCCTTCTTTTTAATTACGTGTTCTTTGACTTCATTAATTTCTACACCTAAACTCATTAGTCCAACACGTCCATCCACAAATTCTTTACAAGTAGCAGTAACAGCAAACGATTGGTCAACAACATCTAGGTTGCTACAGGTGATAGAAATACCTAAAAGTTCAGACTCTGTGCGATTTATCCATTTGGAATCATCAACTAGGGAATGAGGAGGTTCATCAAGAGAAATAATCATTTCACCGATTTTATTTTGTCTATTTTTAGATATTATCTCGCATTCAGATAAAATTACCAACCCGTCTCGCAAATTGTCGCATCTTTCGTCAGAATTATATAAATCCGCCACATAAGCAATTTTTTTCCTAGCAGCAGCTTTAACACCCAATATATTCATTTGATTGATTACATCAGGACTTGCGGGGTTTATACCGTATAATTCGCCATCAACCTTTACCTGGATTTCTTCTGGGCTAAATCCGCCTAGTATACTAAGTAGTTCTTTTTCTCTTGAAGTTAATTTAGTATACAGATGATATTCAAATAACATACTAGTTCTAGATTTATTAAGTCCGTCTAACCCTCCGACAGACATGATACCTTGGATAGTATTTTTGTTGATTTGCCTACCAAAAGAACACAGGAATTCATACCAATTAAAATCTTTGATGTCTTTGTCTAATGCTTCTTCGTTACTCACTACGTGAGAAAGGAGTTTTTTGATATGCGAATCGCCTACTCTTTTAACATTTCTAATACCAAAGTATACTTTATTCTCATATAGAGTAAAATCACCAGGGTCTCCTTTTTCTGTTGTCTCCAACAAAGGAGGACATATGTCTACTTCAAAATTTTTGGCATCAGCAACTAACTGTTTGGTCTCTGCGTGCGGGTCAATCTTTTCTTTAGCGTAATACAACCATGCTGTAAAAAAGTGTTGTGGAAAATGTGCTTTAGCATAAGCTGTCCAGTAGCCAATCATACCATACGAATAACTATGGCTTGCATTGAACGAATATTTTTGTGACTCTTGAATCCAGCCAAAAATCTGTTCTGCAATTTCTACAGGAACTACTTTAGTTTTTGCACAACCGTCCATGAAAGTTTTTTTAACTTTCGTCATAATATCGGCTTTTTTCTTACCAATAGCTTTACGCAAAACATCAGCTTCTTGTAGATTAAACCCTGCTAGTTTCTGAGCAATAGCCATAGCCTGCTCCTGAAAAGTTAATACACCATGTGTCGAAGACAATATAGACTTTAATGACTCGTGGATATATTCTGTCTTTTCTAATCCGGCTTTTCTATCTGCATATAGTTCTGTCATAGACTTGCCAGAAATTTTAGACTTCAAACAACCAGGACGCAGCAAAGCACCCAAAGCAGATAGGTGACCTAGATTTTCTGGTGATATTTTTTTAGACCACCCTTGACCAAGTCTGGTTTCTAATTGAAAGACCCCTTTAGTTTGTCCGCTTTGTAGGAGTTCCCAAGTAGCTGGACAGTCATATCTAATATTTTCGTAGTCTATTTGTATTGGTGGTAATGAATCACAATTGTCTCTTTTTTTAACATCTTGAATCGGAAACTTACAACCACACGACATTTCGTAATATTCAGTCATTTATTATTTTGTCCATATCTTTTTTTTCTAAGATAATAGTCTTGTCTCCATTAAGACAATGGTCCAAGGTATATACCAACAATTTTGTTATCTCTTCTTTATTCATACAGTCACCGACTTAGCTAAATTCCTTGGTTTGTCTACATTTAATCCTTTGGCTTCAGCTAAATAACATGCAAACAATTGTAGTACAACCAAATTAACCAAAGGTTGTAGGTCTTTATTGTCACATGGTATAGTTAATATTTGATTTTTACTTGTATAATTATTGTTGCCAATGACTAATACTTCACCACCACGGGTTTTAATCTGTTCTATATTTCTGATTGATTCCACTACTTTAGGGTCTGTCTTGTCAACTATACATACAGACAACGTATCATCATCTATAAGAGCTAATGGACCATGTTTAATTTCTGACGAAGGCATACCCTCTGCATGGATATAAGATACTTCTTTAATTTTCAACGCCGCTTCAAGAGCGATTGGGTAATTCAGTCCTGTTCCCAGAATCAGCATATTGCGATAATTTTTAAACTGCTTCGCGTACCCTTTAATAATACCCGAAGTTTGTGGACTTGTCAAATCTCTGACACAGGTCGCTAGATTTTTAAAAGATGTAATATGTCCGCATTTATACATCAATAAAGCTGTAGCCATAAAAGACTTAGTTGCAGCAACGCCAATTTCTTCGCCTACGCCCATCATATATGAAGGAAAAATATGAGATAAAGAACTGTTACTCCTGTTAATTAACGCAAAGCCTTTTTTGATTATTTTGGCGGAATCTATCACGTCTTTTGTCTCACCACTCTGAGAAATCAGCATATGGGTTGTATACTCGTCAGAATAGTAAAGACCGTCTTGTATTTCGCTTGCGTATCTCTGATTACACCTTACGCCCGTGTTACCTAAATATAAGCCGCCTAACATTCCCGCATAATGACTACTACCACAAGCAATTGTCATAATCCTACGGTCAGAGTATATCAAATCTGTCAAAGGACTAACATTGCGTTGTTCTATTTCTTTGATTAAATCCGCCTGTTCTGCAATCTCGTTTAGTGTGAAATTTTCCGTATGCTTGGTTTTATCAGATTTTTTCCTTGATGCTTTTTCTAGACCTATAGCCACAAGACCATTATCAATTAGACCTTCTTCAGTAAGAGTGAAAGCTATGTGTTTTGGAACGGCATATATGTTTTCATCGTCTTCAAACGCAGAAGTATCGGATGCCACAACCCCACGACAATTTGTAAACAGAGGTAAAGAATCAGTATAAACAATCAGTTCTTTTGTGTGACCATGTGTTTCATCGTAGTAGACTATAGCTCCTATTTCTGTATTGTACTTATATAGTTCTTTTAAAGCCAATTCTAAAGCGTCTATAGATTTTTCATCTGTAATATATTTATTTATCAAAACAGGTATGATTTGAGAATCTGTTTCTACAGCTTGGTTATCTGGTGGACAGTTTAATATTCCGTTATGTACTATATAGTTGTTGTCAAAATTGTGTGGATGTGCTAGTTCCTCATGGTTGGTGCCACTAGTAGCCCACCTAGTGTGTCCTAAAAATAATTGAGCATCAGCACCACCAGTGGGTTTTATTTCTCCCAGTCTCTTATGAGTATATGCATAAAGACCACCGTTGCACACAACGCGATAACCATGTGCGTCATATCCTCTATAGGAAAGTTTTTTAAGTCTTTGACAACTTTCTTTAATTTTATGTGTACCAACTCTAGCATATATGCCACACATTAGTAAACTCCTAACTTACTCTCAGAACAGGTGCCTTTAAACTTAACACCAATACTGCTTTTCATGATGTTTCTTTTAAGCTTTAAGAATCTAACCAACATTTCTGCACCTTGTAAGACATCGTACTCCGCGTCGTGTGCCTTGTCTGCTGGCATACCAAGATACTCTCTCATAGTATCCATACTAATTGACGTAACCTTTTTGTCGTTTTCATAAATCCAACTAAAGACTTCTTTCATAACGTCGATGTTGTTAAAAGGATGAAACAGTGCCTCTCCTCCATATACGTCGTCAGACGGACCAAAACCATACGGTTCTTTTAGGACATAGTCTTTAACATGAACTTCGTCATGCGGGCCTTTTTTGACTGTCTTAAAACTATCTCTAGTCATGGTAATGTTACCACAATATTGTCCACAACACAATCTGTCTAGAATAATGTCGTCATAATTACAATTGTTGTAACCAGCTTTGATTGGTGCTGCCCATCTATTTTTACGTCTGTTGTACTTGTTTACATATTCTACAAATTGAGACCATGCTAGTTTACAAGACGGAGCACTTTTTAAGTCTTCTCGTTTAATATGATTGACTTCTAAAGCTTCGTCGCTTACGGGGTCTATACCACAAGCTTCTGCTTGGCTATCGCTGAGTGGTTTAATTAAAGTATTAAATACACTGTTTGGTCTGATTGTTAGTTTTCTAGCATCAATAACCACAGCAGCCAATTGTAAAGGTTGGCATTTGCGAGCACTTTTGCTGCCTGTTTCAAAATCGTAGAAGATGAAGTCGTTGAAGTTCATTGTTTTTCCTTGTTATTTTATGAGTTTTTTGACTAGTTTTTGAAATTTACTTTCATCAAATATTGTATCAATACGATTAAAAACGGTTTTAAGGATATGTATATCTTCATACAAATACAAATTAGCGTTCTTATCGCCACCAAAGAAGACCATTTTTCTAGGTTCGTACATTTCAATGTATGCTTTCAATTCTTTAGTAGACGCCAACCAAGCTGTCATATGTCCACAGTCAAGAACAACGTGTGCCCACAGTTTAGCTTTAGTTACGCTAATTCCACTTGGTTTTCCAGATTTGGGGTTGTGGTATTCAATTGCAAGATTTCCAGTCTTTTCTGCCATCTTGTCAAATTTAACTTCTATGGTTAATTTACTTCTTCCAATCTTACCAATCAAGTCATAAGATTCGCGGTGTTTTTTGTCTTTGCCAAATTCTACATCGACTTTATGCATCTTGAATAATTTTTTGATAAATCTTTCGCCTGCCGTACCTACTCGAATATCCTCTGTAAAACTCATATTTGTGTCCTAATTCCTGATAAAAACGCAGCGTATTTCAATACCATACGTGCTTGGTCGTTGAGTTGTTTTCCTTGGTTTAATAAATACAATGGTCCATAACACGGTAAAATTTTTGCATCACAATAAGAAACAGAAAACTCTCTACTTATTAGGTCTTTCATAGTGAAGTTTTGTTTTATCTGTCCTTTTAACAAAGATATAGATGAAATTTTTCCCATCGTTACAATTACTCTGGGTTTGGTTTTTTTGATTTCTTTCCATAACCATTTCTTACATGAGTCTATTTCATCTTTTTTAGCTGCTCTTTTTGGTTTGCATTTCATCAAATTTGTTATATAACACTGACCAATATCTAATCCTGTGCTTTCTAGCATTTTTTCTAGATACAAACTAGAATCATAAAAAGTAGTCTGAGTCAATATTTCGTTTTCAGAAGGAGCGTCACCGACAATCATTAAAGGAGAAGGTTGCCCAACTCCGACAAGTGGTTGACATGTGTCTGGTAGCAAAGCACGCAAAGGACACATATTACACTTGTGTATGTTCTCATTTAAGATATGCATTTTTATATTTTTTGACCAATTTCTGTCTGTGTTCACAAAAAGTTATAATTGCAGACTCAACATCAAAATATAGTTGACTATGTTTAAAACTAGAATCTTCGCAGTGTACTTGAAAAACATTTTTGTGTTTTCCAAAAGGTCTGGTAATCTTACATACTGTCAATCTCTTATATGAGATAGAATGACCAGATTCTAATAGTTCTTTTAATACGTTTAGTTCGTTCACTTTATCCTCCCCATGGCAATTGCTGTAAATGGATATGTACTTCTTTGTTTCTAAATTGTCTTACTGTAGCGTTTTCCGTGTTTTCGTTATTAAATGGTAAATCTGTATTTTCGTAATGTTCATCAATAGTCACTATCGCTCCGTTGTTTTCTAATACTTTCATAATCTGAAAAGCAATAGAACCAAATGTGCCTCCTGGCCCGCTAATTTTTATCTTAATCAACGTTAATTCTCCCATACATTAACAGGTTATTTACTGCCATCAGCTTACTTAAGGAGGAGATTCCGAGAAAGTCAAACTTAACGTGTCCCATTTCTTCTAAGTCGTTCATATCCATACCGGCAATCATACCACCTGTTTTATCTCTAACCATTGGACAAATGCCAGCAAGAGGTTCGGCAGCAATAATGATACCAGCAGCATGTTTACCTTGAGTCTTATAAGTTCCTTCTAATCTAATAGCCTGTTCAAAGTATCTAGCATAATCTCCAGTCAAAGTACCGTCGTCTTCTTTTCTGCAAAAGTCAGCTATTGCTTCTGGCTCGTTTTCAAGTGTCCAGTTTAAAATTGATGTTTCGCCAGACGCTTTCATTTGGTCATCAATTATATGCTCTTGTGGAATATTTCTGGTAATATCATTCATGATATCATATCCACAAGCTTCGTGTACTCTTAAAACTTCTTTGATTGCTCCTCTACCTTGCATTCTTCCAAACGTAACCATTTGACAAACTCTATCATGACCATATTTGTCTTTGACATATTCAATCATTTCCTCTCTTTCTTTAATAGGAAAATCAATATCAAAGTCAGGCAATGAAACTCTTTCGGCAGTATTTCTACCGTCGTTGTAAAATCTTTCAAATAACAAACCTTCTGGGATAGGGTCTACGTTTGTAATGTTTAACAAATAAGCGGCTAGTGAGCCAGCACCACTACCACGACCAGGGCCGACCAGAATGCCGCGATTTTTTGCTTCGTTGACGTAGTCTTGGACAATTAAAAAATACCCATTTAAGTCGGCTTTGTCAAACACGCCAAGTTCTTTTTTGATTCTATCCGAATAGATATTTTGGTCCCACTCCGAACAGACTCTGTTTGTCCAACCTTTTCTGCACAAATGACGCACATAACCAGACTCTGACATACCTTCTGTCCATTCAAACTTAGGAAGTCTTGGTCTACTAAGGATGTCATAATCTTCGCACATACCAGCAATTACGCCTGTGTTGTCTATTTCTTCCTGTGTATTAATAGCTTCAATTTCGTCAGGACTAGGAATATGATACTGGTCTGTTTTAAAGAATCCTCCTAATCCAACGTCATTTCCGGCTGCTAACTTAGAATTGACTTTTGGTAATGTTGTTTTTAAACCAGAACACAAAATCACACGATGGTCAAAAGTATCTGTTTTGTTAGTGTAATGAGAATCAGCAGTAGCCACACATAAAATTCCGGTGTCCTTACCGACCTGTCTCAAACAGTCTGCTATGACAATTTGTACTGGCAATTGGTGTTGGTCAATTAATTGTACTTCAAGGAAAAAATTACCTTTACCAAATATGTCTTGGTATTTATTCGCTAAGCTTGCGGCTCTTTTTCTCCAGTCTGGATGTAGTATTTTTCTTACTTCATCTGCGGTTTTACACGCATACGGATTTCCATCAAACAATACGTTACACATATCACTGCCAGGATGACCAGAAAACGATATTAAGTCACCACAGTAGGGTGCCAACATATCAAGACTTAATCGCGGTTTATAATAAAAAACGTCATCTTCGTTACTTCGGGATGACGCGGCAATAAGCTGTAACCAACCTTTTTTGTTTTTAGCCAAAAGGCATAGGTGAGATAGCTTTCTATTTTCTTGAGATTGAATCGTTGGGTCTTGACTACTAAGGTAGAATTCGCAACCCAATATTGGTTTTATGTTTTTCTTTTTAAGTGCTTGTGTAAACTGAACACTCCCAGATAATACTCCGTGGTCAGTAATAGCACACGATGTATATCCATACTCTTCACATTTACTAGCTATCTGCGTTGGACTCTGTAGACCATCAAGCAACGAATAATAACTATGTAGGTGTAATGGGGTCCATTTTGGCATGTTGTTTTCCTATTCTCCTGGGTTTTGATAGAATCCTACGTTGTGACCATCTTCCGTATGATTGTCTATTACGTGTTGCATACCTTTATCTTTGATTTCGTCATGAATAAATCTACACATGTTTTTGTCGTTCTTTTTTTGTTTGTAAAAATCACAGATTCTAGTACATTTAAAATCTTTCTGATTTGGGTCACACATTTCGGGTAGTGTACAATTTTGTGTATACTTAAATTTCTTTTCTAATAGTTTTTCCATATGTGCTAAGTGGTGTTCATCAAAACATATACTAAACGGCCCACCGTCACGAACAAAGAAAATACTTAAGATAATTCCCTTAACGTCTGGATACATATTACGACAAGCATAGTAATACAACATCAACTGCGGGTCTTCACACAACTTATCATACGTCTTTTCTGGTGTGCCCTTTGCTCCCCAGTCAATACGTTGGCCAGTTTTCCAGTCAACAATCTCGTAAATTCCGCCACCAATATCAGTAATTAGGTCAACCGTACCCTTAATTGCCAGTTGTCCATCTAATATTTTTCCTTGATGTTCGTACTGATAATTAGCCCAAGGCTTGTCAATAGTGATGTCAAAGTGAGGTTCTGCTTCAACAATTGTTCTACGTCTTGGGTCAAACATACCGTCTTTATATTCTAGTGGAATATATGTAAAGTTTTTGACATCTTTGAAATCAACTGGTTTCCACTTATGTGCTCCTCTTTCGGCATAATAATCAGAAGATTTTTGGGCAAGTTCATTAACCAAATCTACACCATAGTGTACTGTTCCATACGGAATTTTACACAAACTTTTGTAGGTTTGCTTATTTCGTCTTGTCTTATTAATAGCGTCAACTTCATCATCAGATAAATGATGCGGTTTCATCCATGTCTGTTCGTCGTATTCGATTGGTCCAAGTTGACTATCTTGATAGATTCCTTTTGTTTGCCCATCTTGAATTAGTTTTTTAATACAAGCTAAACATTCTAATGCTTTATGTGTGGTAGTGCCTTTGTCTGCTTTTAGTCCAGCTACGCGAGGCATACCCAAAACGTATGTTTGAAAATATTGCATTTCACAAAACGACAGATTGGAATAGCTACTACTTCTGTAATATGTTACTATCAAATATCTAACCTCATTTCGTTTTCATGTTTGTAGAAACCGCACTTTGTGTAAAAATCAATATTATCGTCACTACAGTTTAAAATCAATTTATATGCTCCAATTCCTTTTGCCATTAGTCGAAGAAAGTTTAGCATTGTTAAAGCTATACTTTTTTTTCTATAGGCGACATCAACCACTACGTCTTCAATATGCCCAACGGTAGAACCTCCTCTGGTAAATTTCTTTTCAAAAAATATAGAGGCAGTTCCTACTATCTTGTCTTTTTTGTCTACTGTTACAACTATACATTTATTTGAATGTTTATAGACATTCCATTCGCGTAAAGATACGTTCCAATAAGGAGAATCTGTTAATTGACTCATAAGTTTAAAGTAATCTTCATTTAAATCCCTAAAAGCAAGTGGTCTTACTGAGAAGTTACTGTCCAATTTATCCATCCCCATTCTCCTAATGTTTCTAACAACTGAAGATTTTTAGCTACAATGTCCATGTTTGCGTTAGCGATGATTTTACTAAACTGGTTTTTTGGTAATTGTCCAGCCTGTTCGCTTGCGTGGGTAGTATTAGTTTCTAATTTCTTTTCTAAAAAGAGAGTTTTTGCATCAACTCGATTAGAATATTCTAATTCGTTTAAAAATCTACCATCTGAAATTAACGCAAACGGCACACCTTCTTCTTTGATTTTATCAAAAGTAGACTTTACCCAACACTCGTCCATTAGTCCACGACAAACATCAGTGCCAAAATATTGCATAACTTCTCTTGCTGTCATTTTTTGATGTTTTTTATCACCAAGTTCAGCAACTGTTTCGTCTGGTAAGAACTTAAACATATCAGACCAGAGTATTTTTGTCTCTGTGTTTTTATCGTCGTCACTACCATAACATTGCTCAAATGTCAGCCCAAAGATTTTCATACATGCCATTTTTAGATTGTCAGCAAAGCTGTATTTTTTAACATATGGCCATACATTTGCGGCAAGCCATCGTCTTAAGTCTGGGTCTACCCAATGCTGTTCAAAGTCTAAAATAGCTTCGCCTTTAATAGTTTCACCTTTTTCATTTTGGGTATTAACTGACGTAACTAGTTTTCCTGTTTCTGGGTCAATCTCAAACCTTTCCATTAATCCTGCGTATTCTCGCATTACCCAACCAGAAATAAAGTTTGCACCACTGTCTTTACCCGATTGTTTTTCACCAAAGAATACTAATATGTTTTGGTCACCCATTGTCTTGCTTCATACTCCTTTTGTCTTTTTTAGCTTCATAGCCCAACTCAGTAATGTTTACTGTCTTTACGGGTTGAAGCGTTTTGACAGTAACACCTTTCCACGCAAATTCTACTTCTTGTGGATGTTTTCTGTTTTGGTTTTTGGGGGTAACCCATTTTGGTTTACGAAGCATACGTCCAGAATTAGTCAGTTGTCTAAACACTCTATACGCAGCAGTATTTAAAATATTTGCCTCAACTACTACTACTTCTGTGCCAGACTTTTGTGTAACATTTTTGTCTTTGTCTTTAATTTCCTCTAGTTCAACAGTGAATTCCCAAAGCATTACTAACTCCTATTCTTTTAAGTATTGGATTAACAAAAGTTCGTGTTTCTGCTACTTTCATTATACCAAAATCTTTTTTTGGTAAATCTTCCGTAATAATATTAAAACACAGTCCACATTTCTCTTTAATGTCTTCTCTAGCTTTTTTACCAGCGTTGTCGTTATCGGTAAAAATTACCAGTGTCGTAGCACCACTTTTTTCTAATAACATAAGCTGGTCATCAGTTATTGAAGTACCAAACATTCCTAAAGCTATTTTAATACCCGCCTCTTCTAATCTTAATACATCTCCTTGTCCTTCAACAAGTATTGCACAACCACATTGTTTAATATGCTTTGCAGCAAACCAGTAGTTAAAGAAAAACGATTCAGCACGAAACCCTTTACTGTTTCTCCATTTAGATGCCCATAGTTCTTCGACTCTGTTTGTTGGACAATGACGATTAGTATAATGATATTTTTTACACTTTTTACAATACGGCTGAATCGTTCGTCCCACAACACCGACAATGTGTTCATGCATATCATCATACACAGGAAATACAACTCTGTCAAACATTTCTTTGCCCGCAGTCGCACAATATCCAACATCGTACTTCGTTAGAATCTTTTTGCTGAATCCCTGTCGCACATAAAAAGTCGCTGGAATCCGTAAACTCTTGATTGCTTGCTCTCGTTTTATTTGTACTGTTGTAGTTTTATTAGTTTTTAGTAAAGCCTTAGCCATTTTGGTATAATTACGCTGGTCTTTGAAATTCTTATTTTCTTCATAATTAATGGATTCTCCTAAAAAATTCGCAGCCCACTTTATTGCATCGAATCTCGAAATTTCTTTACTTTTTTCGACGCTAAGTAGACCGCGAATTAAGCCAATGCCATCTTTACCGTAGGTTTCATGACATTCTGCTGTATAACATTTCCATATTCCTAAATCATTATTAGTATAAACTACTAACGCTTCTTTTTTATCCCCACCATGAATTTCACAATTTGTACATATTCTGTTATCATAAATTTCGTATTCCAATCCAAATTCATCTAATACATCTTCCATACGCTCAGACAATCCGTATAAGATATTTTCAATGCTTTCGTCTGATACTAGAAAGGACAATCGTCTTCCTCCTCGTCGTCTTCAACAGGTATTGGTTTTCCTCCAGTAAATCCAGAATCATCTTCATCTTTAATACTAGCAGATTTCGTACCTAATTCCGTAACCTTTGAAATATTACCTTGTAAGTTCATATGTATATAATCGTTGTCTGATAAACTACTACCATAACGACATTCGATAGGTACAAGTTTTCTATTGCCAAATTCTGGCCCATCTTCTTCAATTTCTTCTGATGTTTTTCTCTTGAAGTCACACGCAGAAATGCACAACCACAACAAACGGTCAGAACCTGATAATACACTACCACCAGTTTCTTTAATACCTTCTCTGTTTGTTTGTACAAAAGCTAGACAAGGAATACTATATTGTTTAGTAAAGTCACTCAATTCTGATATTTGAAAACCCAAAGCTTGAAATTCTTGCATTTTTTGTAGTGTTTCAACATTCATAAGCTTAAAGTAATCATAAACTATCACACAAGGATTGGCTTCACCCGAATCGTCAAATCCAACATCTTTAAAAATCCATCGTCTAACAATACTTAATATTTCTTTAAAATCCATTCCACCAACCCTTTTATGAGATAGCGGCATTGCTTCTAATTCTTTATTAGCTAGAAAAACTCGTTCTTTTTCATCATCGTCTTGACCGAAATATCCTGTCTCAATTCTTTTAGTTGGAACGTCTGATAGTGTTGCCAACATTCTAAAAACCTGTTCTGTCTTATCCATTTCTGTATCAATGTACAGAGTTGGAATATTCATTTTACCAGAAATATGAAGTAACGCATCTTTAGCAAGTGATGACTTACCAATTTTTGGTCTAGCAGCAATTAATGAAACACCAGGACGCAAACCACCACCAATAATTTCGTTATAAATTGGCCAAGGAGTAGGAACACCAATCATTTCAATTGGGTTGTTTATCAAGTCGTTTAAAAGTTCTGAGTTTCCTTCTGCTATTTGAACGGGATTGTTATCGGTATTGTGATATAAATTATGAACCATATCAAACAATGCAGATTCTGGAATGTTAACTATTTCGTCAATAGTTTCATCACCAGTAACTTCTGCCATCTTGTTGTATATGTCTTTAAGTTTGTTTTTCCATTTTCTTGCGATTTCAAGTTTGGCGAGTTTTTTAGCATGGACTCTAACATTTGCTAATTCAACAGGAAAGTTGAATATAGACCTAATATAATCGTTGTATTTCCTATCAGATATAGTTGATGAAAAACCAAGAGTTTCGGCTGTTGCGACAATAGAAGACAAATCAATAGTTTCAATCCCTTGAATGTTTATTATATTGTCTATGACTCTAAAAATCATTTGATTATGTTGTTCTACAAACGACGATGAATCTATTATGTCAGATACATCAATCCATGCGTCTTTACCATATTGACATAACCCAGACACTACCGCTCTTTCTACACCCGTATTACCTTGTTTATCAGACACGTTTATTTCGCCCTCTTCCTTTCCCTTTGATTAAACATTTATCACAATACAATTCTTTAGAAAACGCGGGGTGTTTTTGTTCCTGTTTATTACATGATTCACATTGCCAATTTACCATATTGACCTTACCTCTACGTTGGCTAACATTAAACTTAACCTGTTTGGTAAAGTCTCTGTCAGCAGAACAATCATCGTTGTTGTCTTGAAATTGATTACCAGTAACTTGAATACTCTGAGATAAAGTTTTAGTGCCAATCACATTACCTTCTTCGTCTCTAACTTCTCTGTCAAAATTAGGGTCACGGGTCATAGTAAAATTTTCAACATCTGTTGCTCGTAGTCTTTTACTTCTTGTGTCAATTACTGGCTCTGGCTCTTTTGCAACATCAACCAAAACTAGTTTATGTTTCTTACAAGAAGGGCAACGTTTTCTTTTTTTATCAAACGGAAATCTTTCACCACAAGCATCACAAGTGTAATACGGTTCTTGTGTTGGTTCTTGTGTTGGCTCTGGCAGATTGTCTACTATTTTAGACTGCATCAACATAGCCATCTTCATTAGGTCTTTATCTCCGCTGTTCATAGCGGTTTCTATCATTTGTTTGGTATCTGTTATAATACTCATTGCGTTCTCCTTTTGGTGTTTTGAAGCTCTATAAAAGACTGTCCCATAGTATTTATTCGACTGGTAATGTAAGACAATTCGTCAACTATAGCTTGAGATATTTGTTTGAGTTTATGAAGTTTAAACGCAGCACTGTTGTCTGATATGATTGTTGCTTGTTTTTCTTCAAATTTCATATACTGACTGTAGTTTTTGCCATATTTAGCAGCCATTATGTGAATGCCTTTTTCCGCCCATTTCATTTTAGCTGTCTGACGATTTATTTCTTTTTGTACAAATATACCATACTGAGCTAATAAAACAGCACACTCTCCGCATCTTTCGGCAGACAACGCTTTTAATTCGACATAAGAAATGGTCAGAATCTTTTCAACTTCTGGACTATGAGTTATATGTTTTAAACACAACCTTTCGTCATAGTCGTTTAGTAATTGGTCAATTTCGTTCCACTGTGATTCTATCTTTCCTGTATTCTCGTCAGCCATTCGTTTTTATCCTCATTATATGGAAATTCAATCAAATCAAAATTATTAACTTCGCACCAATTGCGTTTGTCTTGGTCTCGTTTTTTTGCTCTGTAAAATTCTAATTTGTTTTTGTGAAAATGTCCAATAAATTTATAATGTTGTTCGCCTTGTACCTCAACAGCTACCTTGTACCTAGGTATAAAAAAATCCAAAGTCAATAAAGTACCTGGAATTCCTAGTTCTTCATAAATTACCTCAAGAGAAAAATAATCATTAAGTAGTTCTCTTGCTTTAGTATGATATGACGATGCGTTTTTTCTAGTGCCGGATTTATTGAAATTCAGAGTCATTTCCTGACCGTGCAATCCAATTACTCTCATGATAACATTTCCTGTACTTCTTTGGTTAGTTCTTTATACTTATCAGGATTGTCTACAAAATACTGTCGTAATTTTTCCGCACCTTGTACTTTGTATTCCTCATAAGTATACCAAGAGCCAGCTTTAGCAATAATTCCGATTTCTTCTGCAATTTTCATGGTTTCGTATATCATATCAATACCTTCACCATATCTAAGATAGCTTTCAATTTTTGCCCCAGGAGGACCAAGAGCAGAAGACAGGACGTTCCAGTGTGCTTTTTGCCCTATTTGGGTTTTACTAGTGTCCTCCCACCTTTCAAAGTACGTGCATCTGAGCTTCACGTCAACTTGATACTGAATTTTTCTTCCCCCGTCTTCCATATACATGGCACCCTTACCACTTGTATTTGTAATCAGGTGTTGAACTAGAATTACAATAGAGTCCTGAATAGGTACGACTCCACCCATTTGTTTGCAGAAGTTAGATAAAATCCGTGGTGCTGGTTCTCTACCGTCTCCTCTAACTCTATCCTCTAATGTTGATACGCCAGCCATTGCGGAAGTTGAGTCTATAATTACAATGGCTCTGGGTACATTTTTCAATACGTTAACAGCAATAGTAAGGTGGTCTTCGGCTGCTAATATTTTTTCCTTAGTTGATTTTATTATATGAAATTTTTTAAGATTTAAGTTTGGGATTTGTTCTAAGTTCATCTTTTTAAGACGACCTTCAACATCAAAGTAATAAATTTCTCTATCACCGTATTCAGACTGTTGACATGTAGCTGCAAATTCTAAACACGTAGTGCTTTTACCACACTTAGGAGGACCGGACATAATTACCCACGAACCCTCTGGAATGCCTCCGTGAATTCCTGCATCAATTCTAGGACTGACTGGTATGATTATTTGTTCTTTATCTAAAATTTCATTAGCGTCTACGCAAATACCAATCCCGTATTCTTTGTTAATTTCGTTTGCTAGTTTATCTGTTGCTGTTATTGCTGGTGATGTTTTTGTTTCTTTTGCTGTCACTTTCTTTTTAGCCATTTTAATCCCTGAGTTTATTAAATTTGTTCTTACTACCATCTGTATTCTTTTTAACATCGATTACAGTTGGTTGAATATCAATTGTTTTGGCCTTTTTTAAACTTTGCTGTTCTTTGTCAAAATTACGTTGTTCAATTCTTAAAGCTTCGTTTAGTGTTTTTTCATGCAATGAATATTGCCACTGATGTTTTTTATGCTTAAGAACTCTGAAAACAACTTCTGAGCTATACAATTTAAACGTTTTGTTTGCTGCAATTATGGTTCTTCGGTAAAAGAGTTTCCATTCTTCTTTGTTCCAAAATTTATGTCCTAAAACCATATTGTCTTTCTTAGACTTTCTTTCGCACATTATTTCTGTTAATAGATGCGCAGCACTACATGGTTCTTTGGTATTTCTTGAATGATAATTGGTCATATATTATCCTTTCTTAACAATCACTGATAAGTCTTCTGGTTTCCATTTACGTCTTTCATGGTTTTCTGGTAGTAGTTCTGGAATTCTATACTTAGTAGTATGTAATATTCCATCATCATCAATATGACCAACAATGTACTTGTGTAAAGTTTTTGTACTTCCCCAGTTACCGCGAGCTACTTTGACGAAAAAATATCCCTGTGCATTATCTGGTAAGAATTCTTTATGAGAACGAAAGCGTAAGTACATTTTAACAATATGAATATTGTTTTCTTGACAATGGTTTTTTAACCTAACCCAAGCACTAGGGTCGTGGTCTGGCCTGTCTTCGTCTTGATAAACAGTTTGACCATTACTTAATTCAATAATCCAATGAGTATGTCCTTCAAATCTGTCGTTAACATATTGGTCTGGTTCAGTACAGATTCTACTGTCCATATTAGCCTCCTTTGGGATTGTGAATATTTGATGCGAAACGATGGTTTTTACTTTGTGAGCGATTAAGAGCATTTGCATCATCAGCCATTTCGCTTGCTGCTGGGGTCATAACGGTTGCTTCGCGTTTACGTCCCATAAGGTCACTAACATTATATCCTTTACTCAATGCTTCTTGTTTAGTAATAACCGTTTTTTCAGATTCAGCCAATTCTGCTTTTTCTACTTCTGGTTTTGGCTCTACTTCTGGAGTCATATCTCTAACCTTCTTAACAGTGTTTGGTGTTCTGTCTAATATTTCTCCAAGCTTTTCATCACTAAGCTGAAGATTGTTTTCGATATAGAATTTTTCTACGTCTGATAGTCTGCCTTTTTTAGCCATAATATTCTCCTTAGAGAGACCTTTCTGCATATCTTAGGTCTGTTTCTCTATTTGTTTGTAAAAATTTAACATAAAAATTAAAAGTGCCTTCTTGTTTGTGTAGTTTTTTCCATTGCCAGTTTTTTCTTTTTTCGTAACTAAAAGAAGACAACCTTGGATTGTATAAACTACCGCCGTCTGACCTAACAAAAAACGAAACAGTGTTTTTTGTCAAGTTGGTCACAGTTTTTGCACACGCATATACTGGTTCTTTGGGTTTTGTTTGTTCGTCATATGTTTGTGACAATTCCGTACCGTCTTTTAACGTAAACACAGCCAGATACTGATTAACATCTGGTAAATCTATATGACTAATGTCTTTTTCGTCTCTACTCACTATATTTATCCTCATGTATACAGAGCGTAATAGTAGCTTCCATTATAAGAACATCATTATCAACATAACTGTTGGTCATTTGAATATCTTTCAAAGACGTAATGTCAGTACCACCAACGTATGTTTTGCCGGTGACTTTATATTTAAAAGAACTATCATTACAAAATGGACACTCTGCTTTAAAAATATTAACCATAGACTCTTTTGCGACTTTTTTAATAACAGCTAGTTTTTTTTCGCAATTAGCACATATCATAGTATGTTCGTCTAGGTCTTCATACCCGTATTTAGCACGCACAACAATATCTTCTTCGTGGTCTTTCGGGTCGTCTGTCTCAGCAAATTCTGAAACTTTAAGTCTGATGTCTTCGTCTGTCGTTTCTCTTGGTTGAAATTTACCCATTGCCAAACTCCTCAATTTCTTTTTTAAGCCTTTTTAAACAATCAAACCTATCAAATCCATCTACATTAAGAAGAAAATCAGGTTTGACATTTACATTGTCCATGTCTTCTCTAGATATTTCTTGACCACATGTACCGTCAGGTCTAACTTCGTAAACTTTGACATTAACATTTAGTATCGCTTTATGTGGACTTTTCGCTGACATTATTTCCCCTCCATAATATATTTTTCCGCTCTGGCTGGATTTGTTTCAATTTGTTTTTTAGTTTCCTTGTCCATTTTTCCATACCATGGTTTACTGTCTTCTGGTAAAGGGTCTCCCGGTTTAATTATACCATTTTCCGTTAACATGGTTCGTTTGGCTTTCTTCTTACTGTCAAAATAAGCTTTACGTTTATCTTCTAGTTCGTATGTGCCCATGTTTTTGGTATTTCTTTCCGCGATTTCACCAACTGTAGAAGCGTCCCTAGAGACTTGGATATGTTGGCCAGATTCAGAAAAGTCTTGACTAACTGACTTTTTCTTTTTACATTTAGGACACGGAATGTATTTGCCAATTTTTTCCGTATCTGCCATGGGCATTTTTCTTTCCCAGTATATATTGCATTCACCGCATTCTAAAATGTATGTAGGAATTGTTATTCTCCTTAAAAACTAAAAGCAAATACTTTGTCTTTTTCTTCTGGCCCTTCATACACAAAGACCGACAATCCTTCTGCTTTAGCTCTTTTAATCATATCACCAGTACCAGGAGTATCACCATCAACTTGAATTGCAATCAAAGCATCAGCATACTCAGCCATTTTTTGGTTTCGATAAAATCCGGCATTTGCGTTGTATTTTTTATCCCACTTGTTGATTTTAATTACTGCTCCTGGCTGAGTAAGATTATTCCAGTTAGCAGCAAACGGTTTAATTGGCACACCATTCTCTGTGGCCCACTGTTCACCAAGTTCGTCTGCCCCTCTGGCTTTTCCAGATACTATTTCCGTAATCTCAAACTTGGAAATATTAACAGCATCCACTATGTGTTGGTATTCTTTTAAATTACGGTCGCCAGCTATTATTGTCTTAATGTTATTTTTCCTTTAAGTTATTTTTGAAAATCACTTCGTAAATTTTTGGTGTCTTTTAACATGCTGTCCATGTCCACTTCGTATGCTCCAAGGCTTTTGGATTTTGCCCATTTGTCATCAGTTTCTGTAACTTTCTCGAACACTACGTCTTCGTGGTCTCTGCCGTGTTTCCACGCTGAGTATAAATCTCGGTCTTTACCCTCTGACATATTGGGTTTACGACCAAAATGATTTTCCATAAATAATACAAATCCTGCTTCAATCATTTAATTTTCTCCATTTAATAAAAAAAGACTCCCTCAAACACATGAAGGAATCTTTAAAATAAGTACGTTATTTCCTTCGTCTATCCCTTGTATACGCCATTTTTCTTTTTATTCTCAGAAAAATTCCAACTTTTTGCAAAGTTTTTATTCATCTAACGCTTGAGCTAAAACCCCAATAAATGGGTCTCTGACAATATCAGAGTTTTGTAACTTAACATGAGATACGCCATTAATGTTTTCCAATTTAGTAATCACATCATAAAGACCAATTTCGTCGTGGAATAGCTTGTCGTTTCTATCCCATAAGTCGTTTTGTTTAAGGTCTCCGTTTATAACAAAGGTTGAGTTTTGACCCATACGAGTCACGAACATTTTAAGCTGTTCATATTCCGCGTTTTGACCTTCGTCCAGAATAACAAAAGAGTCATGATAGTTCATTCCTCTCATATATTCTAGTGGCTCAAAAATAATAGAACCAGCATAACAATGAGAATTGTATTTGGTTATACCTAGATACTTCTTAAGTTCGGCTATTACTGGTCTAGTATAAGCACTGAATTTTTCTTCTAGTTTTCCAGGTATAAAACCCAAACCCCTTTTAGAAGTTTCAACAGTTGGTCTAGAAATAACGATACGCTTAATTTGATTGGCTTTTAATCTTTCGCAAGCGACTCCAATAGCACAGCTAGTTTTACCTGTGCCTGGAGGACCAGTGCATATTACCAATCTGTTTTCTGCGATAGCTCTAACGTATTCTGTTTGACCACTTGTTTTTGCTTTAAAATCTTGGTCTTTTCTTTGTTGTGTAACTTGATTCTTACGCTTTCTTTTTCTTGCCATCTATATGTTTTTTACCTTCAATTGTAATGTAGTCTAGCCATTCTTGTGGAATCTTAGTATGAATGAACTTTAAAACAAAAGCTTTACTCTGAAGTATATTCTTAGGCTCACTTAAAAGCATCATATTTGCTTCTTTCGGAGTCCTATCTCCCTTTTTTCTATTGCAGGTTTCACAACTAGCAACAGCATTAGTCATCTTATTTGGACTTCCTCCACTTCCAAGCTTTTTCCACTTAGACCTAGGAATAACGTGGTCGATAGTTAATTCTCTACTAGGAAACATTTCTCCGCAGTATTGACACGTATATCCATCACGAGCAGCAATGTTTCTTTTGCCGTAAGGTGCTGGTTTATTATGAGCATTAATATACTTCTTTAAAACCAACACACAAGGAACATCGTATTCTTGACCTTTACCATCCCTAATGGTCCAATCATATTTTTCCGCCATGTACACATTCCCCTTAAGTAATTTGACCATAGCTCTTTGCCATCCCCAGATATCAAAAGGTTGCCAATTCGAGTTTAATACTAGTACTGAATGATTTTTCATGATAATACTTTCTTGTTTTAATACAATTTCCCAAGCGGGAAAACAACGTCTTCTAGGAAAATATACCTCTTTACTGGCTTTTGTCAAACAAAAAAATCAAATTTTAACGATTATCGCCGTCGCCTTTGAGTACTCCTCTGTCTCTGCGGTCAAATAGTTTAACCAGATTGGCATGAGCAGCATCAGCCAAACTAATGTCTAAATCCTTAGCAAGAGCAGCTAAATACCAGAAACAATCACCAATTTCTTTTTTAAGTGCTTCTCGTCTTTCTTCTGATAATTCGCCATTATCATCCCGAAATAGTTTTTTAACTTTCTCAGCAACTTCTCCAGATTCACCACACAATCCCAAAGCGGGGTAAGTAATGCGTTGTTCTTCTGGATAAATTGCAGTTTCAGAAGCTAAATGTTGGTATAAATCAAATCCGCCAAATTTCGATACGTCTGGTACTATTGCCACAAGTCCTAACTCCTTTGTAATTCCAATTGGAAAATTTACATATTTAAAATATGGTCCTCTTCTACCTAGTTCGTTGATTTCTTCTCTTCCTAAATCCTTACTAACTTCTATGCTGTGTATATGATGTTGTCTAGTTAAATCTATTGGTGGAGCTAAATACACATCATCGAAGTTGTAAGTTTCGCTACAAGCAATATCCATAATATTTTCCTTTAACCACATTTAGCATAAGGGCATGATTTACACGATTGGCAACCACTTTCCCTAATAAGTTTATCACCACATTCTGGGCATTTATCTCCAGTTTCTGTCCCGTCTGGAATATACTTTTTGAGTACGCGAGCAAGACACTTAGCAAAAGTATGCATTTCTGTTTGTCTTTCACCAACCTTTTCTAGTTGTGTTACAATAAAGTTCATATCTGAACCACTACGTAAAAGACTAGACGTAAGTCTGGAAATACATTCTTCCATTTCTTCCATACATGCCGTAATTGGAGATAGTTCATTTTCGTCATCAAACACCGCTTTGTAAAAATCTTTACGTTTCCTAGTAATTTTGCCAGTCTTAACTTTTTTGTGAATAATACCATTCTTACCAGCGAATACTTCGTATGGTTTGTTTTTGTACAATCCAACTAACACAAAATATTCTTGTCCGCGAACTGTAGTGTGGTAAACATCACAATCTAGTTCTTTTGGCCTATTGGGTGGTAACTTTACTTCTGTGTCAGCAACTAAAACACCGTCTCTACAACCATCGCGATATACAGTAAAGCCTTTACATCCACTTTTAGCAGCAGCCAAGTAAATTTCCGCAACTAGTTCTTTTGTGGAATCGCTAGGAATATTACATGTTTTACTAATAGAGTGAGTAATCCACTTTTGAGCAACAGACTGTAATTCTACACTAGCTTTCCAGTCAATGTCGTTTGAAGTAGCCTTATGATACGGAGAATCCTCAATATTGTCTTTTTGACTTAAATCCCGCCATGTCTGCAAGTGATGATGGACTACTTTGTTATGTTCCCACTTATCGCCAGAAGCATCCACGAAATCACATTTTTCAGAATCGTTATTTATTTTTCTTCTTCGGGTATATTCTAACATAAAAGCAGGTTCAATACCAGAAGTCGTTTGGGTCATAATACTAACACTACCGGCAGGAGCGGTGGTTGTCAAGGAAATATTACGTCTGCCATACTGTTGGTGTAAAATTTTAACTTCTTCAGACGCATCAAAAATACGATTCATGAAAATGTTATCTTGTTCAACGGTGGGATTAAACAAAGGAAAAGCACCAAGTTCTTTAGCTAGTAGACATGACGATTTCATAGAAGATATAGCCATTCTCTTGTATATTTCTTCTGTTTTTCTAATAGATTTTTTAGAACCGTATTGAATTCCTAAAGCAGCTAAACAATCGCCAAGTCCAGTAATACCAAGTCCAGTTCTACGTCCTAGTTCGGCAGTTTCTTTATATGACTCCCACATTTCAAGTTCTAATTGTTTAATATTATCAGGTTCTGGGTCAGATTTAATCTTTTTGATTATCTTATCCATTTTTTCTAATTCTAAATCTACCATGTCATCCATTAGTCTTTGTGCTGTAATACAATGTTCATCAAATTTTTTGTAATCAAACTTAGCGGATTTAGTAAAAGGTTTATCTACATAAGAAAACAGATTTAATAACATTAGCCTACATGCATCAAATCCCATTGGTACTTCGCCGCATCTTCTTGCAGAAATACCATTAACAATAATATTCCTTCCAATATCTTCTTTAATGCAAAATACTGGTTCTTGATTTTTAAATGTTATTTTTTTAATTTTATCTGTGTAATTTAATTTGATTCTATAATTATGATTTTTATTAAATTTAGACTCTTTGTTTTTGTCTCCAAAAAACCCTATTTCTGACATATATTTAACTATACTACCACATATACTAATTAATTCATAATTTGTTTTTGTTTTATATGATTTATATCCGCCTTTGCCGTCCGGCATCATACGGTTTTGTTCGTCTCTTCTTTTGTATAAACCCATTAAAATACCATTAGCATGAAAAATCATTTGTATTTTATGTAGCATTTTTTTATTACTTTGATTTAATCTTACCGAATATCCAGAACTTACACTTCCTCCAATAGTTCCATCTGTATACATCATACCAGACAAATAATATTTGCCTATATTACCTACACAATTATTTAATATAAAATCAGGAACCATATGTTTTGTTTGTTTATTAAAACCATATTCTGAAAGTACATTAAACAACCAAGAAGATGAAATTCTTATTTTTCTTTCTTTTTGTACATCATAAATTCTAGATATTTTTAATTTTCTGTTAGACAATCCATATCTGTCTCCTAATTTATTGTGAAGTTTTTTAATAAGCTTTACAACTATGTCTGTCATACGATATCTATCATCTTCCCAAAAATCAAGATGTATATTTTTTTTACTATTATCAATACATCCGTCTCCAGAAATCAAACCTATTAGAAATGACAATATTTCTTTTTCTGTTTTTGGTAATCTGTTTTTAATTGATTTTGTATTTTGATTAGGAATCGATATTAGTATATCATCATTTTTAATTAATTGACTTGCTTCAATCATACCTGTAGTTGTTGCAATATGATGGTCTGGCGTACACGACAGTTTAAATCCTTTTTTGGTTTCTATTTCTATTGTGTCAGCTTTTTTTTGTGTTAAAAATACATGACTAGCATTTCTTTGAATTGTTCCGTGTTTTTGGGAGTTTATTTTCCAATTTTCAACACGTTCTTCTCCAACATTATTATAAGATATACGAGCGTCTGCTAATATCTTATTATTATTACCTTGTTTAAACAATTGTCCAAAAGATACATATCCTTTATTTGTTAGTAAATATTCGCTTGCTGGAAAACACGGATTTGGGATTAGGTCTAAAAACCTTTCATCTACCTTACCATAACAGTGTGAAGTGCTATATTTTTGTATGTTGTCAATAAACAATAGTCCTGGTTCGGCAGATTCCCAAGCAGCATTAATGATTTGATTCCATATTTTTTTAGCGTTAACCATTTGAGAAACTAACGGAGTCTCAGAATCAATTGGCCATTTTTGTTCGTATTCTTCGTCTTGTTCCACCGCTTGTATAAAATTATTAGGTAATAGCACAGATAGATTAGCACCTGTAACTTTTGTCTTATCTTTTTTGATATTGATAAAAGTTTCTATCTCTGGATGGTATGCAGACAATCCTAAAAGAAGTGCTCCTCTTCTGCCTGATTGTGCGACTTCGCGAATACTGTTAGAGAATCGCTCCATAAATACAGAAATACCATCTGTAGTAATAGCTGCATTTTTTGTTGGCAAACCTTTTGGTCTAATATTGTTTATATGAGCACCAACACCGCATCGCCTTTTACTTAACTGTACTAACATTTGGTCAGCATATAAAATACCGCCATATGAATCTACAGGATGATTGCCTAAAGTAAAACAATTACCTAATGATTGATAGTTATAGTTATTGCCAATCCCACTCATTGGACTACCTTGAGGAACAATATATTTAAAATTATCAAACAAGTCAAATATTTCTTCTTTGGTTAATGGTGTTTTGAATTTCTTTTTTTCTATTCGAGCAAATTCTTTAGCCAATCTTTTATGCATACTTGTAGGTGTTTTTTCAAGAATTTCACCTATCTCATTTTTTAACGAATATTTATCTACAAAAACCTTAGCTGCTAACTCATTACCACCAAAATATTCTTTACTTGTCTCATACGCCTCTTCATAAGTGTGCATTTATTATCCTCTAAAATGTTGGTATTAATAAGAAAAGACTCGCCTCTTTTAAAAGACGAGTCTTGTTGGTTTTGAGACAACACGTTTAAATCTTAGCTTCAAGTACCATAGTTATTTGCCTATTTATAAATTGTGGGAGTCGAACCCAAGTATTCTGACAAGATAGTCAGTAAGTAATTTAATTTGCTAAGAGCGATTAAGCAATCCGAGGGTGTGTTGCCTTTATCCTTTGGGATTTACCCAAAGGTTTTTTGTCCCCGGCTACTAATATATACGCCACTTACGTTGGTTTGTCAACAAAAATTTTGGAAAGTTTTTCTAACAAGAACTGTGGGTTAATTTTATCTATGTCTATTTCTTCTATGTCTATACCAGTAAGTTCTACTATTAAGTCAAAAGTCTTTTTGTAGTCTGGATTTACAACCGTCATATTAGCTTTATTAACATTAGTAAAAACGATTTTTGTGATACCAGCTTGTATCATATACTGCAAACAATTACAACAAGGCTCACCCGTTACGTAAACTGTTGCTCCTAAAGTACTTTTACCTTGTCTGGCTGCGTTAAGTATAGCGTTGTGTTCACTATGAATCATAAAGATGTATTTATCTTGAGTTGGGTTACCGTAATCTTTTGGTTTGGTTGGTCGTAGGTTAGGTAGTTTGTTGTCGTCAATCCCACGAATAAAACCGTTATAACCATCGCTAATAATAGTATTGTCTGAAGCAACCAGTACAGCACCACATTGAGTTTGAGCATCATGACTACGTAAAGAACAGTGAAAAGCATGAAGAATGAACTGTGATGTCCAATCTGGTCTTTCTTTTTGTATTTTATTAATTAAAGTCATTTGATAAAAATATTTCCTATGATTTCACATCTAGAATTTCCTTGACATCCAATTTGATATGGTGTTTTGTTTCCGGCTGTAGCATATCTATTTATTCTAGGTAAAAAGTAAACCCATCTTCCTCTCTCGTCCCATCTAATTTCACAATCTTCATTATTAAGATAAGAGTTTGGTTTTTTGGCTTTGCAAATATCTCCCTCATAAATTAATTCTCCGTTAATATCTTTAACACCAGTACATTGTTGTACTACAAAATCTGGATTATGTACCACACAATGCCATTCTTTAGTTTCTCTATCATAAACAGAAACATCTCCCTGACAATCAATCATCGGGTCTTGTTCTGTATGATTTAAAAATCTTTCCTGACTTTTAGACCAAACACGAAATTTTAATCTATCCACAGTCTAACTCCAGTCTGACACGAGCATTAGGAAGTTTTTTGAATTGGACCCAGGGCAGATATTCTTTTAGTTCTTTTTTAGATTCTGAAGAGATTTTGTATTCTTTTTCTTCTTCGTCCCACCAGACACTAATAGGTCTGTCTGCATGTCCTGTTCCAATCAAGTACGTTTTTTGTGGTTTACCATGAAAATATTGTTGAAACACAACACCGTAATCAGCACCAAAACAATCCTTTGCTTTAACTCGTTTTTCTTCTGTATGAGAACCTTTTACTTCGATATCCATTGTCATTATTTTCTCCCTATAAACACGTAAGGCATTTCCTGATGACACCCAATAATTTTTTGTTTACTTACTTCTGCAAGACTAATCTTTTTTCCTTCAAGGAACAAATCATTTAAAAAACTGGTTGTATATCCGAATTCTTGTCCAGCAATCGTAATCCTACTCATGTTATTGGCCGGAATATTGACCGCTGTGCTGGTTTCGTAAGAATATATTATATAAGTCTCGTTTGAATATTTATGCAAACCACTTTCTAGGGAGTTCGTGTTGTTCCAGACAAATCTTTCTGATAATTCAAGAAACTTACGCTTAGTAAAAACGTGGGTGTCAAGTGCAAGTGGATACCCGTAATTATGCAAGGGATGATATCCGCGAATATCCCAACCCACGTAACAATCTACTCTGTGAGGTTGGCATAAAGGAGGCTGGAAAGTACGTCTGTGACAATCCTGAACTACTGTGTTTTGACCTAAACGGTAAGAAAAAACTTCGTGGTCAAATTCCGGCAATTTTGCCAAACCTTCTGGTTCTCGCCAAAACACCATATCGTCTGTGCTAAAGCAAATATGGTTATTTTTCTCTTGATTGATAAGAAATTCAGTTTCTGTCTGTAAATCACGAGTTTCTATAACCCATTGAATATGAGAATCAGATATTTTTATCAACTTATCATATGCTTCTTTGTATTTTTCGTTAGACCATGTGTATATAATATCAATTTCAAAATGGTCTGGAACATATGTTTTAATACTTTCAAGCAATAGGTGTAATTGACAGGCTCTGTCCTTACTCCATACTATTAGTTGACTGCGCATTATAGTATCCTATAAAAAACGCTGGCGTTAACCAGCTAAATAAGTTGCATCACACTTTCTATTTCTTCGGGGTCAACATCCACAATTGTTTTATCGTCAGCACACACGACTGAATAAATTATTCCAAACACGCCAGTTTTCATGTCTAACAAATACCCAACAACGAAAGTTCCGTCATACATTTGCATGTAATACCAACCACCGTCAAATTTGAGTTTCATTAATTCATGTTCGTTCATACGTCTTCAGTCCTTTCAGGACTGCCATTAAGGAAAAATATAGTATGGTGGGCGGAATTTATTCTAGCATTAGCTTCCGTTCCTGTTAGACCGTGGAGTATAAGGTAGTCATAATGAGTTTGTTCATCACGCCAATAGTTGTCTTGACAACTCCAACACTGCCATGCCATCCACAGTGGGTTGTCCATATACAATTCGTTGTGCGATAGGCACATGTTACACTGTCTTGTTTCCCACATAATTATCCCTAAATCTTCTGTCGGTAGTCGAAACCGAATCTAAATCGTACCAAGATTTTATGTTACCATTACACCACAGAAGCAAAAGACGGTTCCTCATAACCGGGAGTTTACCGACAACTGACCTGACTCTTTAATATCCTTTAATTTGCGGTTTTGGCCTACAAATATGAACTTCTACATCAACTCGTTCTATAGGAGAAGGTGTTGGGTCATATATTTTACCCGTAGCTTCTTCCATAGAGAATCCTTTTCCATGTCTGTCTTCTACTTTTCTGTAGACTGCTCCATGAGAGTGTGGTGATGTAATTTTAAAGGACTCGTTTACTTGAATGTCCGAAAAATACAAAGCTTTTTGTTGTATTGGTCTGTTCCATTGCAAAGTTGCCATAATAATTCTCCTATCGGTTATTAGCCGCAATCATAGTAGCCGCAAAACGTAAAATACCATCACCCCATCCACCAAGGATGTAAGTTCTATCGTAAAATTCGGGAACGATAGTGTCTTGGTAACCCGCAGTTTGAACCAAAAATACGTTAACGTTTTTGTTAACTTTGTTTCTGTATTCAGAAATTAACTTAGGAACGTGGATATGTCGTCCACCCCATTGATAATTTGAGTATTCATTAGCGTTACAACCATACAATCCACCGTGACCAGCTTGCATATCAGAGTAGATAAATACATTGTCCCAGTGTTCTTTGGTTTTAATAGCTTTGTCCCAAAATAACCACACACCATTTTCTGTAGCAGCACCAACGCTGCGTCCAGTTTTATTAACGGTTTTTAGTTGGTCAAACACACTAGAGTTCTTACGAATAGGTGTTACTTCTAGTCTATCACCAAAAGTACCAACATAACCTTCATCTGCCATAATTCCGGTAATAACACCAGTTAGGTTACCAATGGTAGCCATAGTCATAGTACCAGCACTAGAAGTCATAGCTCCGTGTGCAGACCCGCTATTATCACACAATGACATAGTTTTTCCCTTGATTGATGGAATGTTAGAAATGCTAATGTTTAAGCAGTTTTCTACAGCGTCCAATACTCTTGGGTTGTTAAAATCAGCTTCTTTCAAAGCGTTATACGCAGAAAAATATCTGAATGGTAGTTGTTTTCCACCAACGGTGGTATTTACCAACTTGTCCAAATATAGGTCTGGATTTACTTCGTTCTTGCCAAAATTACGCAAGTTTCTTAACAAAGCCATATGTCCCATTACAGCGATAGCATCTTCCCAGCTACCACCATTACTACGGATAGATTCCCAGGTATTACCTGTGGTTTTTAGCATACCTTTAGCTAGTTTGTCGATTTTGTCTGTACGACTTGGGTGTACCATGTTCATTACGTCTACTGTTTTTACAGTACGATTTTCCATACGATACTTAGCTAATTGGCAATCTGTAAACCTATCAAGTCCATCACGTAGTACTTTTTTCAAAGAGTTTGGAATTGGTTTTCCGTATGCCTGAAGCTGATATGCTAGACAAACAGACAATTCGTCTGCTCTTTTAACAATATTTGTTCCGTATTTACGTACCAATCCAGTACCTTTAAGCTTAACGTGATTAGCAGCACGCACCAAGATAACTTGTGGTGTGGTTCTGATATTTTCCTTATTACGCAAACGCACAGCTTCCGTTAGGGTAGCTTCTGGGTTCCAGTCTAACGCTTTGTCAATAGCTTTTTCAAGCAATTTAGCTGGAGTATTGTCGTAATACCACTCAGATGGAGTGATTGCGTCTAAATATTCTTCTATCAGACCACGAGTGTGCATTTGCACTTGAATCTTGGTAGATTTCTTACGAGAATCTTTAGTTGGGAAATAATATTGTGGTTCCCCGAAGAAACAGCTAGAAGCTGCACAACTTAGGTTATGTAGGGGATTTGAGATATCAAAACTTAAACCATTCATATGGTTAGTATGAGGATTTAGGTTGTTGACTTTGTTTTTTGGTCGTGTTTGATTAACTGGCATTTCACTACTCCTTACGAGAGATAAAAAAAGAGGGCTACAGACCAGAAATATCTGGTTGTAAACCCTCATACTATAAAAATAGGAGAATTAATGAAAGGGTTTGGTCTTAAAAAGGTAAAATTTTGAAGTAACCCGTTTCGTTCACTGCCTAATTTTTTCTATAAAATGAGAGTACATTGGCATGGGTGTTGGTTTCTAATTCGAGAAGTAACCCGTTGCCTCACTGCTCTAATAAAGTATACACGGTTTTTGCCGGTTTGACAACTAAAAAATTGATAAAATACCAATTTTTTAGGAAAAGCTGGTGTAGAAAATCGAATCCTAAAAACTCGTTTTACAAGAACAAGTCGCCGCCACGACGCACCAGCAGCCGAGTTAAGACAAGCTTAACAAAATATCGTTTTGTCTGATAATAAGCAATGTCTCATTATTAACTTCTACTTCATTACCAGAGTATTTATTAACATACACTCTGTCTTTTACGCAAACTTGCATATTCCCGCGTTTTCCATCGTGTAACGCACCAGGACCAATAGCAACTACTGTTCCAACTTGAGGTTTGTCTTGAGAACTAGCAGGCAAGGCCAATCCACCAGGAGTATGTGTTTCTGCTGTATCAATTTTAACAGCTACATAATCAGACATTGGATTAATTTTCGTCTTCGTCGCTTTCGTCACTACTATCTCCTTCTGTTACATCTTCTACAGAATCGGTATTATCGTCTTTTGATACGTCTAAATCATCACTAGTTTCTACTAGAGCAAAACCTTCTTCTACTGCTTTTTGAACTTCTTGCTCAAGTTCTTCACCAGTAACAAAATCACCATTTTCAACAGCTTCTAATGCTTTTTGTCCAGCTTCTTCATCAAACTCTGGAACTTTATCTGCGTCTTTTTGATTAGCCCACACTTTGCCTTCTTGTAAAGTAACAGATTCGACATAATGGTTGTCATCAGGAAACGTATATTCTACAACCTTTTCGTCTTTTTCTACGCTTGCGTAGGGGTCTTCTTTGCTAATAACATCGTCCTTAACAAATACGTCAAAACTTTCTTGCCTAACAATAAGCATATCGCCATCTTCTGTAGTAGCTCTACCAGACGGTTTTACTGTCCATTCTTTTTCGTTATGTACAAAAGTATCACCAGCGACTAATGTACGAACATTCACCATTCCCATTAAACTTTCTCCTTTAGTTTTTCCAATTGTTTACAATTATAATTGCGACTTTCAGTGCGGCTGCGGAGAATCGAACTCCGGTCTGAACATCGGCAATGTCCCATAATACCACAACCGCACGACAGAAAGAAGGAACGGAGTCGAACCGTCTGACAAGAAATTTGCAATTTCTCTCTCCGCCCTGAAGATTTAGTCTTCCTTCTCTTTTTCGTTGTAATGATGTTTAAAATGACAGTTAGCACAAAGAACGTCGCATTTTTTTATTTCTGTTTTTACCATTTTTTGCGAGTAACAGGATTTGAACCTGCGACCGTCTGATTGGAAGTCAGTTACTCTGGCCAGACTGAGTTACACTCGCGTTAACGTCTTCCAAGTAGTCTTCTAACACAAGACCTTTTCCTATATCTTGTATACTTTGTGTATTCGTATGTTTGTACCTGTTCTGTTTGAGGTTGCGGAATTTCTGAGTACTGTTCGGTGTCTTCTAGCAGTTTTGGTTCTTGCTCTACTGGTAAATCTTTAACCTCTGGAATATCAACGTAAATTTTGTGACCTACACTAGACACGCCAGCTTTAACTTCTGACCCATTACCAGATATAAAACAAGACCCGTAAACGCACATAGAATAGAGTATAAATCCCGCACTCAAAATTAGTAGATTTTTAAACATATCTTTTCCTTTCAGTAGGGCGACTAGAAATTGAATCTAGGAAGTCATGGATATAAGCCTTAACTGTGGAACCACCACCCGCCCCATCCTAACTTTTAAATGTAGGCTCTAACCACAGACCACATTCAAAAATAGCATTAGAAAGTTCTGGAAAATCCCGCAACATTTCTAACGTTTTCATCGTGTTAAACTTAAAACACTTTCGGAGTTCTTCGCGAATTCTTTCACCAGAAACATTTTTTAATTTTGCAATCAACTCAGAATTAAACAGACACTGCACAATTTCTGGGTTCATATTCATGTTTTTGGTAATGCTAAATCGAATAGCACGAATCATACGTAGCGAGTCTTCACAAAACCTGTCTTTTGCATTCCCAACAGGGCAAATTTCACCACGTTCAATGTCGTTTTTACCATTAAAAGGGTCAATCAAATTACCCTGCTCACATTTAGCAATTGCATTCATCGTAAAGTCTCTTCGTTTTAAGTCATCGAGAAGAGTACCATGAATTACTTTATCTGGTCGTCTACCGTCCGAGTAGTCTCCGTCTTTTCGACACATAACAAAGTCACATGCACCCAAACCAGGAACTTTAGCACGAATAGTAAAGTATTCTGGAGTTTCCAAAAAGATTTCACCATTACGTCCTAAAATAGATTCTCGCATATGGTTAAAAGACATACACTCAACAGAGTAGTCAACATCTTTAGAAGGAATGTTAAGGATTTCGTCCCGAACACAACCACCAACTTGGTAAAATTTAGCTTTCATATTAACAACTTTCTACAATATCAACTAGTACTTTGTCATAAATACCTAAATTTAACATCCATTCAGGCATACCATTGTTTGTCCAATCTGTAAATCTGTCGTTTCTAAACTTTTCATACTTTAACAAGTAATCACCAGTCCACTTTTGAGATACAGGCAAAACTCTCTTATCTGTTCCGTATTCTGTATTCAACAATCCGTACTTAGAAAATAACAACGCTTCTTGCATTTGCTGTAATGACGCGACATGTCTGTAAGACTTGCAATCACCTAAAAAGGTTTTAGAAATAATTTTCAATCTCGCCAACGTCATATGTTCAATACGAGTATACGTGTTGTTCACCAGGGTGTCAAGTTTTATCTCGGAAATTTCCGGCACAATCTCTGCAAAATCCAGCAAACCATCTAAATTTTCGTATTGAGTAATCAACATTCGGTCGCCCAACGCTTCTTTTGCTTGTTTAACTCGCAAGGTGTATGTTACCCAGTCTGTTACAAAATGTTCAGCAGCCATTATTTTATCTTTACTACCAAAGTGGTCTATCATAGACTCAATCCAAGAGTAAGGATTTCTTAATATCGCAATAAAGAAACAGTTTTCAAATTCTCTGTCTAGCATTTCCCATCGGAAAACATTTGGTGGAGATTTTTCAACATAAAGTCTGTCGTCGTTTTTCTTATCCCACGCTGTGTTCCATACTTCTTTAATTCTGTCCCACGGGTATCTTGATTCGGATTCGTATAAACCGACATTCCTAGTAGGTAAGCCGTGACAACCTGTGACGGGTGCCCAAGGATGTAGATAGTGTGGGTATTGACACCAGTATTTTTCACCTTCGTCTAACTCCATTGCAGCAACATTACTACAGTCGCGTAGCATTTTCCACATAATAGTAGAACCCGTTTTCATGGGCGATAGTAAAAATAAATGTCTCATAAGAGCCAAGAGAGGGAAACGAACCCTCAGTACTGCCTTATGAAAGCAGCTTTTGCACCAGCATATCTTGGCTTATCTCGCCTTATCACAAGATGATAGTATAACTGTTAGTGACAATAATATATTAACGTGTACTTAGTCAATATACCGTTTTATGGCGAGGACTCTAACTTCTCTAGTAGACCATACTGGTTACGCTCCAGTTCTAATTCTTTAGAAGAGAATTGTGCTTCTATCACACTCATGGTCCTGATTTTTAATCAGTATCTTTCCTTATTCCAATATTCTTTACAACAGAACTTCAAGAAGAAATATGGAATTAAAACAACGTCAATTAATTGCGGAATTTTAGGACCACAGCACATTACTTATCTCCTAAAATAAAGTTCAAAATATTCTCGTAGGCATTGGGGTCTTCCTTGTGATTACACCGCACCCCACGGTCGTCAATAAAATAATTCGCGTGTGGTTTCCCTTGTCCTACGTATACATTATCGTATGGAATTCCGTGTTTGTCAAGCCATTCCTGAACAATTTCCTGAAGAAACTTAGCAGGGTCTGAATGTTGTTGCGAATCCCGGCTGCTAGACACATTACAACGACATGTGTAAATCAAAATACTATATTTTTTCCTTAATGTTTTTACAAATTCTCTTGCACCAGGAATTGGGTCTCCAATATTAAATCTTCCGTTAATCTTAAATCCATTATATTGAGCAATGGTTGCATCTAAATCTAAAGCTATTGTTTTGTTGTGTTTACCCATGTTTGATATTTATCCTGTTTAATCCTGAACAGCTACAAAATTTCTGATTTCACAGAGTCTTGCAGCCATTATTCCAATTTTAAAAGGTAACTGAGTAGTAATAAAACAAGAACCAATTTGCTGTCCGTTAATATAGTATGTATAATTATGACCATCTAGCCTAACAGACATTAAGTATTCGTCTTCTTGCATATCGTAAATTTTTTCTATTTGTCTACGAACACGATTGTTTTTTATTTCTACAACTTCAAATTTGTTGCCGTTTCCTGAATATGAAAATTGGTTAATATTACGCCAATTACCATCGGTAAAAACTATAGCACCAAAACTACTTATAGCATTTGGTTTAATCAAACACGAAACAAACACGTTGCCGTAAAACTGCTGATTCAAAATAGAGGTACTTATATCAGAACCATACCTACTTTTAGCAACTCCGTTTACTGGCTTAATATTATGTCTAATATCTGACCATTTATCACCCAACCAATCGTCTTGTCTGTTAAAGTCGTCTGTTACTATAGTTGTAGGGTCATATCTTTTATAATGATTAGTATCTCCGTTGTCAAAATTGATTACATCTTGAATCTCTATAGCAACCTCTTTAGCACCATTTCCGTTAATATGTGTGCCATCTACAGAATATTCTGGAAGTAACTGACCATTTCCATCTTCCAACAACATATATGTTTCTAATTGTAGGTGACTAGATTGTTGTCTAATCCAATCATTAACAGAAGCGGTAGTTAGGTAATCAACTTCTCCGTCTTGACTTAACCAAGGAGAAATAGTGGTAACAATAATCTTACTTGCTGGTATTCCTGCATTAAGTGTTTCGTTAATTAAATCTTGATACCTTTGAGTAATGTCTTGTGTATTAACGTTTTCAGCAATATCATTAACACCACCCTGCAAAACAACATAGTCTGGGTTATGGTCAGTAATGTCTTGTACTAGTCTTTCTTTAATTTCAACTAAGTCACTACCTGCAACCGCTCTATTTAAGATATGGTCATTAAACATAATTTTTTCAAGATAAAAACCAACATTAGGTTCTTTTTTACCTTCAAATACGGAATCACCAACTATTAAAACTCTCATTTGATTTCCTTGTCTTTTAAAAGGTCTATTCTACCTTTTTGCACAACTTGTTTTAAACTTGCTATTTTTCCTGTACGGTGGTCTTTTACTGTTCCTTTTTTATAGTCATACGTTCTAATAACAGGAGTATTGTGAATAGCATCGTCTCTTTTTGCTTTCTTTTCTGCTGCTTTTCGGTCTCTTTCAACAGAACGTATTTTATTTTCAAGTCTAAACGCTTGTAAAATAGAGTTTAACCAATTCGTTTGTCGTTTCCTTTTTCCACTGGAACATTCAACAGTAGATTTTGACCCATGAGATTGTCGCCACCAAACAATGTCGTTGGATACGAACCGTCCCATTTTTGTAGTCTTTCTACTTCTATTTCTAGTCTTTTAAGAGCTAAGTCTGTTTTCAAGACAGGTGCCGTTACACTGGGTCTTTCGGCTTATTCTTCCAATGATAGTGTTGTTATTTCTACAATTTTAAGTCTAGTATCATCATGTATACAATCAGGATATTTCCACTTAACTTTTAAGCCTCCTCTGTTGTATGATTGTCTGACTAGACTTACGCAATTAACCCCAAACATTCTCCAAATACGACTGATAGAAGAAAACATACTATATTTTACTCCTATTTTTGATTTTGCAAAGGAAATTGTTTTATTTTTGTTGATTTTGTGTGAGTTTTCTGGTCGAAGTACACAATATCTACCAACGTTGTGTTTCCATTCCTCAAACTCGCTAATAATTACTCCTTTACCAAAAACGGACTCTATAAGTTGGCCGTTACCAACATATAGAGCCGTATGATTCCAATAGCCAGGAGTACTATTATTAGAGTCATCAATCCATCTACTAAGTAAGATGTCGCCAGACTCCATTGTTAGTACCTCCTATTCTTTCGTTTCTACCGGAGTGTATTTAAACAAGAAGTCATATTGTTTTGAGTCTTCTGAACGTTCTGTTTTGTCTGTGTCTTGAGACACACTGTCATCAACAGTAATTTTACGCAACTCTTTTAGCGTAGGTATTTTTACTGATTTGTTCATAGCCCATTCTACTTTATTTTCTTTTGCCCACGTATGCATTCTACGTACTGGAACAATAAGATTGAACGTCTCGCCAGCACCACGAACCAACATACCAATATATCGTCCGTCTTTCAAGAAAACACCACCACCAGAACTACCAGGAAAAGCTGTTACCGTTGTTTGGTCAAATACAGTACCTTCACCACTCGATAGGTCAAGTACTCGTCCAACCTGTGAAATAACACCAGTAGTCAATGAATTACTACCAAACTGCCCTAATAGCGAACCAACATGATACAATTCCGTACCCAAATCAATAGCTTGTAGATTTTCAGAGTCTTCTTCTGTATCAAGGAAAAAATTGGAATTTGCTTGTACAAAATCTCGTTTTCTCACCATAAGCAAAGCCAAGTCTTCGCCTTCTTCCGAATGGGAATACTTGATAACAACTGCTTCCATTTTGACTTCACCGACTCGTCTGCCATTTTCTACTAATTCTTTGACAATATGTGCGGGTTTGAAATCAATAACGCTTTTTGTTACTCCGGTTTGTGGGTCTACTACTTTGCGAACAGTGCGTAGATTATCAATAACATGGGCTGCTGTCCACACAAAGTTGACTTTTACTGTCTTTCCTTTGCTCACTTCAACATCGCGAGTTACAATAACTCCAGACCCTTGCCCGCCACCAAACGCTCCTTCTGACTTGATTGTAACGCTAACATCTTGTAAGTGTTTAATAACATCATTACCAAAACCTACAGAAGTCGTCAACATTAGTGCTAATACTGCTACAAATCCCACCCTGAATCTCATACAATTCTCCTTTTAAATCTCTGAATATAGTTTTACAATGTCTTCTTCATTACATTCTGAAGAGGTTTTTACGATGGAATCTACGTATTTTCTGCCGTTTTTCCAATAACCCCAAAAACCAAACTCTTTTTTTAACTCGCGTTTTATAATGTTACGTTCTCTGCGAGTTATATTTTTGGTCGTTTTGACCGCTGAGCCTGTGTGTTTATTGCAAGCTTTTAAAGCTTTTACTAAGTTAACTACTACTCTGGCGACCAATAATACCGTCACTGGGTCTATTTTGTAGTTTTTGCCTTCTGCTTGAACAACTATTTTTGCAGTTACATCACCTAAATATTCACTCATGACACACCCCCTAGCAGGGGTATACCCTGCTGATTATTTATTGTTTGTATTCATAGTTCCTCTTTATTATACACAAAATTATGAAAAATCAGCCCTCAAAGAAATACTTTTGTCAATAAAATATGTACAAATGTAATTTTTCCTTGTAGTATTCAAATTTTCCCAGTGTTGAATTACCGCATACATCCCACTATCTTCCGCGTCATGTTCTGGTGTGACTGTCATAATTCGTTTTTCACCCAACAAACCATAAATCATTATCTGTTTGTCTTCATGTAATTCCGTACACAAAGAACCATCTAATTCATAAACATCACCACCATCTTCTGTCCAAACTCTTATATTAGAACGAGTACCTTTTTTGTGCGTGTTATCTTCTGTTATTTGTACTTCCTGCCTTTTAGGCATAATAAATTCATCTTTAGTTTCCATGTTCAGTCCTTAACCAACGTACAGTTTTACTTTCACTTCTCATAAACATACTATGGGTAACATATTTGCCGTTAATAATCTTCACTCCATCCAAAATACTACCTGTAGTAATTCCAGTTGCAGAAAAAGCACATCCTCCATCAATCAGCTTGTTTAATGCTACGATACTACCAGTCTTTGTAAACCAACGTTCGCCATCTTTGGTTACGTCGCGGATTTCCATGCCTCCACCAAGACCCTTAACAGCAGCAGCCGTAATTACACCCTCTGGAGAACCACCAATACCCATATAACAATCTACACCAGACCTATTCAAACACGCAGCAATACCACCAGAAACATCACAGTCTTTAATAAGCTTGAGTCTAACGCCTAATTTCCGCAGTTTTTCAATCCTGTCTAAGTTACGCACACGGTCTAGCACACATATAATAACCCTATCGTAAGGCTTGTCAAGTGCTTCCGAGAGAATTTGTATATTTTTCTTAATAGAATACCGCAAAGATGGCTTAATTTTAAACTTGTTTGTTGTTGGACCCCAAACTAGTTTGTCCATATAATAGTTTTCCGTAGTATACATAGAGTCTTTATTAGCTATTGCAACCACAGACATAGCTTCTGGTCCACCGTACACAGTAGGAGTAGTCCCCTCAATAGGGTCAATAGCAATATCACACACCGTATGTCCTTGTAAGTGGCGGTAAAGCTTTCTTGTTGCTTCTGTCATAAAATCCGCAGTATAACTTGCTTTCCCTACTATTTCTCCTTCATAGAGACCAAACGACTTATCTTTCTTACCTTCGCCAATTTTAATTAAACCACAAAAATCCATTTGATTAAATCTATCACGCATAGCTTGTGAGGCATCTTTATCTGCTAGTTCTTTATTTCCAGAACCAACCCATTTTGATGCGTGAATTGCCCCAGCTTCCGTAACTCTGACTAAATCTAAAGATATGTTTTTCATTTGACTGCCTGTGGTTTAAAACCAATATCATTAAGATTGGATTGAAATTTATCATAATTATCAAGAATAACATCATATCCACGACTATTATTACCAGATTTAAATACGACATCAGCAGCAGCAACAAAAGGAAAAGCAGTACATTGTTGCATAGCGGTAAAAACGCTGTTATGACGAATACCACTTAGTGTTAGTTTTTTATACCCTTCTTTAGTGAAGACGTTTGATGACCAAACCACCATGTCTTTACTTGTGTAACCACATTTCTGAAATATAGATTCCAAAAGGTCTGCATCTTTATTGTCACCCAAAATAGTTCTAACAACATTAAAATGACCTGGGTTTCTAATTGTTTGATACTCGCTGTTTAACACACCTTGTTTTTGCATCCATTCAAGAGTATGTGCTGCTCCACCACTTGTTCTAGAAGATTCAAAATGAATTTTATCAAAATCTAATCTAAAGTCATTGGTTAAACTCATAACTTCTTGAATGTTCCCATCAATCAATGCTTGACAGTTATCTACGTATTCGTTTACTAAACCGTCCATAGACCATGTACATTGATAATTTAGAATATTGTCTACATTAGTGTCTGGTATTCCGCCACACGACATGTTGGCAACTGTAGGAGTCATTCCAAATGTTTTTGCCTGAAGTACTTCGTGCATAACTTCCAGATTGACCAATCCTGGTGCTAATCCAAGGTCTGTTACTGCCGTGGCATTTTTTTCTTTAGCATAATCATTAATAGCTTGAGATACGTCAACTCGCCCGCCTAAATCAGTGTATGGTACACCTTTATCAATACACGCTTTAGCTAAAGGTAAATTCTGATGGTAAGGCATACACGAAAGAACACCTATGGTGTCTTTCGATACAGCTTCTGAGTAATTAAATCCGCCATCACAGGTGTGTTGTGTTATATCGTCTGTTTCTTTATCAATCAGTGTGGTTATATCGTATGTATGGATATTGGTATAGCCAAGTTTTTTCAAAGCATGGACTACAGCTATACCCATTTTCCCAAGTCCAAATACCCTAACGGGATTGTTCATTAATATTCTCCTTTTATAATTTTCCAACACCTATTTACAAATTCTATCTTAGTTAGTTCTAGTAATGTTTCTTCTACCATGATTCGTTCCCAAATTTTTCTTGACAATCTTTAATTATAATATTGTATTCGTTTTCTGATATTTCTATTGGTTTGACAAATGTAAAATCATAAATTGAAAAATATTGAGACATTCCAATTCTTCTTACAGACCATTTTCCATCAAAATACACATAAGCTATTTCGTATGGAGTACCATCTAATTGGTCTCCATCGTGAGGAATTACAACCCAATAACAAGATAGCGGAATTTTTGTTGAAGTAATCCAATTTTTGTGAGGGGTTTTTAGAAAAGATACTTTTTTCATTTTTCCGCCCTTTATGCTCTATAATTTGAGCCTAACTTAATAGACACTTCGTCAAACTTATCAATCATAGCTTTCTCTAAATCTATGTTGGCAGCATTAGCCAGTAAAGCAACGTAAGCAACAATATCAGCAAGTTCTTTTCCTAGTTCTTCTTTTAAATCAACACTGTCTCGCGACATCTTTTTGATAATATTACAGGCTTCGCCCGTTTCGACCGCCATAGCATTTCCCCAATCTGCCAAAGACCATTCGTTACATTGAGGAAAACATTCTTTACTTCTAAGGCTGTTTAGTAGTTGCCAGTTTTTTATTTTCATTATTTTTTCCTTATAATCACGTAGTGTTATTTTTCCAATCCTGTTCCATACACCGTATTATGTTGATTATTTACTCTAATAAATGTAACAGCATCTGCAAAGTTTTTAAGTTCTTTGACGCCAACATAACTACAAGCAGAACGTAAACCGCCAAGAATACCATTGTCTCCATCTAACACTTCGCTAACCATACCCTTGTAAGGAATATGTACCTCTTTTCCTTCCGACGAACGATGTTTAGCTAAATTAGCACCTTGTGCTTTAGAAGATGACATACCATGGAATTTTAAGCTTTTCTTTTGTTTAGAATATTTTGGAACCAAAACATGCGGGCTATCCATATGTTGTTTATTTGGAAATTTTACTATACCTCCACTTTTTACTAATGCTGTTATAAAATTATCAGAATGCTCATATAGATTATACCGCTCATATTTGTCTTCTCTATCAATATGATATTCCCATTCTCCTTCGTTTTCTTCGCAACCAGAAAACATCCCACCCAACATACAAAAATCAGCATCTCCTCCAAAAGCCTTCGCTATATCGCCTGAATAAACGCATCCTCCATCAGCACAAATAAGAGCCATACGTTTAGGCCCACTGTTTAAACCATGAACGGTGTTTGCACAATTCATAATTGCTGACAACTGTGGATATCCAATACCAGAAACGAGTCTGGTGGTACATACAGAACCAGGACCAATACCAACTTTAACAATATCTGCTTTACCACCAATAACTAATTCTTGTGCCATTTCAGCAGTACAAACATTCCCTGCCATAATAATGCTTTCTGGAGAAAGCGAACGAATATAAGCTATTTTTTCTACAAAGTCTTGATTGTAACCATTAGCAACATCAACACAAATATTAACATTTGGACAATGTTGTAGTATTTTTTTTAGTCTTTCTAGGTCTTTGTCGGTAATTCCTGTGCTTACCCAAGTATAGTCATAATCTAGCTGATTATTTAGAAAAAACTCACAAACTAGTTCATAGCTATATTGTTTATGTAGACATGTTACAAGTTTATATTGTTGTAACGCTTTAGCCATAGCAAAGGTGCCAGTTGTATCCATGTTTGCTGCAAAAATTGGGATACCTTCCCATTTTTTAGGTGAATACATGAAGGAAAAATCTCTGTTAAGATTGACTGAATTTCTACTATATGCCAATGTTCTACGGGGTTTGATTAGAACATCGGAAAAATCTAGTTTAAGCCCATCTTCAACTTTCATTATAATTTTTTTCCTAACACATTAAATTCAACTATGGTTTCTTTGATAAGGTTTTTAACGTTGCTTTATGTCGAAATCACCATTGAGAATTTGACAATGGATTTTTACAACTAAGTTAAAGTGGACCCACACGGAACCGCCCCGTGACTCAAATCTTAAAAGGATTTTGTGCTTCTGGTTACACCATAAGTCCATAAAAGTAGAGGAGTGCCGGGGATGCTCCGACTTCTACAAGGATATAAACCTTGTCGAGATTAAGGACTGAACATTATGCACAGTCCAACTGACCTCCCACCCTCGACATTATAATTCTGTTACCCTGGCACAATCAGTCCAGGCTTCTTAGCAACAGTTAATCCATTACCAAAGTTTTCTTCCCAAGCACCAGCCAATTCTTCTCTGGTATCACCAGAAAGCAAAATATGAACATGTTTAAACAACACGTCGGCGTGTTCTGCTGTTAAAGCAGGAGGAACCAACGACATACCCTGTTGAGTAGGTGTCATTGTAACTGGTTTTTCAATCAATAGTCCTTCGTCATCGCTATTAAGTAATTTACCAAAAAATTCTTCACCACTAGTTAGTTTTACCGTTACTATTTTTCCTGACATTTGTTTTCCCCACTGCGTGCCGCAGACTGCTTTTTAAATGAGAATTGAAATTCTTGCCGTGTTTCGTAAAAACGTACATCTTCCATACCAACATTTATTTCAGAGAATGTAAAATCTTTTGTATCCAACTCTGTGTTTTCGCATACTTCGCTTAAAATACGTTTAGCCATATTTCGCCATCTTGGTGAGTCAACGTCTGGCTGTTCTTTTTTATAATTCTGAGCACCCATGTAAACACGCAAAGAAATTACTACCTGTATTCCTAAATCTGGGATAATTGATACGTTTTCTATTTTCATCACTACCAATCTTTCTTTCGGTATCTCAGTGGAATACTAGCCTTTTGTTCAAGGGTTAATTCGTCATAACCTATAACATCAACTTTGACCATATAATTCCAGTATCAAAAGGAGGTAAAAACACTCTTGATAATTTAGGTATTTGTATTAAAGAGGCTAATATAGCAAAAAACAGTTTAACTGTTGATAAATTTATTGAATTATGTCAAATGGTAATTGATAATAAAAATAGATAACGAAGTTGAACCGCTGTTTTTGTTATTCGTTCGTGCCTCGGACAGAACATTGTATTATACAAGTAGGCGCACTCGGATTTGCACCGAGACTGGACACTGTTTAAGAGTGTTATCTCTACTGTTGGATTATGCGCCCTCCATTTCGCCGTAACTCCTTACGGCGTATGGGGTTACGTCGATTATTATTCGCCTAAGCGTTGTCGCTCAAGCTTATCCTCATAGTACGCCTCTCGCGCACCTTCCTCATCTTGCCCAGCTTGCTCAAACACGTCCTCGTCGTCGATAGCGTCGATATACGCTTCGACTTGCTCGGTCAGATTTTCCTTAATTTCTTCGACCGTGAAACCGAACGACTCAGGCGTCACACGTTCGCCAGCGGCGTTGTATGTCATCACCGCCGTGAATTTCCAATCTTCCAGGTCGATGGTTGGACCCGTTGGTGGAGTCCAATAGTCGCCGTCGTCGCCAGCTTCCACGCTGTATGTGACTGCAATTTCACAATCGCAGTCGATGCTATCAAACGCGGTTAATTCTTCGACTGTACATCTGAGGGTTGTCATCATTTTACTCCATGTTGTGTGTCGTATGTCATAATTAGCCGGTCCTTGATTTTCCTATGTCAAATCAAGTCATAGGATTTTTGATTAATCATACAAACATTCAACAAAGATTTCTTTTCCAACATATTGTTTTAAGATTCTCAAAAGAGGCTTTTCGGCTTTACAATCAAACAAATTTGTAAGTTGTCCAGTGTTTTCGTTTTGAATTTCTAAATCTCCATAGTCGTATTTTATAGACACAGGGACACGATACTTACCATTTCTTTCAAAGAATTCAAAACTAATCTCTTCTACTTCTTCTGGAATAGTAAATACGGCATTCAATCCACCTGAACAAATTTCTAATCCGCTTTTAGAGACAAAAGAACCCATGCTTCTTTTTAGAACAAACGATTTTGCAATACTCATTCTTTTTCCTTTCCGTAATCAAAGATTACGTTCTTTTAAGTGTTTAGCCATTTTAGTTATACATTCACCAACTGTTAATTGTCTTAATCTGCATTACACTTTCACCGTTTCCTTACATGTTCTACAAAGAATACTTTCCTGTTCGTCATGGAGACCACGCATAACTCTTTCGTATGCTTTGCTTTTAAATAAGTCTTCGTAATCCTCTAAAACCAGATTCCCAATCTGGTGTTGTTGACCGTAATCCATGCAACATAGACCAACACTTCCATCGGGTAGTAAGACATTATGATTAAACCTAATTCCATACTTCGTAACAGAATGCCTCTGAATAACGCCACACATAATAATACCGCGAACGTAATCATGTCGTTTACACTCTACTTTCTCTGATAAGTTATTTGCCCTACTATGTAGGTGGGTACTGGGTTTGTCTATACAAAACGGAAATATCGGTCTTAATTTATGATGTAAAGTTCCAAATACGTGAGCACTCTTATACTTTACTGTTCGGTCAAATTCTTTAGCAACTTTAACATATTTATCATCAATACCAGCTTTCATCACGTTATCGTTGTCAGGTAAATGTAAGACGATTTCAGCTATTTTTAGTTTACTCAACCTTTCTACGTCTGTCAAGGTTATTCCGACCAAAGTTGTAAAAATTCTTACTTCGTATCCAGCCTCAACAGCATATTCAATCATGTTCATACATTGCGGATTCAAAAACGGTTCAACGTATCCAGCAAAATCAATCGTAACGTCTTTTGGAATTTTGTCAACACATTTTTGAAAAGTTTCCAAACTCATATATTTATCTGCGTTGTACGACTTCTTCAGCAAAGCCTGCGGACAGTAAGCACATGCGTTTTTACAACTGCTCACTGTCGTGATTTCCATTGTTGGCATTAATTTTTCCTCTATTCCAGTCGTCTAGTCGGGGTCTTTCTGTCTTTATTCCAGTCTCAAGGCTTAATGAAAGCCTTACGGCTTTGTTCTTGTCAATCTCTAAACTCTTTATCTAGATAATACGGAATTTTTCACCGCTGTCAAGCAAAAAATCAAAAAAAATAGGCAGCCGATTAAGACTGCCCATTTGCAAGGAGGTTATCGTCTAAAAAGCCGAAATAACCGAAATCTACGGGCAGTTCTATTTCTTACGGTGTTAAAGTTAAATTTTTCTTCATTAAGTTGAGGTACATTATCATAACTCATATATTTACTAGGCAACCAGCTATAAATAGCCTCAGTCTGTGGAATTTGGTTATAGTCCATAGGCGCAGCCATAGCTGTTGTGCTGAGCAACAGTGTATATAAAAATACTTGAAGGAAAAAATTATTTAACATTACGATTTACTCTCTTGTTGTAAACGCCCCATTGTATCTAGGACAAGTACGGGATTAAAACCACGGACGGACGCTATAGCGTATCCGGCACCGTTGCGAATCATTTTATTAGCAACACTAGCACGAATCCAAAAACTACCGTCAGGTTGTTCGTGCCGCTTGGGACCACCATTCCAATTCGGACCCCACGAATTTTGTATTAAAACTAATGGCCCACCATAATTTTGGTGTGCCCAATCTGTATCGTCTACGCCAATCCACGCCATCGCGTGAGCCCATGAACCTCTTTGTTCTGATACGCCATCTTCATTACGTTTAGATGAAAATCCGTAACTTGAACAGAAAGAAATTCCGTAACCTAAAGATAAAGATGTAATAACATCGTCCATACTTTTGATAGAATAGACTTTCAAGGCTTTGTTATCATCTGCTATTTCACTCAGCCACTTAGGAGTTCCGCTTCTTCCCCAATTATGCCCTGTGCGACTGTTGTATACGCTAAGGTCTACAGAATTTCTACCACTACCATATTTTTTCCTTACTAGAAAACCACCGGGACCATTTGGACCCACATATGATGCTAGTCTTGAGCAGTTTGCTCCTTGGCCTCCATGACCACGATGACCATAGATGTTCTCTGTAGCAAATCTACCGCTGTATTCAGTTAGTCCGAATACGGTATCTATACAATAGTCAAGCATACCGCTGTTTCTGGTAGCATGACTAACACAGTCGCCAGTGGTTTGGCTTTCATATCTTCCGAATTGTGGTTCTTTTATTGTCACCACTTTATATGGAAGATGTGCTTTACCTCTGGCGTCTTTGTAAACGTCTTTAAAATCATGAACAACGCGATTAATGACCCTGTCCATAGAGTAGTAAGATGCTCTGTCTATTCTAACGCCTTTAAAACCGTTGGAATATGCGTTGACCAAATCTTGTGGAGAGGGAATAGAATCATAATCTTCCACTCTCATTATACTTGAGTTTACGCTAGGCATATTAATCTCCGTACATAGTGTGATAAGCTTCTTGATAACATCCACACAATTGTTCTTCACTCATTTCTGCTGATTTTGCTAACATTTTATTACGGAATTTTCTGGAAGCTTTCCAGCCTCTTGCCAATCCTTCTCTGCGAATTTTAAGCGACAGAGCAGCCTTTTGTAGTCTTGTTGGATTTCTGGCAGATTCCATAAGTTCGTCTTCATTATTAAAGCAATCAACCAAAATTTCCATAACAAATTCAAGAATAAGTTCCCAATCAAAACCATACATACCATCTTCAGCAAGTTCATCACTAAGTTCACCAGCTACTTTTTCTAACATACTCATAATATTTTCCTAATTTTTAAGAACCTCACTAACATCTTTGAAAGCCTTAATATGTCCTTCTAGGTCGTCAGATTCTAATTTAAGAGTTGCAAATGCTTTGTTTAGCTCTTTGAAAAAATCCGTCCACCCAACTATTGCACTAGTAGGAAGACTTGAGCTATGTAATGTGTTAACTGAGCCTAGTAAATCTCGCGGTAACCAATCTGGTTCTGCGTCTTCTGCTGTTACAAGATAGTTTTGACCAATTTGCTTGGCGTAACTTGTACTATCTGGATTTACTTTACTCAATGCTTGACTTACCAATTCTTTGAATGCTGTAGGTTGTGGTGTCGGTGTTGGTGTAGGAGTTGGTGTCGGCGTAGGTACTGGAACTGGTAATACTCCAATTATCTCTAACCCTTGATAATGTTCTTCGTAATTCATTTTACGGTTTTCAAAATCAACAATAATCATTATTAGATTAATATCATATTTTCCAGGTTCAGCCCAAACATGCACTACTTGACCGTCTTGTAGTGTGATTTTTTTGGCCGTAGCTCCATCTCTGCTCTTGTTAAAGATTTTCCAAATATATGTTATTTGTTCATCTTTGTGTTCTGCTTTCCTTCCAGCCTCCAGAACTATAGGCGTGTGAGCGTCTACTTTGTCTGGCCCCTTGATTTGAGCTTGTGTAATAGATGTACACAAACATATCAATAGGGCTAATACAATTCTTTTCATGTTATTTCATTCCTAATTAGCGATTTTATTGTCTTTAATGAAATCCCGCCACCATACCCATCGAAACGCCCAAAAGACCAGTTGATAATACTTACTATTCTGGTTCCGTTTGGCGTATCCATTAATATCGCACTGCCTGATTGACCACCAAGTGTTTTCATATTAATATAGGTTACATGCCTATTATGCTTTATAATCCTTCCTTGCCAGTATGTAGGCCAAGCTCCGTGTGCCCAACCAACACCTTTTATATTTTTTCCTTCAAATATTAACATTTCATTAGCCAGAGGAATAACCGTTGGTGTAAAATGTCTTAAATTTTTCTTTTCTATCGAGATTATACACAAATCTTTGGCAGAGGGAACCATAAAATTGGTCTCAGATAGAAAAAAATTAGAAACAATTTTTGCTTTGACCGTAGTAGATTTACCTACTCCGTCAAAAAACACAACTTCTATGTCTTTTCCCTCTTGTAATATTGTTTGATGTAATATTGGGATTATATTAGTAACCACATGTCCCGCTGTAATGATGTAGTATTTATCTGTTGTTTCTTTAAAAACTGTACCAGAACCAAAAGAACTGTTGTCTACTTGAATTCTACACGAAGATTTTAAAATTTGTTCGGCTGTCAAAAACCCCGTAAACAAATTAGAAATCCCCAACATCAACACAGCTGCGCCAAACATAGTTTGTTCTTTTATCATTAAAATCCGCCTATTGTAAAGGCATAATGAAACAAATTAGACCTGGGTAAATCTCCTGGTTGCGTATAAGTGTCAGCTAAAAAAGGAATTGGGTCTACATAATGTAGTCTATAAGCATATGTAATTAAGGTAGAACATACAAAATTATTAACTATATCATTACCCTTGGTTTGGTCTTGAGACAAACGTAAAAACGGTATAAAGCTTTTAATGTTACGCCAAATTACACTCCAACCATATGGCTTACCAACAAGTCCAATGGCTTCTTGTGTAATGTTATTCCGAATTTCCTTTGTCAAAACTTTGTCTTTCCAAACAATTCCGAATTTGTCGTTTTCTTTTTCAATAATTGGTTCTGAAAACAGTCTAGATGGCTTATATACGTCAATTCTATCAGGGTTTATAGCTACTTGTTTAAGTAAGCTTTTGTTTCTACTGCCAATAAATTCTCTAAATTCTACACAATTTAATACTCCATTCTCCCAATGAGCTAATCCAACATGAGAATATGGACTTTGACTATACTTACCAATCCACCATCCAATAGAAGGAAAATTACCATGTCTAAACAATAAGACATCTGCTTCTTCTATTAAATCTTTGCAATCTTGATATTTAATTATCATCTTGTTTGCCTTTATCGTGTATTTTGAAGATTGTTAAATAACTTATCTAATACAACTATCATACGTTCTTGTGTTCTAGACACTTGGTCAATACAATGAGAGACTTCGTTCAAACACTCTAATATCTCTTTTTGGTTTTCCGCCCACGAGCGAGGAACATACCAAATTGGTGTTCCGTCAGTGTCATATCTGTTGTGCATATCAAACAACTCCTTGGAAACACTGGCAACGTGTTGTATTTCTGTTTGTATTGTTGATATTTTATTGTCTAGTCTTTGTTCTGACATATTGACGTTTTTGTTGATTGCGTTAATACAGTCTATCATTCTTTTATCTTTAGCATCGTCAAATGTCTTAGAAACAAAACTTTCAATAATTTTGACCAGAGCCATTGTTATAACAACTATACCTGCTATAATACCATATTCTGCCATTATGATTCTCCAATAAAAAGCCCACCCAAGCTTAAAGACTATAGGTGGGCTTTAATTTAATTATATAACAGGATTATATTATGTTATCGCCTTATATTGGTCTTGTGTTGGGATGATACCTTTAACCATATACACTAATTGGCCAGGAATAGCATTGGTTGGGAAAGCGCCTTTATCGAGAACACCAGAACCTTCTGGTTTGTGGAAATTGACCGAAGTACCTTCGCTACCACCTTTAGTAACAGCACCAGTCACATAATCCCAAGAAGATTCGTCTAAACGAATGTGGTGAGTACGTGGTACTGGACGTTGTTGGATACCAGGATATTGGCTAGAAGCAGAACGCAAAATGTTGCTACTAACACCCGCGATGTTGTGAGCCACACCGTACATCATTAGCCAGTTGTCAGAATCTTGTTTTCCAACCTGCTTGGTTCCGTTTGCAGCACGAACACCAAGATTACCAGAAGAATCTACACCCGTAGGAATAAATACTTTAGAACCGTATTCTGTAGTCTGCTCAGAAACGTTTTGTACTGAGATAGCGTTGAAGTCGGTACGTGTAATATTACCGGCTTTAAGAATTGTTCCGCCATCATTTTTTTGAGTGTTGCCGGAAATTGCTTTTGTAGTTGACATATTTAAAACTCCAAATTAAATTTACTATGTGTTCCTTTAATTCCACATATAATCCTAGTCCTAATATATTATACACCATTACGTATTATTGAGTAGTTAATTGACCTAAAGCAGTTTCTGCGGCGAAAATAGAGCAAAAACGTACTCCGTAAACCTCAATAGAGTCTAAATCTGACATGAATGTCTTTGACATTAGACGACTACATGTTATAACGTCTAGTCCAATGTCAGATAACTCTAATGATACCAACATGTTATCGTTTTTGTCATCAACCATAGTTCCCGTAGATACTACGATGGTTTTGAAACCAAAATTCATCAGTATTTCACCAACAGATATACAGTTTACAACATCGAATAGACGATATTCAAGAATTGGCCGTAATTCTATGGAATATTCTTTTTTGAGATTAGATAGAGTTTCGAGTTCTTTTTGTATTTTTAATACGTTGAAGTTCGTTATGTGGTAAGGACTTAGTACAAAATCCATCGTTTTAATACCCATGTGGTAAGCCGATATGATTTCGGAAACTCTATTTTTAGAACTTGACCAACCATATGGAAAGTCAATTAAGGAAGAAATATATGAAAAATCATCGACATATGGGTGTAATTGCGGAATTAATCCCGCTGGCATACACAGCCTATCAACCAGATAATTTGATGATGCTCCGAAATATTTAAGTAAATCTTCTTGTGATGTATTTTTATCGGATATTATTAGTTCTCTTAACATTCGTCATCCATTAGGTGTTTAACAGTAGTTAGTGCGTCTTCTATAGTCTCATATCCTTCTGTTCCTATGACTGCATCAGCAAATCCGTGTTCTACTGTTTCGTCAGCATTTAGATAAACATCCATCTTTTGCTCCATCTCTTTTTTGAGTTGGTTGCGGATTCTTTTATCTGTCCATCCCGTAAATATTTCACCGTATTGACACTTATTAACGTAAATATCTAACATTGTATCCATACTTTTCTCTAGTTCTTTAGCAACTGTCAAATACTCAATAGTATGACCCTCATGACCCATAGTTCCGTGGTGGTACATAAAAACAGAACTCGGCATCATTATTCTGCCGTGTTCTGTTGCTGCTTGTAAAATAATACTACTCATAGAACGAGCATTGGCGTATGCTACTATAACCACAGGAGATTTGCTATATTTTATGGTATCATAGATTGCCATTCCAGCCTCCCACTCACCACCAATCGTATGCATATGTACTAAAATAGGCAAGTCACCTAACTTGTTTAGCAATCGCATATTCTTTTCAAACTGTACAGCCATAGCAAAATCTACACCTTTTTCTTCTTCAAGGTATAGATTGGAATGTAAGAATATTTCTCTACTGTCGGTATTTATACAATGCTCGTGTATATCATATATTAGTTCGCTTGTTTGTGATAGGTTTCTTCTTTTGATTTTTGTTGACATCATCTGACCCTATAAGAATACCACCCGATATGTTAAAAGACTGTTTGTATGCTTCAACCCAAGCTTGATAGTCTTCTTGTCCTTTATAGATATAATCAATTTCGCCGTTTGGAAAAATATAAATCATCCACTCGGCATAACTTTGACTACAATTATTAATCAATGAAATGACTCTATCTTCTATTTCTGAGTTATTAATTAAATCTATTTTACTTTCAATAGGATTTTCTATTAATTCTTTTGTTATAATTCCTTGTATATCAGATAAGTTAAAAAGTTTACCAATACCAATAAAAAACCTATATCTACTAATAGGTCGCAATACTTCTACACCAGGAATGTTTTTGATTATCCTGATGACTTCTGGTGAGATATTAAAATTTGTGTGTCCTAGCCAAAATTTGTAGTGTTTGAACGGATTCATACTATCAGAGACGTTAAATACACCAATTGGTGTTTGTACCAACGTTGAATTAGCTTCGTTTGTTAGTAACGTATCCATATCCATATCCATATCGTCTGGAGCGTCTTCGTAAGAAGTATCTTCTTCTGTGTCTGTGTCTGCATGAATACGGTTTTGTAGAGTGTCGTACTTGTATTCATAACTTTCCCATTCAATTGTTTTTATCATTATTTTCCTTTTGTAGACTTTATTTTGGGACTTCCTTTTAATTTTCCGTAGGCAATTGGTGTATCAGGAGGATTGATTACATACAGAATTAAAAAAAGGTATGTATAAAACATTTTAAACGGTAACATTCATTTTAATACGTGGATGATAATCATAGTCTATTAATTTATAGTTCTTATGTGTCCATCTTAGTAAATCAAAAGGATATTTGTCATCATCATTATTGTTGTCTATTTGGATTTGCGGCAATTGTTTTGGTTGTCTTTTAATTTGTTCTGACAATGGAGCTATGTGGTCTTCGTAAATATGACAGTCAATTAATGAGCCAGACAGGTTTCCAATTTCTAAGTTTGCGTGTTTAGCCAACATTGTTAGTAATAAACCATAGCTTGCTATGTTAAAGCATAACCCTAATCCCGTACATACCGAACGTTGCGTCCAATGTAGATTGACTTTACCATTATAAACCGTCACAATCCACATTAAATGACAAGGAGGTAATGCCATGATATGTTTTTGATTTGGATTCCAAGCAGATATTACCATACGCCTATCTGTTGGATTATCTCTAAGTGTGTTTAATACATCTTTAAGCTGGTCGTGTCCATGTTTTAATCCGTTACTTTGGAATGTCCAGTCGTGGTCGTCCGCTACTAATTCTTTTGAACCGTATTGTTGACCAAAATTACGCCATTGATAACCATAGACAGGTCCAAGGTCTGAGACTGATTTTGCAATCATTGTTTTAACTTCTGGATAAGGAACTAAGCCAAAATCATCAATATGGTCACCTAAACCTGCTGCTTTATCTCTTAAATATGGTTGTCTGTAATTTTTTTCGTAAAAGTCTCGACATGCATCGTCATTAGCCCATTCGTTCCATATACTACATTTGCGTTCTTGATACCAAGACTTATCGGTAATACCTTTTAGAAAACCTTCTAATTCAACAGCAACACTATGAAAGTGTACTTTTTTAGTAGTTAACAAAGGAAAACCATCAGCCATATCATGACTAAAAAATATGTTAGGCAATCCTATCGTTTCGTTTTCAACCTTTTCTACTTTACCATCAGAACCTACTCTAACTGGGTTTTTTGGAGTTCCTGTTTGTAAAATATTCCTAACTATATCCAAATATTGTTTCATTACTTGTCCTTTTACAGTTTGTTACTTGGAATCATAATCCATAAAGGATAAATTAATTCGCCAAGTACATAAACCATTCCTAGAGTTAACATCCACATCACCATATAAGTTAACATTACTGGTCCAATTAGCAAGGTAGAAAAAAGAGACCAAAAAGTTAAACAGATAAATACAAAACTTTCTCCGCTTGTGTAATTACTTACCCAATACTTACCAACAGAACTACCAAGTAAGTAACTAAAACTCATTATACCCAACAAAAACAACATACTACTAATCATCAATAAATCCTCTATAGTTTCTTGCGAAATCTACAATAGAATGTATTTTTCGCGGAATACTGTAAAAATGACCAGAAACTTCAATAATACGATTAACTTCTTTAAGAGTATATACTTTTTTCATGTATTCGACTGTTTTTTTCCACGAACTTAAGTTTGGCAGTCGTACATGAGTTTGAATATTATATGGTGTAACCCACCCAACGTCGTGGTTGATTTCCTGAAATTTACTTACTTGAAAATCGATAATATTAACCATTGTGTTATCGACCTGAAAAAAGCCAGCAAAATACATTGCTGTTAATCTATGGTGTCCATTATGAATATAATATTTGCCATCATCCATATGATATATCACAGGTCTGTGAAACTGCTTTCCAGATGTTAAATACTTATACATACTGGCTAGATTTTTTGGATTTCGTAAACCCGATTGTGTAACCAATATGTCGTCAACTGTTAGAAAGATTGGGTTATGTGTATCCATAATTAGCTTTTTTCTGTAATAAACATTTGTGTTGGACAAATAATAGGTTCGTCAGTAGTTTTAGGAGGAGTTAACATATTGCGGATTGTTTGTTCTTGATTATGTTGTTCGTCTACCATAGCGTGGTATAGTTCTATTGCTTGTTCTGCATTGTCTTTGTTGTTTAATAACCATTGTTCAAGTTGGCTAGGAAAACCGCCGTTAAAACCTACGAATGCTAGTTTAGCTATAGTTTTAGCATCATCACCATCAAAACTAATATTAAATTGTGCTCCTTTTGCTTCTGGGTTATAAGACATGACGATAATAGCTTTAGATTCTATATGCGGCTTCATAAATGGCCTTTTTGCCATCCAAACTAAATTCCGAATCGTTTTGAACATTAGAAATATTTCTCCACTCTGCTTTTTTAATTTTAATAGTTTCGGGAATCATACAGGCATAAACTATATGAACTTCATCCGATTGTTTGTATGCCGAAACTAAAACGTAATCAGGATAGTCTGGAGACACGTTTGCTAATTCGCTGAATAATTTTTTGTAAACACAATCCAAATCATCGTTTACTTCTCGACAAGGTAGCCCGTCCTCAAGTATAATAACCTTTTTTTCGTTTTTTGTCAAGTCAATCGCGGCAATTATTAAGTCTACAAAAATCTTCACTCGAAAGCCTCCCTGACCTTTTTAATTACTTTATTGTTGTTTAATCTTGCCATTTCGTAACTAATTCCTAACTTTTTCCCAATGTCCCTATAGGTTTTGTATTCGGTGTTTTTAAGCATGAAACATTGTTTTTGCGTTGTTGTTAAATCTGTGTTGTTTTTAATGAAAGTCATGATTTCTTCGCACATCAAAGATTGTTCGGGCGGAGAATTCTTGCCAATCATTTTTTCAAGGTTAATGCCATCATCGTAAACATAGTCTAATGAAAGGACTTTTTTCTGTTCTTTTTGTCTTTTTAAGAAAGTATCGTTGTAATATTTTCTAGCACCAAGTTTACCATAGTAAACCACCCAAGTGTTTTCTGTCATACGTTTTGACAGAGTGGGGTCATATTTTTGTTCTGCTTTAAGGATGTATTCAACTACTTTTCCAATTGCTTCGTGGTCTTTTGACATAATAGGAAAGTGTTTACAAAGAATTTTTTCGGCCAATGTTTCGCATTCAATTAAAGTTCTCAATTCAATTCTCCTAGGTGCTTAATTATGGTTTTAGCACTGTTAGTCCAAGTGTATTTTTTTGCTGTATCAATTCCGCATGTGTTTACGTCAAGAGACCCTTTCTTATTTTTTTCTTGATGTATTAATCTAAGCGTATGTATAGTTTGTTCTAATTGTTTATCACCAAGTTTCGCCCAATTGCCTTGTCCATGAAACCAAATACCGTCGTTTGCTGGTTCAACCTGTTCTGTATCGATTAATAATGAATTTTTACCATGACAAAATTCTGTATGTCCAGAATAATCTGTTGTTATTACTTGTTTTCCCATAGCCATCATTTCTAAAAGACCAAGATTCCATCCTTCTGCTCTTGATAAGAATACGCCACAGTCTACTTTACTCATTAAATCTGCAAGTTGAGATTGAGTATCAACATATGGAATAAATCTAACTTTGTCACCACATTGTTGTTTATAGTAAGTATGCCATTTATTGGTTTGTTCCTCCGTGAGGAAAGGGTTACTACACGCCATCCACAGTTGTACATTATCGTCACTATTGAACGCTTTGTTGAACGCTTCTGCTAAAAAATCGTGACCTTTTCGTATTTCCCACTTTCCAGACGCTAAAAACACTGTATCTCTTGGTGTTCTGTAGCTGGTCGTAGGATTAAAAATACTTCTGTCAACACCTAAAGGAACAACACGAGTAGGCACGTCTATGTATTTTTCTATAATTTTTTTGGCCCAATGTGAACAAACAAAGAGAGCATCACAATTACTAAGACTATGGAGTTCCACGGGAGTAAAAGTATCCAACTCAAAAATAGGATAGCCGACATGCAACCCGCTTCCAACCATTTCTTGTAGTCCATGTTGATGCCATATCTTAACACAAGGAGCATTTCTATCATAACCGACCATAGCTCTTTCATGACATTTTTTAATCTCTTTGTCTGGTAATGATGGGCCAATAGGAAAATAGCTTACCTCAACTCCTTCTTGACATAGGCATTTTAAGATGTTTGTTCCGCAAATTCCGTAGCTTAGTTTGTTAGTAGGTGCATACAAATTTAGACGCATTCTGTAAAATCCTTAAATCCTTCCCATTTTTGTGGTGTGTGTAATGTTCTTTCTGTATCATTGATTAAAAATCTCAACAAACACTCTTGAATAAAACAAGCATTCATTTCTTCGTGTTCTTTTCTATTAGATTTATTAAGTTCAAGTTTGAATGTTTTTAATCCTAATTCATCTGAACACAAAGCACAAAACGCTTTATACTCTCTGCCTTCTCTGTCGTCTCCTCTACGTTGTAAAGCAGAAGTACAACCTAGTCCTACTACTTCAGTATCGTCTGTTAAAGTATGGCCTTCATAAAAAGACGATGTTGCCATAGTGATTGCTGTTTCTTCAGAAACGTATTTGTCAATTTTATGAGAATGTACATGACTTGGGGTAGGGTGCCATCTAGCAATGTAATTTCTTAATGCTCTTTGTGAATAAGGGACATTACATGATAGTACATGTTTTGACAAACCACCACCAGAAAGTAGGTTTCCAATAAATTCTGTTCCACCACCAGTCATAGTAAAAACAAAACGATAGTTAGTCTCTGTTATTGCATCAAACACTAATACATCCTTTCCTGTAGTAGACTATAGACCATTTCTAATGTCTTGCGGTCTTTGTTTTTGTCAATCACGATTTCAAGTTCATTATACTGTATTTTCAGACATTCGCGAAGCAATTCTTCGATTTTTTCTTTGTCTGGTTTTGCTTGTAGGTCTGATTCTAAGTAAATTTTCTCAAGTTGTTTTTCTTTATTGTGAAAATATTCCAGAATCTGTTCTTTGGTCCATTCGCCGTTACGAATACTTTTGAGTTGTTCTCTGTTGATTTCTAAATTTAAATCGCCAGTGGTTAGAATTTGCTCAATCTCGTTAAGAAGACGAACTACGTGATAAGCACCTTTGGTATCATAGCCATATTGTTCTACGATTTTTATTCTTTTACCTTCTGGTTTGTAATCATCACCATAAAGATATCTACGGACTTGTCCATAAGCGTATCCTTTATACTTATTCCAACCTAGTTTAGACAGAAACAAATGTCTCTCGTCTCTCATTAGTTGTCCTGCTTTAGATTCAAACAATATACACCTTGGAGGAACAAATAGACTGTCAATAATATCAGGATTACAACCGTATGCTAAAAAGAAAAACCTAGTAATAGACTTAATATCAAGGTCGTATTCTTTACCTGTGCTTACATCATGATTGTGGTGTGATTGCCAATTGGTTTTTTTGTTGTATTCTTTTTCGCTTGGCCAATTAAAACCTGGAATTTTACCATCTAAATGTGGGAATAACATGTTTTTAGGAGGAATGGATATACCTTTAACATCAATGTCTGAATTACCAGAAGATACACCATAACTCTCACTACCAGTAATTACGAGATAGTGTACATTAGTGGGTAACCACTGCGGAGGTTGTATTACTTTGTTTTTAGTTAGTCTTTCAATTATGTGCATTATTTTGTTTTCTTTCTGGTAATGTCAATTACCCATTCTACTTCGTTTAAATCGATTTTTCCATTCCAACCTTCCCAATCGTGTGTAACTAGATTAATGATTATTGTGTTTTACTACGTTTTTACAAAAATCAATCAATTCTGGGGGGAAAATATAAATGGACCAGGCGAAGAGTTGCACTTCGCGTCTTCTAACAACATCAAACAAAACGTCTACATGTTTACCCGCCATGGCGAGAATCAGCGTTTGGTTCCGTTTATGAACGGTTTCCATAAACCATCGGGGTCTCCAGTTTAGTTTGGGTTATAAGGTACTAAACAACCTCACCTGCTTACGCAGCCAATTGCAAATTGTTGCCAATTAACATTTTAGACGATTTTTAAAGTAGCCATTCGTCCAACTACCACATGCAGTTCTGTCGTCTTTTGCCGAATCGATTCTAATTCTGGCCCAAACTCTAATAAAGTATACACCAGTTGCGTGGATTTGCAACAACTAAATCATTTTTTCTTCAGTCGTTTTTTGTATCCAAACTTGGTGTTTTTTAATCAAAATCTCGTATTTTCCCTCATAAGCTTGTAAAAAAGCGTCAATTCCTTCTTTTGGGCGAGTCCCATCCCACATTTCTACTTCCCAAGTATAATCGTCAAATGCTAAGATTCCTCCTTTTTTTAGCAATCTCCATGCCATGACGGCATCTTCAACTGTGTTGCTAGAACAATGATTACCGTCTAAGTATATGAAATCAAACAACTTACGACATTCTTTAAGGAAAATATATGAATAGGTTTCGTGAGGTATAATTTGCTCTCTATGTGGACAAATTTCGTGATTTTTCCAGAAGTTTGGTCTAAATTCTACATCTACTACGTCAAGTGTAGACTTTGGGTGATATTTAAGTAGGTTTTCTGCAAACCAAAATGAGCATCGACCTTCATTAACGCCGATTTCTAAACCATGAAATTCGCAAAAGTTAAATTTGCTTACTAAAATGCTTTCAAAATTGGGTATCCTGCTAGAAAACCAGTCGTTATCAAACTGGTAGGTAGTGTTCGCATTCATCTAAGTTTCCTTGTAATAAATCATAATTTAGTATCATTTCGTTAATAGGTTTGGTTATAGATTGTGAAACCGCTTTTTCAACCGCGTGTTTCTTCCACTGGTGTTGTTTCTGGAAAATCTCAATAACTCTTTCCCAATCTGAAATCAGTCCCTCATATGTAATAGTAGTAGTTATATCAAACGTCTCTTGAACCTGCTCCCATAGTCTAATGTCTCCTCTAATAATGTTTTTGATATCAAATGCGGAAATTATAACAGGCTTTAAATCCGAATGGTCATGCCATCGTTTATTTCTTCTAGCAGTCCTCTCAGAGACCAAGCGATTTAAGCGATTTTTCCGGTATAGATGTATAATATTTTTCTTCTTCATGTATTCTATTAATACGGGGTTATTTATAAATTGAAAGTATTGTAATTTGACAACGTCTACGTGTTCAAACGTAAAGTCTAAGAATTCTGGACATTCTAGTTTTGATGCATCGTTATTGAAATATTTAGCCCATTCGCTATCCATTATAAAGTCGTCTTCTGGATTTCCTCTTTTAACATCAGAACATACTTCTTCTGTTATTGGATAGTATTTTTTTAGACTCCTAATTAAGAGTGTGCTTCCACACCTACCAGGGCAGACTATAATTGATTTAGTTTTTGCCAAGGGTCTTCTCCTAAAATACTATGTTGTGCTCCAACAAGATATGATGTTTTGCATTTAATAACATTAGTCAAGTATAACCTAGTGTTATCTTCTTGTTTAAGGTCTTCTCTAACCTCTTGTACTGATAATCGTGAGACTTCAAACAATTTGTTTTGTAGATAATCGTGGTAAAAATCTCCCACTAATTTTGTGGGGTTGTTTTGTTGCCACATTACAGCATCGGCAAAACCTTGTCCGTATGCTCTTTTTATTAAGTAGTCTATATTACATCTATCTTTTGGAATTAGGTGTTGTACCATAAGAGCGTTGTCGTAGAGTATTTCTATTTTCCCCAGTTTAGAACAGTTAATAACAAACTCTAGTTCGTCGTTGCCAATTCTGTGACTTAGCCCATGGTAGCCAATATCTCCGTTAAATCCACCAACAGCTTTCCATCTTTCTTTAGTAAAACATAAATTAGCTGATACTATCCATGTGTTGTCTAAATGTCCTTTTAAGTCAAATGGTCCGTATGGTACGGTAGGTGGATTATCCCAGTAGACACGGCTTAGCAAATACTCTAAATCACCAGTCAGCCAAAACGGTCTAGGAATATCAACATAGTCTAGAAGTAGTGGACCTGCAATAACGCCTGCTTCTGGATACACACCCCTAAGAGAAACAAGTCTAGCCAACCAAGATACGTTTGGAGCACAATCGTCATCCATTAGGGCGATTAAATCATATTGAGAATGTTCGATGCCTTCGTTTCTGGCGTTGTTAGAACCAAGACTAGAACTAATACGACTTATTCTCATTTTGTTTGTAAAATCATATACAATATCTTGAACTTCTTCAGTAAAATCGGGATTCTCTACCAATATTACTTCGTATTTATCTTTATCTAAAGATTGAGTAGCTAAAGCTTGTAGAGCCATACGTAATAGTTTTATGTTTGGTTTATGTGTTGGTATTACTACTGATATCATATTACGTATCCATGTTTGTTATAAAGAGTTATTTGTGATGGGTTAAGACAGATTTTCTTACCGTGTTCTCTAAGTTGTTTATTAAGCGTAACGTGGTCACAATCGCCAGCTTTGTATTTAAGACCAGGAATACGTAGACAATCTGCCTTATAAATAGTCATACCGTTATGATTAGATATAACCTCAAAAGGTTCTTCTCCTCTTTCGTATCTGAGTATGTTAATTTCTTCGTGTGCGTGTGGTTTATCATGTCCTAGTCGCCTAAATGCCCACGCATCATAAAACAGTCTTTGATTGACTTCTTTGCCTTCGTGTTCTACTATTCTATAAAAAATGCCATTAGAGCCAATACCATCAAAATCATTCCAGCCAATACTATTACAAATACCCTCATAACTATATCCACCCTCTAAATCCATATCCAGCATAAACACGTAGTCAAATTTATGGTCGTTGTTTTGTATAAAAGAATCCGTTTTTAATGCGATATTTAATAGTTTGTTTCTACATTCGGCCATATCAACAGTGCGTTCGTGAGTATCTACACTGCCGTGTTTTGGTTTGTTTAAGACTTCTGACTCAATAAATACTCGCGGATTTTCACTAGCCCACCTGTTGAGATAAAAAACAGTACCGTCTTCCGAATCATTTTCATATACTATAACAGCATAGTCTTTAAACATTTGACCAAGACGTTCTATTCTAGCGATAGTAAAAGGTAAAGTCTTTTGAATATCTCTAGCTAGTCCACAAATACAACAAGTACTCTCAGACATTATCTTTTTGCCTTTGAGTACTCGATTTACGTAAGATTCTTTATTTGATGGACTAATTTGATATAGAGATTCTGGAAATTTACTAATATACCAATTAGTTGGCGTTGCCATATATTTTCTCCTGGTCAAAGAAATGCCATCGTCCTAATCTGTCAATATTGTTATCTTGGTTGATGTGTATTAGATATTCTTTTACTTCTTCCCACGAAGAGAAAAACATTTCTGGTTTGCAAATTCCCCACAGCCAATTAGGTACGCTATACTTACCTTGTTTACAATAGATGATAACAGGTTTGCGTTGTAGACACGCCATAGCTTGTTCACCATATGAGCCACACATATGTGTGTCGGTATCGATGTACATAACCATAAAGTCTGCGGAATCTACCATGCGTAAATCGATGTTTACGATTGGCTTCATGATATCTACTATTTTTTGGTCTATAGCTTTTATTGTAGACGGGTAGTGTTCGTTTTCTTCCCAAGATTGATAATTAATTCCATCTTGTTTTAGTTGTTGAATTGTTTTGCGAGTCTCTTCTGATTCATCAGCGTATGTGGTTGGTTTATCACATGGGTTTAATACACCACAACCTAAAGACCACAAAAAACCAGACATATATTCTCGCCATTCTACTCCTCCGTCTTTTACATTATCAATTGGTCCTATTTGGTAAATTTTAGTGCCTTTTAATCTGTGTAATGTATTTTTCTTTTTAGACATGGTATATCAATATCCTTCATTGTTTTAATAATTTTTTGTGAATCTTCTTTTTTCCAAATGCATCTATAGCTGAAAATCAAGTAATTCTGTTTACCAATTGTTTGTCGTCCAACGTGAATAGTGCCGTATTCGTGAGGAACCCAAAAATCAATTTTGTCAATCTCTTTAACACTGATTTTAGGTGGACAATCGTCGCTTTGTGCAGAACTTAGGTTAATCATACAGATTCCAACTAGAATTAGTACAAAACTACCTAGAAACAAAGCAATGTTAAATTTTGGATACATTTTTCTCCTGTTTAGTGATAAGAAGTTTCGTCATCGTGATGGTCCACTGTGACAATATCCTGTTTTTTCATTTTGTCAACCAAATCTTCCAAATTTAGAGGAAAAAAGTTGTGACGGTCAACACCAACGTCCATTTGGCGACCAATCGTTCTAGAATAACTATTATGGGTATGTCCGAAAAGGTTAATACTACCACGGCCAATTTCGTTCCAACTACCCAAAGGGTAATGCATCATACATACTAGAGTTTTACCCATTCTAATTTCTTTATAATCATAACAAGCGGTAAACATATCTCGTAATTCTGGTGTTTTACGAATATATTTGTCATGATTTCCGTAAATTAGACGAATGTCTTCACAATTAATACGTTCTCTGTAGGTATGAAATAAAGATTTTGGACCAAATGCCCAATCTCCAAGATGCCATAGAACATCTTTATTCTTAACTACACTGTTAATGTTATTAACAAGAGTATTGTTCATCTCTTCAATATTGTCAAAGTTTCTATATCCTCTATCCCAATCTGAAACTTCTGGCCCGCATATATTACGATGACCGAAAGTGACTGTCTGAAGTAATCCATTGATTCATCAGACCCTCCTTTATCAAACAACAATTCTATCCCATTTTCTTTCCATTGCTGGTAGGTTATGTTTGACAATATGTCGTTTAAGTTTTGTCAAACTTTTATGGGACGCTATACACTAGCTAATCTCCTTTTCTAATTAGGTTTTTGTGCTTTCTTTTGTTCTTCTAGAAGCCACATAAGTCCTCTGTCTGGTTTAGTTAAGCCTTTTCTGTTGTCTTTTCCCCAAAAGTCTCTATTCAACGTTTCTGGGTCAATTGTTGTCCATGTTTCTACGAAAGAGTCACATGTAATACGTCTAAGAACTTTACCATGATGAAATACACACATATATTTATTACCTATTTTAGTAGGAACCATTGAACTACCAATAAAAGGTGGTACATAATCAACTATTTTAATAGAATATAGTTTTTTGTCTTTAATACGTTTAAACTTTACTTCTGCTAATATTTTACCATATCTTTCAATCAATTCTTTCTTGACTTTAGTCAAGTGTTTCTTTTCTTGTTTATCTTTAAATTCTTTGTTTAGCTTTTTATATTCGTCAGAGTATTGGCTGTTTTGTGGATGAAATACAATTTCCATAACACCGTCATCTTTTTTAACACTTAAGAATCTAGCGTTTTTGATTAGTATCCATGCTTGAACTACCTGTTTTTCTGTTGTTTTATTTAGTGTATAACCGTCAATTACCCAGTCGTAAAAAATAATTTGGTCAAGCAAAAACCTTCCCGTGTTAGCGTCGTATAGGTGATTAATTTCTACATATGAAAAGTGGTCTTCTGTAACCAAATTGTGAGGAATCTTACCAAAACACGGCTGAATTAACATTATGAATAAATATATAGAAAAGAAGTGTTGTTTAATTGTCATGTTTCCACTCTTGCCATTGTATCAAGGCAATTCTCATTATATAAATAATTTGTTTTCATATCTTTTAAGTAATCTCTTTAAAATAGCGTTAGGATTGTTTTTAAATTCGTCAACAGGATTGGTACTCATTTTTCTAGCCTTAAACAAACAGCCAGAAAACGGATGGTCTTTAACGCGAAGGGCAAACTTTTTTTGATTTTCAATATCGCCCCACACATACCATAAGTCGTCTATCTCTTGTTGCCATTTATCAACTTTGGCTTTAATTTGTAATGCGTATTCTTTAACTTCGGGGAAAAACAAAAACAATTCATCTAATTCGCCAGCAAGCACAAAGGGTAATACATTTTTAGGACTACACGGAGACCCATTATTACTCATTCTGTGTAAACAAAGATAATTTTGGTTTTTACATTTAATACGCAGATTATTAATATCTCTTAATACCACTCCCTCAAATGTTTTGTCTTTATTAGATTCTATGTTGAGATATTCTTGAACCTGTTCGATATTTTCAAAACGTAGACTTTGTGGTCTTTGTACACCCGTAATTCTAGCTTCACTATCTACAAAATTAGGAGCAATTTCATGTAGTCCATCAAATACTGTAAGAAGAAATACAGTAGGTGTTTGATATGTACGTACAATCTTGTTATACAATGAACACAATTCAAATACGTAAGTGCTAGATTTATTGGCGTTGTTCCAAAAGCTTTCTGGAATAGCTTTTAAGGCAAGTTCGCGGAATGTAATCGGATTGTCTCCGACTTGACCAGTTGAAAAACTTGCTCTAGTGTTAACATGCCATTGGCCTTTATAGTAATAGACTACCAACAAAGAACCATCTTCTTTATGTTGGATATTACAATTTTCCCATACGAATTCGTCAGTTTCTTCCGGTATTTCATTCAAATTAAAAAACCGAAAAAACGACCGAGCTACTAAGTTCCAATCATCTTTACTGTCAAGAACTAAGCCTCTGCATTCTCGTACAATTTTATGCCGCTTGGGACTATCAATCATTCCGTAGTTCAAGATAACCCGCCCGTCTTCGTGTACGGTAGACTTGATACCAAGTTGGTCTTTTAGTCTGTCAAGACAGTTGAATTCTCGCAACCATTTTTGTACTTCTAGCATCTTGTTTTCCTAAAAATTGTAATTATAGTTTACATCAAAATACCGCAAATCATGAGTTTTACAAATTGTAGCAGAATTTTCCCACCTGTCAAGCATTTTCTGAATTGATTCTAGTGGAACACCGTGTGTATTTTTCTCGAAACATTTTTGAGCATCAAATTTCCAGTCGGTTTCGGGTTCGGCTAGAAAGACTTCGTGTCCGTGTTCTTTAGCAAACATCACATACTTAGAAAATTCTTTCCAAGTCGTGTTAGTATTATCGACGATTACATCGTGATTTAATCTTAGTTCGTAGCACACACGAATAAAATTCCATGTGTGAGCAGTGTCCAATAGCTTGAAGTTAAAGTCGTATAAACCGTCTGGTCGTTTCCAGTAGTCGTCTGTACTGCAAATATAACACAGAGGACTTTCTAGTTTGTCTTTTATTTTTTGGGCAAGAGTTGATTTTCCCGCGCCGGGAATTGACCTCATAATTATTAGCATATTATTCATCCTTTTGTAGCGACAATAAGTTTGCCACCATTAATCTGACCAACTAGGTTTTGTCCACACAATCCACATTGTTCAATCACCTTTTTGCGAGGACGAACATTACCGCTATGTGTAGCTGTGTATGTAGCAAGTGGTTGAGTTCCAGTAATTGGGTCTTTGCTTACCAAAAAGCTATTAACGCCATTTTCGTAAATCCGCACCATATCTCCAGCATGTACGCCAATTTGTGATAGTAGCTTATTAGAGATACATACACCACCACGTTTGTCGAAATTAACTCCCGTAGAAGGCTTCCTACATACATTACCACAACCAGTAGCACAACCACTACTGTTGTTGTTGTCACATGTGTTGTCGTTCGTATCGTCTGTGTCGTCTGCATCATTCGTAACGGGTGAGTACACCCATGCTCTACTAGGTAGTCGCATACTATTGACGCTATCGCGTAGTTCTCTAGCATACAAACCGTCTTGACGTACACTCATTTTTTCAGCAAGCATTTGAGCATGAATATAGTTTTTCATAGTGTCATGACGAACAAAAGACAAATCATTATCTTTCCTTACACGCTGAACCTCTTTACTTACGTCATAAGCAGTAAATACCTGGTCCAAAGCACAAAAAGTGTCTAGGATTTCATCAACGTCATCTTCCCATTCTGAATTTGTGTTGTCTTGCATTTCTTTCTCCTTTGTGTTTAATAGGTATTTGTTATATGTGTCAACAGCGTCTTGATATGTGGTATGATATCCTGACCATTTTGGCGAACTACCATTGGTGTCATCAATTATTTTTAGGTTTTTAGACACCCATTGACGACGACCAATCACTATGTAATAACCGTGACGATTGTGTTGAATACTTTTCCATTTTTCCAAGTATCTATCAACGGTCTTTTGTGCTTCTCCTTTTGTTTTATACCAACAGGTGATACACGAAAGATTCCATTGTAAATCTCTACTAAGATATTGTGATAAACTTCCCTTGTCGTTACTAATATAGTATTTGTTTACGTTTTTACTGTAAGTAATTTTTATTTTGTTCATTTTAATATTTCCTGTAATTTACTCATAGATTGTTCCTTCTATTTCTTCTAGGTCATACACATGGAATTCAATATCAACGTGTTCAAAAACTCGTTCCATAATCCCTATAACTTTTGACCATTTTCCTCCAGCTAAAGCCGAACCAAATCGGGGTCCATGAAAAGTAATTATAGCATCGTTTGCTAGACCTTCCACCGCATTCGCTCGAATTCGCATAAAACACTCTTCGAGAGACTGATACCGAATTGGCGGGAAATCTTCAAATCCACCAGGGTCTGATTGAGCAATCATGTTGCCTACCCATAAACGGTGGTCTACTTTAAAGTATTGAACACGACCAAGTTTAAATGGATTATTTTGCACTCCAAACAATTCTTCATTATTAAGATGCCAAGTTTTATATCTTGATTCTGGCTCTTTCCATCTTTTACTAAGAGCCATAACGAAACCACTTGACCATCCTCCCGAATCATTACAAACGTGCAATATAAGGTGATTACCCCCATTGTCCATGATTGGTCGTGTTGCATCTCCAATATGGTATTTAGTTTGCATTATCTATCCTTTCATCCTCCTCTTGGCATACTGGACATTCTATGACAATATAGTAACTATCATCACAACTGCTGTGAGGTTCGTTACATTCACACAAATGGCATACTGGTTCATCAACAACTTGTAAATCATCACAATAGAAACAGGGTTCACGGCAGGGCATTATGATTCTCCTTACATATCCCAAGAATTTCTAATTCCGGTTCCAATCGGAAATCTTGGTACGGGGTTTTCACTAGTTGTATACTCAAAAAACTTAACTGTCAAGAGTTTTCCAATGTATTTATCGGAATTTTTCCAGTATTCTTGGCGTTGTTGTTGGTTTCCTTCTGGCATAACCTTAAATCGCGTGCCGGTTTCGGTCACACAAACAAAGACACAAGTTCCTTTCATGTTTTCGTTTTCTTTAGTATCGACTATTTTGTACTCTTTGTCAAGGAATTTTTTGACTTTTTGCAAATTATATGAGCGACGGTCAACTTCATAAGTCCCGTGAGAGTTGCGAAGCATGATTCCCTCATAACCCCACGCTAACGCGAGTTCTTGAGCATTAAGAACGTGTTGAACATTATTTACAGGTTTGGTACGGACTAGACATACTTTATGTTTGGTGGGATTTTTATATTCAAAAACAGGGAAAAACAATGACAATTCTTGCCATCTTCGTTCAAAACTCATATCAGGTTCGTCTTTAAAGTAAATGTCATAAACATGTAATTGAATTTTGTTACTAAAATCCGATTTTTCATCACGTTTAATAGCAGATACCAGTTTTTGAAAATCTTCGCCATGAGTATATAATTCTCCATCAAAAACAATATTTTCATCCATACGAGGCCAAAGATGTTCTTCAATATGTTGTAAAACAGAAAACACCTTATTACGTCTAGATTTAAGCACAACCTTATTGTTCTCAAAATGAGCAGTACACCTTAGACCATCTAGTTTGGGTTGCCAGTATGCAGGAAAAGTAATTTTCTTTGCGTGTTTATCATATCTTTGTGCAAGCATAGGCAAAAACTTTTTCTCGTCTTCTGCCGGGATAGTTTCCGAATACCCCTTATCAATTTGCTTTTTCCATTTGCTTCTTGCCTCAAATGCAGCTTGCTCTAGACTATCGGTCTCATTGGCTTTACCAATATTTTTTCCCTTGATGTTATTTTTGAGTTTAAGTTGTCTTGCACCGTCAACTTGTCCCCAATCTATTTCAAAAAAGCCATCACCACACCATATATTCCACGACTGTAACTTACCTACGCTTGAGCGTTTGTAGAGTGTTGGTAGTTTCATTCTGATTCCCTTACAATAGCTTCAATTTGGTCTACGTCAATGGTAGATAATTTAAGTTTGTTTGAAACATGTGCCCAAGACATTTCTTTGATTAGATTACCGCCGGTTTGTTTACCGTTTATATATTCCAAATCATTAGCCCGAAATCTAATTACGTTACCGCTTTTCATATAAACAGCAAACAGAATACCTTTTGGTTTGAAAAAACTCATATTATTCTCCGTAGTGTTTAAGTCGTTTGGTTTTACGAGTATATGTTTCTTCTTCTTCTACCCATTCCCAGTCTGAATGTAAAAACATGATTTGACTATCAACTTCTGCTTCTAAAGCTTTAACAAAATCATCATCCATACAATAAGTATATCCGCACAAACGAGATAAAGCAGACCAATGTTCGCCTACTTCTGTGTTTTCATATTTAGCACAATATTCTAAGTGGTCTACTTTACCCGCTAGGGATTTAAATTCGTCTGGTCTTTTATTTATCATGCGTCAAACTCCACAAGATACCTAAGTCTATGAGTATCTAGATTAAAAGTAATAAATTCATTGTTTTGTACACCAGAGCGACCTGATTTACCAAAGATAGAATGATAACCTTTTGGTGGTCCGTTATAAGCACCGCTACTAGGAGCAATCCATGGTCTACCTAACGCAACATCACACACAAACATAAAAGCATTTCGGTTTTTAACACGACCATCACCACCTGACCAATAACTATTACGCAAAGATGTATAACCTGCGGATTTTCGCCAGTCATCAGCCCAATATAGCCCGTCACCAAACATACTGCCTGTAATAACTACATTAGAAAGAGTTTTTGGCATTCGTAGGCTTTCTCTTAGAATTCCCGTCACGTTAACAGAACGAGTACCATGAAACATCATATGTGTACCACTATTAGTATACAGTTCTTTGTCAATTGTGTCAAGTCTTTTCCGTGGTTGAAACAGTGGTTTTTCTGCATTTTTAGGTACGGGATTGTTAGCAATTCTTTTTTGTGCCGTAGCCAACTTATCAATATCGCCAACTCTCTCAACATACCACAGATTTTTAATCTTAAGACTACCGTATTGCCGGTGTACATTTTTACTTGCGGATTTCATCCAGTCATAGATAAACCCGCCTTTTTCTGAGTTTTTAGGCACGTACTTAAGTTTGCGTAAATTCATAGCAGACAGTGGACATTCCGTAATTTCTTCAATGTCAATTGCGGCACCACTAGCAGACTCGAAAGCGTCTAGGTCTTGTCGCCACATAGCAATATTTTGCGGTGTCAATACCCAATTAGTATCTTTGCGGTCTTTCTTTTTGGGAATACGACCATACAACATATTAGTTAGATTTACAAGTTCTTTGTTGTGTTCAAAATCGTCGGTTAAGGTGTTAGCCACCTTCGTAGCTTCATCGCAAATCATCCTAGCTTCCGCAATAGCAGATATAGTAGGTAAAGCACTATCGGCCATACTACTACGAGTGTAATTAACCGTTCCCACATTCAAATCTCGCAAAAGACTAGCTGTTTGGGTATCAATCGCGGATTTAATAGTATTTTTCCTTGAAGTTGTCTTAACCTTTACCTCTGACTCTGCAACAATAGTCTTAGCACTAGGTAAACCAGTACTTCTAGTTGCTTGTGGTCTTACTAGATAGCAATCCTTGTTTGGTTTAGGTTGTAACTGACGACCAAGAATGGGATGATTAACCCACATACCGCGTTTATCATTTTTTGAATGTAGTTGCTTACAATACTCTCTTTGTGCTTCTTCTTTTGAACTACATTCGATAAATTGAAATTGTGGCTTAGAAGATTGTCCTGTACGACCATATTCAAAATACGTGTACCACCCTTTGTTAACATTAGATTGAACTACTGCGGCATTATAGTATTTATTTGAATCACATTCTCCTTGTTTAAAACAACCCATATCACAAATCATAGTACCGTCAAATTGACCATCTTTAAGAGCAGGAGGACCATAACATTGAAAATCGTTTTTGGTATGTCCTGTTGGGATTGTGCTACGCTTGAGTTTATTAGCCATTTAGTATCCTTTGTTTAGCTATTTTACAGTATTCTGCTGATATTTCAGAACCAATATAATTTCTGTTATTTAGAATACATACTTTAGCAGTGGTTCCACTGCCCATAAAGGGGTCATACACTATATCGTTTTCATTACTCCAGCTTATAATCATATCTTTTGCTAATTGTTCAGGAAATATAGCTGGATGATTTATTCCAGTACTATTGTTAGTGTAGTGCCATATATTACCTTTTCTTTTTGTCTTTTTTACTTTCACTGTTTTTTTAGTATTTATTTTATCGCCGTCGTGGTCCCTAGACGAAAAGTTAATCGTTTTGCCAGCGTTTAAACACTTTTCTTCTATGGGATTAAATGTTTTACTTTTCGTTCCTTTGACTAATACAAAAATATACTCAAAAATTTGTTCATATCTATGTGCGCTATATTGTCTAGGTCTTCTGTTTGGTTTTGTATAAATCATAGTATCATTAATTGTAAAACCAATATCTCTGAAAAACAAAGCCTGTTTAAAAGACGTTAGTGTTTCTCCACCACCGATACTACTGTCAGAAACCACCCATGTAATAACGCCATTTGGTTTAGTTATTCTTAACAGTTCTTTAGCAACACTTTCAAAATCAAACGAATATTCGTTGTATTTTCTTAGGTCGTCATATGGTGGAGAAGTTACCGTCAAGTCTACAAAATCATCTGGCATTCTTTTTGTAGTTGCAAGACAATTTTCGTTATAGATTTTATTTATTATCTGGTTCATCTTGTTTGTCCTTAAGTCTATCTATTGGTCAAATAGTACATCTAATGCATGTTGTTGAAGTTTAAGAAACGTCTTATTACACGAGCATCCAACACCACAATAGTTAGCCTGACATTCTGGACAATGAACCGTATATATTTCGCAAGCCTTACAGAAGCTTACTAAGACACTACGTTGTTTAATAAAGCCGTTTACTTTTTCTTTATCGTTCATTATTTCTCCATACAAAAAGCTTTTCAATACCACGTTTTGAACCAGTATTTTTAACTAAAGTGTTATTAACCGATTTTTCCCACACAGAAACAAAATCGCTTGGTGCCGTGTACTCACTTATAAAGACATTATGCCCTTCTTTTACTCGTTGTCTAGTCCACTCCCAAAATTTTTCATGATTAAAATCTTCAGCATATTTGGTAGTATTGGCGTATGGAGGGTCACAGTAGATAATGCTTTTGGGTGGTATGTGTAAATTCCAGTAGTACGCATTCTCAATTATTACATTTTTAATCTTGTCAGCTTGTTTAAGAATATTTTTCCGACTCTCGTTGGCGTAATTTCGCGGATTGCCCTTACTGTCGTTTCCTCTTGCGTAACCACCAAACCACTTACCAGAATACGAACAGCCAAAACCTACAAAACCAACCAATTCTGGACTGTAATTCTTTTTATCTAGCCTAATGTGTTTATATAGGTCTTCTGGTACTACAGAAGGAGGTTCCCATCCGTCACGAACAGCCTTAAATAACTCTGTTAAATAAAAGTGAATATCGTTACCTATTCTTTTGCCGTCTACTTTATCAATCACATTAAAACCACCAACAAAAGGTTCAACATACCATTGGTCTTCTGTTCGGTCTTTTAAGACAATAGGTAAGATATGTTTAGCATGACGATTTTTGCTACCCATGTATTTCATATAGCTTCACCTATGATTTTCATATTGTATCCTCTAACAGAATGATTCATAAATTTAGATAATCTGGTCTTGTTAAAGAGGTATCTTGTAACCACACGTAAGAGAATCGTTCTCGAATATCTCGCATAAGCAAATTCCTTGAAGGAAAAATCTTATGTGTCTTGTATCTAGTTATAAGCGACCTCACGGGATTGTCAAGCTTTTTATTTCCCAAAACTATACCTACTTCTGGTGAAAAGTTGCCCGCACCAGAACCCAACAACAAACCCAACTGTAACATAGTTTCGGGTTTTTCGCAAGCTTTGTTTAGGACAATCGCCACGTAATCCACGTTTTCTATATTTTGAATATTCCACTCAAAATCAGAACTAGCCAGCACAACATCTATCGGTATGTGGTTAAGTTCCGCGATTTTTGTAGTACCGATTACAAATAGAGAATCAGCAATTCCTGCCCTAAGCTTAGTTGGCTCTGGCCCCGTATGTATGGTAATCCTATCAACCAACTCAGAACACTTGCCGTATACTACATTGTCTGGTTTCGGCTGTTTAGGTGTTTTGGGCATTTTCTTGATAAATCCCGCATTTTTAGAGTTTCTACATCGATAACATACCTGATTTTTTCCTTGAAGTTCTTTTTTGTCTTTATTACAGGTTGTACACAGCATTAATTATCCTTTATATCCACTACCAATAAGTTTAAGAATAACCCTATCAAACGTATCGCTTTGACATTCTTTAAGAGGTTTGACAACAATGCCTTCTCTTGGAGAACTACCACCGAGTAGACTTGGACCTTCTGCTAGTTCTTGCATTAGTTCAAGATTGTAACCATACACACCAACTAATGGCACTTGCGGGATATCATATGTTTTTAGCATGTTCCTAAGAAGTCGAGAACTAACATATGTTCTATTCTTATACATAAGGTCAAAACCTACTACTCCATACTTACCATCAGTAATACCATAAGTATAGTGTTTTTGCATACCATAACCTTCTCCTCTAAACATGTATTGAGGATTTTCTTTACAGAAAGTAGCTAGTTCTGGACAATTCCGAAATATTTTCCAATACAAACAACCATCTTGTTCTGCAAGCCATTGTTTACGGCTACCAACATAAAACTTTCCAGTGTCAGCACAGTAAAGACAACGGAAGTTAGTACCATGAACCTTTTCCGTTACCATAACATCTTCATCTTCATTAAACCAATCACTACCATACTTTAACAAAGCGTCAACGTCATATTTAGGGATTTCAGCCCAACTACTAGGACCAGCGATTTCGCTACTTTTACAATTAGCCTCAAACTTAGCTTCTGGGTCGTCATGACGAACATTAAAATGTTCGGCTAAGTCTGTTCCTAATTCGTAACTATTGTCTACAGGAATAAGAACACCTTGTGAGTAAACACCACGAAGTTTACATGTTTTAATCTTTTGGAATCTCTTGTTCTTTTTAAGGAAGCTAAACATTGGCATATCAGTATCAACAATACTTTCAATAGGAATATAAGCAGCCTTTTGACCATCTTCCCACATATCTTTAGCTACGCAAACAGTATAATCATCTACTCGTACAACTGCTAAACGGTCTGCGTTTGGGTGTGGTTCCATCTTGATTGTTACAACAGGACATTTATGTGTGCTTTTATTCATTGTATATTGTTACCTATTTAACACCATAAGCGTCTTCTTGCATGAGGAATTTTTGTTGACTAAAACCGTGGTTTCTCGCTTTGAACAATGGTATCATATCACGAATTTCTTTCCTTGCAACTAAAAGTTCTGGATTTTTTCTCGCGGCGTGTTTTCTTGGCAGTTTGGCGATTTCCATTGTTGAGTATCGGCGTTCTACTCGTATAGACTTTACGTGTTTTCCCCATTTAAATCTGTCATCTATCGTTTTATACCAATCTACGTTAACAAAATCTAGCAGCATTTCAATCAGTTGACCAGTAGGTTTTTTATGACATTCTTTATGTGAAAAATAATGTCTGGCCAACATACTAACACTGTTGCGGACAGCGTCTTTTTCTCGCCAAAAAAAGTAATTCCACACTTCATCGTCTGATAAATTAAAACCCTGACAATCAAACTGAGCTAATCCATACTCATGATTATCATTAAAAGTATTAGCGGCTATACATGAGGTTATACTACATAGTTTTTGTAGTTTGCCATCAAAGAATGTTTGACTTTCTGGGTTATCTTGTGTAAACAATAGGCTAATTTCATCGCTTTGTGTGTATCCGAATCTAGCATTGGTTTCTCTCATAAGTTGAGACAATGTTAAATCCATACAATCACTAAACTCGTCAGAGAAAGGATGATGGTCTATAGTTTTAAATTGTTTAGTAAACTTAGAAAAACTTCTGCCATCAAGACGGAGTACAAATGGTGGTTTTAGTCTGATATCAAAAGCTTTTTCATAACTTTTCATTCTATCGCCAAAGTTATTCATTTATTTTCCTTCTAAGTCCTTTTTCCCATACCGCATTGGCTTTGCGTTCTTTTTCTCTTATCTGGTTTAGTCGTTTTTTAGCTTTTAAGCCTAAGTATTCACTATAACATATTAGGCTAAACAAAGTTGTGGACCAGAATGCACATACAGAAATAATTATGATTATAACCCATATAAAAACAGCTACTACCAATTCTATCATACTATTGCTCCTTGTGGTATTTTAAAGATTTCACTAGCCTTAGCAAAAGCTTGTTCAACAGCTAGATGGTGGTCAAACGCCAACAAATTAGTATTATCTAGTTTCATCCATTTTAAATCACTTGCATCATCACCAGCTTCTAGTTCTGGAAAACTAAAAGTATCATTCCAACCACCAAAAGTCATTGTAGTAAATACAGCAGATATCGTTCTGCCTCTTGGGTCTCGTTTAACTCCGTCTAGCATCATAACAAAGTGTAGGCGTTTCATATCAATATTGCCGTGGGTCTCTTCAAACAATTCCCGTCTAGCACCTTGTTTAAGAGTCTCGTTTAGTTCAACAAAACCTCCCGGCAAAGCATGACAGTATCGATACGGTTCGTTTTTACGTTTGACTGTCAGAAAGTATACTTCACTAGTATTCATATATTCGTTTAGTTTAATATGAAACCATGCTACGTCGGCAGTTACACCCATTTTAGGTAGTGGCATTACTTAATTCCTATACTTGTTAAAAGTCTCTTTTCTAATACGTTTAACTTCAGTAGAAAAAAGATTAAACTTACCTAGTCCTAGATTTGGTTGTCTTTTTGCTACGCTTTCCCACTTATCAAAATCATTAATACATCGCGATTGAATGTCAGAAAAAGGTTCCAAGCATACATCACCAAAACATTCTTTACTCACCATGTTACCATCATAGTATACTACCTGTGCGTCTTTACCTTGTGCGTCTGCCTCATAAGTCATAAAAGTAGTTGGACTGTAAATACTACAATGTTCTCTTGTCAGAATATTAGGACCAGGAATACTAGCCTTTTCTTCAATCTCGCTAAGTTTAACTTTCGGATTTAATCCACTAACAGCAGATAGTTTGTAAGCACTGCTTAGCGAATCTCTGTTAGGTGTATTGCGTAGATATCCTCCTACGCCAAAAATTCCGCGTTGTGTTGCTGGAAAACCTTCGTCTAATAGATGGTTCATAAGGTTGTTAATTTTGGTAGGCGTCATACTATCGCCTTGGATATACCTAATTTTATCTGAACTATTTAAGATGTCAAGAACATTCTGGACATAATCTCCACTGTCTGGTCTGGCAACAATTGTTGTTCTGTCTTTGTCGGCCATTTCAGCCAAACGATTAACAGCTTTGTCAAAATTATAACAATCTGCAACATAACTTGCAACTTTGTTAGACTTTTGACTAGCACAATATTGGTTAAAGAAGGCACAGTGTTCTGTATCCCATCCTTGCACAATTCGGTGTGCTAATGCTAGAATACTAGTTCCCGTTGGTGGTTCTGCTCCTAGTTGTCTAGCCAAATACGCCGCGTTAAAGGTGTCAGTACCATGAAATACTAATAGGTGAGCCAAACCTAGTAATTCGGATTCCTCTGACGTACTACTAGCTCGCATACCAAAATCATGAATCATAAATCTAGCAGTTTGGTCTACAATATCTTTATCGTGCCCTACGTCTCGTCTAACATAGTTTCGGATTTGTTCTAACCAATGTCTACCTAGCGTAGCTCTAGCAGTAGCAATAGATACCATACCTAGCATTACAGCTTCGATATGTGCCGCCATTTCTCCAAAACCTTCATCAAGAGAAAAAACTTGTATTACTGGTTCATTAGGAAAGAATGTACTTCCTTCTGGCAATGCTACGATTTGAATTGGCATATAACCTTGAAATTCATTGACTACCCTTCGCCACGGTTTTGGGTCAAAGTTTAGTTGTCCACCAAACGAATGTGCTGTTTGCATAAACTTAATGGTTTGGTCTATCTGTTCGTGGGTAATATGTTGGGTTAAATGATTTCTGATAAAGTGTGTCAAACCAAAAAACACCATGCGAGAATCTTGGGCTACGTCTGGCCAAGCTTCTGCGGGACTACGCCGATTGGTAAGATTGTATGTTGATTGCTTTTTAGCTTGTGGACTAGCCAAACACTCACCAGCAATAGTATAGGCGTCTGCTTGTAGTGGGAATGGAATCTGTACTCTGCCTTTTGCGAATTCTGTTAAGTTCATGTTTTACTCCTGTTACCATTTTCTAAAAAATCCAAATTTACCACCATGTTGGATTTTCTTTTATAATTTACAAAAAGCATAAATAAAAGATGGAATTAGTATAATACCCATAACAGTAGCGAAAGGGTTGGTTGTGAATCCCAATGCTGCCAGCATTAGTAATACCCAGATTGAGCCGCCAGCCGCCAGCAAAAATATAATTGTAAGAACAGCATTACAAAAAGCATCTAGGAATTTAACAAACATATTTTTCCTTAATGTAGTGACCAACTTAATAGGCCAATAATGAAAAGAAGTGGCCACAATCCTGTTAAAAACAATATTAAAACTAGTCCAACTATACAGATTGTTCCCGCAATTGAGTCGATGATATATTCTCCGGTGCAAAATCACTAACAAAAGTGAAATTGTCGCGTAAATACGGAAAATCATCTAATACTATATTGTATTCGGTTTGTCCCATATGTCTAGGATAAACTAGAAATTTGGACCCTATTAATGATTCCAGACAATTCTCCATTGCTGCTTTGCTGTTATGATAATACGATATGTCAAAAATTCTTTTAAAAGTATCGTCGCCAACTACAAAATTACAACCATTCAATCCACCAAGTCTTTTTCTTTTTTCAATAAAGCTAGAAAAATCACTAACTATTAAAGGAAGACAGAGATTATTGAATTGCTGAACTACTGCTTCTAGTTTACGCTCTTTTTCTTCTTTGTCAAATGGTTTTAGCGGAGTCTCAAAAGAAAGATAGTCTTTTTCTCCAATCTTGCGTTTTGCGTGAAAGAAAATTTCTAAATGTGCTGAATGCAGGGGATTAAATGTTCCGCTATAAATCCAGAGTTTGTTAGGTTCGTAGTATCTATAATAATGATTTTCATAATAACATCGGTTTCCTTGCTTTGTTAATTGTTCAATCATCGTCTGCTCCTATAGCTCTTTTTTCCATTTTCCGCCATTTTTCTAGTTGGTCTCGTTTTTTGGATTCGCGAATATATCTTTGCAAAGAGGCTATGTTTGTAAATTTATAAGTAGCTAGGATTCTCTTGAGTCGCTTAACATCGTTGGATTCTTTTTTAGCGTCTGTTATGAATTTTCGTAAATTGGGCACAGTGTATAAGTTATTAATTTCAAGTACAGCATTAAACTTATGACATAATGTTTGTAGTTGTGATAAACACTTGGTATGTACTGTGTCTAGTTTTTTATTAGGCTCGCCACATATACTACAAGCTTCCATTAAATAATCCCCATTTCTTTGGCGATTTTCCTAATCATTTCTTTTTCTACTTTTTGACCCCAAACATAAATACAATTATCATGAAACTGTACTACATGTTCATCTATTTTTAAACAATAAAAAGTTGAACCCTGGGGTTCATCTATTTTTAGAGGTTTTCTATATTGATAGCGGTCTGATTCAAAAAACGTTTGTAAGTCTCCCATTTGATGGTCCATATCATTATATGGAGTATTACAATGCATAATGGTTCCAGCTTTTGTATTAAGCAGTATAGCGTCTTTTTTGTTGTGTTTAGTCTGTCCAATAATATCATATATGTCTCTATATCGGAGTTCTTTCGCTCTGTCTATTATTACTCTACGTAAACCTTGACTGTCATATACTGGGAATACTATATACTTATGTTTGTTCATTTCTTTTTCTTTCTAGTATTGTACCATAGATTAAAAAGGCTAAAAAAAGTACCAAAAAATATAAAACAGCCACCAAAAACCAACCATCCGACTGGTTGACTGCCATATAGATATGCAGTAGCAATTGACACACATACAATCCCTATTAGAATCGCTGTAGCATTATTCTGGTCGTCTATCATGCTCCCCATGCTCCTCTGACAAATCTACACCAGTTAATAATTACTGGTTCATCAAAAGAATCCGCCCATTGCATTGCTTCTTTCTCGGTATGGAATATTTTGTATTTATGTCTTAACCAACAGTTTTTAAATGATTTTCCGCTTTTAGTCCGAATAGAGATTTCATACATTACGTTTCCTTTTTAATTTTATCCCACACTGTTTGCGCTCTTTCGATTATTTCAAATACTTCCTCTGTATCCAAATCCATTGAGTCACACATCAATCGGAAATCGTCAGATGTGTTGTCCCACAGCCCCGCTGCTTCTGCTTCTGCAATCAATCTTGGAAACTGGATACTATTATCTTCCCATTTGCTAGGCATTGTTTTCTCCCTTGAATGTTTTGTAATACTAGAGTTTGTTAAATTCCTCAACCAAGTCTTGTGCATAGATTGTACGCTTGTTTGCTTGAATTTCAAGCAGCCCAGTTGAATAAATCCCAATTTTTTCGCCATAGATTTTTAGCGTTCGCGGATAGACATTACTAGGCTTAACTCCCCCGCTCGTTTGAAATGGGTGATTTTGGCGTTTTTGCGGTCGTTTTTTTCTAAAATATGGTGTTAGTCTTTGTTTATCAATAAACTCGCCAGTTTCAGAATCGTAGTAGCTATCAATCGACGGTTTACCTTTAAGAAGAAAATATCTAATATATCGTTGTCCTGTGTCGCGATGGACTACCATATAAGGATGTTCGTAGGTAGCTTTAGCATTCCACATAGGTTGTGGTTTGAATAGCGGATTTTTATCATGCTTTACTACTGCATTTTTATAATCCGCACCTAGCATAACATTACGTCTCCAGTGATGGATGACTGGATTGGTAAATTCCTCATTCTTTTTAAGACTAACTACTGTGAAAGCCTCTATTGTTGCGAAGGTTGTTCCTTTAGTCATTTTAATTCCTTTCTAAATAAATATGCTTAGTCTCTACCCAACCACTCGTTTGTGTCTTCATTAAATAATGGGTTTTCATGTTCGCGTAAAGAAGGTTCTAGAATCCATCCTCCAATTTCGCCCGTCTCGCAATTTCCTCCACCTGATTCCCGCCCGCATTTTAAACAACGAACATTACTAACATCATAGTAACATTCTTCTTTGTCAATACGTTTAGGAATGTTGATTATATTACCACAATCGCATGTGCATGTTTTTTCTGGGAATTGTAGCCAGTTTCTGTAATCTTTTCTCTTTCCTTGAAAAACTTGGCGTTTGCCATAATATGCCGCTACTACTGTTTCGGCAAAATTTCGTCCCCGCTGTACTACTTGTACTCGATATTTTGGAAAATTCAACTGATTTCTCCTTCTCCACTCTCTGCTTGATGTCCCGCTAGTGCTTCGTTAAAGTTTTCTCTCGCTTGGTCTACACATTCTAGAGTAGATTCGGGTTTTGTCAAGTCAATTATTTCGCTCCATTCCCAATCACTACCGTCCCAAGCAATACCGCGAACCCTGATTTTTTCGATAGGGTCTTCATTATGGCATGTTTTTAGTTTTCGTCTGTCGCCTGGCGTTAACCATTCGTCAGTATTGGCAATCATAATGTCAACTGCTTCCATATTATGTATGTCTATGGCTCGCAGACAACAACAGATATCGGCAATACCCATATATTCACAAAATTCGTCAACCGTAGGCAAATCTTCATTTGGGTCTGGTTCGTCACCAGGAACACTATTACAACCAGGAGGATAACTCCAACCAAAATTCGTCATGGTAGTCCCTTTCTTTAGGAAAAAACCGCAGGCAGGGCTTTCTAGCTATGGCCTTCCCGACCTACCTGTGTGACAGCTTCGAGTCTGTCCGGTTATTTTGAGGAAAAATTCTAGACATCTTTCTCATATTTTTGCATACTCTTTTGCCAATTCGCGTCAACCAGTCCTTCTTTTATACCATACTTTCTAATATGTGCAATAGCATGGGCAAGATTATAACCAAGTCTGTCTTTAATTGACCTGATAGCCGCAATTTTACGACCACTTACCAACCATACTTTTTCTTCTTTGGTAAAACGCGAACTATTAAACAATCCTGCCCAGACTAGTGACAATCCCGATTTGATTAGTTTAGTGTCCATTGTTATTTTTCCTTAAAGTATAGGCTGGAGAAGGATGGAATTGAACCATCATTTGTCACTCTTAACAGTATCGCGAATACTGTCAGATAGGGTCATCACTAGTAAACGGTCCTAATGTACAAAACCAGTTTTATATAATCTGGTGCAACATTAACCAATAGTTGCCACTTCTCCGTATTGTTTTGTTATGCTTTTATGATAGCAAAGTCTTCTAGTTTGTCAACTTCAATTTCCCAATTTTCTGAATCTTCGTATAACGTACCAACTTGAATAGTTCTACCTTGCTCAAACTCTGCTTTTAATCCCCGCCATCCATTTCCTTGGTATTCTACGATTGTACCAATTTCACCGGGCCAAAGTTTTCTGTTGTTAGCTTCCCATATATTAGAACAGGATACGCCAAACTTACGGTTGATAGATGTGCGTTTAACGCGAATTTTTACACCAGATTTAACATGTTTTGGATTCATTTACTTTGCTTTCGTCAGTTTTAAGATTGAATCTTCGTCACACCATCTGTCTTTATTATGAGCCCAGTCGTCTTTGTCTTTAGAATTCCTAAGTAGTAACCATTGTTTAACATATTTGTTAGTTGCTGGATTGTGATATCTCATATCTATTACTGTATACGAGTTTCCCCCGCCGTCAACTCTTATTTGGTTTTTTTCTATCATTTTATCCTACCATTCTGATATACTTATACATTAGGAATCTAGCTTCTCGGTCATCACTAACCCTTCTTTCGCCAGCATAGAATCTTTTAGTCTTTGGACAGAACACAGTAAAATAATAACCGTGTCTGTCGTGTTTGATTCGTCCTGGCCAAAGTTTATGTTTTTTCATTATACGATTGTACCAATTCAATAAACATGGTCAAATTCATCAGGCTTCGCATGATAACCTTCTCCGTCTTGGTCAATAACCCAATAGCCATCCTCATGAACACTTTCAATTTCGACCCAACGGCCACGAAAAATTGCCGAATCACCAACTTGCATTTTTAACTCCTTATTTGTCTTTAGAAATAAGAGCCTCCAAAAGGACTCGAACACAATTCTTCTGATGGTTTCTGACTAATATCTGTAAATATTAGTGCTTTCCTACTAAGAATCTAAGTTAGAGTTGATTACAGTCAACTCGCTTAGTCTGTTTGGTCCACAACACATACTAACAATCAGCGTGCTAACCTGTTACACCACAGAGGCTTAAAAACGGTTTTAAAGGATAACCGTTAACCTATGCTCACAAACTCTAGCCTTTGTCCGACAACTGGCTAATCAAATCCGACACAACGTCTACCGTAGACGAACCAGACCGACCGGGATTCTTAAGCTTAGGAATCCGCTTAAACTTAGCGTCAACTTCGCTTGGCTTAGTGCTGATTTTCTTAGCCTTAAGAGCAGCCTTAAGAGCATTTACCACAGACCCTGGCAAGCCTTCTTTCTTACCCTTAGCTTCCGCGTTTGCGATTTGCTTAGTGGTAAGATTTTCAGCAGCCAATTGTCGCACCATATCTTCAGTACGCAATACAGTCAACCGGCTAGACAAATGTTGTGCCGAGTTTTCCGCATCACCGAACAACGCAGTAGCCACTTCGGCATGAGTTTGACCAGCAGCAGCACCGGCAAAAACAGCAGCCAACAGAGTAGCTTTGTTAACAGCTTTGTTTCGCGGCACAACAACAGCAGCTTCAGTAGTTTCGTTTGACATAATAATGTCCTTCCTGAGTATAAACTCAAATCAAAATTCTCAACTTATGTTGAGGGGTTAAAATGTGTTTGGCGTTTAGTGCCAACCTTTACTTCCTTAAGTGTACTCTACTTTCTTTCCGTGTCAAATGTTTTCTCTAAGAATTTTAGTTTCGTAATCGTCTCGCATTGCTTGCTGTTCGCCGTAGAGTTTGTTCGCTTCTTCTGTTGCGAATTCGTTTAACTCTTCATCTCTTATATCATAGTATAGTTTTCGGAATTCGTCAAGCAGTTTCTTTAGATTAATTTGGTCTTTTTCTCTACCTAGCGTAACTTGTTCGGGATTCCAGACAGTATACAGGCTTTCATCTGATTCTGAACAGCAATTGATTTCCTTAATAACTACCGTATCTGGTAGAGCGGTAACTTCTTCATCGTCATACTCAAATTTATATTCTATTTGAGCCATATAAGATACTTTTTTGTCTCTGTTGTTACCATAGAATGGCATTACATCAACGTTAAAGTTACCTTCAATTTCAAACCCTGTTGTTCCAATTGGCATGTAGTTACCCTTATGTTATAATAGGCGGATTAACAAACTTTTGAATAGGACGAATTTCATACAAAAATCCTTGACCAACAATTACAGCATCGTGATAAAAGCCTTGATATAAAAGAACGTTACTATGTCCTCTCATAAGGCCAGAACCATAAGAATATTGATAATCACCACCTTCTTCGTCATCAGGCATTTTAATATACGATTGTTTGTGATTGTGTTTGGCTATAATCTCGTCATAATGTTTTTGAGAGAACATGATTGTACCATAGTTATTTCGCCATTCAATCATTTTTCCAACAGTTTGTGCCATTGTCTCAATATGATACATAGCCGATTGCCAAGCTTTATAGCCTCTTCCGTGGTTTTTACTAGCCATCCTGGTAATAGCTTGATTATAATCTACTATATCGTCATTTGCAAGGTCTTTATTGCCCAAAAATGGAATTTTAGAGTATTTAATTCCGTTTTCACATAAACCACTATGTCCAGGGTGTTTATCGCACCAGAACGAACAATTGCTGCCGAATTTTTTACAGAATTTTCTCATTTCTTAATTCCTTTATATAAAACGGTTATACTGGGTCCACGCTAGTATGCCATGGTACTGGACTTATTTTGCTAGTCATATTGTATCAACCGTTATGCTACAATTGTAACCTTGAATTTCGGATTGTCAACGAATTTCTGTACGTTTTCTTTTGAATATTTCCCGCCTACTCGCAAATCGCCCAAATGTTCTACTACTTTGGTTAGAGTATAAGGAAAACTTGTTTGGTTGTGTGTAGCTTTGAATGTGATAGCAATTGTTTTAATCATTTTATTTTCCTTCCGTATTTCGTCAATATTAACATAAGCGATTTCCCCTACTATATCAGTATGAAAACATTTTCTAAATTTTTCATTGAAATCTCGCGACCAACCACGTACACCATATAGGTGATTTCTACTATTCACAACAATCTCAGCTTCGCCTATATCATAGCCTAATGTATCGTGAACTATAACCGTATCGCCAATTTGAAATTTAGCCATTTTTTGCAATCCTCTCTAACAGTATGCGTTTTCGTTCTTTGGCAGCATCTAGATAAGAAACTACTTTGGTTTTTTGTCTCTGCCAGGCTACACTAGCTTCTGAACCAGATTTTTGGACATTGTGAATAATCAAACAAAAGTTTTCGTTTTTTCTAGTAGGGTTAGCAGCTATACTATCGTCGCTGTCTATCGGTAGATTTAGTGATTCTGCCGTTGGGCCATTATATTTAGCAGACTTTGCTTCTAGGTTAGTTGCATAGTAAACTACGATAGCTTCTCGCAAGTTATGCTTAGCTATCAAATCGTCTCGTTTTCCGCCCTTACTTGCTGTAAGTATAACATTGTTTGGAATGCTGTCAAGTCTTTTTACCCAAAATGGTAAAGATTTAGTATAAGCATAGAACAAAATATCTGGCTGTTGTTCCGCTACTTCCATCCACGCATCAAACTCTGTTTGCGTTTGCCAATCGCCACTAGTAAATATTCTTACGGTTTCCGCAGACTTTGGAATACTATTAACAATCAATTCAACTATCGCGTTTTTACCTAGTGCTATCGCGTTTTTTATTAGATTAGAGTTTAGTTTATGAGACTTATAAACATTTGTGTATAGAGCCTCATTACTAGCAGCAAAACATCTAAATTTAGTATGTTTTCCGTCAATAACTTTGCCGTTAATAACCTTAGACAAACAATCCTTTGCAAACAAACAAGTATGTCCAGCAAGTTTACCAAAACCTGCTACCTTACGATTTGTTTTTTTAGACAGTTGCATAAGTTTAGAATTTTTCATTCCAAATACTAGAGTTGTCGCTGTCGTCGCTTCCATTGTAGTCTATCCTTCAAGGAAAAATAGTAGTCGTTTGCTTAACTCGTGTAGTATAGTCTAGTATCGGGTTTTGTCAACTAAAAACTTAGGGAAGTTTTTTGCCCATATAGCTTACATGAAAATCTCCGATAGCCTTACGCAGACTCCATCGGTTGTGTCGTTTCATACTATCTTCAATCCAGCTTACATTATATGTTCTGTGAGGCATAGCTGTGTTCATTTGCTTAGCCTTGATTTCCGCTTCTTTCTTAGTGTCATATACATAAGCTATTTTGGTTTCCCAACAAGCTACGTACCAAAACATTCTACAACGATATGGACATTTTTCAATCATTATCATGAGATTTTTCCTAGAAGGTTTTCTGAAATGTCTAGCTGTCGATTAATTATCGTTCTCTTTGCTTCGTTTGCGGTCAGTTTGTTTTCTTCTAGATATGTTAGCCATTTATACTTATACATATCTACGATGATTCGCAATTGGTCTGCTTCTCCTCTAGTCAATGTTACCGTTACTTTGTCAGACATAATTTTTCCTTCAAGTATTTAGAATGTGAATCCACCAAACAAAAACTCAGTCAATATATATCCGGCTAAAAATGCCGTCAATACTACAACCATTGAAACTGTATTTTTCATTTTATCCCCATTGTTTTCGCCCATGTTGTTAGTTGCGGTTCTTTTGTTACTCTTGTTTTACATTTATTACAAGTATAGTTTGTTCCGCTTAGCATTCGTTTATATTGTGTATTGCCCATTTCTGTGCCATTTTCACATTTGCAATAGACAGTATGTCTAGGCTGTTTTCGCCGCGTTTGTGTTAGTCCTGTTAGGTCTACATCATGACAACGTTTAGGGGTATTGATTCCACATTCTCTCATTAATCGTTTCCATACTCGCCCATGGCCATTCATTCTACCATTTTTATAGTAGTCAATTAGATGGCAAGCCTCATGAATAATAGTATCTTCTTGCTCTTCTTGATTTGCTCTTGCCCAAATCTTAGTAGATAGTTTCATTGTATACGTTGTGATTCTTTTACGATGCAATCCTTTGTCTGGATGCCATCGTTGTACAATTCGGTTCTTTACTTGTGCCCTACCCATTGAGTTAGTTAGTCTGTTGCTACACTCATAGTTAATCTTATCAAACAACTCTGGACAACCGCAAGCCTCACAAGCAGCCCTCGTGAAAGTTTTAATTTGATTCATTGAAATTGTCATCGTGTTTTCCTTTGGTGTTGTGTTGTGTTCTTTACTACCCATAGTATCGGCTACTTTTGTCGTATGTCAACACTAAAAGCTAAAAACTTTTAGAAGAAAATACTAGTTGCTTGGTGGCAATTCCATATTCTTCGTCAATCCAATAGTGAAATTTTAGACTAGTGTATTTATCTAATCCGAGTGTGCGCCTTACTCTCGCTATGAATTGCTTTGTATTTTCTGATTCTTTAGGACTATCAAACGTTTTTGCTAATAGCTTGCCATCATAGCATTCTGCCCAAAACTTTATGCAGATTGGTCTAGGTAGTTCTGGAAAGCTTAATTCTTCGCGTTGTTTACACAGACAACATTGACCATCTAATACCGACATATGTTCAGTATCTATTTGGCAGTTATTACAGTATTCATACCAAAAACCATGTCGCCCACCGTTGCTTGTTTTATCCATTGTTTAACCTTTTTACAATTTTGTCTGCTAATTCTTCAATAGTATCGCTTCCGTATCTAGACCATACTATATCAGACTGTTCTAGGATTGCAACTACTTTCTTTTGATTTTCTTCAATCATTTTTATCTAATCCTATTGACGGAATTTTTAATTTACGTTAGTAGATTTTTCAAGTGTTTCCCTTTAACGCCCATAACTGGCCTACTTAGTTGGGTTTGCTTTACACCCTGCCAAGATTTATGCTCTTTGACTGTTGCTGTAATATTAACAATCGCGGAATTTTCGTTAGCCTGTTCTAGTGCGTCAACCGCTTGCCCACTAATCCACATTGTATAGCGGTTTCCTGCTTTGTCAACCATATTAACTAAAGTTTTTGTTCCCCACTCGTTGTCAAAATATTTAACGGATTGTACGTTCAGATTCAAGATTCCGTATCGCTTGCCTACTTCGCCCATATGGTTAGATGATTGTTTAGCTAGGCTATTCTCTTTCTCTTTCTCTGTTGCCCTACCATACGCAGGAATAAGACTAGCCAACAATCCCGCCGTCTTATGGGTAACATAGTCTAATTCACTAGCTGTCTTAAGATTATAAATATAATCGTTGCTTGTGTCTGTCAGACCGCGCACCCACTCTAGCGATTTCTCTGTCTTGTCGCTGTCGATTTGTTCAGGATAAAGACTATGCAGTCTAGCGAATTTTTCCGCGTATGCTTGATTTCTAGGATTGAGTAAAAACATAATTTCATCATACGTAGAGCATGTTCCCGCATCATATGCTTTTGTTTTGCTAGTAAACCCTAGACGCCTAATAATTACGCTTGCCGTCTTTAGAAAGCTTTCAATAGGCCACATAGGCGCTCTGTTTGCACCCCCAAAACTTTCGCTGTCGCTTGCTTCTGTGAACAATTCGCCTAGAGAATCAACCCAACTAGCTAATGCAAGGAATTTTTCGGGAGAATGCCCTAGAAAATCTTGAATACATGTTCGGCCTACTACCTTATAGATATTTTCTTCTTCATTGAAAATAATAAATACTTCGTTGCGTTGCCGGTTGACATTGCAATGGTCACACCGATTTGTAGTAACATCACGTAGACTTACAGGATAAGTTTTTCCTGGTACGCAATTCACTAGGTTACCAGACTCTAGTGGGCTAATTGTGGCGATAAATTCCCAACCATTAAACTTGACGGTTGTGCCTACGAATGCTAGTTTGATTAGATGTCTCTGGTATTTTATACCGTCCTTTGTTTTACAGTCAACGGAAAACTCGCCAAAACTGATAATATCTAGGTTTGCCGTCATTCCTAGCTTGTTTGCTCGCTTGGCAAGCTTAGTTAATTTCTCGGCTAGATATTCTAGCGCGTCTAGTTCGATTTCGTAGACTGTAAAATCTTTTTCGTTTTCGTCCGCTGTCGCGTTGCGATACTCAATTGGTAACATTGTTTCGTCCTTTTGTGTTAGTTGTCGTTGCTTTGTCTTATGCTACTAGTATCGGCTAGTTTTGGGGTTTGTCAACTGGAATTCTAAAGATTTTCTCTTATGCTGATTTCACCATGTAGGTAACTACTAGACAGAATGATTTCTCTATCTGATTCTGTAATGATTGTTATTACACCATAACTATTACGTTCTTTTAGGTTGTCATTACCAAAGTTTACCTTTTTGATAGTTTCACCTTTTAGGCTATGAGTATCTAAATATTTCATTTTGTGTTACCCTACTATTAATGCGTTGAGACGTTCAAATTTGACTTCTGCCGCTGTTAGTGCAATTTCCATATCCTCTATGCATTCTCCATCAAACGCACCGCACAAGCTAACCTGATGCGTTTTGAGCGATTTTACCCAATCTGGCACGTATACGATATCGCTATGGTATCCTCCTTCTGTGAAATCGTCTGGCAATTTGCTGTCGTCTTCTAGGTCTAGACTATCACGGTGCCAACCATAGGCGTAATCATATATTTCGCCAATATAGTGAACTAGCCCCGTATCAAAATGTTCATCCTCAAAAGAATCATCCTCAAACCGCGTTAGTATAACTCTATCGTAACACGATTCTTCTAGATAGCAAACAATTTTTTCAGCAATATCAGAGAAAGTAGTGCCGAATTTTTTGTAACCAGATTCCCACATTGTTTCTAAATGGTGGATAATTAGGGTTTTCATTTGTTGCTTTCTTCTAGGAATCTATCAACTTTTTCTTTTAACAACAGATTTTTAGTTTGCAACTATGTTGCTTGCAGTACAGGAATCAATGTTCTCCTTTTGTCTTATGCTTCTAGTTTACTCTACTTTGGTCGCTAGTCAATGATAATTTGAATATTTTCTAACCATCCCGTCCAATCAGTTTTCACGCTACGAACTAACAACGCACAACTACCATCCATACAAACCGGCGTACCCTTTTTGATAATCTCAAATTTTGGGCCATGGTCTCTTAGTCGGTTTTTAGTTCTCGCTTCTGCCGCCGTCGATGGCGTTAGAAAACAGAGTTCTTTCTTTCCATTAATCTTATCAATGATTTCCTGTTCTGTCAATCTCATTTTACAACTTTCTTAAAAATTGTTACGATGTTGAGTTCTAAAAAGATAGTAGGTAAGTTGGGTATCTTATGGTATTGCTTTTATGCTCGTCTCCCCTGAGCACCTACTGTCTTTCTTACGTAAGTAAGTATCGGCTAGTTTTTCATGATTGCAACAACAATTCTAAATCTTTTTCAACCATTTTTTTAGCCTTTGCTGTCTTGCCAAACTTAGCTAGACCGCTTTGCTTAGCGTCCTTTTGTCGTTTGTGCAGCTTACCAAAACTAACAGTCTTCCCATACGTTGCTCCCGCTAGTCGGAATCCGGTTTTGCTTGTGCCCACTACTACTAGATGCCCGTGAGACCGCGAGATTTGCCGTTTAGCGCGTTGTGTTGCCGTTGCCATAGTTTTGTACCTTTTTCTGAAATCGTTTGTTAGAATCGAAACCTGGAATCCGTACTTCACCTGTGCTCTTTATAGACTATCCGGCTAGTTCGCTTTGCCATAGTTGATAGTTTTTAGCTAGACTTGCCAACTTGCCTCCTCTATCCATATTATCCATTGTCCAAGTAGGGATTTCGTTAGTGGGTTTGTTAGACCGATAGCCCGATACGCTGGTTCCAGTTGTCGTAGACACGATGTCTGCCGCATTGACAACTGAACTAGGAATTTCTACTAGCTCGCTTTTAGATACTGGATTCCCTGCCAGTTTCCTAGCCCAAACAAACCGCCGCAAAGATTCTACAGATTTTTCAAAGATTGTGCTTGACATACTCTAACTCCATATACTTAAAGAAAAATAATATACTCACGATTTTACTTGATTTCTACCAATTCGGATTTCTCTGCGTTTGGTCGAAATGCCCATAGTGGACAGTTGTTCAGTACACAGCTAGATACTTCCGACGATAGCCCACCTGAACAATCCCAACATTTTAGGGCTACTGCCGCCTTTAGGCTACCATCGTTTACAATTTTGTCAACTACTTTTTGTTTGGTAGGGAAGGTTTGCCGCAAGTTTTTGTGAGCCTCTACAATTGCGGGATTTGCTGCAAATTTTTCAGCGCGACTAGTTCGCTTGCCTCTAGCTTGTCGCATTTTCTCGGCATGTTCGCCAGTTTGGGTATGCATACCTTTTTGAGACTCAATATCAATAGTCAGTTTGTGCCGTTTGATTGCTTGCTGTACCCAACCAATGCTAACATAGTTTTCGTTGCCGTCAACTCGTTGTCCGTAATTTTTCGCGACTAATCCATAGAATTCGGTTTTGCCAATTCCGCTCTTCTTAGCTGGTCCTAGCTCTTCGCTGATAGCCAAGTCTAGTTGCTTGCGATTGTCGATTTTTGCTTTGCGTCCCATTGTTTCGCTTCCCTTAGTAGTGGTTTCGTTTGCTTCACTCTAGTAGTATGACAGACTTTTGGCGTTTGTCAAACGTTTTCTAGAAATTCGTCCCTGCCTGCCATTTTGACATTGAGTGCCATAATGGCAGCCACAGCTTCGTTTGTCGCCTTAAATTCCCTATCAAACCCAAAATGCCCATTTCCACAGTAAACCCGTTTTTCTGGTTTGTCGCCAGATTTTACATATACATCAGCAATTCGGCTCCAGTTTCCAGTTTTTTTGCCAGTTGTGTCACGTTCTGCACAACCGTCAAACAACACGATTTTTACTTCTACTTGTGGCATTGATTTTCCTTTTGGTATGCGTTAACTCTATCAACTACAATCTGGCACAACGAATCTAGCAATTGCGGATATCTTTGTACAATTTCATTGTTAGATTCGATACAGCAAATTATGTCGTCTTGCAAACATTCTCGCAAATCTTCTAAAGTGTTCATTACTTTTTCCTTGATTGAGTTTTCGTTATCTATCCTGATAGGATTTTAGGATACACCATACACCTATCCGTATGGTTCAATTTCCCTTTAGTAGCCCATCGGTTTTTCTCTCCTTTTTGTTATCCGCTGTCTTATGTTTCTAGTATCGTCTAGTTTTGGCGTTTGTCAACAGTTATTTTAGATATTTTCTCGTTTCAATGTTTTTGAACAATGCTACGCTGTTGCTATGTCCCATATACATATACAAACCCGCGTAATTTGTTGCATTCTCATTTTCTGACAATCGGCCAGACCTAATTGCTTTTTCAAATGATTCTTTTGCGTTTTTGAATTCCATCGGTTCTCCTTCTTTAGCATTCCAACCAGCAACGAACGAAACTACTTTTGCGTTAGGATTGGTTTTTTTATATTCAAACCATGCTTCACGACATTCTTTCGATGTTATGCGATAGTCCATTGTTTGCTCCTGTTTGTTTTTCGTTTCTCTTATGTCTTAAGTATCGGCTAGTTTTGAGCGATTGCAACAGTTATTTTTTGAGATTGTGAGTTTTTCTTATGTCTCAACAAACCGCCCTAGCTGCCGTCTCTACGTCTTTTTCTGGTTTTGCCATTCCTTCTAAGTGTGAATCGATTTCTAGCGTTACAGCCTCTTCTAGCTCGCTTAGTGGCGATATTGTAGCATTGAGGCTGTCTATAGCACGTTCTAAGGCTATCTTCTGCGTTTTGCCTAGTTTTCCGTTGCCGATTGTGATTAGATTTCTAGCGATGGATTCTAGGATTTTATCCAAATTGTCTAGTTTGCCACTAATCGCCAGAATACTCAAATTGCCTACTTTGCCATTTGTGGTTGTTTTGCTCATTTTGCCTATCTTTCCTAGATGTACATATTACAACTAATTGTAATGTCAAGCTTTTTCGCGGTTTTTTCTGCCCATTTTCTAGCTTTTTCGCTAGTCTTAAAAATCAACCTAGCTCCTATGCCTAGCCTATTTTGTACTTCCGCCATATATTTCCCGTCTTCTCGTAGGCTAACATAATTATATTCTGGCCATCGATATTTATTCATAGTCCAAATTCTCCTAACCATTGCTTCATTTCTGCGTATGCTTTATCAATCCAAATCGCTCCCCTGTTTTCAACTGGAAAAAATTTAGACTCAAAATTGATACCATCACAAACCACAGTAGCCCGAAATCCGCCCAAACCCGCGCTTGTAGCTTGCACCGTACTAGAGAATCCGTTCTGTTCTGATTGTCCTAGGTAATCTCGTCTGTCTTGTGCCGAATAACCTTCTTGAGGATTGGTTCGCATTGTTTCTCCTTTTGTGTTGTTTCTTATGCTTCTAGTATCGGCTACTTTTTGCCTATGTCAACTACAATATTTGTTTTTGTTTAATGTTTTGTGGCTGTCGTTGCGTAGGTTAATCCAAACCGTTTTCACAAACAGCCCGCCCATTTGGGGAATGCCGACAATCACCAAATCTCGCTTCTCGTCTAGCTTTACTCGCATAGCTATCTTGACTAGCTTACCATTCCATTCTGCTTCAAAAACGCTACAGTTTGCCATATCAACCGAATCTGGCAAGATTACGTTGCCGTATCTATCCTGCCTAGCTTCTTGCTTGGCGTGACGACTATATTCTAGCTTCCTATTTCCAAATGGCAAGCTATTTTTGATTTTTTTCGGCCATTTTACTTCGATGTGGTAGAGCATTCTGTTTTTCCTTGCTGTTGTTCTCAGCCTCTAGCGTCGATTCTGACGCACTATATGAGATTATGATAGAATCCTACCCTAGTTGGGTAAGCGTGCGTCAGAATCGATTTCTGCTAGGCTGTTGCTGTAGCTACTACTTCTTCGCTAGGCTCTTCTACCTTCGGCAAGATGTGGTCACAAGCTTTCTGCGCCGCTTGGCAAGCTTGTATTACCCATTTTTCCGAATCTTCTTCTTTTAGCTTACTAGCCCAACTTGACAAGTAGCTTGCAGAGTTGTCTAGCGTAGCATTTTCAATTCCAGCAATTCCGCATAACATAGCCGAACCGAATTCGGCAACTAGCTCCTCCTTGCTGTATTTTTCGCTTCCAAATGTCGTTAGGTCTAGCCTATCTAGTCGGCTGGTATGTCCCGTGCTATGGATAGCCTCATGAAACAGGGTAGCATAATAACCTTCTTCGGATTCAAACGTCTCCTTTTTGGGCATGTTGATATAGTCTATGCTGGGGCTATAGTATGCTTGTGGTTTGTCGTGCTTGATTTCTGGTTTGTCTTCGTACCCGTCGATGATTGCTTCGCATTCTTCGATAGGACTAAAGTCTAGCTTATCATCGTTTTTGCTAGTGTCAACACCAAACTTGCCGCGTTTTTTCAATTCGTCCTGCAATTGTGGGGCTAGTTGTGCAACGTTGAAGACTCGGTAGTATCGCATTCCCATATATTGAGATTTGGTAGAACCGTCTTTTTGTTCTACGTCCTTGAAATTGTAGAAAACAACAACCGTTGATTTTTCGCCTTTGGCAACGGCCTTATAGAAATCTTTCTTACCTTTTTTGGCAGACCGAACAAAAATTTCAGAGAGTTTGCACGATTTGTCTAGTTTTCGTTCTGCTTGTGCTGCGTATGTCTCACATAGCTTAGCCGCTTGGTTTGCTGTCAACCAATTTGGCGAATCATGGCCTTGCATAGCTAAAAGCATAACGTTAATTCCACGATATCGCTTATTGCTAATTACGTTTTTCGGCCAGCCAGCACTTCCTCCTTTCCATGGTTTCTTCCATGGATTCACGCCAGCCTCTAGCTTCGCGACTAATTCGTCTTGAATCATTTTGTACACTGAGAATCGTTGCTTCTTGTTCATAGATTCGCTTCCTTTAGTAGTGGTTTCCGTTTGCTTTACTCTTACATTCTAGCCTACTTGTTTTGATTGTCAAACAGTTTTTTGGAAAGTTTTTGTTTTCCGTTTGTCGCTGTCATTCTCTCAATACAAGTATTATCGGCTAATTTTTCATGATTGCAACAACCTTTTTGAGAATTTTATCGTTTAGTTTCTAGCTGTCTAGCTTCGCTTCTAACGTCCTTTTGCTGGTTTGGGTATAATCCTAGCCTAGTCTGCTTTTAGTTCGTTAGCGTTGATTCTAGAGCTATTATCTACCGATAACCTGATATCGCACAATTGATTCTTCTTCTTCGTCTATTGTTTGGCGTACAATCCGAATCGTTTCAAATTGAGATTTATGCGATATTTGCGATATTTTCGGTTTGGTTGACGTTTTTGGCCGATTGGCACGATATTTGCGATAGTCCATCTTAACTTCCTTTTTGGGTTTGTCAAGTATAAAATTATAGAATAGCTGGTGTTTTGCCGATTAAACTAAATCGCGTGATGTCGCGACACCCTAGCTACTAGGTGATTTCCCGAAGAAACCTATCGGATTTGAACCGAAATCTCCAGCTATTTTATAATCTTATACTAGTTTTTTCTTATGTCAAGTTGTTTTGCTGCATTTTTTGCGATACAAACCAATCCGGCTAGCGTAGGATAATCTCCTAGACTTCGCATTTTCGCATCTAGTTTAGATGTCAAGATAATTCTGCCGATTCTATCCCATATTTCTAGCGGAATATCGTTTAGATGTTCGTCTCTTGATTTGCTGATTCTGTCTTGACCAATCACCATTTCCACTACTTGCTTCACGTATTCACTAGCGAATTGTGCGTAATATTGAAAATGGCTTGCTTCGCCAGTCAAATATTGGTGTCGATAAAACATTTTTGCTTCCTTTGTTTTGCTTCTAGTATCGGCTACTTTTTGCCTATGTCAACAACCTTTTTAGGAAAATTCTCGCATAGCCTTAAATTCGCTATCGTTTGCCCATTCTTCGTTCTCAGTTTCTGCAAAAATTACTCCCCAAACAAACCGCCCAAACTGAGCAGCACTAGTGAAGGCAGTAGGGTCAAAATTGATACCACATAGCGTGATTGTGTAGGGTGTCGCGTTTTTCATTTTCTCGCCTTGTTAATGTTTTGTAACTACCTAAATTCTAGCCTAGTCTGTGCCTATGTCAACAACTAACTTTTGTATTTTGCCAAGTATTTTGTTGTGGCAATTTCCAATCGTTTTTTGCTAAGTTTGAGCGATTTTTTCGCACGATAGAATCGCTGTCGGCATTCTGAGTACGAAAAACTACGAGAATCTTCGTGCCTCATACCAAACCAGAATTTCATATCGTTCCGTGACAACTCGATAAGATGTGCCCAACTTCTTACACTATCTCGCCATTGTTTTTTAGGTGACATTTTTGCTTCCTTTAGTTTAATCCGAATCTTCGATTGAATCGAATGCTTCTATGCAAAGCATACCAAGTTTGCCTAGCCTTATCAAGTTTGCCTAGGCTGTATTGTCGGCGTTTTCGCTTGTTACCATCGGGCATTGTGTTTTTCCTTTGTTTGTTGTTTCCTTCATTGCTAAGAGTATCGGCTACATTTTCCCGATTGCAATAATCTATTTTGAAATTTCCCGATTTTTCTTTCTGACTGCCTAGCTTCGCTTGTGACGCGTTTTCTTCTGTTACCCTATGATTACAGCCCAAACGCTACAAATCGCCTTAGAATCGATGCTAGGGCTGTTCTTAGCGATATCCTAACCCTATCCGATACGCTAACCCATTATTCTATCCAATAGCCCCACCTACCATACATAAAGAAGAAAGCAAGTATAAAAGCGGAATTTTCCTGATAAATCCCGCAAGTTTATCTATTTTCCTTGAAGTATGCATAACCCGTAGACTACCCATTTTAACATTCTCGCAGTCGGTAGGTTGTTTTCCTAGGTTACCTAGACTACCAATTGCCTATCTTACCTATTTTAACATTAAATTTATCGTGCCTCCCCTACGGTCAGTTGCCTATATCCTACCCTAGTTTTCGTCATTTACAAGCATATTCCTTGAGTTTTTTATAGTTTTGTCCCTATTGCCTATAATACCCAACATACCCAATATACCAAATACTCCTTTGTTCGGCGTTTTTGGGCAAAATCAGGTTATGAACAGCCAAAACCACAAAAACTATCACACTTTTTGCCAAAATCAACACATTTTTGACAGTTTTTGCAAAAGTTTTTGCGTTTTTGTCATTTTTCTTCCATTTTTGGAAGTTTTTGTGTTGCGTTTTTGCGTTTTTGTATCCAGACGGTGCCAAAACCATACTCCATTTTTTCTCAAATCGTCACAAATCGTTGCTGTGTATAGACTTATTGTTCGCATGCAGCTAGAAATTTTTCTTCGTCAAATCGTGGGTATCGAGCCGAAAACCGCAACGCCAAACTAGCACACGTTAGCGCCCATTGTCCATATGCAAGAGAATCTTCGTTTTCTGGCATAACTTGCGACATAGTTCTAGCGATAGCTTCAAAATCTTTCTTCGACATAATTTCTTCCTTTGTTTTTGTGGCGTTTTCTCATTGCTAGTAGTCTACCCTAAGTATCGACCATTGCAAGGAATAACTTGAAGAAAAAATATATTCTTTGTTTTCGGATTTCATCCAAACATTCTACCCCCACAATTCGGCTATCATCCAATTCTAGGGGTCTCAGCTCGCTTGTAACGCGAGCTATTAGATTTCGGCTATTATCATACCCTACTAGCTAAACGTAGCTTACAGACGATTCTAAAGGACCGTAGCTGCCGCCATTGTGACAAATTCACGGACGTACACAGCGAGATATATTAGCGCAGCCTCCCCCAAGGACTACTTTCAGTATACTATACATATCGGCCATTGCAAGCATTATCTTGAGATTATTACCTAAATAATTCCGCGCATTATTACCTTGACTTCCTAGAAGAATCATGTTATTATACATATTTTTCCTTCAAGTATTCGCTGTGGTACGGCGGCTGTCACAGCCAAATAAATCCGCGCAGCCTCCCCCACGGCTATACTCTTATTCTACTCTACTTATCGGCTATTGCAAGCGTTTTCTTGAGATTATTTGCAAATAATTTTTCCGATAATAGTGCTTGACTTCTTCTAAATCTATGTTATTCTTATTATAGTAGCTTCGTGTTTTTCTCGCTGTGGTATGGCGGCTGTCACAGCCAAATAAATCCGCGCAGCCTCCCCCACGGCTATATTCTTATTATATCCTAGTTTTCGGCTATTGCAAGGCTAAACTTGAGATTATTTCCCAATTTTAGCCTGCAAATAAATTTGCCGATATATTACCCAGCTTGCCTATCTTACCTATTCTTTTTCGTAAGCCAAATCAAATTGCGTATCATCCATAGTCTTTGTGGCAATTGAACCAGACTCCGTATAGCACGTATCGTACCAAAAATCCAATTCTTCGCGGATTTTATAGATTTCTTCGCGAGTAGTTGGTTTTGCAATTCGCTCCTCTAGTAGGCGGAAAGCATTGTCTACGTCTAAAATCGTCAAATTGGCTTGATTTTTCATAATTCACCCTAGATTCCCAAAATCGCCCACATTTCCAAAATCACGTCGATATCCACGTCAAGGTAAAATTCCGTAATTTCTTCCTTTGTTGTGGTTATCTGCCGTCTCTCGATTATCCACTCCCGCAAAATGACCATAGCCTAGCTCCTTGCTTAGATTACCTATCTTGCCAAACATCACAAACTGTGCCGCTATTATCCACAATGGATAAGCTATACGTATACATTGAACCACAATACCCACGACAATACGCCTGACACTCAGCAAAAGTGCCAACAAAATCCAAAATTTGGCCAAATGCCCACGTTTTGATAACTCTGAATTCCATCGTACTCTCCTTTTGTTTTGTTGTATGCCCTAGCTTACCATACATTATCGGCATTGCAACGGATTATCTTCAAGGAAAAATATATTATTACTTGGCAATTTATTCACGGATTACCCTTGACTTCGTCAAAAGGCGGGATTACTTACCTATACTTCGTCAAATACTTATATTGTGCATATTGCCCAGACTACCATAAGAGGATTACCTACCATAGAATTTCCGGTTGTCAAATATAAAGTGCCGATAAATCCCGATATTATATTTTTTCCTTGAAGTATTACCCTAGCCCGCTAGGCTGTCAGGATTACCCGCTAGGCTGTCAGAATTGGCGTCTAAAGCCATTTTTGTGCTTTGACCTACTATTGTCCGCGTTAGCGTAACGTCCCGCAAATCGACGCACAAAGGGCCG
>Ga0208012_1000002_pt1 | contig 189645 bp, 213 predicted proteins | sample 15BtaG_FD_184090 | JGI IMG/M metagenome (GOLD analysis project Ga0208012, IMG submission 184090) | Marine viral communities from the Subarctic Pacific Ocean - 15B_ETSP_OMZ_AT15312_CsCl metaG (SPAdes) (version 2) | ecosystem: Environmental > Aquatic > Marine > Oceanic | place: Pacific Ocean... | reverse complement strand
ATCCTCAATCAAAGAGGGAGACAAGCATGATGCTGTTGTTGGGGAGTAAGATGAGAGGGTGAGTCTTTGTGGGGGACAGACCCTTAAATCAACCCTACCTCCATCTAAACACGAACCCTACCTCCATCTAAACTACTCTTCGAGCTCTTAACCCTATTCATATTCAAGGGGAGAGACTCTGATAAGGTTAACTAACTCTACTAGGGTCATACCCATAGGGAGTATGGTAATGACAAAGGGGATAAGCGTTCGGGTCTGATGACACCTCACTCACTAAGCCTAACCAACCTCACCTCCTACCTATCTTTCCATCTTCACCACTAACAAGGGCTAGCATCCTAACCAACAACAACGCCTGTCTTACTTCACCAACACTCAACCTAGGGTACATACCCAAACTACCCACTAACCTCTCCCTTTTACGGTACTAGGCACAAGGTTCAAGTGTCCAAAGAAGAGAGCTTTTTTGTTGTGAAACCTGTTAATCACCCTGATTCTTGAAAGGAATCAATACCAATCATGGATAGCACCAAGTCCAACCTTCCTGATCGCGAATTCACCCTTCACGAGCAGTCCCGCCTCGCCCGCTTCACCCGCATCCTCACCGTCATGACCATGGCTCGCAAGTATGAGGCCATGCTCAAGGTCAACCTCATCGACGACCCGTTCAACATGAATCAGGTTCAGAAAGGCATGCTCGACAAGGTGGTGGGAATAGAGGTGGAGGCGTTCCTTCAGCGCCACATCTGCGTACCCAAGGGCAAGAGCGGCAGCAAGCCCTGTCGGGCGACCTGGACCAAGAACATCAGCGTGGGAGTGGACGACGCCTGGGTCGGCTTCGAGAACGGTCTCATCACCTGGGGTGAGTTCCTCAACCAGTACATCTTCGACTTCAACGAGCGCTTCAGCGGCTTCCTCAAGTACTGGGACATGAGCGCTGCTCGCAACCTGTTCGCCTAGGCTCAACTAGGCTCAACCAACAACAACTTCAGGTGGCTCCTTAGCACAATACGTGTTAGGGGGCCATACCTGTGTAATGGAGAGACAATGGAATCCCTTCCTGGCTATGATAACTGGAAGCTCGCGACTCCTTCTGAGTACGAGTTCGACAACGAGTACCCTCACGACTGTGCCCCTCACGGTGAGCCCTGTCCCACCTGTCAAAACATCGAGATGGAAATGCTCGAAGCCATGCCCGAAGACAAGAGCGAATGCCCTCACTGCGATCAGCTCCCCTGTACGGGACTCAACATCCGTACTAAGACCAACATCAATCACGAGGACACGTGCAACAAGTGGGTTCCTCACTGCGACTGCAACAAGATCTACGTCGATAAGTGGGTAGGAACTGTGCCCGAGTGCCAGCTCATGTGGGGTGGCCACTGCTACGGGGTCAAGCTCGACAACAACCAGAAATGCAGCTGCATTCCCGACATCACCCACTACTACACCATGCCCAACGGCAAGGGGTTCCACATCTATCAGGTGTGGTATCCCTGCAGTGGCAGCATCTGGAAGTGCAAGTGTGGCCATGAAGACCACACCGGGGACACTGAGTGGGACAAGCACATCTGCACGCTCCGTAAGATGATCAAGACTTCTGCCAACACTTGGGTCAACGAGAACGACCCCACCGACATCCCCTTCTAGGAGAACACCATGCAACTCACCATCACCTTCGACCCCTACGATGACCAACAGATTCACACTGCTCGTCAAATCGTCAACAAAGCCCACTACGGGTCCAATACCCGAAGGATGAATAAAATCGAACTGATCAAAGCAATCCGCGCCGGTACTGAAGTCATCCGCAAACAAGACAAGGAAAGTGATACCAACTTCCCTGTATTTCCCACTCAGCTGGGACTCAAGGAAGCCAAGCGACTGGCTGACATCATGTGGGAACAGCTTTAGTGTCAGTTCCAAGCTAAACCTTACATCCACGGGAGCACCTAGATGATCATCTACAAGGAAGGCGACCTGACCAAGTCAGGAGCTAACGTACTTATTCACGGCTGCAACTGCTACCACACTATGGGAAGCGGAGTAGCCCAAGCCTTACGAGCAGCATGGCCAAGGTGCTACACCGTCGACGTCATGACCACCAAGATTGCTGATGGCAGTAAGTTGGGCAACTGGTCCTGCTCCGGTGAAGCCACCGCTGAAGAGCCTCTCATTATCAATCTCTACACCCAGTACAACTACGGGACCCATCAGCGCCAGCTCAACTATGAGGCTGTCGCAACCGGCATGCTTCACATAGCTCGTCGTCTAGAAGAGCTCGACCCCGACATGAATTGGCGTATAGCCATGCCTCGCATCGGAGCTGGCCTGGCAGGCGGAGACTGGGATATCATCGAGATGATGATCAACAAGGCCTTCGGTGATCGTGAAGTGGAAGTGTGGGTTCTTTGATGTCAAATTTCCGAATCCGAAAACACATGAAGAGTGTTGCCAAAGGCATGATTGAAGTAGTTCTATTCACCATCGTTCTGGCAGCAATCCACCTTGACCCAAGCCTGAGGATTGACCTCACCCCTCGATAGGAGTCAACTCATGCTTCAAGCCATTAAGGACCTAGCTTCACCCTGGAACTTTGAGTTGGGATGCAAGTCTCTCCTTATCCTCAACTTCCTTGACGCCATCTTCACCCTCATTTGGGCACTTACCGGAGCCTTAGTAGAAGCCAATCCCGTAATGGCGGCAGCTATTGCAACAGGACCAGGCTTCTTCATCTGGACCAAGGTGATTCTGGTCTGTCTGGGAATCTGGTTGCTATGGAGACAACGCCATCGTTTGTGGGTACGAGTCGTCATGGTTCCTGTTTTGCTTCTCTACACCTTTATTGTGGCAGGACACCTTGGGGCTTTCCTCTTTGTCTACTGGCCCATTTTCTTCTAGGAACCTAACAATGACCAACAAAGAACTATGTGATGCAATCGCATCACACTATTCCACTATTTTTGGGCCCACCCGTACTGATGTACTCGATGCCCTAGACAAACTCATCGACTCCGAAGAGTCTGCCTGGAAACAGCTGGAAGAGCTCAAGGACAACGACAAGTCCATGCAAGAACCTCGCGACCTCAACACCACCCTCAAGATACTAGACAACTAGACAATGACCCGTACCACAGTAGCCATTGTAGGCACCGCAGGACGTCTAAAAGACCTCCGAAACCTCAACTATGACATATACTTCCGAATGGTCAAAAAAGCTAGAGGAGTCATCACAGAGCTGTGGAAGCTCAAGTGGAACAATGTTCAGCTCGTCAGTGGTGGAGCAGCCTGGGCAGACCATGTCGCCGTTAGTCTGTTCCTCATGTACCAGCCCAAGGTGGAACTCCAACTCTACCTTCCCTGTGAATGGGATGGAGAAGCCCGCACCTTCGTGGACGATGGAACCCGTAACTGGCGTACCAACCCCGGAGGAACTGCCAACTCCTACCATCGACGCTTTTCTGACCGTATGGGGAAGGAAACTCTTCACGGCATCGACTCTGCTTTCAATCTAGGAGCAACCAAGCAAGTCATCCCCGGCTTCAAGGCCCGCAATGCTGGGCCCGCAAGCAGTGACTACCTCCTAGCCTTCACTTGGGGAGAGGGTGACGTTCCCAAAGATGGTGGCACCAAAGATACTTGGGACAAAGCCCATCAATTCGAAGGCACAAGGCTTCACATCCCACTTATTTCTTTGAAGTGAAATGAGGGGGAAAGGAAACGCTGCTTGAAAGTGCGTCTTAGTCTGTAAAACTATAACGCGCGCGCGGTCTTCTAATCCTATCATACCGTTCTCGCTGTAAAGGCTAAGAAATACTGCGTATTTCTCCCCGTCTTCGACGGCTTCGGCCTTGACAGCTCCGCTGCGGTATGCAAAAAGAATCCCACACGCTCACGAAGCGTAACTAGCTAGCCTAACAGCACCAGGCTTAGCTACATCAATCGTCTAGGTGCTAAACTTCTGCAATCCCGCGCAGAGGAGAAACATGTCCCGTAAAATTCAATCTTCTACTATCTTCCTCAACCACAAGGGCTACATCAAGAGCGAGCTGCGACACGCGGCGGCGGCTCTCTACCTCGCCATCAAGCTCGCTCGTACCGCCGACGATACCCTCGTCCATCGGTTCGCTGTCCGTATGGGCAAGCAGGCGTCATGGCGCAAGCGCATCATGGCCTTCTGTGAAGAGGCTGAGCGAACGAACAATCTCGCTACCGAGCAGCGCAAGGACAACGCAGAAGTCGTTCACGACCTGAGCGACTTGGACAAGCTGTTCCTGAATACCATCGGCTACGACGACAGCGCAGGCATCGACCCGGCTGGCCCCACCAGCGATACTCCCTACACCGAAGGCGTCACCGGTGGCTTCAGCCTTCACGGTGCTGGCAAGGCCTACCTGCGTCTGGCCCTCAAGGGCTGTGGTGAATGCAAGGGCGTCTACATGCGACGGTCGGGCAAGGTCATCCACATGACCAAGTGCGTAAACGATGTCGAAGACTTCGAGCCTGAGTGGTTCGAGAACCCCAAGCTCACCGAGCAGGATGGTCGCTACATCCAGCTCAACAACGACATGAGCATCATGGCCATCCTCCCCCAGGAAGAGGTCGAAATGCTCGGAGACCGGCAGGACAACGGCCAGCCGTGCAACGACGACAAGCACATCGAGATCAAGCTCGACAACGGGCACATCCGCTACATGGTGAAGCGTGTCCGCAAGGGCGAAGAAGTGCTGGAAGCCTGTCCCAAGTGCAGGGGCACCAACACGACCTTCCCCAAGTGCCGCATGTGCGACGGCAGCAACGTCATCAACTACATGGAAGTCGTCACCACCCAGGTGTGGGACCCCAGCGAAGGCAAGGATGTCGACCTGTTCGAATCCAAGCTGATCGACTCCCACCAGTGCCCCGCCTGCGCTGGCGATGTCGGGCGTAACGTCAACATCACGGGAACCAGCAGCGATGCCAACCGCGACCACCAGCAGCGAATGCTCAACCAGATTCGCCAGGATGCTGAGTTCGTAGAACTCGGTGAAGACTTCATCGCCTTCGCCAGCTCCATCATCAACGTCATCAAGGCGGGTCGGCTCCAGCACAAGAACAACACCAAGCTACGCCGACGTACCTACCTCCTGAGCCTCCGCAGGAAGCAGGGCGGCCTCAACACCCAGGAGGCTCTGGAGCTGGAAGGGCTCAAGGAAGTCAAGTACTTCGATGACCTCGATGCCTGGCGTGCGCTCATTCTCGAAGAAATCACCATCGGAAACCTACAGCTGGACTGGCTGTGGGTTCTCGATGGCAAGCCCCATCCTGCGACCAACTCCTCCAAGCTTCAGGCCATGAACCGCATTCTCCAGTGGTGCCTCAACCCCACGGGCGGAAGCGTAGCTGGCACCATCGGTCGCTCCCACGACGAACTCACCCTCATGCTGCCCGAGCACGCCGACGTGGGCGACAGCTGGGGTCCCTACCTCCTGCAGCGAGAGCTGGGCGATGCCGAACTCATGGAACATACGGTCAATGACGACCTCATGCACTCCATGGACGTGTACCCGCTCAACGAGCCGCCTCAGTTCAACGTCATTCAGGACGATGTCCGTGGCTACAATCCCGGTCGAAACCTGAGCGAACGAGCTGCTACCAATGCCGAAACCAACATGATCGAGGAGCTGGTGCTGCCTGTCATCACCAACCCCAAGGCCACCTACGAAGACTACTTCAACGTGATCAAGGGGCTTCGTGGCGATCGTCGTCCTCGTCGCATCACCGTGGGTGACTTCCTGGGCGACAATCCCGAGTTCGTTAAGCAGCCCAAGGACATGGCTTTCCTCGAAGAGCCCATGTACCGCGCCTATGCAAAAGGCCAGCGGGTCAGCGGCTTCTTCCTCGAAAACTTCGGCTTCCTCCAGCTGCGACTGGTTCCCAATCCCGAAGATGTGCAAGAAATCAAAGACTGGGGCACCGCCAACATCGCCAACACCCACACTCGTGCCAAATGGGTTCGTGGTGAAATCAACAAGCTGCCCACCAAGTGGAGCACCAAGCTGCACAAGCACGTCACCGGAGTCGACGGCATCAGCTGCTGGAAGTCGGCTAACATCAGCGAGGGAGGCATCACCAATGCCTTCGCCCTGCTGGGTGCTGCCATGCTGAAGCGGAAGATCGTCAAGGAGACGATGGCCAAGCGTAAGCACGCCGGAACGGCTGCTTTGCGTGCTGCTGGTCAGGAAGAGCGGGCCAACACCTACAACATCATGGCTATGTGCTACCAGTGGGTGCCGCCCAACGCGACCAAGCTTCCCGACCTCGCCTACTTCAAGTGGGAAGCCGGTGGACTCATGAGCCGAAACTGGGAGAGTGTGCCCAGCCGCATCACCCAAGGCGCCATCAACACCTTCACCAAGGACTGGTGCCAGGAGAACAAGGTCGAGTGGACCTCGTGGAAGGAGCCTCGTGGTCGATACTCCGTCACCCATGTGGTACCCGTCGACAGCAAGTACGGCGATGCTCTCGACAAGGCCATGTCGGCCTGGATGGACAAGGTGGAACAGCAGCGCCTCACGGCTCTGGACCAGTTCACCGAGCGCATGGCAATCATGGCCGATCGCTGGCGACCGGTCGTCACCCAGTGGATGCAGGAGCGCAACAACGTCAAGGCTCAGCTCAAGAGCTGGAACTCCGAAGGTACCACCATGGGACTTCGGGGAGACTTCGATGTCCTCTTCAACAACCCTCACGTTGGGCCTCGTGTCTACGGGGAAAGCAACCACACCATCCAGTACGAAAACAACATGCCCTCCAAAGACAAGGGCATCAACAAGGGTGAGCTGGGTCAGCTGATGGGAGAGATGATCGCTAATGCGTTCATCGACCTCCTCTCCGACACCATGCCCATCAACATCGACGCCGTGCCCTGGTCAGCCGTCAAGGACTCTACTGAATCCAAGCCCGGCTGCATCATCGTCTACGGATAGGGGTCTCCTCGACTTCGTTGTTAGATGAAAAAGAAGTAGACGTTCGGAAGCCTCAGGGCTGTCCGAACTAGCGAGCACCGGCGAAACAAGGTGCACATACGGGAGCGCTTGCAAAGAGCGCAATAGAGCCTTTGATAGCGGGACACTTCAAGGCTCGGGGCTGGCTCCAGGGGAATTCAATCTCCCCTGGGGCCTTAGCTCATTAAGATAATTGTCTCAGTAATTAAGGGAATCCATCATGAAGCGCAACGGACAGGGCAACGGCAAGACCAAGGGACGTCGCAAGCGTGGGAGTAAGAAGCGAAAGCTCATGCGAGCCATTCGCCTGGGACTTCGTCTTCGCACCGGCAAGGGTAGCCTGAACAAGTTCAACTCCGAGAAGTACCACAGCGGGACCAATGAAGCTACCCGACGAGCATTGGCAGCGGCACGAGCACGCGCCACGAAGAAGTAACATGGTACCTGCCGTGGTTACTCTCCCTCCGACCTACTTCTTTTTTATTGAAAAACTGGTAAGGAGATTGTGGGGTTACACCTCATGAGCTTCCTCTTCCTGATCACCATTCTCGCGCTCGCAAATAGTCGAGCAATTCGGAGTCCCTAACAATGAAGTCCCTTCGCTCCAAGCCCAAGACCACTTTCCGTCTGGGCGACGTGCTTCTCGACCAGTTCTCCTTCCGAGGAGGCAAGTCCATGGTCGTCACCATGCCCGATGGCAGCACCCGCACGGACAAGGCGGTTATCATCCGTCCGCAGTCCCTCAAAGGTCAAACCAAGGTCGCCATTCGATCTCACAACTATGCCCTGGTGCAGGAGAAGCGTCACAACGCCAAGCTCCTCAAGGGCATGGCAAGTTCCATCTACAACAAGCTGGCCAAGGTCGGCTGGTGGCGACGTGAAGAGCGTGAGCGTGACAACCTCATCAAGGCCGAGGGCTACCTCAGCTGGAGCGAGGTGACCAAGGAAAGTGAACGCAATGCGTTCATCTCTCAGGCTCATGACAACGCAACTCGATGGAAGAAGAACCACAAGCTGTGGCCCCTCTTCCGCCAGTACAACGACTACATCGACGGTGCCTCCAAGCTCGATGGTGAGGCCAAGGTCCTCATCAGCAACCTCGGCAGCCCCAATCTCCTGAAGACGACGTTGGTCGTCACCCGCTAGGGCAAACCCTAGACCCCATCCACCGACTCTCTTTTTTGAGGGTTAAATCGTTTGTCACGTACGAAACGTGAAACCAAGAAAAGGAACCAATTTCTCATGACCATCATTGCACTCGACGGCAACGTCTCCCGCATGCCCGACATCAACAACGCGAACGACAAGTTCCACTTCGTCACCAAGGACGAGAGCAAGCGACGTGGTTGCCGGTTCTCCATGGCCTGTGGCTACGGTGACCGTCGCTGGTTCGCCAACGTCCTCGTCTTCGACCGCGAGAGCCTGCCCGAAGGCACGTTCCCCAACCGCTTCAAGCACGCTGCCACCTGGCTCATGTTCCACGCCAACCTCGGTACCCGCGTCAGCATGGACTGCCGCATCGAGGGTGAGACCCGCGAGGTCACGCAGTCCAAGGCGGGCTGGGGACGTTCGGGCGGAAGCACGACCAAGCAGTACCAGGGTATGACCTTCATCCCGGTCGGCGGCATCGACATCCACGAGCACAAGGGCGAGCGCAGCCTCCTGACGGCCCTCCGTCGGAACGCGACCAACCCCAAGGTCGTGGCGCTCTTCGACATGCTCACCGAGCAGGGCGACGAGGTCGAGCGCATCGGTCCCCAGGTGAACGAGGTCCCGCCCATCTGGGAGCAGCTGAGCGCGGTCGAAGCCATGCGCAACGACAACGAGAACTCCACGACGACCATCCCCACCGGCGATTCCACGGCCAAGACGGATGACGACGAGGACGAGGAAGAGATCCCCTTCTAGGGAACCTCCTCAACCCCCCTGAGCCCACCAGCGAGCACAGGGATGACGGTGGCACAGGCATCGTGAACGAGAAAGGGTGCCCTAGGTCAAACTGGGGCACCCTTCGTTCTCATCCACCTTGCAAATCCTCACAAAAACAATCGGGCTCGAGTCAGGCGCAAAGCGCCCTCGGACCAAGCCCCTAGTTTTTCCCCCCTCTAGGTTTGAACAAGGTTTGAGCCAAGGTTTAAGAGAGGAAACTTCCTTATGCCTTGCCGTGACTATGTTCTTTTGTATTGTAAAAAGAGTACTTAGAAAAAACGAAAAGAGGGCTCACTAATGGCTGACTTGAATATGGTAAAGACGCTTCTACGCGATCTCCAATTTAAGCTAGCTGGTAGTGAGTTCGACACTGAAATCGCCTTGAGAGTCAATCAAGCCATTCATGAGATAGAAGAAGCAAATCAAAATATCAAGGCATTTCGTGAAGAGGATAGAGCGGAAGGACTTCGACTGGGTTACACCAGCGGACAACCTTACGAGTTCACTTAACTTCACACCCCAAATAGGGCAGTCGTACTACGGAAGAGCCACACTTGCAAAACAAAGCCGTAAGAGCGCCAACACGCGAGGATGCTCAAGCGGAATGATTCAAGTAAAGCGAAGACTCCAACGACAGGTAGAACAAAAGGGACACGCGCGCGCAAGTTGACTAGCTCATGAGAACGTAGACCCGTCTGAATTGCTACATCAATTATTCAGTCCTGGCCCAAGTGTAGGTGACGATAACCAAAACCTACTAGAGCGGGGGACCCTTCAATGTGGTCTCGATAAGCCCAATAAGCCTAAGGCCCAATAAGCCTAAGGCCCAATAAGGCCAATAGAACTTCTACTGTCCCCGGATAAAGTAACCTTCCGGGGGCAGTAGATCTATTTCAAAAGAATCATCTTAAAAACATGGAATGACTCATGCCCATCAGTCGCCCTAAGAAGACCAACCTTTCCCTTTCCTACCAGCCTGCCTTCGGTCGTATCCGTGTAGGCGGAAAGAAGTCTACACCTTCCGGCACCACCGAGAAGAGGATCGCCACACAGCGGCGTTCTGATGAAAAGTGGGCTCGCAAGAAGAAGCTTGCCTGGCGCAAGCGCAAGCGTGAATTGAAGGCCAAGATTTGCGAAGAAGCTAACATCAAGGCTCAGAACGATCTCGCAGAATCCATCGTTCAATCCATTTCCCTTTAATCAAGGGGCTCTTGGGAAGAGCTTAAAAGCACCCTGGTGGAGGATGACGAGACCATCGTCGTCCCTAGAATACAGATAAAGCCCTGCTCGCCACAGGCTAAGAAAGCTTCGATCAGTTGTCTTTCTTACCAGGCAGAGATAAGAAATAATCCCATTCCTGGGTGGGTAAAAGGAATCATAAATGGCTCACCTCCGCACCTTGCTTATTCTTCTCACCCTCTTCCTCATGGTCAGTTGTGTCAGTCAGAACACCGCAACCTCCTACGCTCAGAGGGCCTACCCCGACTGCAGCAACTTCACTTCCCTGAACCACAGCTACAGTTCAGGTGACCAGAGCAACGGCTCCCAGACTGAGGTAAGCATGGTTTGCGGTGAGGCTAAGAAGTCCATCACTGTCAAGTGCATCCACGGCTGGGGCATCTTCTCCGACACCACCTGCCACGAGAACAACTAATCATTTTCTTTTCTGTTAGAATAAAAAATAACCTTGAGAGTGTATAGGCTAACTCCCAACTTTTGGGTCCGATAAGGTCTCGACAGGGTGATAATGCGGGGAAACCGCGTGGCAAAAGATGGTGGTTGTACCCACCAATAAAAACAATCGGCACTGAAAGCGCGCCACTTGCTCTCGCTGCCTAATAGGTAGCTAGAGTTAGTACTTGGGACTACGAGAGCCCAAGAGTAAGATGACAAAGTATGCCAGTATGCTTATTTTCTTGCTTAAACATTAACTGGCTAGTGGAACTTACATTGACGTTCTTCCTTGTAAACCCAACGATAAAAACCCATCTAGAACTTGGTGCTAGAATCACCTAACCTTGTTTGCAGGTAAAATAATAGCTTACTAGGCCACGTAGACGTTGTACCAAAAACACTTTGGACGAGGGTTCGATTCCCTCCGGATCCACCAAACAAACTGAGCTATTCTCAGAGAATGTAATCTGGTGAAGAAAAGCTCTTCTCGCACTTAATAAAAAAATTGACGGTGACAGTCTCCGCTCCACTTGGTAACCTTCAGGAAACCTCGTAACAAGGTTTGGTTTTAACCTTGGAGCAAGCCATTGAACGAGTCTATTCTAGCGTGAGCACCTAGAGTTGTGACCTCTCTGGTAAAACCCAAACCTCGACGCACCCAATGACGATTGGGGATGGTGCATCACAATTCGGGATGCTTAATAGCCATTGATAACTAAGAAGCGTTTAATGAGGGACAATGGAGAAGCGCAACGGCATTCTGTCTTATTATAGAAGCCATTTCCTAAAACCCTAAAAATTCACTCCTATCTGCCTACCTAGAGAACAGACCAATGACTACCCTATACCTTCTCTTCCCCAACATGACAATTGACAAGTTCGAGTTTATCTCCTTGTGTGTTTGGTTGGCTGATAAGGCAAGTGGACTTAACTTGATATGACCGACATCGTTCTAATTGACTACAATGGTCCAGCCGTAGAGAAACCGAGAGTTCGTCAACTCGATAACTGGATCTTCTGCTTTGCTGGCGGAAGTAAGGTTTTTCTTAAGGGCGGTATAATCTCCGAAAACGGAGTACCAATCCCAGAAGATCAAATTCGACTCACAACAACAAGCTTCATCGCTAAGATTGAAGGGCGTATCGCAATTACAGAGTCTGGTAGTCGTTACGAACTACTAACTCCGATCGACCCCAAGCAAGAAGAAGCCCTTCTCCTGATTAGCTCTTCGGGGTAGTAGTTCAGTGGCCTAGGGCGGCAGCTTCTAAACCTGTGCGGCGAGGGTTCGAATCCCTCTTACCCCGCCACACCAGAGAACAAGCCTTTAATGGACTATTGTAACCTAGCAGAAAAGTGCAAAGGAATTTGGCCTGTTCGTATTGAAAAGTCAACCATTCTTACTTATCCAATCATGCCCCTGGATGTGAGAGTTGTTCTTGTCACTACGGAAGAAGCCTGTAACAAGGCTATTGTCCATATCCGACAGTACAGAGTCACTGGCGTTGATACTGAAACCAAACCAACCTTCGTCAAAGGCAAGAAAAACAAGATTGCCCTGGTCCAAGTCGCTCTCCCAGGAATCATTTACTTGTTTAGAGTAAATATCATGGGTATTCCTCAAAGCTTGTGGAACTTTTTTGAAGATCCCAGCCTTATCAAAATAGGGATGGGACTTAACAGTGATATGAATCAGCTTCGGTCATTCAATCCCAACTTTAAACCTGCAGGGTTCATTGACTTGGGAAAAATTGCCAAGGCTGGTGGAATCATTACTTTTGGATTGAGAAATCTCGTAGGGATTTTTCTCCAGCAACGACTTCCCAAAACTTTCCAAACTTCCAACTGGGAAGCAGAAAATCTAGGAAAAGGCCAAGTCATCTACGCTGCACGAGATGCGTGGGCTTGCCTCATCCTGTTCTACAAAATGACAGCTCAGATAGTTGTTAGTAGTTAAATATTTGACCTCCTAGAACGACCGCTCGAACTAGGCTGGTCTCCCCTGAAGACCCTGGACCAAATAACTAAGGGAACAAGGCCCGGCACGCTCATCTCTACCGGTGGATGAACTCGGACGCACAACCGTCAAATCAAGTGTCTAACTCTTCAGGGCAGCATCACAAGGAGTAATTCGTAATGTTCTTTACCCGAGAAACACACCCCAGTCAGGTACACATGCTCAACGCACACGACGGGGAAGCTCTTCTCTCGGTGGTAGAGTTTACCTACGAGACTCTTCATAGCAGCGTAGCTGTTATCATTCCTGTTCACACAAACGACGCTATCACCCTGCACGAAGTCCCTCAAGACTTCTTCGATAGCATCAACGCTCTCACGGAAAACAACAAGCTCCCGTGCTCAGCAGGAACCCCCTTCCTTCAGCAAAGCGTAGACATTCGCATCATCGAGAATCCCAACCTTCTGGGAATCAAGTGTGCCGACATCTACGTAAATCCAGCAACCCTGGAAAACTTGCTCGATGAGTATGGCATCAACTACAAGTACATCATCATCAAGCTCCCCAAGGGTAAAGCTCGCGTTCCGCCAATCGCCTTCAGCTGCACTCCTTTCACAAGACGAAACATTTTCCTCACGCGCCAAGCTCGGGAAAATGGAATTCCTCTCTTTGCCTACTTCAACGACACTCTCTACTGGACAGCATCCAAGGGGGCAGACGCCATCTCCTCCCTTGTCACTCCCAAGAACACCTTTGACGTAGTAAACCTTCCAGCCTATGTTATCGCTGAAGCTCGTTTTGGCGGTGAAAACTTTGAAGATTGGCTAGAAGACCTTCCCGAGGGAATTGGTGAGTTCTTCACTTGCGACGACGAGCTCCTTGGTGTTCACTATCAGGGAATGCTTCCTAATGGAACCATCATGGCTCGTGGCGTTAATACTCACTATGTCAACAGCTTCGAAGAAGAAGAAACAGAGGAAGAAGACGATGACTTCTGCGGCGATCCTGACTGTGAGTCATGCTATCCTCTTGAAGAGGAAGAAGAGCCTGCTTCAGTAGACCCCCCCGAAGCTCCAATCTTCTTAAAGGAAGAAAATCTTCCTCCAGTTCCTCCTATTTCTTCCGATTACACCTTGAAGAAAGACTGGACAAAGCTACTCAAGAACGAAGTGATCAAGGCACCATCAAGCATTGGAAAGAACTACTCCGACGACAAGATAAAAGAAAAGTATCTCACCGAATACGAAGCTATCTTTATCAAGCCCTCCACTTACGCGAAAACGATCGTGAAGCCTCTCGACCCCAAGTAATCAACCCACAACCCCCGGATTCAATATGGCCCATCATGGCCCCACTGTCCTCTTTTTCGCAGTCTCCGACGAGGGAGCGCTCCGTGCGTTCGCCCTTGACAGCCAGACGGTTCGAGAACTGAACCATCATTCAGTCCTTGAAGCCGATAATTGGCAGCATGCTCGAGTGCTAGCACAAAACATCTGTGTTTCCTCTCAGAAGGTTGTTGTCCTCTACTGGCAGAAGCCTTGGCTGAATAAGATTGCCTCTTTCCGAAGCATGTTCGAACCTCGAACCTCTCTTCACATCCCTTACACGATTCAGGTCGATAGTAAGGGAACCATGTTCCACACCTCTCACACTCCCAAGGCGGATGACAATGGGAACCTCGTTTATGACGAAAAGGGAATGCGTATCATGCTTCCTTCCCCTGGAATTCAGGGAACACTTACCATGGACGAATCCCAACACAAGGTGGGACTTCCTTCTTCCTACATCATGAACAAGGAGAAGCGAGGTCACTCCCGAGTCATGGAAACGGAGTACGGAACCAGCTACAACCTGTTGACCACTTCCGAGGAATCCTCCGGCAAACGCTCTCGGCGCAAGCCTCGAAAGAAGTAGTTGACAACCCAAGGTTTCTCGATTACTTTGGTTAGTTCGTAAAAAAAATAAGGGTGCTTACAGCAATTCTAAAAAACTGCAACCAAGATTAAAGCACTTCATGGCCTAAGAACCAGAAGTCCGGGTATGCAAAAGCCCCGGACGCACCCTGTTCAATCTCAACAAAAAGGTGGGTTTAAGGCCCTCCACTTACAAGGGTACTTCCAGCAAACCAAAACTCAAGTCAAATCCAAATTCTTTGACGAGAAACCAGTACCCTGGAGATAAATACAATGAGCCGATTCATGGACGCCCTCAAGGGCAAGACCGCACGAACTTCTTCCACTACGACTCCTCAGCGAGTCAAGGCTGTTAAGGTTCCAACCGAAGTAGCACTACTTCAGCGCACCGACTACACGGGTGGACGCACGGCTAACGCCGCTGTGACTCACTCCACGTCTCAGAGCGCTCTGGTCGACCTGTTCTTCCAGATTGGTGCTATGCGGAACGTGCCTGCGCGTAACCGTGCAGAGGAATTCCTCAAGGCTTATCGTCTCAATCCCCTGGACGCTCTCCGAATGATCTTCTACGCACGTGATGTGCGTGGTGGACAGGGTGAGCGTGAGACCTTCCGTGTCATGTTCCGGGTTCTCTGCCTGGAAGACCCAGCAGTAGCCGCACTCAACCTGCACCTTGTGCCGGTGTACGGTCGCTGGGATGACATGTACGTAACTCAGGGGACCACTCTGGAAGCAGGTGCCGTCAACCTGTGGGCAACCGCCATCAAGGCCAAAGATGGCCTCGCTTGCAAGTGGGCTCCTCGTGAGAAGAGCGCACGAAGCGAGTGGGCTCTGCGTCTGCGAAACGCTCTCGGCTGGTCTGCCAAGGCCTACCGAAAGTTTATCGCAGCCAACTCCAAGACTGTTGAACAGGCCATGTGCGCTGGTGATTGGGAAACCATCACCTATGAGCACGTTCCTGCTCAGGCCATGAGCCGTCTGCGTAAGGCTTTTGCCAAGCACGATGGTGAGCGGTTCACCGCATTCAAGGGCGCAGTCAAGTACGGCAAGACCAAGATCAACGCGGGGACGGCAATTCATCCTCACGAGATCCTTGCCATGATGCGCACCACCGGCACCCGGAGCTACCGCCATGGCTACGGCTACGGCTACGCTGGTAACGCTACCTACAGGCATGACGACACTCTGGAACTTCAGTGGAAGGCCCTCAAGGACTTCGCTGGAAAGAGTGGCCGAAATGCTCTGGTTGTCACCGATGTGTCTGGTTCCATGGAAATTCGGCTTGCCGACTCCAAGGCTCAGATCATTGACGTTGCCATTGCCATCGCAGTTTACTGTGGTGAGCGACTCAGTGGCCCCTACAAGGACCACGCTGTAACGTTTAGTGACAAGCCCACTCTGGTTGACTTCTCCAAGGAGAAGACCCTTGCTGCCAAGGCAACCAAGGTTGGCACTGCCAACTGGGCAGGTAGCACCAACATCGAAGCAGTATTCGACCTGATTCTCGGAGCCGCAGTTCGCTACGGCCTGACTCAGGATGAGCTTCCCTCTACCCTCATCGTTGTCTCCGATATGGAGTTCAACCACGCGGGCAGAGGCACCAACTACGCAAAGGCTGCAAACAAGTTTGCTCAGGCAGGCTTCAAGCTCCCCGAGATCGTTTGGTGGAACGTCAACGCTCGACCCGGCAACAACCCGGTTCGCAAGCACGAGACGGGAACGGCTCTCATCAGTGGCTACAGCCCAAGCATTCTCTCGCAAGTCCTGGGGTCTGACCTCATGACGCCTGAGCGAGTTATGCGAAAGGTTCTCGATGGCCAGCGATACGAAGCTGTTCGAATCCAGAGTTGAGGGTTAACTCCCCCGTAAAAAGGACCCCCTCTTCACTAGCGATAGCGGAGAGGGGGTTCACTACATTAGAAAGAACTCCATGTTTGACGAACAGGCTTCAACTCTCGGTGCACTGCTGGAAACCCTCGGAGCTATTCTCCTTGTTGGAGACTGGAATGCTGGTGGAGCTCCCACAGCCTACATCAGCCAATTCAGTGAGAACTGGGAACATTTGGCTCTAGGTTTGACCGTCGGAACCTATGAGTTTGCAGAGTTGATGGGAATGCAACGCGCCAACATCACCTCCAGAATCAACCTCGATGCCAAAGCAGCTTCTGCTCTTGCTGACAATTTGTGGATTCGCTTCCACGAAGCAGCATCCCAAAGCCATACCGTTTGTGTTGGAACGGTACTCGATCCCGAAGCAAGGGAAGGCTACGTCAAGGTAGTCATTCGTGACCAGAGCGGTGAGATCCTCGATCAAACCTGCTCCTTCATTGGGCTTGAAGCCGATGAAGTTAAACACGATGTTGCCCAAAATCAAGACACCATTGCCCGTTATGTCATCGAAAGCATTCACGAAACCCTAGTTGGTTTCGTTAATGCTGTTCTCAGCGACAATCAGGAGTAGCTCATGACTCTTCTCATCGGCCTTATCGTCGTAGCCTTCATCACTGCTTTCCTTGTCGGGAAAGAATCCCTTCCTGTTCCGCAAGAGACAACTCCCTACATCAGAATGGATGGATTCTTGTCCACCTATCCTGATCGTTGGATGTGGGATGACAAGGAAATCGCTCCTCGTAGGGTTCTTCGTATCGACTATCCCGAAGGCGCCTCTTTCAACAACCTTCTCGATGACACCGTCTATCAATGGATCTATGTCGGAGAAGAAGACTTCGATCTCGGATTCGAGTGTGACCTCTTTGGGGTCTACGGTGAAGCTTACTCTCCCGTAGTGGAAGAGGAAATCCCGCCCATCAATCCAAGTCTCGACTGATTCTTCTTCAGAGTAAAACGTTTACGATGATTGAATATCCCCTAAACAAAGATCCCAGCTATATCACAACAGAAGCATGTCAAGCTGACGTGTGGCTTGTTGCTTCACCCAAGCTCATCTTCAATGGAGGTCACCCCTTTAGTCGAGATATTCTTCACATGTATGGGTTCCTTCCAAAAGAAGGACTCTACGTTGTAGAAAGCTTCAATAGATCTTTGAGGCACGGTTACCATGACCGAAACAAGGTCATCATTGGTATTTCCAAGGAAGACTTCGAAGCTCAGATGAACTCAGGCTTCTGGAGTGTTCTCACCAATCAGCAGTGGGAACTTATCGTCAGCCTGTCTCGTCAAATTGAAGAAAAGCTCGAAACCTACACAGAAGAAGTCATTCGTAACAATCGCCTTGCTAACCTAGCTATTGAAGGCTTTGTATGGCACAAGTTCAACAATGCTCCCACCTGGCTTCTTGTCCCCGAAAACGACCTAACCAACACCCGAGTTTCTCTTGGGATGTATAAAAGACTTAAGGATGGTACATGGAAATGTACACACCTTGATTCTTCTTCCCAAACAAAGCCTCCCAAGCGCAAGTTCAATAGCCGTCGTCTTCGAAGTGAGACTGAATGCAGAGCTTGTATTTTCTGGGAAATCACAGCTTACGACCCCAATGCCTTCTATTGGAAGGTTATCCCGAGTAAAAACAAATGAACGGAATCACCATAGTTGCTCTTAGCACTGTTATTTTTCTCCTTCTCTGCTACATCACCGTTTGGGTAACTCACCACACTCTCCGTTGGAGTAGGGGATTGCCCTCTGTTTTCAACAATGCTTTCGATGTATGGGATAATGAGGAGAACAACAGTGACAAGTAGACTTCAGCAAGGACTAGAAAGGCTAGGCTTCATCCCTACTGTTTCAACTCTTTCACGTAAAGAAAACATCAAGCTTGGATTTATCCAACTTGTAGCGTCAGCAACTGTCATTATTAGTGGTGGCCACTATGACTGTACTTGGGGAAGTGTCTACGCCAGCAAACTCCGAACCAAAATGATGGCTGCAGCAATGCTTAACCTCTTTGGAAATCCACCAGACTCATCAGATCCTTCACCTAATGAGCCCAATCCTTTCACTGATCTGAACAACAAGTAACTAAAGCTTAATCATTCCATTATCAAACTCTCCCTGTTATTATGTTGAGCAACACAGCTTCTATCACAAAATTTAGGATTAGCTGTTTCTTTAATATAAAATAAACAATTCACGGGGAAGTATCTCCTCGGCCTCCTAAGCTGTTGAAAGAGTAACCTGGATACATGTGGGTTCGAATCCCTCCTTCCCTGCCATTTTAACAACGGTGAATTCAATGAGCAAGAAGAAGAGCCAGTCCTCGCAGCCGACCCGGCCCCGTAATTGGGTCGCAGTTCACGCTAAACTTCGGTCTGGAGCTGGTCCACATCGTTCCTCTAAAAGCTATGACCGTTCACGCTGTCCTAGTTGTGACGAGAAGATAAATTCTCAAGGCCTTTGCCCAGATTGTGACGAAGAGCATGACAGACCTGACAACTCCACCACCAACGGAACAGAAAACCTCCCAAATTCAGATTAATATTTCAGTTAGCACAAGTTGGGCAACCGATACCGCCACTGATCTATGTGAATTGCTAGGACTTCCAGTTCCCGGCGAAAGAGCCCTTCTTTGGAACACTAAACAAGGCCTCACCATTGCAGTAGTCCGACAACCCGACCATTGCATCATGGTGTACTCCATGCCTGCCAACGACATGGCAGAATTCCTTGAGGCCCTCCTAGAGGCCAGCAGGTGGGTTCCTGAAAGCTTCATGAACCTTCAGCCACTTCCTTCGGACAAGACTCCCCTAGAATTGTCTGAGGGCCCTGTGGCGAACATCTTCGAGCACCCTCTCTTCTCTTTTGCAGGAGGGGCAAGCGAATGGCTCGAGTTCTCCAAAAGTCTCAAAGATGCTCCCATTGGTGGAGATACCGAAGACTGGATTCAGTGGTTCCAAGAACAGGCTGACCTAGACGAAGACGAAGAACCTGAGGACTAGGCTTAACCCATGGTAGAATCTTTGCCATGGATAAGCCCGTCACACTCAATCAAATCGTTGAACAGCTTAAGCTTGCTCAAAAGCAAGGTTCCCTAATTGATCCACAAGAAGAGCATTTTATTGTTCTTTGTGGAGAAAGCTTTAAGGTAAAGGAAGTCTCTCCTGAGGTATTCCTTACCTGGTTGGCAACTCATCACCCCGATCTCGCTGAAGATATGGGTTTGCCTCAACTCAAAGAAGAATCAGAACCCAACCAAAGGAGAATCATTCTCGCTTTGGCTATTACTGCTCTCGTTAAATACGATAAGCAGTTCTATGGCGATAAAGAATTCTGGGTTCATTGATTTTTTAGTTTTCAAAGTTTTACTTAGAAAGGTAACACTCAGATGGCTTCTACCAAGACCCCCACAGCCCCCAAGGCTCTCGAGATCAAGTACATCGCCAAGCCTGTTCATACAACGTATTCTCTCATTTTCATCGGAAAAGATGATTTTAACGGAAACAAGTTCCGTTGTGGACTCTACAGTGAAAACTTCAACGCAAAACAGCTACAGGCAGATGGTTTTCCCACTGCTGAAACTGCTCTTCAAAATCTGCTCATTCAGTTCATGAGCAAGATGGCAGATGAAGACGGAGAGCTCACCACGCTCGGCCACTGGGCCAAGATTCATCCTTTGGCTGGCTTGTCCACCCAGGGCAACGGCGTCAGGCTTCCACTACGAGCTCTGAAGATTGTTCAAGCTCTTATGGGACTCATGCCACCCGACGAGGGCATGGAGCTTCCTACGCTCTAAGTAGTTTTTTTTATTCCTCAAATTTCGTGATAATCGTTGTTGATTGTCATACTCGTGAGTATGCAAACAATTATGCTGCTCTAGGCCACGCGCGGCCAAAACAACAGGGGGCATCTTCCCCAAACCTGTCCACAGTGAGGCTCAATTAGCCTTAGCCTCCAAGGACAAAGGGAGTTAATAACATGACTGAAATCAATTTTTCTGCACAGGACATCGTCAAGTTGCAGTTCCGATGCGAGCGCCCAGGCGGCGGCGGCATCGAGGTTACCACAGCACTGAGCGCTTCTGAGCTCGGTTTGACCGGCGCTGAGGATGAAAATTCTCCCATCGCGCTGACGGCACAGTTCGACTCGGACAGCATCAACGATGCTCTGGCCGAAGCGGCTAACGCCAACACCCCAAGTGAGCGCGCTGCTGCGCTTTCTCGCGCCTTCGAAGCTCGTGCGCAGTACGAGCAGGCTCTCGCTGCCCAGCTGGCAGACGGTGCCCAGTCTCAGGGCGAGTCTGTAGCCACTGCGGTTGTGGATTGGCTGTGCGCAGGTAACCTGCGTGATGAGGAGGGTAAGGCAGTAAGCTTCTCTCGGGAGGACGGTTCGCTGTTCGTCATCCGTGAGAGTGAGCTGAATGTCAGCCAGCGTCGTGAGGTCGAGGGCCACGGGTTCTTCGTCGTCACCGCGACTGCGACCTGGGGCTAAGCCCTAGGCCGAACTTAACGTCTAAATAACGTTAAAAAGTTTTAGAGGGGAGCTGGGCATTGCCTGGTTCCCCTCTAAACTTGTGTCTCGCTCACATAATACCCTTCTCCCTTTGAAAGAGAGTCCCATGAGTTCAATCACCAAGACTGCCGATGTAACACGAACTCGTAAGGGTGTTCGTATCAACAAGCCGGGAAGCTTCTTTATCCGTGATACTTCTATCAACGGAGATAAGAGCGTTTTCTGGTTTACCAATGGAGAGCCTGGCCAGGTATGGCCTCGGCCTACTCTCATTGCCATGGCCAATGCTGCTCGCAGCTGGTATGGAGAAATCAACATCGGTAACGGTGACGTGGATTCTCCCTATGGGGCCGCCCTTGCTTTCGATAGCGAATGGCTTGAGCAATATCATCCCCAGTTGCTTGCTCAAGTAATCCAGAACAACAAGAACACAAACACCGCCTACAGCAAGGCAGAACTGGCTGAGCTCAAGGCTCAAGTAGAAGCTGGAACACTCCCCTGGTGGAAGGTTCCCAACTTCGAAAACCTTGGACACCCCGCCAATGGCAGGCTCCTCAACATTGGTGGGTTTATTGTCACTGCTGGACCTCGGTTCCCCAACGGAATGAGTCCAACTCCGCTAATCGGTATCGTTGGATCTCGAAAGCTCGGCTTCTTTGGTCCAACCATCGGAAGAGACCTGCTCAAGGACAGTGGGCAAGCCTATCCAAACGAATGCGCATCTGACTTGATAGGATTCCCAGTCCTTACGCTACTTGACCCTACCACAGGCAAGGCCAACTTTGAAAAGACTGCCGAATGGCATGCCGAAGAAGACCCCGAGTTCATGGAACAGCTGATTGATGTTCTTCCCAAGTACACTCGCTTCTACGGCCGACCTGTAGGAACCTACATCAATGAAGGCTGGAATTACTTCAACAAGCTGCCCAAGTCAGAACCCAAGTGGAATGAGCTTCCCTCCCCTGCCAAGGCTATTGAAGAAGTAACTCTCAATATGCAGACACTCGAGATGTGCGAAGACGTCGCCGTCGCAGCTGCTGAGTGGGTTCCCATCTGCTTTAGTGACCATCAGCCCGAATACGACGAGGCTGGCAAGTTCCTCGGCTACAACGAAAACAAGATGAAGAACACTTATCGTTGGGGATTGCGAATGATCTTCAAAAAGCAGGGCGGAAAGAAGGGGACTGGCAAGTTCAAGCAGTGGGGTTCCGACAAGAACATCTGCGCATGGGTTAGCTATCGACCCGACATCGATGCTGAGCGTCCTTGGCGACTGATTAAGTCTACCAAGTGCCAGCGCAAAAACCGTTGGTCCAAGTACGACTCATCTATTGCAGGCAATACCTATTACAACCAGGCTCTTCCTGATACAGACCATGCCGTTTGTCAATGGGCTTGTAACTCAATGGCTCAGATGGCTTCTGACTATCCCGCCACTCGAACCCCCATCTTCAATGGTGGAACCGACGGAGTGAAGAAGATCGGCAACTTCAAGAAGAAGCTTCAGGCAACAATCAAGGCCAACATCTTCGCAGTCTAACGACTCCTACCCAGTCTTAAGAAAGGCTATTCCCTCATGCAAGAGCAAAAGATTGTTTTCGTTGGTCTTGGATTCCTTGGGTCCTGGTTCAATGAAATGGCCTGCAAGGCCATCTTCACCCAGGACATCGAAGCTAGCGTCGTCTACATCGATGATGATGCTTTCGAGCTTCGTAACGCAGGTAACCAGAACATCAACCTGGGTTTCGCTTCTCAGGAAACCCCTAAGGTAGTGGCAGCTTCTCGAATCGCCATGGGCTACAAGATCATGGCAACCACCCGCCAGACAAGGCTCGACATGAACAACATGTTCGATCTTCTCGAAGGCGCAACGCTCATCATCGATAGCGTTGACAACGTCCCAACTCGCCAGCTCCTGAACATGGCAGGAACCGCTCTCAAGGTTCCCGTCATGCACCTGGGCATTAGCAAGAAGGGCAGTGGACGAGTCGATTGGACCGCTCCTGGCTTCCAGACATTCCCCTACACCGTAGAGGCAATGGCTGGACGAAAAATGGCTGACGACGATGGTGGCGGTGAGCCTCCCTGCGAGATGTTCGCTCATCTTCCCAACGGACTCATGCTCATCGGAGCAGCAACCAAGGCTCTCTGCCTGTACTACGGGAAGGACCCCTGGGATCAGTCTGGGAACCTCATTCGTAGAGCTTGCATCGCAGCCGGATTGGAAGGGGATCTCCTCGAAGAGATGGTAGCTTCTACCGTCGAAGAGATTGGTCCTCGAATGGAAATGGAAGGTCTTCTCACTTGTTGGGACACGTGGCCTGAAGGTTGTCGGATTCGTACCGACGTCACAACTTTGGTAGATGACTTCTACCCCGTTCTCGAAGGGAGCGAATAAACAATGCCCACACCCAATGGCGGTTACCCTTGGCAGGGTCACGGCGGCTACACTAGCTACACTGGCTACACTGGCGGAGCTTATCAGTCCACCATCTACGGCTACTATCTCATCAAGATGGAAGACGGAACCACAATCATCGATGACATCACCAGCAAGGATGAGTACGAAGCGATTCTTCTGAGTAATCAGTTCGAAATCGAGCACAATGCCGATCCCGAAGACTGTGACCTTAAGAAGCTTCCCAAAGACCTCACCCACGACTTCATCGCTATTCACTGTAGCGAAAAGGACATCAGCTGGACCAAGAAGACTCGTTTCGTCCATACTTGCCTTGTCAAGGCTGCCAATGAACATTTGTCTCATTGGTTTGGTCGAAAGCTCGACTCTAGCGATGAGAATTGGTACTCGTCCTACGCCGACAAGGTGACCAAGGACGGTTGCGCTGAAAAGTGGACCCTTACCGTCACTCACCAGCTCGTGTCTCCTTATGAGATCGGCATCAAGAAGGTGTTCGTTCCTCGTAACGCCAACCTCTCTCCCGAGATGTATGTCTGGATGGGACGCTTGGGGGCCAATCCCGACTTTGCCAAGAACTACTCCACCACCAACGAAGAGTATTTCGCCAAACTGGGATGCGACCAGGCTTCCATCAACAAGATCAAGGACGCCACGGAGCGTGCCAGCATGCAGGACATGCATGACCAGATGGATGCCATGTTCGGCTTCCAGTGCGTGGAAACCCCGCCAGGTCCGGCTATTGTCCTCAGCTCCTTCTCCTCTTCTGGGGGTATGACTTGGAGCAGCTCTGGAGGTTATTCCAACAGCAGCACCTATGGAGCAACCAACACTCACAGTGGTGGTGCTTTCTACGAAGGCCCACGTTCTGGAAGGAAGAGCTCTTGGAAGATTGCTGTCCAGCTTGGCTGGCTCAAGGATCTTTCCTACGACGAGTTCAAGTTCCCCCTCGATCCCTACCGAACTGATCCTGGGGTTATGACTCCCAAGTGCAACACTCTCAAGATTGTCAAGCAAGATGGCAAGTCCTTTGATGTGTGGCAGGTCAAGTCCTGGCTCTCCAAGAAGAAGGCCAAGGAAACTGCAGCACGCAACAAGGCCAATACTCAGGCAAGAAAGCCTTTCTTGCAGGCCGTTCGACGGCTTGCTCAGAAGTTCCACATCAACGCCAAGGAAGCCAAGGCCGTTCTCGATTCCTTCAATGGAAATGAATACCAGGCTAACAAGTTCCTCGAAGATGGCGATCTGACGAAGATTCCTCAGTCTCAGAGCGTAGCCCCTACTCGGGTTACTACTGGATCTCAGGGTCCTCAGTCTTCAATGGGTTTCTTCGGGTCCGACATGTGTCCTGACTGTTTCCAGCGAATGAAGGCATACATCATTGATGATCAGTACTGCTGTGATCAGTGTAACGCTGTTCTTGGGCCAGCAAAGTCAAATCTACCTTCTGTGGTAGTTCCCCCAGGATTCAAGAAGTCGCTCTAGTCAAATAGAGTAACCTAAGAAAACTTACGTGAGGGGGATCAGCTTTTGTTGGTTCCCTAAACGTATGCTACAATCGACTTTACTTAAGGAAGGTACCGGCAAGGTGTCAAAACTGGTTTGAACCCAGTGGGGACGTGATGAGCGTTCGGGTTTCGATTACTCTACTTTCCTCCATTTTCTAAAGGGTAATCAATGCCAAAGTTCAATAGACACATGACAAAAATCTATGTCAGTTTGGACTCCTTTGAGAACATTGAAGCTACCTACTATTGGCTAAGGTCCCAACTCTATAAGGACCATACAGTCACCATAATCACCCCTAGTCAAAAGATCTATCTAAGAGGAAAATGGAAGCAGTTACCTGCTTTACAATTTCTCTTAGAGATGATGCGTTTTCTGAATCCAGAGATACGTATCAAAGGAGAATAATGAGTGGAATCATCTTGCCAGGACAGCAAAATATGTCACAGCAACAAATCGACGCAATCGACAGAAAGCAAAGAATGCTTACCCTTCTACACAAGTGGGAAGCTTTCGTTAACGCAAGCACAGCTGATGAAGTTCTTGAAAGCGAAATAGGGATTTCAATCCTTGCCAACATCGATAGATTTATTGCTGCATTCCCTAGTGCTGTTATTGGAGAAGATGACCGTCATGAGATGGTCCTTAAGCTTCATGGGGGCAGTCATATTCTTCTCACAGAACAGATTGCAATGAAGGAAGCAATGGAAGCAAGGGGACAGAAGGTTCCTGATGAAGCACTCCTAATGACCGTTGCTCAGGTTATTACGTTTGTAGAAGGCATTGCTCTTCACGATCCTCAGGTTACTTCCAATCCAATGTTTAGAGCTTTTGCTTTAGCCATTGAGTTAGGTTTTGTCAAGACACAAACGGACCCAACAAATATTTCTGAAATAGTTAATCCAATAGAACCAACTCCTGAGACAAATATTCCACTTGCCGAATAACTTCTTTTAGTGCTAAACTAAGGAAACATTGCCTTTATAATTCAATGGTTTAGAATTCTTCTGTGGTATAGAAGAGACTATGGTTCGATTCCGCACCCAGGCACCATGAAAAAATAATGAGCGGGCGTAGTGTTTAATGGTTTAGCACGGCAGCCTTCCAAGCTTTAAGTAGGGGTTCGAATCCCCTCGTCCGCTCCAACTTCTTTAAAGGCTTCATCACTATGCGAAAGTTTCTAGCAAACACACTCAGCAAAGTCCTCGACAAAATCATTGGTCCAGTTCTGGACCCCCTTGATGTCACCCAAGCCCTATCTGAGGCCATCACAGAAACAACCAATGAAATGACGCCCTCTCCTAGAGTGGTCGTTGCTTCTTCTGTTCTAGTCGAGCCCTCCTCCGCGCAAGAATCCAATTGGACCCATTGCGACAAGTCCGAATACTACAGAATGATTGTTCCTTCAGATGTAACCGACATGAACAAAAGTCAACCTGCCTACATGGCAACTATCATCGAAGACAAAAACACCGGTGATGTAAGGATGGTTCCTTATTTGAAGGTTCCAATGATTCTACAAGTACATGCTACTGTAGACCCTCAAACAAAGGACATAGATCAACGACAGTGGATCACTCCTAAGCTCGATGAAAATTAGATAAATCCCTTTATAAGGAGAGAATCATGTTGATATATCCTGATTCTCTAATCGACTATCATGTCGATGAACAAGATGGGCTACTTCTATATCTTCCTAATAAAGACAAAACAACCTGGGATCAAAGGGAACGTAAAGTTACCTCGGCCCTAGTTAATCAGTGCAATAACCAAGTTGTAGATCTTGGACTGCCGCACGGATATCATCTTGATTCTCGCTACAAAGGCAAGCCCATCATTCATCGGTTTGTACATGACGGCCATGTTTACTGGCGAACACCGTCCTCTCGCAGCAATTATCTGGGTCAGAATCCCAATAGCCAAGAAGAATGGAACACTATCCTCGATAAGTACCCCTCTTTGGTTTCCCCAGGCTTCTTCTACAACCACACCCTTGTGTTTGTACAAGAAAAAGCCAAGATTAAGCTCCTCGCACTCATTCATTTAAGCACTGGCGAACTCGAAGACGCAGATGAGGTCATCGCGGTTGCTGAGCATTTCGGACTCGACTATGACACCTAACTGCAATTACGACAGAGACCTCCTTGTAATTGATACCGAGACCACAGGAGTAGAAGGCCATCATGTCATCTGCCAATGGGGAAGTATCCTTCTCGACAGACAAACACTGAAAGAGAAGTCTCGGTTTCAAACCCTAGTCCGTATCAACTCAGGTGATGCTGGAAGAGCAAGCCCAGAAGCATTGGCGATTCATGGAATTCCCCTAAAGAAGCTCATGGATCCCAACCACACCATGAAGTTTCAGGACCTGCCTGAAGCAATTCGTGAAGCACATGGGGATCCCCAGGGATATCATATCTATGGAGTACACATTCACTTCGACACCTTCAAGCTTGCTCGCATGTGCAACAAGTACAAGATCGAATATCCATTCCCTGATGCTAGGCCAATAAGTTGCCGAACCTATGACCTCCAGGCTTTCTGGCATGCTATCGGCGCGACTCTTGGTTTAGGGTGGGGAAACTGTGCGCTTAGAGGAATGGCTCGTCATTGGAAGATTCCATTCCCTGAAGACCACGACGCTCTCAACGACTGTGAAATAACCGCAGAAGTTCAACGTAGAGTGATGAAGATGATTCAGCCCAAGGGGCTTATCATCCCAACCTCACCAGAGTGTCCCAAGTGTAAGGGACACATGCTTCTCAAAACCAATGGGAAGACAGGACATCAGTTCTGGGGTTGTGCCAAGTACCCAGTCTGCAAAAAGACAAGGAACATCAAACAATGATTGAAGTCTCTATAGGTGTTGCTGTTTTTTTAATACTAGCGTCTTGCTTCTGGTTTGGGCTGCCAACCAAAAGCTTACGTAAGAAGAAGGTGGAGGTTGAAGAAGTCGAAGAGCTGGAAACAGTCAATCGACCACTCACCGACTTTCGAGGCCCTAGTGAAAGGGAAGAAGAACTCAAAATCAGAGTCAACCGACTAGAGAACGCTATCGTTCTTATCGAACAAGCTTTCGGATGGGTTCTCATCCCAGAAGATGGCAAAGATGAGATTGTAACGGTTATCGAAAGAATCGAGTCTGGACATATTGAGTATGTTCCTGCTATTCTAGTCGAAACTGAAGAGAAAAAAGCTGAACAACCCCAAAAGCCTATTCGGCCAAGGTTTGTTCACTAAAACATAACACGCTCCCTTCTAGGGAAAAAGAAGAAATTCTTAAATCATTCGTGCGCTCATAGCTCAATGGATAGAGTGCTGGTTTTCTAAGCCGGGAGATGTAGGTTCGAATCCTACTGAGCGTACCACTTCATAAATGAATCCTAGGACTATGATCCTACTCTCCAATGCCCCATCAAAAAGCAAAGGTATTGGGTTAAGAAATACCAATGAAAACCTTCTTCACCAGCGACACACACTGGCTCCATAAGAACATCATTAAATACTGCTCACGTCCATGGACCAACTGTCCTGACATGTATGAAACAATGATTGCTCGTTGGAACAGTGTTGTGACTCCACAAGACCATGTCTACCATCTTGGTGATGTAGCTCTAGGTAGCACAAGCAAAGCTGTAGAGATTCTCCAAAGGCTTAATGGTACCAAATACCACCTATGGGGAAACCACGATTCTGGAATGAAAAAGAAACAAGCCTTTCTAGATGAATTCGAGTGGTCAGCATACTATCACGAACTCAAGATACAGGACGCAGACGCCCACAGGGGACGTCAAATCATTGTTCTCTGCCACTACCCTCTCTATACTTGGAACAAGGCTTCACGAGGCTCGTGGATGCTTCACGGACACTGTCACGGCAATGTCGATGAGGCTAACAAAACCACAACACGTCTTGACGTAGGGGTTGACTCTCATCACTACACTCCTATTTCCTATGATCAGGTTAAGAAGATTATGTCTGCGAAGACCTACGATCCAGTTGACCATCATGACGGAACCGAAGACGAGTAGCTATGCTTGGAACCCGTAGATGAATTTTTGTAGTAACTGCGGCTGCTCGAAGGAGTGGGCGGGGCTCAACACCAGCAAGCAACCTCCTCACATCTACTGTGAAAACTGCGAACTCTGGTTTTGGAAAAACCCTAAGCCTGTCTCCGTTGGGGTTGTCATTACTGACTGCCCATATGAGAATGGAAGAGTAGAATTTCTTTCTGATCGCTCTACACGCTCTATCATGCTTACCAAGCGAGATATTGAGCCTGGAAAGGGACTGTGGGCGCTGCCTGGAGGATTTGTAGACGGAGGAGAAGACCCAGTCTCGGCTGCAAGTCGTGAGGTTCTAGAAGAAACTGGAGTCATGTGCTCCTTTAATCTTCATCCTGACTTTACTCTTTACTCTAAAAAGCATGACACTCTTCTTTGCTTCTACATCGCAGAAAAGAAATGGGAAGATGTCAAATACGCTCTACCCCTCGAAGAGACAGAGTCTGTGGAGTTTTTCAGTAAAAGAAACATCCACAGGATGATCGAAGAAAAGCAAATCGCCTTCCCTCTTCACTCATGGGTATTGATGAAGGTTCTCTCAACCTGGTAGAATAGAGAGTATGAGAGAAGATGTCGCAATGATGGTAGAGACTATTCGTAGGTGGGCCCTTACTTGTCCTCCTGAGAAGGTCGTGAAAAATCACCCCGACACAGGTGAATGGACCGCTGCAAGCATTGTTTCAATGTGTGATGATCCAGAAACCTTTCCTGAAATCATTGAGTACGCTATAACTGTTCATGGTCTTATTCTTGCCTATAAGGATGAAAAAGCCAGGAAACCGAAAATCTTCAGTTAGCGCTGGGCGCATGGGAAGTGCACACTCCTCTCATAAGGGAGACGTTGTAGTGGTTCGAGCCCACCCTCAGCGACCATCACTTAGAAAGGTTAAGTAAACCATGAAGAAACTAATAATGGGAAAAGGAGATGTCATCAGCTTTATGCCATGTAAAATCTACACGCCTCCCAAGAACAAAGATGGTTCATATCGGGACAAGCGCTCAAACACCGTAGAAGACGCAGCTGCTTTCGAGCGTCTTTACAACTCTCACATGTATATGGATGAAGATCCTGACTATGATCCGGATGAAGAAGATGACGACGAAGACGATGATGACTATGATCGCTGTAGATGCAGTGACCCAGGTTGTCCGTGTTCTGGCAGCAAAAGAGGCATTCCTTAATAGCCACAGAAGTAGTTCATAAATTCCCCTGGGGAACGGAGGTCAGGTTGATCCGCTGGGTCTTATAAGCGCGGCGTGCTGGGATCATTCCCCAGGTTCCCTACCAGTATTGTATACAAGAGTTCAACTCCTTGCTCAAGGTTCAATCCCTTCTCGCCCTACCATTTTCGATTTACAAAACCCTAATAGGGATCTCATTTTTGGAAAAAAAACGGGAGGCCGATTAGCCATATCCGGATAGCCCAATTGGCAGAGGCATGAGACTTAAAATCTCTGAGTTGGGGGTTCGAGTCCCCCTCCGGATACCAAAGAAAGAAAACACCAATGTGGCTCAAACCTGGTAGTATTTAGTTTTTAGTTGACAAATTAGCTCGAACTTAGCTAAGCCAATAAGTTCAGAATACAAAATGTGGCGACCATGGTCTAATTGGTTAAGATACTGGACTGTGAATCCGGAAACGAGAGTTCGAAACTCTCTGGCCGCCCCAAATATCAAAAATTGCAGGGAGGGTAGTCTTAGCTCCCAGTCAAGGCTCATAATCTTGATTATGCTGGTGCAACACAGCCTCTGCTCCCATTATCAAGTATCTCGGCGTAGCGCAGCCTGGTTAGCGCACGTGCTTTGGGAGCACGGGGTCGTAGGTTCGAATCCTACCGCCGAGACCATCATTAGCCTAGGCCTTGAGAGGGCCTTTAGAACGCAAGCGAATCAAAGGCTTCAGCCCTTAGGGTTTCTCTCGAAAAATCACTATCAGTGACATCGACAGAAGAATCGTTGAATCCTTCCAAGCGTAGGAAAACAATGAAGAATCTACTAGGCATCATACTAATAATGCTCATGGTTGGATGTGCTCACATCTCCAACCCACCAGCCCCTCCAGTTCCCTTCTCTACTGATTGTCCAGATACTCATCTGATTAAGGGCAACATCACAGACGAAGGCAGAAAGATCTTCCACACCCCTCGCTCTCCGTGGTATGAAAGAACAAATCCTGAAGTGTGCTTCAGGTCAATCGAAGATGCATCCGATGCAGGCTTCGCTCCCCCAGAAAGGTGGTAACTCAATGGAAAAGCCTGCCGACCTCCAAGATGGAGCATTGGTTTTCCAGTCAGCACAACGTCAACTAAAAGTTGCTCAAGTCGCTGGAAACTGGAAGGGGTACAACGAAGCTCTTTCAAGTATTTCTCGTGCTGCAAAGAAGGGTCACATCACCATAGACCAAACTAAGCTTGGTCCTTTTGCTGTTAAACAGCTGAAAAAGGACGGATTTAAGGTTTCACCTGATACCCGAACAGAGTCCGGCGACCAACGGGGAGATAGCTGGAAAGTCAGTGTCTACCTCATTAGCTGGGAATAACAATGACCATCACCGATCAACTCACAAGAGCCAAGCACTTTGCAATCACAGCTCACGGTAGTCAGATGTATGGGAAAGGTCTTCCCTATGAATACCATCTCCAAAAAGTACATGATGAAATGATACGAGTAGGAATAGACGACAAAGACCTACTCATTTGTGCGTTTCTTCATGACACCATCGAAGATGCTGACATCAACATTCGAACAATCGAATGTGCTTTTGGTTGGAAGCCTGCTGCCATTACTTGGGCAGTAAGTGATGGACCCGGACAGAATCGTAAAGAAAGAAAGGCTGGAGTCTATCCTAAAATCAGGATGATCCCAGACGCAGCAGTAGTAAAGCTTGCAGACCGTGTCGCCAACTTCAGAGCCTCTCTAAACTCTGCAGAAAAGCGTAACGACCCTCGCATGATGTGCATGTATCTCAAGGAGTCTGAAGACTTCTACGAAGGGCTCAAGGGCTCTAGGTTCAGTTCACCAGTCACTGCTGACTGGGCGCAGAAGCTAGTAAGTACACTAAGACTTCTCGAAACAGACGCACAACTATTGCTTGAAGCAGTTAAAAGAAAGAAGGCAGCAGAAAATGCTCCTTGGTAAAGTCTGCAAAGCCTGTTGTGGTATCGTAGCTCCAGGGAAAACCTGTTACGCATGCGGCAGAAAAGGTTTATCTTTTAGTTGCTAAACCCTTGCTTGATAAGGTAACATCAAAGAATACATTGGGGTATGGGACTGCATGGGGTGGTCGCTTCGCTTGCACCGAGGATATTCAGAAGGGTTCGATTCCCTTATACTCCACCAAAACATATGGACTTGTAGCTCAGATCTAGAGCGCCCATCTCAAGTGGGAGGTCGGTGATTAGTATCCACCCAGGTCCACCAAGAATTAAGGATGCTAACAGCAATTAAACATTGTAGGATAAACAAAACAAAATGCATCCTGTTTATTTCTACCACGGAACTTTAGCTTACCTGGTGCAAGCGCTCGGCTGAAGCCCGAGAGAGTCTGGTTCGATTCCAGGAGGTTCCACCAAAAATCACCTGCATGACGCGCCGGTTGCGCTGCGGATCCTGATAAGATCTGTGTGCTGAGTTCAACTCCCAGATGCAGGACCAAATACGTAAGGGGTCTCGCTTAGCGGCTTTACGGTAGGATCAAGCAACAGCACAACACTTTGTGCTTGGATACTTGACGCCCCTTACTACATACCAAGGATACTCACAGCAAACCCTGCCTTCGGGCATAATAGGTTCGATTCCTACTCTTGGTGCCAAATATCTGGGAAGTTCATCTAATTCAAGACACGGCATAGTAGTCGTGAATGCAGGCTAAATCCTGCCCTTCCCACCAAAGACATAGCCAGATAGCTCAATATCTAGAGCATCGTATGCCCACTGACCTCTATGAAGGTTCCAGGTTAGAGTCCTGGTCTGGCTACCACAACTTAAACCACATTCGGAGATAATGTGGATACTATCCATACCCCTCGCTCAAAACTACTGTTCTTTTTTACAGTGCAATGGTGGTGCTGGCTGGTTGCTCATCTCCTCTTCAACTTCAGAGTAATCAACAAAGAACACATCCCTCGTGATGGGGCGTGTGTATTGGCGTGTAATCATGTCTCATTTGTAGACTGGTTGCTTTTAAGTGCAGTATCTCCAAGACCCATCAGATTTACAATGTATGTAGGATACTTTTCAAGCAATCCCTTACTAAGATGGTTCTTTAATGCAGGACAAGTAGTTCCCATCTGTAGTAAAAAACAAGATGAAGAAATCTATAAGCAAGCTTTCGGTGAAATCTCTAGACATCTCAGTTACGATCGTCTAGTATGCATATTCCCTGAAGGTATACTCACAACAGACGGTGAGATGCATGAGTTTAAGCATGGTATCGATAAGATCCTCAAGCGTGACCAAGTCCCTGTCATACCAGCACGACTCAGTTACTCCCTATGGGGACACTGGTCAACCAAGAGCGAAAGCAACTTTAGACTTTGGAAAAGACCTATAGTAAATCTCATTTTTGGTAAAAAAATTGAACCCAGTTTAGCTACAGCTCACTATCTGGAGTGTACAATTAGAAAAATGAAAGTTTCATAGAAGAAGAGGAAGCACGAGAACTGCTAGCCGAACTCAAGGAACGCTTCGAAGAAGATTGATCGGGTTCAGGTAGGGAGTTAAAAAGGTAACGCTCTGAACTCTGCCCACAAATGGGCTAGATACACAAGCTTGTCTCCCTGAGCTTGTGTCATAATACCTTCATGCTACTCAAGATTAAAAAAACTTGGCTCCCAGTATTGTGGGAACTCAACACACTCGGAACAACTGAAGCTCTAACAGCATTGCGTGGACTAGAAAAACTAGGACTCGTAACTTGGGACCATGATCCTATTGAAAAAAGATACTTCGGAAACCTTACTGTTCTTGGTAAAGCCGTGCTCGACATCATTAACAAGGGTAGAATTCACGAACTCAATCAAGCGAAAGCATGCAGGAAGTATGTTACCCTTGAAATTCAAACTTCATCGTAGAGGTGTAGCTCAATGGCAGAGCGCTTGGCTTTGACCCAAGTCGTTATAGGTTCAAATCCTATCATCTCCACCAAAAATCAAGGCTAATTAGGAAACAAGTCGAAGGAGCTTCTGACTTACTAAGTTTCCGTGTCCGATCAGGGCTAAGCCCACAAAGAATAGTATGGATCTGTAGCATTGGGGTAATGCGCCGGCCTGTTAAGCCGTGACCGAAAAGTCTAAGTAGGTTCAACTCCTATCGGGTCCTCCATTTCAAAATACAAGGCGTACAGTCTGTCTGGGAACAGAAGCGGTCTGTAAAACCGTGCTTTAATCGGGTCTAAGTTCGAATCTTAGGTGCGCCACCAAAATACATAAAGGACACACATTGACTGGACCAAAGATTGCTCCTAGCAATAAGAACGAACGTACTCACATCATTTATATCCTTGACCGGTCTGGCTCTATGCTTTCCATTAAGGACGCAACCATTGAAGCATTCAATGAGTTCCTTTCAGGACAACAGTCAGAAGAAGGTGAAGTAACATTCACTCTTGTTCAGTTCGATGACCAATACGAAGTGGTATACGATGGCATTCCTTTGAGTGAAGTTGCTCCGCTTAACAACACAACCTTCATGCCACGTGGCATGACCGCTCTTCTTGATGCTCAGGGTAGAACCATCAACTCTACCCTGCAGGGAATCAAGACCATGCCTGCACACAAGCGACCAACAAAGGTTATTTGTGTTGTCCAAACAGATGGACACGAAAACTCTTCAAAGGAATTCAATCAGTTCCACGTCAACAAGATGGTCAAAGCTGCTGAAGAAGAGCACAAGTGGGAAATGATCTTCCTTGGCGCTACTGAAGATGCAATCTCAGTCGCCATCGATTATGGCTACGTTCCAACCAAGGCTCTCAAATGGTCAGCCAATGACCTAGGAGCAAGAGGAGCCATGGCAAGCGCAAGCTCCTACATTACTCGTACACGCACAGCAACTCCTGATGAGGTCATGGCATTTACTGACCTTGAAAGAACACAGGCCGAGGGTGAAGTTGGAGCCCTAGACTCAACCATTGACCCCAACGAGTAAGAAAACCTGGACCCTTAGCTCAACAGGTAGAGCGTCGGACTTTTAATCCGATGGTTCTCGGTTCGATTCCGAGGGGGTTCACCAAAAAGAAAGGCATCATCACAATGCTAACACCTCAGCAAGCAACGGACTATACCCTAGCTCTTGCCGTTGATCCAACACTTAGCGAAGACACATTTCTTGAAATGGAAATTAGCTTCTACTCTTGGGATAGAAAAAACCCAACAGCTATGAAGCGAAAGCTCGACTACGCTAGAGGAAAACTCTATCGACGGAACACACTCAAGTGTGAAAACAAAAAGAGTCGTAAGGCAGGTCGTTGCTACCGTACTGGTGAAGAAGACTGGAGTCGTCAAGACAACGCTCCTCTTACTCAAAAGGATATTGACATGATCAATGCTCTTGAGTATGGTCAGTACACAAGAACAAAGAACGTAGCGGGTGATATGGTCGCCCACCTCACTTGGGCATGCGACTCAAGCGATTGATAGATATCAGCGCTCGTAGCTCAATGGTAGAGCACTGCCTTGCCAAGGCAGAGGTTGAGAGTTCGAATCCCTCCGTCCGCTCCAAGTTCAAGAGAACAGACAGCAAACTACCTTTACAGATAAGCAATTCACTGATAATGAATAGATAGTTGGTGCGAATCCAACCTTGGCCACCATGATCTCTATAGGCAAGAGCCAGTTCGATTCTGGCAGAGGTATACTACGGCCAAGAAGCTAATTAAAAACAGTTCCCTGTTTGAGCCCCTCATGCTTACCCTCCAAGCCAGGAGGATAGTATGGGGGCTCTTCTTGTTTGCTCTAAAATTATTGTAATGGATACTCTGCCGGTATGGTGTAGTGGTAACACAGTTGTTTTGTAATCAACTACTGAAGGTTCGATTCCTTCTATCGGCACCATCAATATAATACAAACATTCGTTAAGGAAAACATTGCGAACACAAACAGATCAAACTAGAATCAACCATCAAATTCGAGCACGTCAGGTAAGGCTCATCGATTCCACAGGCAACAACGTCGGAGTCATGGGAACCAGACAAGCACTAGAGCTAGCAAGAGACACTAGTCTCGACCTAGTAGAGGTTAACTCTAATGTTAATCCTCCCATCTGTAAGCTCATGGACTATGGAAAGTTCCAGTACGACAAGAAGAAGGCAGAGAAAGCTCGACCTAGAGCCATCTCCGTTAAGGAGGTAAAGCTTACTCCTCAAATGGGAGAGTCCGATCTTCAAGTCAGGCTTACCCGAGCCATTGAGTTCCTCACCAAGGGACACATAATTAGAGTTACAATGGAATTCAAAAAGGGATACCAGCGTAGGCAAGACCTTGGGGACGAGAAACTTGCCATGTTTGTAGAAGAACTAGATGGTATTGGTAACTGGGATGGCGATGCCAAGCCTAGTAAGCGAGGAGTAACATTCACGTTTACTCCTTGCTCTAAGTAAAAGAATTTGCTAAGTTTAAGAACTTAGCACTGAGTATTAAGGGTACTCACAGCAAACAATTTCACTCGCAAGAGTGTTGGGTTCGATTCCCAGTAAACCTGCCAAAATTAGGTTTAGCCAAAGGTGGCTATTAAATGTACCCTGACCAATACTCGACTAGATATGATGGCATGCCGGGATGGCGGAATTGGTAGACGCGCTGGTTTTAGGAACCAGTATCTTCGGGTGTGCAGGTTCAAGTCCTGTTCCCGGTACCATCACATCAAGAACATACTAAGCCTTAGTCCCTCCTTAACGAGGGGCTAAGGTTTTTTTTTGAAAGTTAAATGAACATGTTATTGGTAAGCAACAACCAACCCAGCTTTAGACTAGAGACGCTCTTTTGCAAACCATTCGTAGTGCAGTCAGAAGAAAACAACGCTTGGTTTACCAATTCCTTTGTAAATGAAACTAACTGGGTAGGACTCGTATCGATGCGAGGACCACGTCGGACTGCCTTTAAGGATGGTGTCCTAAGACCTAACTATATACTCATTGTGTTCTTGCACGATAAAAAGTTGATACAAACTATATGAAACTAGAAAAGAAAAAGATTAGAACAGAAGAACATGGAGTATTAAGCGAAGCCAAGTTTGGTATTAGTGAATTCGATCAGGTACACATCCTAACAATCCTCAGAGACAAGCTCTACTCTAACAAGATTAGAGCATTCGTAAGAGAGTACTCAACCAACGCAACAGACGCTCATGTCTATGCAGACTGTCCAGAACGACCCATTAAGATTACTCTTCCAAGCCGCTTCGGCCCCGTGTTCTCAGTAAGAGACTTCGGTGATGGTCTTAGCGAGACTGACATCTATGAAATCTATGTAAGGTACGGAGCCTCCACCAAGAGAGAGTCCAACGATGCCATTGGGCAACTAGGACTGGGGTGTAAGAGCGCTTTCGCCTACACTGATGCCTTTACTATCAACTCATGGCACAAAGGCATACACTCCATCTACAGCGCCTTCATCGATGAGACTAATGTCGGCAAGGTAACTAAGCTGTCTGCCATGCCTTCTGCAGATCCTTCTGGTGTTCGCATTGATATTCCAGTAGCAATGAAAGACATTGATACGGTAAAGAAAGAAGCCAAGCACTGTTATAGATTCTTTACTGTTCGCCCCGAAATAAACATTCCTATTGTCCAAGAGAAAGTAATCAGCTCAGGCACAGGATGGAAGCTTCTCCAGTACGAAACAGGGGCGGGTCGCTATAAATGGCGTAACGGAAGGAACGTCTTTGTCTCTGCAGAACCAGCTTACGCAGTCATGGGTGACATTGGTTATCCTATTGACACTGAGCAAATCACTGGCTCCTCTGAAATGGTAGAAACCCTTATCGAAAGTCCCATCCTTATTCAATTCAATATTGGTGACCTCTCCATTGCTGCTAACAGAGAAACCCTTGAGTACACCTCTCACACTATTGGTAACATTAAAAAACGTCTAGCTGCTGTAGGAGAAGAACTTCGAACCTCTCTTGTTCATGAGCTAGAGTCTTGCGTTACCCCATGGGATGCACGCATCAAAGCAAGGCAAATCTCTACACTTGGACTTACTGGCAACACTAGTCTGATTAAAACTTTGCTCCACTCTTCTCCCAAATGGAAGCATATCGGTGGAATCACTGAGCAAACCGTTCACATCACAGGCTATAACAATCAGAAACTTGTTCCTCGTTTACTTCGTAACGATAGAACTACTGTTTCTCAAGATAACTATCAAGGGAAGTATGCCAAGGTTGATGAGTCTACCGTTGTCTTCTATGTAGACACAAAGAATGCATGGCTCCGGCGTGCTCTACTTTTACGTAGCGACATCAAGAACAAGCACGATCTAACAGAAGTCAATGCTATCATCATTAAAGGAGAAGGACGAAGCATCGCCTCCCAGGTAGAACTTGAAACCTACCTTAAGCACAAGAACATCGACGGTGTTCCAGTCTATAAACTTAGCGAAGTAGACTACACCAAAGTTACAGCAACAGGTAAAGTCTCCACTCCTCAAGGCGTCAAAACATCTGTTCTTATTCAAAATCCACAAGGCTGGTCCTCAACACGACAAAGCAGATGGAACCCAACAACGACTGACCTTGCTAGCGGGAAAGGAGTCTATGCGATCATAGATCGCTTCCGAGCCATTGATTACAAGAACAATGAAGGCAGCTACATCACTCGTCCTTGCTGGTCTACTGGATTTAAGCTAGTTGACTCAGAAAAAGAAGGACTGTGGGATAAAGCTGAACGATTACGTGCATTTACAGCCTACAAAGACCTTGTCGTTTATGGGTTCAAACCTCGTATTCGTGATAAAATAGGTAGTGGATGGATGGAATTCAAAGACTACTACAAGGTTGAATTCTTAAAGGCAATTCAATCAGACACAACCTTTTTTGAAAACCTTAGCTTGATGAGAACAATGCATATGCTTAATAGGCATTGCTCAGCTCTTCATCAAGACCAAGACCTACCAGCTCCTTCTGAAATCAAAGACCCAACAAGTCTAGTCGCTGAGTTCCTTTCGCTAGCCAAAAAAGTTACAGTATTTAGGACAACAGTATGGAAAGACAAGTCCATCCAGATCAAGCTAACAGATGCTAATGCTGAACTCTCTTCTATCTATGGTGAAGGCAATCCTATCGTTGGAATTGAATCAGACGAACTAGTTGAGAAAATTAACAATGCATATCCAATGCTCAGATACACTGGGCTTTCCTTCCAAGAGGAACGAAGGAAAGACATGATCGCCTATATTAATAAAGTAGACGGAGATAAATAAAGTATGAATACACGACCACCAATGATCATGACAGCAAGCAGCGTCACAGTCATTCTCCAAGGGAAAAGTCACACCATCTATCGTGACCATCCTTCTTGGCAGAACATCAGAAAAGCAATCGCGACTGAAGACTGGAACGCACTTCCAGACCTAATAGATGTCCAAGCAGCAATTGCTCGCTGGGCACAGGGGCGATACACCGTCACAGAAACAGAAGTTCTCTGCGACGGAGAACGTCTTCCTCCTGCCATCGAGACACGAGTGCTTGCTTTCCTTGCCGAAGGACTAAGTTTCGAGTATCTTCTCAAGTTCCATGAACGACTAGACGCTAACCCAAGTCATCGTGCAGTTACTGAACTGTATGATTTCCTTGAGAACAAGAACATCCCTATCGGTGCAGACGGATGCTTCTACGCCTATAAGGCAATCAGATCAGACTGGAAGGATATTTACTCTGGTACTATTGATAACTCTATTGGTACATCACCCGAAATGCCACGCAACAAGGTTGATGACAATAGGGACCGCACCTGCTCCAAGGGACTTCATGTTGGTGGCCTCCAGTATGTCAAGCTCTATGGTCGAGGTGACTCCAAATATGTCATCGTTAAGGTAGATCCAGCCAACGTTGTATCAGTCCCACGGGACCACAACGCACAGAAGGTAAGGGTAAGCACTTACGATGTTATCGAAGAGTACACCGGTCCACTTCCCGAGACTGTCTATGGACAGACCGTACCTGACTGGGTACAGGATGATTGGGAAGATGAGAGCTGGAACACAGATGAAAAGTACTGTCTCAAGTGTGATGATTGGCTAGAGGTAGCTTTCGATACTCTCGACTGCCCCACTTGTGGTGAAAGGTTTTAATGCTTGATCCACAATTCTGTTTAGTATAAAATAGTTGGAACTTGCTTAAGTCGCTGAGACCTTATGCTAAAAGCAGCTTAGAGGTTAAGACATATCAATATGATCGCCGTACTAGTCATGGCCTATCCAACGATCCTCTTTAACTAAGTCAATAGTAATCGTGTAAATCTTAAGCAAGTTCTAGCTTATACTTCGTTCGTCTAACGGTTAGGACATAGGACATTGGTTTTTCAAGCCAAGAATAGGGGTTCGATTCCCCTACGAAGGACCAAGCATCATGGGCATGTAGCTTAGCGGCCAAAGCACTGGTATTACAAACCAGACATCGTGGGTTCGAGTCCCCCCATGCCCACCAAACAACATGCTACTAATAAGCTCAGCTCCAGAAGCAGAAGAGAAAGCTTTCGCAAGCTCAGACTATGCACACACGGATGTAGCCGTGGCCGTAGCTGCTGACTATCGGAAGTTTTATTCGCTCTACATCCACCTCCACGAAAAAGTTCTCTACAGCTTTGCTCCCCGTAAGGTGGGCGATACTATCGTCTTCCGTTGGAGACTACCACCTACGATAAAGGGAAAACACTTTGCAAATTAAGCCAAAAGGTCCTTACATCCTAGTTCAGCTTGACACTGTCCCCGATCAAACCGCTTCTGGTCTTTACCTAGGCAGCTCAGCCCGTAAGATGAAGCAATGCAAGGGAATTGTTACTGCTATTGGCACTGCCGTATTTGATGTAGAACTAGGAGACAGAGTAATTCTCACTGTTGACTACGAACCTAGCTTCTGTGTCACCAACGATGAACAAGAAGAATTCGTTATCGTTGACGAAGAAGACGTCTGTGCAATCCTAACAGAAGAAGGGTCAAATTGATTTACTTTGCTATTAGGCATAAAACAACCGGACTATTCATGGTTGGTAGCTCTAGATATAGTTCATGGAGTCCCATAGGAAGGACATGGGCTAATCCTTCTTCAGCCAAAGGACACATAACTCGGGTAAGAAATCTCATTCCAGGATTTAAGAAAAGACTAAACAGGGGGGCGATGAAGTGGCAAATTGATCAAGCTAACCTTAACCCCAGTGAATGGGAAATTGTTAAGGTTAAAATGATTGTAGACGACACGGTTTAGTAGTAAGATAGACACGAACCCTGGATAGACCGGAGTTCAGACTTCCCAAAGGTGGAGGACAACATGAAGAAATATTCTCTCGGCGTCGTAATCGGACGCTTTCAGCCCGTACACCAGGGGCACATCGAAAACATACTGGTGCCTGCACTTGAGCAATGCGATAGAGTCCTAGTGACTCTCGGCTCGTGCCATAAGCCACGAACAATTAAAAATCCTTTCACTGCTATTCAGCGTGAAGGTATGATCCTTGAAGCTCTTCGTAGTCACTATGACTACCCCCAACGAGCAGAATTCACCAGCTTGTCGTTCAGGGACGCACGTGACTTCCCTTACGACAACAACAGATGGCGTGCTCAGATCCTGAGATTCGCTCATGAATTTGAAGACAACGACTCGAAGATTGCTCTCTTCGGAGCAGAGAAGGATCATTCATCCTTCTACCTCAAGTTCTTCCCGCTATGGGCTCTGGTTGAGCCTGAAGGGCTTGGTAACGGTTACAGTTCGACTGTTATCCGAGAGTACTTCTTCAGCGATTCTTTCAAGATGGATGCTCTTCATGCTCCGGCTGACTTGTTCACGAAGAACATGGTCAATCGAGGCCTTCCCTCTTGTAATATCGTAACTCTGAGTAACTGGGTCTTCACCGAGGAAGGTAAAAGACTTAAGACTGAGTACGATCACATCAAGAAGTACAAAGCTCAGTTCGAATCCTACCCCTATCCACCCATCTTCCACACCGTAGATAATGTAGTCCTATACAACGGACACATTCTCCTGGTGCAGCGTGGAGCCATGCCTGGCAAGGGCCTGTGGGCTCTCCCAGGTGGCTTCCTTAACGCCAATGAGTGGGCATTCCAAGGAGCAATGCGTGAGCTTGCCGAAGAAACAGGGCTCAAGCCCAAGCCCGAATGGTATAACCCCGAACCAAAAACGTTCGATCACCCCGGCCGATCTCTTAGAGGCCGAACGATCACTACAGCTTTCCTCTGTGTTGTCCCCTCTAGGTTTCCCGCACCCTCTGTTAAGGGAATGGACGACGCCGATCGAGCCTCTTGGATCCCAATGGATAGAGTACTTGGGGATTCCCCAGCTTATTCAAACATAATGTTCGAAGATCACATCGATATCATCAGAGAGATGGTGGAGAGGGCGTGATTCTAATAAGCAATGCACCTGAGGCTAGTCTTCAAGAACTTTGCTTTATAATGCCTCGGTTTTTGCCAAGAAAAAATGAACCCATCTTTCTCGCAGTCTACTTGCCGTGTCAAAAGAGGCCAACAACAGATGTTGAATGGTTTACTTTCAGCGTCTTAATCTCTAAAAAGTTTTGGAAAGCAGAAGACGTCCCTCATACCCAAGGCGATAGACGCCAAGGAGAATGACAAAAATGTTCATTCATGAAATCCCAATTGCAGTATTATCTGATAGTTACAAGGCAGGGCACCCTCGCCAGTACCCCGACAACATCAAGCAAGCAACAGCCTACGGAGAGTTCCGTAAGGCTATGTTCGGCAACGATCATCGGATCGTGTTCTTCGGAGGCCGCTACTATACAGAGACATTCCTTAATCGGCAGTGGACGATGGAAGATATAGATGCAGCAGCATTGTTCTACTCCACTCACAATGTTCCCTTCACCCCCTATCCCTTTCCAGAAGAACTGTTCAGAAAATTCGTCCGAGAAAACGATGGTTATTTCCCAGTTAAGGTGGAGATGATTCCAGATGGTACTGTTATCTACCCACACGTGCCTGTGTACCAAATCACCGCGTCTGATGATTATTCACGGCTCGTCACTTTCATCGAAACGGTACTTACGATGGTATGGCACCCGACCAGCGTTGCGACTCTCGCGGCCCACACCAGGAATGCGATTGTTTCATCGTTTGGACGTAGCGCTGACGAGGAATCGTCCTGGAAGATAGATTCAAGGCTTCATGATTTTGGTTTCCGAGGCACTTCTTCAATCGAAAGTGCAATATTGGGAGGTATGGGTCACCTACTCAGCTTTACAGGCAGTGACACCATGGCCGCCGCTTACTATGCTCAGATGGCATACAACGATGGGCGACCAGTGGCTATGTCAATCCCTGCCACAGAACATAGTGTAATGACAAGCTGGCCTGATGAACTCAGTGCCGTGCGAAACATGTTCAAGCGGTTCCCAGGAGGCTTGCTCGCCACTGTGGGCGACTCCTATGACTGGAAGGGCTTCCTAGACACAGTCGTTCCCATCATGGCTAAGGAGAAGCCTGAGGACCTCTTCTGGGTAATTAGACCAGACTCTGGTGACCCTCTTAAGTGTGTCCTTCAAGGGCTAGAAGCATTGGAGAAGAACTTTGATACTACTATCAACTCAAAGGGTTATAAGGTCATCAACGGAGCTGGGATCCTTCAAGGTGATGGCCTGGACATATCATCACTCCTCAAAATCCTATATGGAGTGGAGGCTGCTGGCTTCTCTGTCGAAAACGTCGCATTCGGAATGGGTGGTGGGCTTCTCCAGAAGCATAACCGAGACACGATGGCTTTCGCCACCAAGCTATCCCAAGTGGTACTTGACGACGGCACTATCGTGGACAAGATGAAGTACCCCAAGACAGACAAAGACAAAGCTTCCATGCCGGGTAGACTCAAGGTCATCACCATGGCTGGTCATCCCGTGACTGTTCCTGAAGAATTCCATGTCTGGAGTGACTACGCTATTGAGACTAATCTCCTTAGGGTTGTCTACGATCATGGACCAGTAGAGGTTGAGCATCTCACCTTTGATGAAATGCGGGCAAGTCTTCTCATCCAGTGGGATCGATGCAAAGATGGCTATAATGCCATCCACCCCAGCCTTAAACGGAAGATGGAAACAATCATGGAGGCACACCGTGCTAACGGAAATTAAAAGCCTTCTTAGTTCTAATCATAAGCTTAGTGCAACCATCTCTGGTGGTGGTATTGGTTTTTTCTCTAAACTATTAGTTCATGGAGGAGGGAGTGCTCTTCTTGTAAGAGGCCACATCCCCTACGGAACATCAACACTACACACAGCAGCTGCACCATGGCAACACGGTCAAGGGGCAGTCAGCCAAAGGACGGCTGAGAACGTTACAATTAATCTAGAACAAACATCTCATTGGCTTGATCCCAACGAGAGAGTTAATCATGTTTCCCTTTGTTGCACAGCAACTATGAAATCAGAAAGAGAACGTCAGGGAAGAGAGCATCGAGCTTGGATTTCCCTACGTGGAGACAAGAAGCCTAACAAAAGCCTTAAGATCTCCCTATCTCACTATCTCACTCGTGAAGAGCAAGAAGATTTGCTTTCAGAACTACTCCTAAAATTACTCGCTGAGTATGTTGGAGTTAGTTCAGAAGGTAATGCTCTTGTCGAAGCGAAGAAGCAAGACAGCAACATCGTAGAACATAAGTCTCTAGAATAGGCATCAGCGTAAACAATGGAACAAAAATATCTTGATCTTTTAGAAAACATTTTAGAGAACGGAACAGATAAAGGTGATCGAACGGGGACTGGCACTCGAAGCTTATTCGGGCGTCAGCTCCGTTTTGATCTGTCGGAAGGGTTCCCACTCCTTACCACCAAGAAGATGTTCATGCGTGGGATTAAAGAGGAGCTGCTTTGGATTCTAAGTGGCTCAACAGACAATAGAAAGCTACAAGAAAAGAATGTAAACATCTGGAATGAATGGGCTACTGAAGAACAGTGTGCTAAGTTCGCTAGACAAGAAGGAGACCTAGGTCCAGTCTATGGACACCAGTGGCGTAACTTTGGAGCTAACTGGGACCCTACGGGTGATCAACCAGAAAAAGAATGGTATGACTACAAAGCTCAGCGCTGGGTTAATCCAGTCTACATGTCAGATGGCATGGATCAGATAAGCAATGCCATTGATCTCATCAAAAACAATCCCAACTCTAGACGTATCATCGTCAACGGTTGGAATCCAAGTGAAGCAACGCAGGTCGCGCTACCTCCTTGTCATACCCTTTTCCAATTCTATGTCATTGAGGGTAAGCTTTCAGGCCAGCTCTACCAGCGGAGTGGAGATGTGTTCCTTGGGGTTCCGTTCAACATCGCATCCTACGCTCTTCTGCTTCACCTCACCGCTCAAGCGACAAACCTGGAAGCTGGTGACTTTGTCCATACGTTCGGTGACGTTCACATCTATAACAACCACTTCAAGCAAGTAGAAGAGCAGCTCAGTCGCACACCGCTAGAACTACCTACACTCTGGCTTAATCCAGAGGTAGATGACATCTTTAACTTCACTAGTGAAGACATTAAGATTGTTAACTACAATTCTTATAAGTCAATCAAAGCACCAGTAGCAGTATGAGATTTCAAGGTCAGTTGGTGAGTAGCCTCACTGGTCCCCTTCCTACTGGTATCACTTATTGCACTTATCCGTTAGGTAAGTTGTCGATAATGTAACCCATCTCAACTAGAGTCCCTGCTTCAGGAATTATATCGAAGAAAATCGTGTTAGTAGTCTCATCGTAATGCCAATATGGGAACTCTAGCGCATCTTCAAAAACGATAATACTATCTGGGACTGGTACAAACTCAAGCTCCCATGACTCATAAGGTTCTAACTGAACAGTAGCTTCGGCTACGCCAGGTGACCAATCAGTATCCATAATATCGATCATGACACCACCGAAGTGGTCTACTACTTCTACATACCCAGCGTTGTCGTTGGGATTAGTAATTGCTGCTGCAAATGTAGACCCCTCAGGGCGGAGTCCCTCATACCAGGAAATCCATTCATTTAAAGGCATTGAAGACTGATCGTACTCGTCGCTAACAAAAACGGTTAGCAGGGTAACATCATCGCGCATCCATTCCCAAGAAGCCGGATTATTCTCAATGTATTCGTAAGCAGAATCTCGTCCCGACTCCCACTGCCCTTGCATAATGGAGTTGTACATATCAAGAGCTTCGTCGATACCATCACCTGGTACAAGAGGGAACTGGAAGGGTTCGTTAGCCGCATTGGACGGGGTAGCACTAATCATCATTAGTCGCCAACCGTGCGGCGGCAAAGCATTTATCATTGCTTCAATACCTGCTAGGACTCTTCCGGCATCGTTGTTCATAGAGCCAGAGAAGTCCAACACCCATAAAATATCAGTGCCATTAGAAGTAGATGGTTGGATAAAATGCTCAACCCAGACATCACCTTGAGGATCACCATTGGGAATCTCAACTTCAACCTCAACAATTACCTTAACAGGGACCTCAACAGGCACTTCAATATATTCAGTTTCCCCACCATAAATAGCATAATCACTACAACCAATTAATATAAGAGGGATAAGGATTGTAAACAGTTTATTTAATAGACGCTTCATCTGACTGTGCCTCCTCGAGTATCTTTTCAAGCTCAATAATTTTTAGGACCTGACTTAAAAAGTCTCTAATTCTATGTGCTGGTTCAGCAATAGAAATCTCAGACCAATCACTACCATTGGTACTTACAATAGCGATAAGCATCCCAATTATTTCACCGTCCTTGATTACAGGACTACCTGATGAGCCTTGAGCAGCAGGTAAGCTTAAGAAATAATCACCGGTAAGAGGATCAACAAAGGAGAAGCTACCTTCCTTTTTAATGGGAAAGATACCAAAGGGTGCCTGAATACTGATGATTCTGTCATCAAATCGAGGTGTATAGTTATCGCTGATTGGGTATGCTGGAAGACTAGTTTCAACCTCAAAGATACATAGATCAGGGTTAAGGTTAAACCAAATAACCTTACCTTCAGAGGTTGTGTCTAGCACAGTACGAATCTCAATAAACTCATGAGCTAGCTTAGTCAAGGGATTTACACATACATGCCCAGCGGTAAGCATGAGAGTCTTGCCGTTAGGCTGTAGCTTAACAGCCGTAGCTGTGCCACTGCCTCTAAGTGGAAGCTCTCCTGGTATAGTGTTACTTCTTACACGAACTAATGCCGTGCTTAAAGCTAAAGGGTTGCTTGTAGCTTGGGTTAGTGTTAGAGTATCTTCTACTTTAGGGGCCATCGCCTGGACTAAGCTTTCATCTGCAATGAAGGCTAAGTCCATCATAGGGACCAAAAGCAGTGCTACCAACACGCTTAAGAATTTCCTTTTCAATTTCGTCTCCTTTTCAGGGGCGGTACCCCTTATACTTAGCATATCATGGTCAACCAAGAACTTACCAGCCAACTATCTTTTTGGGACAGTATCCACGATGGGTATTACATTGCTGTAACCAGCGGAGGCTTTGATCCCCTACATGTAGGGCACCTACGGTCTATCATCAATATGAAGCTCGCAGTTAGAGACTATCTTGTCCTTAAAAAAAAGAAAATCGACAAAATAGATAGGCCTATTCTTTCTGTTGTCATTGTCAACGGACCCAATTTCTTAGCTCAGAAAAAGGGATATGAATTCATGCCTCTTGTAGAACGCATGGAAATCATCAAGAACCTCCAAGGTGTAGATTATGTAGTCCCTTGGGATCAAGTAGGTGATGACTCTACTGTTATCAACGCTCTCTCCATTATTAAGCCTCACTTCTTTTGCAAGGGTGGAGACCGCACCAAAGAATCCGGACTAGCTGAACAAGCAGTGTGTGATAGTTTGGAGTGTGAAATCATATATAATGTAGGAGGCGGGAAGATTCAAAGCTCTTCCTGGTTAGTAGATGCTGCTGATAAGCACAAAACTTAGCTATCAAACCCTACCAAATGAACCACTAATCGCCTGGACTATTCGCCTAGATAAAGACCTTGTTCTTTTATTTGCTCGCCTTCATAAGGGGAGATGGTATGGTGAAAAAATCAGGAACTATCATATATGGAATAGAAAGCGGTCTAGACAACCAAGCTTGCTCCATGGCGACAAGGCCTAGGCCTAAAAGTGAATATCCTTCATGGATTAAACGCCTTCCCCTTGCTCATAGGAAAAGATATGCTGTTGATATCCCAAGAGATGAGAATCTCTAAGCCTTGGTACACACGAATCTCTTTCATCCTAGGGGTTGATGATTATTGGATAGATACTTGGGAAGTCAATGCACTCTTTGCCTTCCTAGATATCACCGTAAGATCAGAGTGTGAAGACTCCCCCATAGATGTGTTCACTCTCGTACTCGAAGAGGACCACCCAATTCATGCAAAAAATAAAATTAGTAAAGTCAACCGATAAGATTCTGTCTACTCCGACAGAAATTGTTACCGACATAAGTACTCAAGTCATTCCCTACATTGCCACCATGAGGACCATCATGAGACAAAACAGTGGAGTAGCTATTGCTGCTAACCAAGTAGGATTGCCTTATCGATTCTTCCTTGACAGGGGTGAAATTTATATCAACCCTACAATTGAAGTAATTGATGCTACAGAAATCCAAGGACAAGAAGGATGTCTCTCCTTCCCTGGAGGCGCCTGGCTTTGTAAAAGATTCACAGCCATAGCCTTAACCTATGAGACAACCAAAGGGAAAGAGAAAATCATTACGGTTCGCCTTCCTGATATAGTTAAAACTAGAGCAGATCAAGCTACTGTCTCTAAATTACTCTCTTTCCAACATGAGGTAGACCATTTAAATGGCATCCTCTTAACAAATCATGGAGAAAAAATTAAGCGCACCTTTGGTGAGCCTGAAGAGGAGCCTATCTCTTTGGTAGACGCTCGAAAACTTCCCGTGGTATCCTTGGCTCAGCTACAGAGGCTAATGGTAAGAGATAAAAAGCTTGCTGCACAAGCACAAGCAGCAGCAGCAGACAAAGACGAGTAATAACATCCCCGTATAGCTTAGCGGCTTAAAGCGCTTGCTCGACACGCAAGAGATCGGTGGTTTAGATCCACCTATGGGGAACATAAACAATGCTTGTCATTTATCTAGTTTTAGTTACACTACTCGTTGCAGTAAGCGGTATTACGATTTGGCTTCGTGAAGATACAACCGAAGAGGAAATCTTTTGGACCCAATTACTCTATTGGCAGACCATACTTTTGATGGTGTTGGCTATAGCATTAGCTATCGTGATATTGCTAGCCTAAACCTAAAAGGTATAATATGGATGATAAAGAAGAACTAGGTCCGAAGATACACAGTAGAAGAGCCCCTTCGGGTATGCGAATCTTCACTGTCTGTCGACAAGCGGACGAAACAGGCGTTAGCGGTGAAGGAATCATCGCTGAAGGAGTAGAGTGGGGAGACGGTAGTGTAAGCCTTAGATGGTTGACACCGTGGCCCAAAGGAAGCATCGTCTATTGGCATACAATGCAAGACTTTCTTTCCGTTCACATCCTCCCTCACATGTCTAATGGAACTATCATTACCTTTGCCGACGGCGAACAGGTAGTGTATGGAACTCCACCTAAAGAAGAAGTTCCTCCGGAAGAATAATGTTCCTAGTCTCAGCTCCAATGCCTCAGCGATCACCTAGAACAATCTTTAGGCCTATCATCGTTGATCTAAACTGGCTAAGAGCAAGGGTAGGAGACAATACTCCTTGGGTTAACGCCTCAACTAGCTACAGATGGAAAATCTTGGAGATTGATACAGGGGAAACCCAGGTTGATTTCCTTGACATTATTTTGTTAGCTTTTGAAATAGGTGCAGAGTTAAAGAACTGTACCTTAGAAATCGATGAAACCACAGAGACATTGGTCCTTGGAATTCACCGTCCTCCTATTCCCTGGCGTCCAGTCAGACATAAGTAGCTTTGCCCAAAGCAGAAAGAAGTTATCATGACTATAAAGTTTAACCATCGTAACGTCGCTGGTGGTTACATCACTATCGCATTCAACGAAACAGGCTCTGATACAGTTGAATATGGAGTTGCCTTCTGTTCTCCAGAAGACCATTCCAATTTCCGACGAGCTAAGGGTCGTATGATTGCAACTAATCGCCTTGAATCCCGCAAGCGTATTGGAATCATTCCTATTCCAGAAGACACTGACCTGATTGTTGAATCCATCATTCAAGACATCGAGTCAGGCAATTATCAAACTCCTGCCTATAGGGAAGGTGAAGACCTAGCTCCAAAGTGGTTCTTCGGTACATTTTAAGAGGCCGCCTAGCCCAACTGGCAGAGGCAACGTTTTCAAACAACGTACAGTCCGAGTTCGAACCTCGGGGCGGCTACCATTCTTTTAACTAGAGGTAATAGCCATGACCCGCATCGCCGTCTTCGGTGATGTCCACGGACATCTGCCAGTACTAGAAGTACTGTTTGACCGAGTAAATTCAAAGTACAAGCCTGATCAATGGTATAGCTGTGGTGATCTCTGTGATAGAGGTCCAGACACTCCTGGCGTGGTTCAGTTCTGCATCGACAATAAGATCGAAGCAGTCTTAGGTAACCACGATGAGTGGCTACTGTCCGCCATCCGTAATGGCTTCAATGATCATATGCTTACAAGCACATGGTTGTATCCCTCTAATGGTGGACGTGAAACCGTAACCCAATACGGAGGGAACATCGTCATAGGCGGTAACGCCTGGGGTGGCCTTACTTATGGGGTCCATGACTTCAAGGTCCCCTCATCACATGAAGAGTACCTCTTCACCAGACCCACAGTCATTGAGACTGAGTATGGGTATGTTCTTCACGGAGGTATTGGTCCACAGCATGTCAAGCAAGCAGCCAATCAGATAAGAATGAAGCTTCGCAACCAGGGGCAGATCATTGATAGACCAGAGGCTATGAAACTTGTTACTCCGTTTGATTGTGAAGAAGACACTATCAGATGGTTTAACCCAGGAAGGAACGCAGCCTACAAGGCTGTACACTACTGGCACTTCGATAAGCCTCAGATTGTTGGCCACATTGGGGTCGACAAGCCAGTAATCAGTGACAATCATATTGCCCTAGACACAGGCTGCTCCTGGGATGATGGAGCACTCACTGCCATAATTCTGCCCGAACGTAAGTTCGTGACAGTAACCAAGGAAGAAATCTATGGAAACCCCACAGCATAATATCCTTGGTAGCCAAGGAATAGATACTTATCCTCCCTATAAAGATACTATTCCACCCCTGATACGGGGAACCGCCAGTTTCGTTAAAGAGGCTGGCGGTTTCTTGTATCTAGTGGGAGGCTGCGTACGTGACCTACTATGGGACAAGTCTCCCTATGACTGGGACTGTGAAGCCTTTGGCCTAACCGAAGATCAGCTTGAGCTTGTCCTTAAGAACGTCGCCGCTTACTACCTTGGCAACATCAAGAAGCTCCAACGAGTAGGAAAGCTCTTTCCCGTATGGAAGCTAAGTGCCATGGACATTGCCCTTCCACGTAAGGAGCGCAAGATTGCTGCTGGACATACTGGCTTTGACATTGAAGTAGATCCTTTCATGTCTCTAAGAAGCGCAGCTGAACGCAGAGACCTAACGGTCAATGCTATCTACCTTGATCCTCTCACAGGTGAAATACATGACCCAGTTGGTGGGAGACAAGATCTCTTCAACCATCTGGCTAGGCCTGTGTCTCCTAGGTTTAAAGAAGACCCTCTTCGAGTCATGAGAGCAGCTCAGTTCTGCTCTAGGTTTAGCCTACTCCCAACACAAGACCTAATTGGATACTCTATTGAGCTTCAAGAAGAATTTGATTCTCTTTCTATAGAACGTATCCATACCGAATGGGACAAGCTCCTACAACAGGGAGCACACCCATCCTATGGACTTCTTTTTCTACAGAAATGTGGGTGGTCTAAGTTCTTCTGGAAGGGTAAGGTAAGCTATCAGCCTCCTAACCCATTCCACACTGCTAGAGATCATCTAGCTATGCTCTATGGGTCGGCTAACTCAGTCAATGTACCGTTCATTACTGCACGTACTTCAGATCTAAAGTTCATAACAGCACTAAGTAGTGCCTATTCAGCCCTTGAGGTTGGTGAGTATGACTGCAAGTTTGCTATAGCCCTTAGGCTTTGTTCTAAAGCCATAGACAACGTCTCTCTTCTGAAATGTTGGGCTATAGCCAAGGAACAAAACATTTCCGTATGGCTAGAGATGCTACATGAAGAAAAGATCTGGCGATCCTCTCACCCACCCAAGACCAACGGGACAGTTCTTGTGGACATGGGTTTCAAAGGGTCAGCAATTAAAAAAGAACTAGATAGACTCTATGTTCAGCAAATGGAGGCCCTCGATGATGTGTCAATGTGACTGTCTAACTTGTCGTGATGATATCCTATGGCTTCAACGAGCCGTTCGTCGCCTTGACGAAAGAATTTCAAATCTTATAGATAACACCTCTTTTACTCAAATTCCCAAAGGTGTACAGGCTGCTGCTGTTGAAGCACCAGATATCGGAGTAAAGCATGTGGACCCGTTCAGCATCCCCAACAAAGAATCCTGATCCTTGGGACTGTGGGGACTATGATGACACCACGCACTGGCCCATGGGACAAGACTTTGTTCTTGTCTCAGAGAACGATGGCATCTATACCTATCTAGCAGAGTTCACCCCAGGAATGGTATGGGACCCTACATGGATAGGTAAAAGACACCTCGTTATGGGCTTGTGGGAAACACTCTCTCATGTCACAGACAAACTGCCAGATAACCTATCTCTTAAGGTTATAGGTAATGCAGCAAACTCCTATGTCTTTAACTCTAATCAAGAGGTTCTAGACTTTGATGTGTTGTTGTACAAAAGAGTTAATTCTGATCAAGAAATCTCACTCTTTAACCTTGAAGGAATCATGACATCTGTTGCTAGGGGACTCTCTGATGAGTCAGCCTTCGTAAGAAACAGGGCTGTCAGTTGGACCAAGAGTGGTTTCGATGGAAGCTATGTCATTGAGTGGACGTGTAAGGGTCTTCCCCGACCCGTTCAAATTCGCATTCTTCCTCACAATGGTACACTTAAAGAGTACATGACTGCCTGTCAATGGGGAGAAGACTCCATAGCCTTAGCTATTAAGGAGCTTCCTCCTAAGGGCAACCTCTATTTCATGTCAACACTTAAAGTAGATGCACTCCTTCATGGACAGTGGCTTCATCTTACTGATGCCCACGAACCTGACCCGTCTGTGACTATTTCAGCAGGCATGGAACTTTGCAAACTATCAGGGAAAAGAATTCACATGGATGACTTCAATACCCTAGTCGGACTAGTAGGACTACAACATGACGAAGGACTCGAATTCATCGGAACCTAAGAAGCCTAACCTTCCTGAAGGAATGGAGTTGGTTCCGGCAGATGGTTTTACTATTCCCATACGAAAACATCTTGATGCAATTGATGACATCGAGTATCTCCTAGCAGGTCCAGGTTTAACTAGCGATGTCTATGACATTAGTGCCCTTCCAAACACAGGCAAGATGTATTTTCTATTCACCAAAGACGTGGATAAAGTAGTAACATACTTTAATGATCTTGATGAGTTCACAGCCGGTAAGACACGAGATATCTTTAACGCATTTTTCGCTTGCGATGCTTATGTTTTCGGAGTCTTGGACCCCAGTACGAAAATTCCTCAAGGCTTTAGGCAAGAGAATCTTAGACCAACAAGCGCTGACTGCCTCGCAAGATTCACCAAGGTTGATGACGTCGAGCAACTCATGGTCCTCAAGCCAATCACCATCCCCACAACTGTAGGGTGGTCAAACCTAGTCTTAAGTAAAGACTATCTTAAGCTATTCTTTATGTCATTTATTCAAATGACGATCAAAAGCTTAGCAAGGATGGGTTATGCCTTGGATGAAAAACTGTTAAGGGACATCTTCACCTATAGATGTTCTCTTCAGTATGTAGAACCAACCCCCAGGATGTGGCAAGCATTCCTTAAAGAATTTCCAGTAGAAAGGGTAACTCAAATTTCATGAAGCTTTCAGATTTCAAAAAGATCGCACAAGTCTGTATTACCGCTGATGTTCCATGCAGAGTGTGGGGTCCAGGCGGAATCGGCAAGTCACAACTACTCCAACAGCTAGCCGAAGAGCTAGGTATGAATTTCGAAGACCTTCGTCTCGCTACCCAAGAGGTAGGTGACCTTATTGGTCTTCCAGAAATTATTGTCATGGGTGACGACAAGCACGTCACTAGCTGGGCACAGCCATCATGGCTTGCTAAGATTTGGACCCTCCACCACCAAGGCGTAGCAACAATCCTAGCCTTGGAAGAGAAAGCACGAGCACCCAAAGAGGTAACTCAGGCAGCTTTCCAAATCCTCACAGAGAAGAAGCTTCACCAGTATGAACTTCCTCCCGACTGTAGACTCTTCGCCTTGGACAATCCTCCAACAGAAGAATACCAAGTCACACCAGCTGACAGAGCAGAGAATACTCGTTGGGCAAATGTCTACGTCACAGCAGACGCTATTGACTGGATTGAAAACTACGGAGTTCTCCATGCTTCCGAAGAGCTAACCGCTTTTATCGCAGGCAACAAGGAAGCCCTTTGCGCCAAGGACAAGAAGCAATGGAACGTCGAAACAGTCATCTACAATGTACCCAGAACGTGGGTACTTGCTGACCGCATCTGGAAAACCATCAAGCCTAATCTTGATCCAGATGACGAAGGACAACACATCCTTCTACTCACCGCTATTGGAGCTTGCGTAGGTAGTGGCCCAGCCACACTGTTCGTTGACTCTCTTGTCAATGAATGGGTTTCTATGGAAGAACTCCTTACTGGAGAAAAGACCTACGAAGATGTCAGAGACAAGCCAGAGCTGAGAGTTCGGGCCTTCCACCAGTTCCTTCACTTCCTTGACGATAAGGACCTTCTCCTAGAGAGTGGTCAAATGGATAAGGAACGTATCACTCGCTTTGGAGAGTTCATCGTTGGACTAGACAGCGAAGGGTATAGAGATCTATCCGTGAGCCTACTCAAGAAGTTCATGAGCAAGAAAACTACCGAAGGTAAGAGCTCTAACATCGTTAAGATGCTCTTCAAATATGGACCTAAGTCCATTACCAAGCTAGTGATTGACACTGGCAACGATATCTCTAATTCGAACGAGGACTACTAATGTCTTTAGACGAAGCAACAAGCAAGGTTCGATCTGCTATCGCGCAGCTCCTTATGTCTAAGGAAACCAACTGGTGGGGTTTCTTGCTGTGTAGTTTCGATCTAGAAGCAACCAATAGTTGTCCTACCATGGGTATTACATTCAATCTGAATACCCTTCGACCAAAAATCATATTCTCTCCACACTTTGTCCTACAGCTACCAACAGGAGAAGTGGGAGGTGTCCTCATACATGAGGCTCTCCACTATCTTCAGATGGTTTTCTTAAGACAAGGATTGAGAGAAATGAAAGAATGGAATGTCGCAGCAGACATGCCCATCAACTGGCAAATCGACACCATCCTAGGTGAACATGCCAAGACTGACTGGGGCAAGAAGATTCGACTGCCCAACACATGGACCAATGAAAAAGGTGAAGAATGCAAGCCAGTCCGCGTACCAGACTCTATCGCAAACAATGAGCGTTATGCTGAGTGGCTCTATGCCAACATGAATGAGCATGAAGACCTCAAGGAGACAATGAGCAAGGTGGGAACTGAATACTTCCTTGTCGATGATCATTCCCTATGGGGTGACTTCAACAAGATTCCAGAGGAAGTTCTCAAGAGCGGTATCGTTAAGTCAATCAATGATGCATCCAACACCGCAGGCACTATGCCAGGTGGAGTTAAACAAATCTTAGACCGTCTTCTTGACAGTAAAGTTTCATGGAACCAAGAATTAAAAGATTTCGTTGGTCAGAACCAAGTCATCGGCAAGAGACAGAGTTGGAAGAAAACATCCCGTAGGTTTGGTAAGAGACAGCCAGGGAAGCTTGTGCTTCGATCTGGGGTCATTGTATTCATAATGGATACCTCAGCGTCAATGTCAGAAGAAGAGCTCGAACAGGGCCTTGCAGAAGCTGATGCGCTATCAACGATGTTCGACGTATGGATTGTTGACTGCGACACCAAGGTTCAGAGGGTCTATAAATACAGGCGAGGGCTTGAACTATCAGTCAAGGGAGGAGGAGGGACAAACGTTAACCCTGCCCTTAAGCACGCAGACATAAAACTAAGAGCCGACATGATTATCTGTTTCACAGATGGCGGACTCTTTGAAAAGCCTATCGATACTAGAGCCAAGCAGCTGTATGTCATCACGAAAGGAGGCACTACTTCCTATGTCGAGAACAAGCGACACGTCAAAATTGAGGATGATTAAAAGTACAGAAGCTTTCCTCCAAGAAGACAAACGCCCCAAGAAGAGAACTCTTCAATTAGCTTACTATGAGAAAGTCGCTCTCTTTTCTGGTTTTGAACCAATACATGTATTAGACATGCCAAGCGCCAACGTCCAGTTAAGCATGGAGATGATGAATGATTCTGGTATCAGCTTCGATAGCTACACAGCTGTTGAATACGACCCGGCAGTCGCAAAGAGGATTACTAGGGAAGTTAATCATCTGGCACAAGACCGAGGGATTCGACGGGTATCCACACAGACCGGTGATGTACTGGAGGTACTTGATTCGAGATGCTGTACCAAGAATAATAATGCACCGATTGGATTCTTCAACTTGGATTTCTGCGGGGCGATGGGAAAGAGCTGGAGGTCATTCATGCTCCCACATCTTCTTGATAAAAATGGATCCGACAAGTTCGCCCTTGCCCTCACCTTTTGTCCTAGGTCGCCGTCTAGACCTGTCAAAAAAGCCGACCATGCCCTTAGGGTTATCGCCCCAGAGTTCTATGGGCTCGACTTAGTCTATTTGGAGCAAAATAACTACAGTGATACGTCTGCGATGTGTAGTTGGCTAGTGTTCTATAAAAAGAGGAAATAATGTCAGAAGAAAAGACCGATCTCTTGAAAGAGATCAAAGAAAAAGCAGCTTCAGAAGCCGTCAGCTCCATCTGGAACAGCAATATTGAAGTTCCAATGATAGGAGAAGAGGACGCCCATAGCTATAGACTCACCAATCCACCACACTATGCAATCATGACCTATGTGTTGTATAACGACACGGCTGTGATTGGTTTGTTCCCTAACATTAACCCTCATGACCCGGAGGATAAGACCTCTACCATTGCGGTGTCTCCCACCAATGTAAGTCATGAAGGGCTAGTAGCAATATTCGAAGCTTTGTTAGAAGTTAAACCTAATGAAGTAGTCGACGCATCCATCGTTCACTTGAGCGAGGAACAGCTTGCAACGGTTCTAGCTTGTGAGCTAGACCAAGACCAAGTTTTCAGTTTCATCTATGCTGGCGAAGGCGAGCGAAACAAATGTTTCGACATGACGACGCTAGTCACTGTGGTGAAAAATATAGAAGACATCCCCAAGGAGGAGCTTGATGCTATTTTGTCTCAACAACGTAGTTTACTCAGTAACATCACTGAGCCAAGTAGCTAAAGCCTTAGGCCTTGAGGATGAGGACTATACCATTGTCCTTAGTGTTATCTATGTGACAACGAGCAAAGCTCTTACAGCCAATACGGATACTCTATTGACCTTAGGAATCCACACCGGTGAACTAGAAAGGGAACAGGGTAACATCCTCACCGAAACCCAAGGCTTTAGAGAATTTTTAACAGCTGTAGAAGCTCAATACCCAACAGTACTTCTTGAAGCCTATCAAGTTATGGAGGATGCCAAAGACGGCAAACTCTTACTCGATGGCGGGAAGATTGTTGTTATATCGGAGAAATAATTTTGTCAAACTACAAGACAATGAGTGCAGGGCAAAAGGCTGCATTCACCCGAAAGGCACGGCAGAATGCGCGTGCTAACTACCCTATTGGTTACCAAGTTGCTGTACTTATGGCAAATGGAGCCGATACGGCTTCTTCAATCGTATCTACTCTTGGCCTTACCGACTACCAGGCCAGGGGTTACATGACGCGAGTTCGGAGAGGAGATTTTGACGACTGTAGGCTTTAAGCTGACTGTTGTCTTAATCTTAATGGCTGGCTTAGCGGCCTGGTCTGCATCAGACCTAAAACGCTAAGGCGGTAGTCACCGAGGGGGTCTGGGTATTTTCAATGCCCGACCCCCGACGTGCCCCAAGTCTGGTAGACTTTAAGGGATGGTCTGAGCAATTAGGCTCAACTCTCTATACATATGAGGACAATTATTTTGTCTATACAGGTTGATACACTGAGGACACTCGATGGAGTAGATCCTCAACTGATCAACGACTTGTACCACTCCAAGTCAATACCAGCTGAGCGCTTAAATGGGAACGCTCCAAAGTTTCCGCACTCTGCAATCATTCTCAAGAATGGTTCCCAGTCTGTAATCGCAACTTTGTCAGGAGATTCGAAAACGATCAACCTTCTAACTAAGGTACAGGTCGGAAGCATCGAACCTAGAAATGCAGAACAGTCAGTCTTTGCTAGGCAGCTAATGGACCCCACCATTCCTATCAATATAGGAATTGGTCGTGCAGGTACAGGTAAGACACTTCTAGCTTTGGCTGCTGCTTTAGAATTGACTATGGGAAAGGATAGAATCTATGATAGAATCCTTCTCTGTAAGCCACTTCACACTGTAACTGGACGAAATCTAGGAGCACTGCCTGGTGAGCTTAAAGACAAGATGGACCCCTACATGCAGTCCTATATGGACCAAGTAGAAGTCATTCTTGGAGCAAGAGGAAAGGGCTGGGTCAAGGGAATGCTTTTCCAAGGACAGTTAGAGTTCATTCCTTTTGAGTACATGCGAGGACGTTCTTTAAGAAACTCCTTTATCATTGGTGACGAGCTCCAGAACCTAGACAATCACGAGATGGAAACATTTGGTTCACGTCTAAGTGAGGGCAGCAAACTTGTTTTGCTTGGTGATTTGGGACAAAGAGACAATCTCAATCATAGAAAACCAGGAAGCCGCATCCTTCTTGAACATTGTGGACTTAACACAATGATTACCTCTCCCCATGTTCAACAGTCGAGCCTTAGCTCTGTCTGTGTATTGGTGAAGAATGAGAGAAGCGATGTATCTGATCTCATCTACAAGGTTTTCAACGAATAACGTATGGTGGGGTGTCATTCAACATATTAGAATGGTTCCTTGTCAATTTGCTTACGCTGAAATCGGCTTCAATAAAAAACCTATTGTTTTATTAACTTCTAAGGAAAGACCCCTTCACGAAGGGAACCTCATCCTTAGCATTCCAATACGGAGTCTTGTTAGAAATGCTATAGACAGATTTTTCTACGACAAAGAATTCACGAAAGGATAAGAAAGCCATGACTGCGAACCTCATCAAACTTAATAGGGTTCGAGTTCTAGTCCTTAACTCAACCTATGAACCGTTTAAGTTTCAAGACTGGATCACAACCATCCATAATCTCTATGAGGAAGTTGCTGTTCCTATGGAACTCACTCACGACGGCGAAATAATTGCCGCTCGTAGCGCGAGAAACGAATGGGCCATCCCTAGTGTAATTCGTCTGAAGAACTATGCACCAATCCCTCGTGGAAAGGTTGCTCCCTACACTCCACAAAACATTTACGTTCGTGATAACTGGCAGTGCCAGTTAAGAGTAAAGGATGTCTGTACAGCTCCTCTAGTAGGAGACCTCAAGTTCCAGAAGCGGACTATTGACCACGTCATTAGTCAATACTATGGTGGTGCAACTAACTTTACAAACTGTGTAGCTAGCTGCTCAGCATGTAATCAGTACAAGAAGTACCACCTAAGCATTAAGCCACGGAAAGTACCACACGTTCCGTCTTGGATGTCCATCTATCACAAGAAGTACATCAAGACTGCTACCGGTCCTGAAGAATGGGAAATATGGCTAGGGGATTAAGCATAAAATCAAGGAGAAGTGGAATGATAATGACACTTAATGATGCAATTAAACACGCAGAAGAAAAATCTGAAGAAGGCAACCAGCATGATCGTTAAGTTCAACGTAGATCACGCCTCCTATGTCGGGAACGACGAGGATGGCTGCTACTACCAGACGGCTGGAACTGATGAGAGCTGGTACGTCACGGTGATCGTCGATTGCAGGTCGGCAAACTTCACAGCTGATTATCTAGTCGACGAAGGTCCCTTCGACACCGAGCAAGAGGCCGAACTCGCAGGTGAGTCAGCCGCACAAGAGTGGTGCATCAACAACGAGGTGGATTGGAATAGAGATGACGGATAGCCAGAAGAAGCAGGCCCCTGTTGATGCCCAAACGATGTGCTGGGGATGTGGGAAGTGGTCGACAACCTTGTACTGCGAAAAGTGCTTCAAGGAGGCCAAGTGCTCCCATGACAAGAAGATCGAGGACTGTGACACCTGCTACGTAGCAGGTGATCTGGCCTTCGACGCAGGGAGAGAACGTGGAAGGTAAACAAACCACAAAGTTCGTAACCTTCACAGGCCGGAACGTCAGGTTTTAATACCTGGCAAGACCGAGATCGTCTGGGACGACATCATTTTCGCTCTGGGCAACGAGTGCAGGTTCAATGGGCACGTTCCTTGGACAGTGCTGCAGCACACGGGCTTGGTGATCAAATGGTCAAATAACTGAAATTGAGAGGCGCTTGTGTCTCTCTTTCTTTGTTTTAAGACTATCAATGTTTGAAGAGATGTTGTTTAAAATTAAGTTCGGAGGTTTGAATGGGGCTTTCTAAGAGAGAGAAGCTTGTAAATGTCATACATGCTATAATTAAGGATGAGCGAATGTCTCTACCAGAGGTATTGCTAGCTCTTAGTCAAGTCATGACAGACATTGGACTAACACTGTGGAACTTTAGAGGATCATCGCAAGGTTTGAAGACAACCTTAGACGTTGAGCTACTGAAGCACATAGAGCAAAAGCACTACGAGAACCCTGGAATAGACAGCGCACTTATACTACAAGCCGCACTTATGGTGACCTGGGCTGAAGATTGGATGAAGAGATTAAGAGAGGAGAAGAAGAAAGAAGATGCAGGCACTACAGTTCCGAAGGCTAAAGGTAAGTGATCAACTAACTCACTTGGTTGAAGAAGCATGTTTGAAGCTGGAAATGTTCGGCTTCACTGGTGTTAGTCTTATTGTCAAAATGGGTGGGCACAAATATCACATCGTAGTAGACAGTCTCTATCTTCATAGCATAAAAGACTCGTCCTACCTCACTAGCATTAGAAAAGCCAAAGAAGTATGTCTCCGTCGAATTAAGATCGATGGAGAAGACTGTAAAGTCTTGCAATCCAAACGTCTCAGTTGGGTGGAAACCAATGCCCTACAGCCATTCTGGAAGAAGGTTGGAGGGAAAAAGGAAACAACCTGGGGAATGTTCTTCAAACGAGTTAGCTCTATCAAGCTAGACAAGTATAAAGCTCGCGACAACTGCTTCCTTATTGTTAATGGCACCAAGTGCTATGGGAAAAACAACACTCGTAATGCAGTCATTGCATTGCTATCCAAATTTTTAGTTCAGCTAGACGCTGAAAAGTTTAGCTATCTCGTAGAGGTGGTTGACTATTACGACGCATTCATTGCGTTATCCGAAGGCAGCTTAACTAAACTGCCAAACTGTAAACTATCTAAGAAATATCTAGATCAAGGAGAGGAAAATGAGCGAAGACAAGTATCTAAAGGAACCAGTTAAGTACTGCATCTACAAGGGCATGGGCGGAAAGAATGGAGCAGCACAGTTCCAGCTAATTCGCTTCAGCCCTCGTCGTGAGTACAACGGTAAGGCAAAGCCTCAGGGCGGTGTCCTCCTAGAGATGGCCCCCACTAGTGGAAAGAACCTCTATGACTGGAGTAAGAAGGTAAGTTTCTGGATGACCCCAGAAGATTGTGCAGCCTTTCTTATCTTCAAGACCATGACCAGTGACGACCCCAATAACAAGGGAATCTTTCACAAGCATGGTGATGTAAACAAGAAGCTCAACATTTGTAAGGGCAACATCCGTGATGGACTACCAACTTGGATGCTAAGCCTAAGGTCAGGTGAACAGGTGGCCGTACCAATTAGCGCTGTTGAAATGACAGTACTAAGTAAGCTTCTCGAAGCTGCTATCCCAGCAATGTTGGGTTGGCATACAGAGGAATAGTAATGGCAGCATACACGGTCTGGATTCGAGAAGTCCAGGCGGTTCCAGTTAAGGTTGAAGCAGAAAATGTTCACGATGCAGTAAATAGCGTATGGATGGGTAGTTTTGAAGCCAACTATAACCGTGCTGTTTGGTGTAATCGTCTTGACTCCAAGACATGGAGTGTTGATCTTCCAGATGGAAGAGAGATTTACTGTGATAACCTTGACAACTTTGTTGAAGGAGATTCAAATGAGTAAGAAGCATCCATTCAATTGCTATTCCTTTATTAAAAGAGAGGGTGGTAATTGGGTAAGCCTAGGCTTAATTCAAGATGAAACCGTTGGAGACTTCCAAAGGTTTGACTACACGCTTCCTATGAGTGGTGGGCTAGACCGTACCAGAGCAGAAGCTCTTGCACTGAGCATGCTTGCAGACACCGCAAAACTTAGCTTTCCCGTACAGGGAATTAATAACATCAAGGTGTCCTGGCGAGTCAGCTCTGATGCAACCAGAAACTGCGTTCTTAACGATGGAGACATCCTAGCTAAGCTTGGAATGGCTTCCCCCTATTGGGATGTATGTTTGATGTCAGCTGAGCAGCAGGAAGTTTTTGAAAAGGAAATTTCAGATGAAGCAAACACTGACAGTGAAACGGAGTGATGGGACTGAAGTCAATCTTCATTCCCTTACAAAGAAAGTCTTAGAAAAGGCTTTAAATAATCCTCAAGATGAGGTAATGTTGCTAGCAATGGAATCAGGGACTATGGCTATGGGAGCTGTGATCTCAAAAGATCCAAAATTGCAAGCAGCCTTGTTACTAGGTGGGCAGGATCTCGCTGACTGGTTCCTCAATTTTTATTTGTTGGGGACAATGATGGCACAAACCATTGAACGTAATGGGTTAGACCTTGAAGTTGTCAACGAGGATGTGAATGAGCATAGTTCTAAAGAAACTAGTGACAGAGACAGTCAAACTAACAGTACCAGTACTGATTGATTGGCTATACAGAAAACATAAAGATCGTAAGTACAAAATGGAACACACGATCAGCTACAGTGAACTCAAAAAAGAGAGTAAGAGGTAAGAAAGATGAACGGACTAAAGGTAACCAGAGTTTTCTTCAAGGAAGTGGGCGGCAGCAGCTCGCTAAAGGCATTTGCAGACGTACAGTTTAACGGTTGTATGACTATTCGAGGATTTAAGGTCTTCGAAAGTCGATACGGACCCTTCATTAAGGAGCCTTCCGAGGCCTATGAGAAGGATGGCGAGACTAAGTACTCGTCTCGTATTGGATTCCCAGATGACTGGTATGGCAGGGATAATACTAACCCTGTGTTTGACGCCGTCCTTGAAGAGTGGACAGCACATTCTGGTTCAGGGGCTAAGAAGCCCGCTGCGGGAAAGGGTAAGTCCTCTTCCGGTAACAGCGAATACTCTGACATGCCGTACTAATAAGGACGAGGAGTAAAGTTGCCAGTGGGGATTGTAACAAATCCTCACTGGCATTCTTATCTTTAGGAGACAAACATGTCTGATACAGATGCCATTGGAGCTGTTAGCTCCGATCAAAAGACACTAAATGAACTTGTAAATCGACTCAAAACTGGTAAGCATCTCATGGAACTTGTTTCCGCACACATGGATGAATACTTTCAGGTTGACGGTCGAACACTCAAACAGTGGCGAATATATTTTGACATCAAGCTTCCCAAAAGCGAGATGCTCAACCCAGAAAACCTAGCTGAAGCTAATACAAAACTTTGTGACGCAATCAATGAGGCAGGGTTCTGGCATGCACGAGCTCTTCTTATCGAGCAGTCTATTCGTAGTGGTGCTCAAGGTAAGTTTGATGAAGCTTTCTCCCTTTTAGTGGAAGACTATCGTGCCAAGGGAACCGGAAAACTTCCAGCAGAAGCAACATTGAGAACTCTCTCACAAGCTAACGGTGGAGGTTTGAAGTCAGCAATTGCAACAGCCGCTACTCGAGCCAAGTTCTGGAAGTCTATTGTTGAAACTCTAGACAGTCAACGCAAGTCACTCGAACAGCAGCGTTGGATCATGTACACTCAGCTGAAGCTTGATACCGACGGACTTACAACTTAAAAGGAATACCAATGACAGATACCGAAAAGAAAGAAACAGCCTTCACCGTTAGGTTTGCGGAAGGTGAGGGGTTTAACCTCGATAACCTTGGAGCTAACCTACAGATGGCTGAGATGGTAGCTATGATGGATGCTTGTGGACGACAGATGCTACACAGCCGCCTATCTACAATAGAAAAGGCTCTCCAGCTACACTCTGGGCTGCTTAAGCAAGTCCTTGCCCTCATTAATCCTCCTGAGACTGAAGATGATGTCCTACCTCCTTCAGAGACTGAAGAGGTAACTAAGGAAGAATAATGGGAAGATTTGATGGCTTTCGTTTATCTGACAATTTCCTAGCAAGGTTTGAAGGCAAACAACCCCAATGGGGACCGCTAGGATACGTTACCTTTAAGAGAACCTACGCACGTAGGCTCCCTAAGGGTGGAACAGAAGAGTTCTGGCAAACATGCAAGAGGGTCGTTGAAGGAACCTATTCAGTTCAACGAAACCACTGCAAGCAGCTAGGTCTTCCATGGAATGGACACAAGGCTCAGCATTCAGCACAACGAATGTTTGATCTGATGTGGCAAATGAAATGGCTTCCTCCGGGTCGGGGACTGTGGATGATGGGGACTGAGTTCATTGAAAAACATGGCTCAGCAGCCTTAAACAACTGCGGTTTTATTAGCACAAGAGATATCAAGAGCGACTTCTCGTTTCCATTTATTTGGTTAATGGACATGTCCATGTTGGGCGTAGGGGTTGGTAGCGATACAAGAGGTGCAGGAACCGTAACTATTAGGGAACCCAAGCGTACCGATGAGATTTTTCTCATTCCAGATACGCGTGAAGGGTGGTACGAGGCAGTAAGAATTGTCCTCAATGCCTATGTCGGTAAAGGAACAATCCCAAGCTTCGATTACACCGCCATCCGTAAGGCTGGAGAACTCATCCACGGGTTTGGCGGAATTGCCGCAGGCCCAGGCCCACTAAAGCAGCTAATTGAGATTGACATCTCCTATGTCTTGGATCAATTGCCTGGAAAACTTATCACCTCTGAAGCTATCACTGACCTTCTCAACTATATTGGGAAGTGTGTGGTAAGTGGAAATGTGCGACGTAGTGCTGAATTAGTTCTAGGTAACCCTGAAGACAAGAACTTCTTGTCTCTTAAGGACCCCGAGACTAATGGAAAAGCACTAGCAGACAGGCGATGGGCATCAAACAATTCTGTCATCGTTAATACTTTGACAGACTTCTCGGATCTCGCTTGGCGTACCCAGAAGAATGGAGAGCCTGGTTACTACTGGCTAAACAATGCACGAGCCTTTGGGCGAATGATTGATATGCCAGACTATAGAGATCATCGAGTAATGGGAGCCAACCCTTGTGTTGAGCAACCCCTAGAACACGGTGAGCTTTGTAACCTTGTTGAAAACTTCATGGCTAGGTGTGACTCTCAGGAAGAATTCCTTGAGGTGTTGAAGTATTCCTATCTCTATGCAAAGACTGTTACTCTCATTCCCACACATTGGGAGATAACTAATGCAGTTATGCTTCGCAATAGACGTATTGGTTGTAGCCTCAGTGGCATCACAAGAGCAAAGAATAAGCTAGGCACAGGAAAGTTTATCCAATGGCTAGACAAGGGCTATAATCGCATCAGAGAGCTCGATAAGATCTACTCTGAATGGTTGTGTTGTCCTGAATCTATTAAGGTCACTAGCGTTAAGCCTTCCGGAACTGTGAGTCTGCTACCTGGTGAACCGCCCGGTGTTCACTACCCACATTCTGAATACTACAATCGAATCATTCGTATTGGAGTTCAGTCTCCCCTCATCCCAAAGCTGGAGGCTGCGGGATATTATATGGAGCCAGACACCTATGCTCCTAATTCTATCTGTGTTTACTTCCCTGTAAGGGAACAGGACTTTGATAGGTCTAAGACTGAGGTATCTATGTGGGAACAGTTAGAGCTTGTAGCATTGCTGCAGTCTTTCTGGGCAGACAATATGGTTTCAGCTACTGTTACATTCAATGAGGTAGAAGGCAAGCAGATGAAGCATGCCTTGGAGATGTTTAGTCATAGACTCAAATCAATCTCCTTCCTGCCATTGAAGGACCACCAATATGAGCAAGCTCCCTATCAGGAGATTACTGGAGAGCAGTATCTCTCTTTTATCAAGAGCTTGGATCGTTTGGATCTAGATGACAGCGTTCATGAACACACTGAACGTTTCTGTGATACTGATGTTTGTGAGATTAAGGCCTTTACATTACAGAATCGTTAGGTGGTTGAAAGAGTCTAGCTAAGCCAAGAGGGAGTAGGTTATGCCTGCTCCCTTTTGGTATGTTAAATGGGCATGATTATTTATGAAGGGCCATCAAGGCTCGATAAAAACCCCATCGTAGTTATAGCAACCAAGAAATCTAACAACTCCAAAACAGGTAATATGATTCAGACTTGGATCATTCGCTCAGACATTAAGCCATCTGAAGCTATTCAGCAGGGGCTTGACAGTACCGTTTGTGGAGACTGTCCTTCTCGTCCCATTATGAAGAAGCTAGACAAAGGTCCGGGCGATTGCTACGTTACCATGATGGCACCTGCTGCTATCTATAAAACCTATAAAGAGAATCGCTACACGAAAGCACTTCTTAATTCAGAAATCTCTTCCTTTGCCAAGGGGAGAGTAGTAAGGTTGGGAGCCTATGGTGACCCAGCTGCTGTTCCAGTCAAAGTTTGGAAGGCACTGCTTGCAGAAGCTAGTGGCTACACAGGCTATACACATCAGTGGGAAAACAAGGTTGCCAAAGACCTTAAGCCACTGTGTATGGCTTCTTGTGACTCATTCGAAGACTGGGGAAAGGCAACGGCTCAAGGATGGAGAACCTTTAGGGTTGTTCGAGACACTGCCACTATTGGCAAGAGAGAATTCCGATGCCCATCGGACCCACTACTAGCAACAGCCATTCCTTGCGCAAAGTGCAAGGCGTGCGATGGAGCTGACATCAACAAACCACTAAAAGGGTCTCCCTACATCGTGGCACACGGCTATCGAAGTAAGAAGGTCCAGAGAAGAACAGCAAAATTAATGGTCTTATGAGTACAGAAGAATATCTAAATGAACTAACAGGCCCTCTGATAAGGTCCTTCATATGGAACAATAAAACGTTCTATGTGGTAAGCGCTGAGTGTACGATTGCAGACACAGCAAAGCTTATGACAGAAATCATTCACCAAGCTGTGAAAGATTTTGAGCGACTAGCTCTACCGTCAGCCCGTAAGGATAAGGCTAGTCGAGAGAACTGGACCACAGCACGTGGACTCCTATTTGAAGACGACTACACAATTGACTACGGAGACATCCCAGTTACATTCAAAGACATGCTTGAGTTTATCTCAACAGACGGAAGCTTTAGCGTGTCTTCGATGAGAAAGTCTCTGATAACACAAACCTTTGGATACTGGAAAATTAAAGGCGAACAATTAGAGGAAGAATTTTGGAAACAGGAGCAACAGAAACAATGAGCCCAGCCCCATTCAACAACGCAAACATTATGAGAACCCCAAAAGAGGTTGCCCAAGACCAAGCTTCTATTGACCTTATCTTTAAGGTAATCAATAAGGAGTTTGGAAAAGGAACGATTGGAATACTAGGGAACTATGAAGTAGTCCCCTGCCCCACCATCTCTACTGGTTCTATTGGTCTTGACCTAGCTACCGGTGTTGGCGGGATTCCTAGAGGACGTATCATAGAAATCTATGGACCTGAATCTAGTGGTAAGACAACCCTATCTCTACAAATCATTGCAGAAGCTCAGAAAAGAGGTGGACGGTGTGCATTCATTGACGCTGAGCACGCACTTGATGTTGAATATGCACAAAAGCTTGGAGTTCACCTAGAGGGTCTCACTATCCACCAGCCAGACTGGGGAGAGATGGGTTTGAACGTAACCGAAAAGCTAACAACCACTGGTGCTTTCGACATCATTGTCATCGACTCTGTCGCTAACCTTGTTCCTAAGAAGGAACTTGAAGCAGACATGGGCAAGCAGCTACCAGGTCTGCAAGCAAGGATGATGGCCCAGGCCCTTAGAAAGCTTACTGCTATTGCAGAGAAAACCAACACCACTATCATCTTCATCAATCAGATTCGATACAAGATTGGTGTGATGTTTGGTAGTCCAGAAACTACTCCAGGCGGTAATGCCCTTAAGTTCTACTGTTCTATGCGTCTAGATATTAGGCGTACAGGAAAGATTCAGAAGGACGGAGAGTTCCTTGGATGTAGTACCAAGGTGACTATTGTGAAGAACAAGGTGGCCGCACCATTTAAGAAGGCTGAGTTCAACATTCTCTTTGGTCAGGGAGTCGATCGAACAGCTGAACTAATTGACTTGGCTATTGAAAACAATGTAGTCAAGAAGAGCGGTAGCTGGTTCTCCTATAATGGAGCACAGCTAGGACAAGGCTCCGAAAAGGTTAAGGCTCTCTTCCTTAGTCAGCCTGACATCCGTGAAGAAATTGAGACCAAGGTCTTCAATATCCTATTCCCCTCTCCAACAGGAGTGAGCAATGACAAAGAAGAGGCCACAGCGACCGGAAGTTAAAGACTGTTCAAAGTTGATATGTAGCTGGCTTGATGAATTTAGGGCTGTGGTTGGTGTCGAAGAAGACATCGCCACACACCCTAGGCCATTTTATCCTTCACTACCTATTACAGCATGGACTGGACCTATTCTAGGAAGCTGGTCTGACAGTCCAGAACATATGTTTTTCTCTATCTCTAAGCGTATGGTTAGGGGAAAGACAGGACGCATAAAGTTCCAAGCCAAAAGGTTAAAGGAAGTAACTGCTCGTAATTATAGGCCAACATGGATTCTAGAATACATTCTGGCTTCTCTATATCAAAATGAAGGACAAGCCCACATGATTAGACCTAACTCGAAGACTAATCTTCGAATAGGTTTGACTAAAGGTTTCAGCCTGACTGACATGTCCCTCTATATCTATTCTGTTTATGAAAACATGAGAGATGCAGAGAATAATGACTACATGCTAACCCTGAAAGAAGAATATGATGGACCACCCCGTAGCCCTAGAGTCTACGGTCACTGGACAATCTATCCTGCACTTCTTAATGACCACACTCACCCCTATGTTTTGGATGAGATTCGTAGAAGAGTTAAGGGGAGCGTAAAGCGTTTCATTCTCCTCCACGCAATCAACCTACACAGAACAGAAAGACGATTTTTTAATTGGATAGAGCGACACGGAGCTATGGAAGTTCTCGCTATGGATGATGACATCATCACCAAGACACTAGCCAAAGGTTTGAAGTCCTTTGTCGAGGAATGTGAAGTCTATGACAGACCGAAGTAATTGGAAAGAATAGATGTTAAATATTATTGATAAGGAATACCTTACTTTTGATGATGTCATGATGCTCCCTCAAACAAGTGATATTTCTTCACGAAGCCTAGTCGATGTATCTACTAAAGTAGGGCCGCTTGAACTGAATAATCCTATCATCTCTGCCAACATGGATACTATTACTGGACCAGTAATGTTAGAAGCAATGCAAAAGGCTGGAGGATGGGGCTATCTGCATAGATTTGTAGACGAGACTACTCGTAAGCAATGGGCCTGTACACGTCGTCGCCCCGTCACCGTTGGCGTAGGAGAGGGAGAGCGTGAGTTCCTAAGGCAAATTATGGACTTTGACATCAGTCATTTTCTTATCGATATCGCTCACGGTGACTCTAGGCAAACCATGGACATGATTAAGTTCATTCGATATGACTGGCCCGATGCAATCATCTGTGCGGGCAACGTAGCTACAGCTAATGCTGCCCTTATGTTAGCCGAAACAGGAGCTGACATTATCAAGGTAGGAGTAGGTCCAGGCAGTGTATGTATTACACGCTCTGTTACGGGCCATGGGGTCCCACAGTTAACAGCGATTGCAGACGTTGCTGAAGCCCTCAGGCCTCTCAACGTGGGCATTATTGCTGACGGAGGGATCCGGACATCAGGAGACATTGTAAAGGCCTTAGCTGCCGGTGCAGACGCTGTAATGATAGGGGGATTGTTCGCTGGCTGCGTGGAGACACCTGGTGAAAACATTATCACCCCTAGTGGAAATTTTAAGGTCTATCGAGGCATGGCATCTAAGGAAGCCTATGCTGATAACCCTAATCGTAAAAGTAAGCATCCAACAGCAGAAGGAATCAACACCATGGTCCCCTCCAATGGACCAGCACAAGAAGTAGTTAGCAGATTAGTAGGTGGTATTCAATCAGGACTGACTTACTCTGGTGTAGCTAATCTTACTGCCCTTAGAGAAAAGGCACAATTCATTCGGGTAACTCCCACTACATTGATTGAATCAGGAGTAAGACTATGAAAGTACCAATGAGTGTCGACACGCGAGGCTAAACAATGAAGAAATACACACTAGGCTTTGCCTTCATACCAAAAGTTGAGCTAATGGTGATGATTCATAAGAACCGAGGACCCCGTGGGGTAAAGGGACTATGGAATGGATTAGGCGGTAAGCTTGAAGAAGGTGAAACCCTACACGAATGCATGACTAGAGAGTTCCAAGAAGAGTGCGGTCTTTATATACCAGAGGAAGACTGGAGTCACTTCGCCACATTTGGTGACGGTGAAACCTGGGAAGTTTACTGCTTTAAGACGGTACTGCCTGAAGGGCATGCCAACCCACAAACAATGGAGGACGAAGAGGTCGATTATCAAGCTGTATGGGATGATGTTGTTTTAAATGAATGCATTACCACATCTCGACACTTCAAGTACCTAACCTTGCTAGCGAAAGACAGCAGGCTAGTTAATCCACCTCCATACTTTAGATTCAATTTCTAAGAGGAAAGATCATGGGAGCACACGATTACACCGTAACCTACGGACCAATGAGCAAGAGCAAAGTCAGAAAAGAATGGGCCCTACAGATCGAAGACGATCGTGCTGAGACTGGAGGCGGTGCTTACGCAGGAAACGCCACGACAATGCATGGTCCTGTTTGGTTTGAAGACCGAAAGTTTGCTTCCTACAACAGGGCCGTGGACTTTGTCCTAGACAACCACCAGAAATGGACAGGCCCAATTGCCTGCTCCTATGCCATTGCCTATGCCCCTACCGACAGAGAGCTAGCCAAACGGCAGAAGCTTAGCGATGCAGTCAGAGCCAGCCAGCAGAAACTGGTTGATATGAGACAGAAGATGACAAAGGACTTCTATGAAAGGAAGTCTAGGTTTGTTGGTTGTCAAGAGTGTAAGTCAAGGATAAGCATTGACTATATGCAGAAGAAAAAACACAGCCTTAGCTGTCCTGTGTGTGGACACTCATTCATTAGCAAGACCAATCAAGATAAACTAACCGCTGCCGATATTAAGGTAGCCAAAGCAAACGACAGACTAGCTCTCGCAAACAAGCCAAGACCAAGCAAGGAGTTTGGTTGGGTTGTAGGCGGCTGGGCAGCCTGTTAAATCATAACTAGCTGCCATCTAGTTTTATCAACTGGCATCAGGAGATAGCATGAGCTTCGTACATCTACACAATCACACAGAGTATTCTCTTCTTGACGGGATCACCCGTATCAGCGAGCTCCCTTCGGCTGTAAAGGAAATGGGAATGCCAGCCATCAGTATTACTGATCATGGTTCCCTAGCAGGAACACTCAGGTTTTATGACGAGTGTGTTAAGGCTAATATCAAGCCCATCATAGGGCTTGAAGCATACTTCAGTGAAGAGCGTTCCTTAAGGGCTGTTGATGAATTAGAAAAGTCATTCTATCACCTGGTGCTACTTGCTAAGACCGAGCAAGGCTTTCGCAATCTAATCAAAATGAACTCCCTAGGTTGGGAGACGGGCTTCTATAAGAAGGGCCGTATTGATGACAAACTCCTTGAAGAGTACGGTGATGGGATCATTGCTACTTCAGCCTGTCTGGGTGGACGGATAGCTCAGCTGTTCCGCCGTGGCTCCAGAAAAGCTGCAGAGCATAAGATTCTCTATTACCGTGAACTCTTCAGGGAGAATTTCTTTCTAGAGATTCAGGACCACGACATCCCTGAACAAGTAGAGCTGAATAAGTTCCTTCTAGAAATTGGAGCCAAGTATGACATTCCTCCTATCCTTACAGGAGACTGTCACTATCTAAACCGTGTTGACGGTGGCGGTACTGACTCACCCCATGAGTTACTGCTTGGTGTTCAGACAAACAAGACAGTTAACGATCCTAAGAAGTTCTCCTTCGACCAAAGGGAGCACTGGGTTAAGTCTCCAAGAGAAATCCAAGAGGTAATCGACCGTAATGGTTGGCCTCAGGATCTCATGACGAACACGTTATCTATTGCCAACATGTGTGACGGAGATTACTTCGGGACCATTCGAGGCAACTACATGCCCAAGGTGGAGGACTTCACCAAGTGGCCTAAGTTCCTCAAGAAGGATGCCAGTAAGATTCTAGAGTACGAAGCCAAGTGTGGATTAGTGAAGCGCTTTGGTGATGTTAGCTCTATTCCTGACAAATATAAGGAACGACTTAACTATGAGCTTGGAGTTATCTCTGAGCTTGGATACTCTGACTATTTCCTCATCGTACAGGACTATACCGAGTGGGCCAAGGAACGAGAAATCCAAATTGGCCCTGGTCGAGGTAGTGTTGGGGGTAGCCTGGTGGCATGGGCTCTTGCCCTTACCTCCAGGGCTTGTGATCCTATTAAGAATGGTCTCTACTTTGAGAGGTTCCTCAACAAGTCACGAGTAAGTCCCCCAGATATTGACTCTGACTTTCAGAGGTCTAGACGAGAAGAGGTCTTGGAATATGTCCGCTCCAAGTATGGAGAAGATTATGTTGCTCATATCGGGACAAACGGAACGTTCCATCCTCGATCCGCAGCTAAAGACATGGCGCGTATTTACGGAATGTCCAGCTACGACATTAAGCAGTTGCAGGACGGTATTCCAGAGACGTGGCGAGGACTCCCTCCTACTATTGAAGATTGTGAACGGCAGTTTCCAGCTCTCACCACCGGTAAGTTCTCAGAGATCTGGGCCAAGGCTGTTAGAATCGTCGGCCTACCGCGCACTGCGGGAAGTCATGCAAGCGGAGTTGTTATTGGAACGGGTGCACCTCTTAGGGATGTAGTCCCCATGTACAAAAGAGCCAAAGGCAAGATGATGATCACCGAGTTCGACATGAACGAACTCGAAGACCTAGGCTTTTTCAAATTTGACTTCCTTGGACTCAAGAACCTCGATGTCGTTGACAAGAGCCTTGAATTCATTGAGCAAAATCATGGAAAGAGAATTGATCTAGATGCTGTTAGTCACAAAGACCCCGCAGTCTTCGACCTTATGTGTCGTGGAAAACTCAGTGGGGTTTTTCAGTTGGAGAAATCCCTTCGTAATATCACGATCAGAGTCCAGCCAAGAAGTCTTGATCATCTTTCTGCTATCAATGCACTTGGAAGGCCGGGACCACGAGACGCGGGTCTTGTCGAACAATACGTATCAAATAGACACGCTGCTAGCTATGAACTCCCCTACTCTGAGAAACTCTCTGAAGTTCTTCGGCCCATTCTTGAAGAATCTTTTGGGGTGATGGCCTATCAGGAACAAATCATGCGCATGGCTCAGGAGATTAGTGGCTTCTCATTGGTAGAAGCTGACAATCTTCGTAAAGCTATTGGCAAGAAGAAGCGTGACCTCATGGATAAGATGAGGTTCCAGTTTGTAGAAGGTGCCGTAGATAACGGACACAACCGAAAAGAAGTAGAAACCCTTTGGGGTAGTCGAGATGAAGTCACAGGCAAGGGTAGTGGCATCGTTGGCTTCGCTGACTATTGCTTTAACAAAGCTCACTCCTTTGCTTACAGCATCCTCTCCTACAGAGAGGCATGGCTTAAGTGCTTCTATCCTGCTGAATTCATGGCAGCTCTTATGTCCTATGAAGAGAATCATGACCTTATCAGTGCCTATGTCGCAGAAGCTAAGTCTCTTGACGTAGAGGTGAGAGGCCCCAGTGTTAACATCTCTAGGAACGGCTTCACATTCGATAACCAAAGAGCTATCGTCTTTGGTCTTGACTCTATCAAGGGGCTAGGCAAGCAAGCCGTAGCCGCTATTGTCAAGGCTAGGGGGAAGAAGGGATTTAGTTCCTTCGAGGACTTCTACGGTAGGGTTGACCAACGTAAGGTTAACCGTGGAGTCATTGAGAAGCTCATCTTTGCAGGAGCTTTCGATGAGTTCAAGTACTCTAGGCAAACACTGCTTGACCATCTCGATGGACATAATAAATATTATTCAGACGTAGTCAAATATCATGAAAGACTGTTAGAGTGTGCAAAGCGTGATGATGAAGTTGCAATTGCAAAAGGTAAACTCTTTGAAATTGAGGCCGCTATGGCATTAATTCCAATGAGGAGAAAGGACAAGGTTACCAAGTCTCCAGACGATCAGGAAACCTTTGACGCCCTAAGAGCAAAGAAAATGCTTTGGAGAAAGGCAAGACCGCTAAAAGTTCCAGAGCAGCCAGTCCTTGAGACTATTCCTGTTCACTCAGGACCCAGACCAATCACCCTTGACCTATTGGGCAAGGAACGAGAGGTACTTGGGTATTATGTCTCTTTGCATCCAACTGACTTTATTACAACAGACAACCAAACTAACCACATCAACGAGATCCTGTCCGGTGACACTGGCATTTGTAACGGTGTGATTACAAGCATTAAGCGAATTATTACAAAGAGAACACGTCAACCGATGTGCTTCTTAACCATTGAGGATGCCACAGGGATGGCGGAAGTCGTAGTCTTCTCCTCTCTGTATGTGAAGTGTGCAAATAGTTTAGAAGTTGGTAGGGTAGTTCGGCTCATTTTTGATGCTGAAACTGAAGATATTCAGCCTATCAAGCTGAAAGCAAAGAGCATTCGCCTAGTGGAAGTGGAGGACTAGGGGTTAACCCCTAGTTCCTCCCAAAGGAATATATATGGCTAAAAGTAAGTTTAGATTTTGGACAAAGGAAGAAGACACCGTTGTTATTGATAACAGAGATACCCACACAGATGCAGAAATCGTGGTGCTCCTTGCATCGGAAGGCTATATGCGGAGTAGAGATGCAGTGGGACGCCGCGCAAGACGCCTCGGGCTCAATTCGGCCAGTGTCCAAGCGGTGGCTACTGACTCTGGATTCGGGGTGGCGGCTGTTAAGCCTCCTACGAAGCTCGAACTCAAAAGAATCGAAGTAGCCAAGGACATTGATGTTCAGTGGAAGAAAATCCTTGAGATGAGTAAGACCTTTAAGGAGTACCCAGTTAATAGGACGAGGGGATTTGCCCAGCCACAGCGACGTATCGTCAGCTTGTCTGATATTCACTTCCCCTTCCAGCATGACGAATTCCTTGAGGAAGCTGTCGACATGGCCAAGGGCTGTGACGTACTGGTACTTAATGGTGACATCTTTGACTGCTATGGAATCTCTACCTTCAAGAAGGCTAAGAAAATCCCTCTGCTTAGAGAGTATGCAATCGTTCTTGAGTTCCTAAAGGGCCTAGTCAATCAGTTCCCTATTATTGTTCTCAATGCAGGCAATCACGAAGAAAGGTTCTCTGGAACCTTACAGACAGCATTGCAGATGACAACTGAACCACCAGTAGGTGATGACCTTATGACTCGCCTAGCTCGTGGAGATATTTACGATGAGGACGGAACTCTTGCAGGAAACTACAACTGGGACAACGTCATCTACAATCCTCTACAGTCATGGTGGACTAAGATTGGCAAGACAATCTTCTGTCACCCAAGGAACTTCTCTCGTCGTCCAGGAGCCACCGTTAAACAAGCAGCTGACTGGTTCCATCAGGTAGATCATGTGGGAGAGTGGGACTCAATCGTAATGGGTCATACTCACCAGGCAGCAAAGTTCATCTATGAGGGACGTCTCATGATGGAGCAAGCTTGTCTCACCGCAGTCCACGCCTATCAGTGGGCATCACACATTCGCTATGTTGGACAAGCCAACGGCTTCGCTGAAGTCTGGCAAGACAAGGACGGCAATACAAACTATGACAAGTCTAGGATTATTTATCTTGGACAGCAGAGTCCACCAGCGACAAAGGTAATATTAGATGACTAAAGACGGATTTAAAGACCTCCTAGGCATGGTAAATGCCACAGATGAAAAGATTGATGACCTGGCCTTCGCCGTGAGGGAGTCTATAACTGCCTTGGGCGGAGACGCTGTGAAGATGGCTGTTCAGATTGTCACCATCTATCGTCTGCTATTGGAACTAGACTTAACAACGGAAGAGAAATTTAAGGAGATGTTCCTTAACACAGCAGCAACTATGCAAGAGCAAAACCTCGCCAACACAGCGCAGGAAACAGACGAGCTATCAGACATTAGTGTCTAAGGAATAAGGAAACATGGGAGAAATATTTGACGTACTCGACCAATCGAAAATGAGCCGTGGTCCCATCAAGGGGGACTACACAACAAACCTTTACCCAAGTGAAGGCGCGGCTGAGGTGGGAGGCGTAGTCTATGGCAAGTGTATGCGTGCCTGCTTCTTCCGTTACATGGGAAGTACCGGACAGGAAGTAAAGCTTGAAGACGGTACAGTGGCTGTTCCACAGTCAACAAGACCTGGGCCCAAGGCACAGTGGATCTTTAAAGCAGGCAACATGTTTGAGGATGCAATCCTTGAAGCTGCCCGAGATGCACGTATTCTTTTACAGGGTCATCTCAAAATCTCTATCCCTATTGCTGGACTTAAGCTTAACGGTGAAGTCGACATGGTCTTTCAAGATAAGAACGGAGACCCAGTAGGGATTGAAGTTAAGTCTGTTCATGGATCTATGGCTGAGTCTCATATCATTGGGACTGCAGGAATGAGGCGGAAGGGGCTCAAGGGTGAGCCTAAGCCTGAGCACGTCATCCAGACTGCTATCTATGCTTGGCATTTACGTGAGCAAATCCCAAGGTTCAAGCTTCTCTACATTATGAGAGGTAAATGTTTCAGGGAAGAGTTTGAGGTCATAGTTAAGAAGGACGCAGAGGGACGTCGTCAGATTTATATCGACGGCAAGCTCTGGAAGTACTTCAATCTTGACGATGTCTTTGACAGGTATAAGAAGCTTGCTTTCAACATCAATTCAGGTAAGTTGCCTGGTCGCGACTACACTCTTCTTTATGATGATGATGCCATGAACCAGCTACTCAAGGATGGAAAGCTTACTCGTGGAGTCAAGGCCGACTGGACCAAGTACTGGGGCAGAGAGACGGACCATGCTAAGTGGACCGAGGCTGATAAAGAACTAAGAGGCAAAGAGCCTCGCAGACTGAAGCGCCCCCTAAAGGGAGACTGGCAATGTAGTTACTGCGACTTCCAAAGCCTATGCTGGAAGAAGGACGCTTCACCAAGGAAATAAAGATGCTTCAAGCGAATGATCTACCTAGCCTCGCCCTTACCGTTAAGAGACCACAAACTCCAATCTGTCATGGAGGAAAACTTGTGGAATTCATGACAGGCAGAACGAGCTACTACATTAACGATGATCTTGTTAGTGAAGACACCTTCCGTAAAGTCAGCTTCTATGTTCAGGTAGCTTATGACTCTTGTGGAGGCGATGATAATGCAGAGACTTAGACGAACACAGCTTGTCTTTGATGATATCGAAGACCTAACAGCAATTATAATTGAAGTTATTGTTGAAGCTATGGATATCTTTGGTGAACTTGATGGTCGAGACCCAGACGTTGTTGACTTGATCGAAGACCTAACAGACCTAGAGGTGTGGGAGGTCGTTGAGATTTTCAAGGGACTGCTCGAAGCAAATGAAGACATGTTTTTGTTTGAATTTGAAGCTCTCACACGGTGGGAGGTTGTCGACCCAGACTTCCATGAACGGGTAGTTGATTGTCTTGATGACGAATAAGCTCCACTATCATGAAGTTTTATTTTATCGCCTAAAGTGGCCAGTTAAACAAGAGCTGATGCGTTTGTTTGGTTGGAAAACAGTAGAAGAAGCTGCGCAGGAATTTGATTTCCTACCTCAAGACTACCTGCCATACATACTAACAACTCCTCCCATATGGGAGGGAGACATTCTCTACTATGAAGGTGACATCTTCATGAGTAGGTACAAAGGAAAGACACATGATCTCACGCAATCAGCTGACAGATTATCTTCGAACACACTGGATTAATGACGTTGACAGCGTAGCTACGGGCATTCAGGCCTGGCTAAGCACTATTAACGTTCCCGCTAAGACAGTGGTAACACATACAACAACCCCAAGCACTTCTCGTTCTGAAGCTGGTCGGAAGGCAGCTGCAACGCGTACAGCAGCTCGAACTTGGGTCTCCAGAGACGGTAAGAGCTACGTAGTATTCTCTCGTGATGACACCAATGGTGTGAGAGTTCCGCGTACTTTTGTTCGGGACCGTCTGGGTGCAAGCCCTGGTGACAATGTATTAATCGTTGGAACTAAGGGAATCAGTTCAACCTCCTTAACCGTTAGACGTGATGGTAGCCTGTACGTAGGCTCTAGCATTATTAACGGATTTAAGAACTTGAGCTTCCGGTTCCGGACAGACAACGGTAAGCTTGTAATCAAGGCGTAATGACAAAGATTGGGATCTTCTTAGACCGGGATGGTGTGTTGAATATCAACACCCATTACCCACACCTTATTGAAGATTGTTACCCGGCACCTACGGCCAAGAAGGCTATGGAACGAATCCTCGCGGACGATAGGTTTATTCCTATTGTGGTAACAAACCAAGGAGGAGTGGGTCAGGGGCACTACTCTAAAAGGGACTGCTTTAGCTTTCAGCTAGAGCTAATGAGGCAGCTTGACTGCACGATCCCTCGAAGACAGTGGTATCACAGCTGGGCCACAGAAGATAATCACTTCCTAAGGAAGCCCAATCCAGGCATGTTGTTGAGGGCTGCCCAGGATCATGATATTGATCTTGGGCAGTCCGCTATGTTTGGGGATAAAGAGTCGGACATGCTAGCTGGAATAAAAGCTGGCTGTTGTGCGGTATACTTAATAGGAGAGGGACGACCGTCTCTCTTTTCACAAGTAGACGCATTCATGGAGGCCACATGTCAGACTACGAACGACCTCACCTCAGACTCCCGGTACCCGAAAGGAAGATTACCGAGGTAGCAGACAACAGGGAAACTATCCCTGATAAGGCTGTTATCGAAAAGAATACATTTGTTGTTGACCTTACAGTCGACTTCGATGCTTACGGAGAGTACGACGCCAACAATGGGAAGAACGTATTCGATATGTAGGACACACCATGGAAGAATCTAACGACCTTAACGTCACTGAAAAGCTAGCCGAGCTTGATGACGCAATGGAGAGCCTTGGCTTTCACCAAGCAAACTCAGTAGAAGAAGCTCTTGAAGCTGCTCCTGAGCAAGCCCCAGTACCAGAGAAGTCTAACTTCACACCTATTCCTAAGAAGATGAACGGTGTTTACTTTCAGCTAAAGAGAGTAAGCCCAAACCGAACTGAGATCTTCATGCATGGGCCTGACGGTGATGCATTCCCTACAGGTGTTGGTTGGGATAAGAGATAGTGAGTATCCTTAATGAGGTTAATGGGTGGGGTGAACCTGCTCCTATTCGCAACGAACTACCTGGCTGTTGGCAAGCTGTCATTGAAGACATGAAAAGCCGAGACAGGTTTGGTCGAGAAAAGTATGGAACACCACTTCAACCTAACAATGGAAGGAATGCCTTGCAGGATGCATACGAAGAAGTCCTTGACTTAGCTGTGTATTTGAAGCAAAAGATTATGGAAGAGGAGATGAAAGATGCTGAAAGAAAAGGGACCAAAGCCGTGGGAAACCCAAGTACTGATTGATTGTGATGGAGTTCTAGCAGAACTCATCATTCCAGCAGAGTTCTTTGCTGGAGATCGCAATCGGCCTGAACTCAAGCCACTAGACGAACCAAACTGGGCCTATGCAATGAATCCAGTAAAGGGGAGTCGTGAGCTTATCGACTCTATCGAAGAGATGGGGCTTGAAACAACCGTACTCACCTCACCCTGGGACACTAGCATGACCTGGGACTGGGACCGTAAGAGATGGCTACTTCAGATATATGGGATTGATAAGTACCACGTTATTTTTGCTAAGCAGAAATGGCTAGTGGGTGGACTAACCCTCATAGAGGACAAGGCAGAGAATGCTAACTGGTGGTCGGAACAACACAACCGTCCATCCATCCTAATCAACCAATATTGGAATGTAGAAGAAGAACTAGACCCTAGAGTTATTCGAGTGGATAACCTAGAGGAGGCTACTGCAGCCGTAAGGAGCCTACATGCTTGGCATCATTGTCGCAGTAAGCGATAACAACGTCATTGGGAAGAACAATGAAATTCCTTGGGACTGTCCAGAAGACATGGCAAGATTTGTTACCATCACCAAGCGCCACCCTATTATCATGGGAAGACGAACGTTTAAGTCTATTGGTAAACCTCTCCCAGGACGCATTAACATCGTTGTGACTAGAAAGTACATCGATTTGATTAATGTCCACTCCGTAAACAGCTTGGAGAACGCCCTAAGGGTTGCTGAGTCCTTTTCTCCAATGATGCCTTTCGTCATTGGTGGGACTAGGCTTTATGCCGAAGCTCTACCTATCGCAACACACTTGTTCTTTACTAGAATCCATCAAGAAGTAGAGGGAGATACTTTCTTCCCACCAATCGAATGGACTCACTGGGAACAAACAGAAGAAGAGAAGCATACCAGCTTTACCTTCTCCACTTGGGAGCATAAAGATCCATGGGACATCGAATACTAGTTGTAGGTGATCATATCTATGATGACTACATTCAGGGCACAATTGATGAAGCTAATGAGGGTGGCCCAAGGTTCAGGGCAAACGAATATCTAGCGAGAACAGAACAGGGAGGCGCGGCGTTCGTTAGAGACGCTGTGGCCTCCTTTTCTCATGTTAATCACTCCAACGTTGACTACATTAGAACGTCTATCAGTCGCATTAAGCGCTTTCAGAATCAAGAGACAAAGGAAACTCTCCTTACTGTTGATGACTTTGAAGATCACTACTTCGAGACTGATAAGTGTAGAGGTTATACACATGACGCAGCTATTGTATGGGATGACAGCAGGTGTGAAGATTCATACCCGTGGGGAGACGCCCTAACTACTCTTCACCCTGAGGCCTTAACCGTAGTTGATAGCGTCCGCGCCAAGAGCTGGGACACACCCTTCACCTGCTACATTAAGATGACACTAAGTGACTGGGATGGATACAGGCCCAAGCATGCAACATTAATTCTAACTAGCTCTAGAGCTGTCTCTCTTTATGAGCCTCGCAAACCTCTTCGAGTCTATAATGTAAATGAAATCGACCCCATTGATCCTATTGGAGCAGGCGATGTGTTCCTTAGTGTGTTTGTAACCATACTTCTCGAAGGATGGGGCGAGGATAAGGCAATTCGAGAAGCCATACATTATGCCAGTAAGTCAGTGACTTACCATGGCTGCCGTATCCCGAGGCGAGACCGTGCCAGAACATTTAGTACTGTTTGATTTTGACGGAACTCTTACCCTGCCTAGAGAAGCAATAGATTCAGCTGCGCTCAAAGCTCTTTATAAGCTTTGGGAAGCTTGTTCTACTGGAATCGTTACTGGTTCCACTATTGAACATGTTGAAGAACAACTAGGTAGCTACCTTAAAGACCCCAAATATACAGAAATGTGGGAAGACATGCTCTTCCTGCCATGTAATGGAACCCAGCAATGGGGTTGGGAAGCTGATGTTCAAGAGTTCAGGCTCATTAGAGGTGCCAACATGATTGATAAGCTAGGTGAGTATAACTATAGACGTCTCATTAGCTATGTCCTAGAGCTTCAGTGTACTCTCATCCGAAGGAATGAATCCGTACCCCTTACTGGAGAGTTCATCCAGTATAGAGACTCAATGGTGAACTGGTGTCCCATTGGTAGAGCAGCTGGTACTGCCTACCGTAAGCAGTTCAAAGAGCTTGACGCTAAGCATAACATCAGGACTCAATACCTCCGAGACCTTAATGCTTGGCTTGCCAAAAGAGAAATCGAAGTAACCTGTGCTCGTGGGGGAAATACTTCATTTGACATTTATCCTACTGGCTGGAATAAGTCTTATGTTCTAGATCACTTAGACGGTGGGGACTATGATATCTGGTTCGTAGGGGACAGATGTACCGGTGACGGCAACGATAAGGCCCTGTATGATGTCCTTCCAGAGGGTCGTCGTTGGGAAACAACAGGCCCTAAGAACACAGTAAATATCATCTTGAAAGAGATACTCCCAAGAGTAGAAAATAATGAAACAACATCCTTCGATTACTAGAGACGATAAGCAAACAAGAGTAAAGAAAACATGGGGAGAAGAAGTTTGGCTTGCCAACTCTCCCCTCTATTGTGGAAAGAGGCTATTCATCCGTAAGGGATATGGATCAAGCATGCACTTCCACGTACTCAAGACTGAAACTATAAGTGTAGAGAGCGGTTCTTTGGAACTGAAAATACTGGAAGAAGGGGAGGAGGCCCGGTACATCTTATATTCTGGTGATTCAATCTTGATAACACCAGGGCTTATGCATCAGCTTATAGCTAAGACCGAGGATGTCGTTCTATATGAGTTTTCTACTCAGCACTTCGATACGGATTCATACAGAGTCAGGCTTCATGCCCCTCTTGCTTCCCGTAACGTTAGCGCCGACTTATAAGGTTACACTTCCACTAACCCCACCAATACCAAAATCAGATTACTGTCTCGTTTACGTGGCCTGGCCCCAAGGGGAAAGGACAGCGGTGGGAGAGTATTACTATCTTCGGGTCGAAAGCGATATGCTCGTACCCAATGGACGATTACTAAGGGAGCCGTATGCGTATAGAAAACATTGATGAGGTCATGGGAAAGCTTAAGGGTAAGCTCTCCGAATACATGACACATCTCCTGGGCAGAGACCCAGGTAAGAGCAAATTCATTTGTCCACACCCAGACCACGACGACCACAACCCCAGTGCATGCCTGAATCATCATGAAGACTTTACCGAGGGGAAGTGCTTCACCTGTGGTGCTAACTTTGACATCTTTACTGTCGCTCACTGGAATGAAGGGCTCCCTGCAGAAGGACCAGAGTTCTTCGAGATAACCGTCAGAGAGCTTGCTGACCGCTTCGGAATTACTCTAGTAGAGGCAGAGCTGACGGACGCAGAAAAGAAGCTCTACGGAACCTACAGGGCTCTCAGGAGAGCCTCTGAATATGTAGCTAGCTTTGACCATGGAACATGGCCAGAAGCTACTCTAGAATATATTGAAGAACGAAACTGGACCAAGCAAGAACTCCATGACCAAGGCATTGGCGTAGGCGATAGAGAAGGTCTCATCAACTACATGAATGACTATGGCTATAGTCCTGAATACCTCCACCAGCTGGGGCTAGTTAGTATTGCTTCAGGTGATGGTGTTCCACAAGTTATTGACGATGGACGGCTTATCTTTACTCTACACAACCATGTAGGTAGGGTGGTAGCGTTTGCGTCTAGAGGATTTGGCGGAGTCGGTCCCAAGTACCTGAATTCATCAGCATCCATGAATCTCTACAACAAGTCAGAGCTTCTCTATGGATTGAACGTAGCCCGTAAGGTCAAGAGGAAGCCCCTCTACCTATTTGAAGGCTATGGTGATGTAGTCACCGCCCGTAAGGGTGGATTACAGAACTGTGCAGCGGTATGTGGCACAGCCCTTACTGTTGATCAGGTCCTACAGGCTAAGCAGCTTGGGTTCCAGACAATCATCCTTGCATTTGATTTCGATGATGCAGGCAGAAAGGCTACCGACAGAGCTGTAGTTAACATTTGCGACGTCGTTCGTGACTTAAGCCTTAAGATCCTTCAGCCAACTACCGACTACAATGACCCAGATGAATACATCAGAGCTAATGATATCTCTAAGTTCATCCTTGAAGAAACTGAAAGTACATTCTCATGGACCCTTAGGCGTAAGAAAGAAGAAGGCCTGGGCAATGAAGAACTAGCTAACCTTATGGTAAGCGTGATTGCTGCAGAGCCTAACGCCATCTCTAGAGAGGTCCAGATTCGAGAGCTTTCAGACGTTACGTCTGTTCCGTTCCATGCTATTGAGATTGAAGTCTTGAAGAAGACCGATATCAAGCTAGATGAGCGGCGCTTACGACAGAACGCTGTAGTCAAGCGGCTAGCAATGGACATCGATAACGATCCCAACGCAGCCCTTATGTCTACGCACGAGGCTCTTCTAGAGTTCGAGAAGATTAGTCAAGAAGTAGACGCAGACGCTGTCACTAACAAGTCCTTCATTACAATGATCGAGCTTCAGCAGAAGCAAGAGCAGGTAAGGCTTGAGGAAGGGGCTTCTATAGGTTTCAACCTGCCGCTTATGAAAGACTTCCAGACTATTCTGGATGGTGGTGACGATTGGTCCTTCCAGAACCTATGGCTTTTGGGTGGACTAGAAAACACTGGCAAGTCCAGCTTCCTTAGCTGGATGGGTGCCAACATCATCAGTGATGACATGAACGATGCTATGTGGATTTGTTTCACTATCGATGATACAGGTCAGCAGATTCTACCTAAGATTGTAACTTCGTTGGACTCAATCATCAATGGAGCTTATTTCCCATCAGATCCACTAACTATCGGTAATGTAAGAAACCCTAGAACCATCCAAACTCCAACACTTGCAAAAAGAAGAGCTGCAGCGTATGATGTACTGGAAGGCCTGGCAGCCGACGAGAGAATCATCCTTAAAGACGCCAAGGAGGGTAATACCCTGTCTTATCTTGAGAATGTCGTACGTCATTACAGACGAAGGTATCCTTCGAGAAGAATCTTCATTACAGTAGACAACACACACAACCTCGGTGACTTTGGTCACATGGATGATAGGTCAGAGCGCTACAAGCGTCTTGCTAACGTCGAAAAGGGTATTGTAAACAAGTATGACGCAATGATGCTTGCAACCGTTGAGTACAAAAAGGTTGGCCTCAGAGAGAATTCTGACATCCGTAAGATGATGCCCCAGAATGATGACATCGCTGAGACCAGAGCCCTCAAGTACTTGGCAAACTTCATTGGTCACCTTTACAACGATATTCATTCTCGCCCTAACATCTTTGACACTTTCCATATAGACCCAAGAACCGGACAAAAGCTCCCTCGAATCATGATGAACGTAGGTAAGACTAAGTTCAATGACTACAAGGGTGCAGTCTCGTTTGACTTCTTTCCAGGGTCCTCTACGTTCTTGCCTGTGAGCAACACAGACGTTAAGCTACAAAGAGAAAGGTTTCTTAAGGATAGAGACGAAGGCGACGAGATGAAGGACGAGAAATGGTAACGAAAGCTAAAGGTTTGCTTCGTAAGCCCGCATTCTGGCTTACTGTGGCCCTAATCATTTTCCTATCAGCTAATGCTGTACAGGCATTTGTTCACTACAACAAAGCTAGGTTGTTTAAAGATCAAATAACAGAGCTTACAGATTCAAGCCTTAACCTTTCCGAAAACCTTGCCCGAAGCAAGGCCGTACACGTAACCGTAGTAGACCTAAAGGATGCTATCGATGACCTCATTGAAGATAACCAAGCGCTTCGAGCAGATCTTGCTGAGCTTAAGGCAAAGCCGACGTCAGTCACATATGTCCTCGGCTCCACAGGTGAAGAAACTACCGAGACTTTCAGGCCTAACCCTGGTGACACAACCTCATCCGACCTACTTGCCTGGGTGCCGGATATATATGAGTACCGTACTCCTAACGGACTACCTGTTGCACGGCACGAGCTGGACAGAGAACGGCAAACGTTCGATGCTACAACGGCTGAGCTTCAATTTGAATCTACAACAGTTCTTTCAGCGAGAGAAGATGATAGTCAAGTCGCGCATACTCAGGTCCGTGTTGTCTCTTCACTCGACCCCGAAAATATGGTCACATTAGATACAATCGAAAGCGAGACTAAATTTGTCGATACTCTTAAGCGCAGCATGCGAGTCGCACCTCACCTTAATCTTGGGGCTTCAGTCGGGGGAAACTTCGCCGCACCGCCTGGGCTTACAGTGGGAGTCCAAGCAGGGGTTAGCCCTTTTGCTTATGGCAGAACTGATAGAGATAACACACTCAGGTTCGTTAACATCCGTGGCGAAGTGGGCAGTCAAGTTGGCGTGGGCGATGGACAGAGTAGGCCCTACATCGGAGTCGGCATTGATCCAGTCCTTGTTAACATTGGGGAATTCCTCCCACTACTTGATGACCTGTGGCTTGGGATTGGCCCAACCGTTGACATCATCCCTGGAACTGAAGGTGTACCCACCATCGGAGCCGGACTCAGCTTCGGAATTACTTCCACCATTTGAGATTAACTTCTTCAGAGGGTTTTATCATTGGGGGAAGGCCTCACCATGGGAGTTTCGTTACGCTAGAAAGATCGTAAAAGGAAAATAACATGAGCACTATCACAAGAATCGGAGAAGGAAGAGGCTACTCTCAAAGAGAGGCCCTTCTTGACTGGCTAACCAATGATGAAACCCTACGGGCTGAAGGCATTTCCTTTGGACAAGAGGCTCTCGTCACAACTGAGCCTATTACTGTAGAGGAGCTTGTCTCTCCCCGTAGAGCTAAGCGTATTCACACGGATACTTTCCCTCAAAAGGGACAGCGTAAGTTTGTCACCTCCTATTACGTATGGGACAATGTGGTTGAGAGCAAAGTTGAGTTCAATCTCGATTGTAATCTCCACCTCAACATAGCCACAGACAAAGTCAATACTGGTGTCTACTTTAGGCGTCAAATGGATGCTATTGCAGCGGCCAAAGAGCTGTCTAAGCACACTCACCAATCTTATGAAATCATCATTGCTAAGGTCCTTGTTAGCGGTAACTCAACCGTTGCTAAGATAACCCCAGGCAAGTCACGACCAGGAACATACAAGTTCACAGGTCAATTCAAATACTAGGAACCATATCAATGGGACGCAGAATCGTTAAACCACTACAAGGCTTACCTAAAGTAGACCCCCGACGTGGAGGTAAAGATATTACCAATAGGCTTGAGGCAGAGAAGCTTTTCTTCAAGGAAGGAAGCAAGGAGGCTCGCCTTGTTGTCAAGGCAATTCCAGTGTTAAGGCTACTTCAGCGCACTGAAACTATGCTGAAGTCCCTTGCGGGAGCTACTGCTGAGGAAAGACAATTAATCGATGAGCTCGGCAAGATGCTGGACTATATCGAATTCGGATAGCCTATGATCTACGAGTACAAATGTAAAGACATCACCTGCGGGACAATCTTTGAGCTTATTCGTAAGCTATCAGAGAAGGACGAACCTGCAGAGTGTCCTACTTGTGGGAAAGATGATTGTCGAAAACTTCTGTCTATCTTTGGGAAGCATTTAAGCTGGTCACAATGGCGAGCATTGGACTAGAGTACGGCTTCATACAGGGATTCGTTGGAGGATACAAGGGGACGGGCATTACCATTGGACTAGACATATGTTGGTATCAGAAACCGACCTCGCCCTCTTCAGGGAATGCCCTGCAGGGTATGAAAAATATAAAATGGGTAAGCCTAATAGACAATTGGGGAGCTTTTCGGCGGGCATTATCCTTGAAACTCCAGTCCAAGCAGTCACAAGATGGCTCTGGGCTAGCCAACTGCGCACTGGTTTCCAGTCAACCCTGCGCGCTACTAAGCATAAGTGGGGACAACTAGTTACACAATGGGGTACAGAGTGTGGACTAGCACACCGTCAAACGAGAGATTACCTGACATTACACATGTCCGCTCTCATTGCCTATCACCACTTCTACCTCACATCAGGATGTGTACCACTGTCAGTGGGGAATCCTACTCGGGTGAAGGTGGGAAGGCACACACTCATAACTCTACCCCAAGCAGTAGTCGCCTCAGGCGACACACCCTTATTGCTTAACACTAGCTGTGATTCTTCTAACAGGGATACCTCGAATAACTTCGTCTACAGGGCACGGTTGCACGCTGTGGTTCATTTATCAAAACGACCTATGGCAATGCTCAGCCATAGATTTGCAGGAAGACTGGAGTCTGCAGGATTTCGACACAGCCATATGTGTAGTGAGGGGTTTCTTAACAACCTTGAGCTTACATTGGACTTAATGGAAGCAGGTTTCAATGCACCTTCTGTTATATGTAAAAGTAAGTGCCCCTGTAAGGAGAGCTAATGAAATACCTAGGTGAAGCAGTGGTAACTGTAGCACTAGCAACAATCACCGGTGTCGTGACATGGATCAAGACACAACAGTACCAAAAACGGAGAGAAGAATACTATGCCAATAGAACAAATGATCAGCATTTGCGAATGCAAGAAGTGCAAGAGCACCCTGTTCGAATCAGTCGAGGCGGCTATTATCCAGCAGAACGAGAACGGGACGTATAACTCTGTTATTACCACCCTTGTCTATAGGTGTTTGGACTGTGGCATGATGCTTAAGCCTAAGCGTATCATTGGTCAAGGCCAGGTAAGCTCTATCAAGCGTACAATCCATGGACTTCTGCCCGAAGACGCTACCGATGAGCCAGGCTCTAAGCGTGTTGATTTGGGTGTGCTGACTGGGACGAGGAAGAAGCCTCTAAGAGTCCCTGGAGGCCTCACAGGAGCTAACATGGGCTTCCCCAGCGCCAAGTAATGATCTTAGTCTCACAGTCACCCCTAGCGAATAAGGCAAACCTAGTCTCCCACAAGTGGGAACGCTACATAGGGGGTAAAATAGCGCTTTGTATTGGGACAAATCCTTTGGGGATTCTCTTTAATGAGCCCTTCACTAGTCAGGATATGATTGACAGTTTCGTCAAGATGTCCAAGGTAAAGCTAAGGCCTCAAGCCACCATTATCCACCCTAAACAGTGGAAACTCTTCACCAGTGGCCTCTAAAAGACACAAGAAAGTAGGGGAACTCCTCGATTCTATACCCCTTACTGCCAACATGCAGAAGAAGGAAGAGGTAAGCGTTAAAGAGCTAGTCCCCAGCTTTCCAGGCGGTAGAAAGAAGATTGATTGGTATGTTAAAGAGTTAAAGTTAGTAATTGAAGTTCATGGTCGACAACATTATGAACCCGTAGCATTCGGTAATAGAGGAGACGCCAAGTTTCAATATGGGAAGCAAGTAAGACATGATATTGATAAGCAAAACGCCCTCCTCGGAGCAGGGTATCTTTACCTCGAAATACCGTACTGGATTAAACTCACCAAAGATTGGTTCCTTCAGGCGATCACAGAGCTGGAACACGAATCACGTACCAAGCCTGATGTTGGGCCTACAGCTAAGCCTGTTCGACAACCTAGAGTTGGTAATAAACTCCTATCTAGGGGGTTTGAACCTCCCTCAAAGCACAATCTTCTGTCAGGAAATCGTCTCAGATCTAGAGGTTTTCCGAAGAAAGATACTCCTAAAGACACCTGGAAGCAGGATTTAGAAAAAATAAAGGATACGCATGATCTCAATGACTGATGCGGAAGCGACAGAAACACTTCCAGAAGAAATGGACATCATGTCCTTTGAAGCTGGTGGGTTACCACCAGAACTACTCAAGGCTCTCAGTGAGAGCGGAAAAGATAATAGAATCATTGGCCTATTTGGCGATATTGGACCAGAGATCTCATCTGCTGTGTTAAGTGCACTTGTTTCACTACAGATGGAGAGTCCTGACGAAGAAATAACTATCTTCATTAATTCAGGTGGCGGTAATGTTACCGACGCTCTTGCTATATGGGATGCAATTGAAGCCTGTACTTGCCCTATCGTCATGGTTGGCGTTGGAAGAGTCATGAGCGCAGCTGCTTTCCTTATGTATGCAGGAGATAAGGGACGGCGCTACCTTTCCCCCAACACACTGGTTATGGCTCACCAAGTAAGTTATGGAGCTATGGGAACATACTCTGAAATGAAGGTTCAGCACCGTGCAGCAAGCATGCTCAAGGAAAGAATGATTGACCTCATGGCAAAGAGAGCTAACCTTAAGGGTTCTATTGTCTCTCGTAGGAAGAAGCTCGCAAAGGTTTGGGAAGATGCACATGACCAGTATTTCTGGCCCGAAGAGGGCATCGAGGCACTAGGCCTAGCAGATAATATCGGCCTGCCTCACTCGGAATAACACATGCACCTTAAGTCATACGTTGAAACAAGCCATGTCTGGGACGAGGACACTCAGAAGTTTGTCCCCGTCCCCACTGAAACCTACTATATCGATGGACAAGAAGTAACTCGTGATACCTACATGGAGAAAATCGCAGAGTGGGAGAGCACGCTTCTTCTAACCGATCCAATTGAGGATAATGAGCAATCCAAAGCAGATTAAGGTAGTCCACTACGGTGAGCCAATTACCAAAAGTAATGCTCACCACTATAAGTGGAACCATAGAAAGAAGAAGATGGATGTTTTCATCGACACCCCTAAGGTGGAGTATGAGAATGCCCTTCGGGAGACCGCTATCAAAACGGTAGAGGCCTTGGGACTGACGGAGCCAATAGCTGGACCAGTTATCATCTCTATCCGATACTTTCTAGGGTCACGACGTGCGAAAGACCTGACGAACCTTCCGAAAACAACCTGTGATGCCCTAAATGGAGTGGTCTACGATGATGACTCGATGATCGTCAAGGCTACCCTCGCCAAATATTATGATAAAAACAATCCGCGAGTCGAGATCGTAGTCACTCCAGCTAAGGACCTTAAAACACATGAATGGCCTATCGCAGAACGTTTCCTTGGTGAGAACCCAGATCGTGCAAAGTCTCGAAGAGCAACTGAAGTTAATTCTGCCCCCAAACCAGCCTATAAGCCCAAGCGTAAGCGAACTTATAAGCGAAAGCTTAAGAAACGTTAATACAGAGTCAGTTGAAGATGACTTCCAGATTATTGTAACTAAAATCTGGGAGCTGTTGTCTCTGTATCGAGGAAACCGAAGCCAAGCATATGAATACATTTGCAGGCATCTTTCTACCTTCATTTCCACATTTTCTAATTCTAGCGATCCTTGTCTCTGTGTTTATTCTCCTAGCGAGAGTAAAAAGCAATTGACACCACCTCCAATGGAGGCTATTATAGACCTATGGTACATGCATCCGTGGGATCAGTATCTTTTGTGGCAATACAACGTCGAAGAACGCAGTGTCCGAGACATTCAAAAACTAACTAGTGTTAGTAAAACACTAATAGCTAGAGATTTAAGGAATATACATGGCTATTCTGAGAAAAAACATTTCCAAGGGCTATGAGCCCCAGACCCAGGCAGACATTGTCGCCCAAAAGTTCCCACGAGAGGACACTAGAATCGCTACCTTTAAGGCAGAGCACAACACAGATATGGGCATTGGCAGTTTGCCAGCCCTGAGTGGTGATTTTAACGACGAAGACCAGTTCACGGCATTCACTATTAACACGATGAGAATGAGACGGTGCTATGAATGGCAGTATACGGCCTGTGACCCTGGTAAGGAGCTTCAGTGGCGATCTGTTTTGAATGCACGCTCAGCTTCACGACTCGACCTACAGGCACAGGCAGAAAAAGCAGCCGACGTTATCTTCTCCCAGGAAAATTGTTTGGGTATTAGAATTAGTGTCGAGAATGGAATTGAAGCAGCCTTCAGTAATGAAGTGCCAGCAGAGGACCCAACCCTGGTCCTCACATACCGTAGAATCTAATCCCCCTTAGACATCTACTACTCCCTGGAAGGTCATCTCGGCATAGCTGAGGTGGCCTTTTCTAGTTTCCTTTAGGGGTTCTTATGATAATGCTGAGCAACAAGACAGAATTTAGACCAGTAGTAGCGTTAGTCTGGGAGATGGGTGTGCAGCACGGTGCTGAAAACCCTGTCTCAGCAGCTATGTGGGTCATACCTACCAAGCTCGAATGCTCCTACCATTCATGGATGCCTAGCCCTCCTGAGAAGGTTCATCTATGCTGGGGAAATAAGGATCTTCACGAGGGAATGTGCTCTTTATAAGCCACAATCCTACCTACAGGATAATACCCCTAGAGGAGTGGAGTCGGTGGAGCTTCAAGGCTATGGGACTCGAACGCTACCTCTACTTTTACGACACTATCTACAAACGCCATCCTCTTATCTCTCATCTTTACCTTACATTGAGAGCCCGTGCTGGTTACGATCTTCTAGGTCGCTGGTAGAGTCTGATACACTATAAGGACATGTATGTTATTCATGACTTTAGATAAACCAACCTCTCCTTCAATCAGGCTACGATGGGGCCGCTTTGATTGGTGGGAGAACGATAAGATTGTATGGCACATTCCTTTGAATGAACATGGAGTCATATGCTTTAAAAACATCCATCTCAACTACGCAAAATATCGGTTGGTACTGGCCATATATAAATGATCTTACTGACTTGTGGGCGACCAATTTATACCCCGGCAAAGCTGGGTAAATTCACCTTTTACCCTGGCACAGCTAAGCCTCGTGAGTTCATCCACCGCTTTAGATTCAAGACAGATGTGTGCTTCGAGATCAATTCCTGTAAAGACATTGTCTATGATCAACACATCTTCACTTTTACCCGGCATTTGCATCTACGCTGCGTGAATGATCTTCCTATCTAACACACTTAAGCGCGCGCCGACGTTAGTCGGACGCTACACTTGGGCCTCAGGCTCATCTAGAGTTACGACTCACCACTTCAAGGCTCATGAGCACTGCATCTGCTGGGATATAGAGACTGAGGTTCAGATCGCAATAACCCTGGGTGCTCTTGTGCTTACTAAGCATCTTCACTTCTACCTAGGAGCCATCAATGATTGATTTATATACTTCCGAAGGTTACTTTACGCAGACTCGACGAGTCCTTGATCTACTATCAAAAGGAAACACCGAAGAGCTCGCGAACTTTGAGCTAAGCCCTCTCAATCACCCCTATTGGTCTCCATACTTCCTTCCATTTGAGGATGAAGTCTATGCCATCAATTTTGCCAAGACTCACACCTATATTATCCTCGAAGAGACTGGTGAATTTACTTGGGCTCAAGCGCTTTGGGAACATGAACTCCCCACACGCAAAAAAGCTCCCCGTACCCACGAGGAGCCTTGCTTTTTGTGCATGCCAGGGCTTACGGTCTGGTCGAACCGATGGGTTGCTTCAGACCCCGATCAGTGTGCCTGGTACATAGGGATAAAGATTATGTCCGATGATAACTTTCTAGAATCGCGAGGCGTGCCTCTGTACCCGTTAGGCGTACAGAATGCTCTGCTACCTCCGTCTGCCGTAGCAAACCTAGTTGGGTAACTTGGTCTACTGTTACGAACTTCGTGATAGCAGTGAGAATGCTATTTACAGCAGACTCTAGAGCCCTGACTCGTCTTTCTAAGTCTAGGTATTCATTAGTGGTTGGCATTTATAGTAGGTCTCCATCGATCTCCTCTTCAGTGATCGTTATTGTTGCGCCTTGAGCATCAAGGTCGGCGTTGTATTGATGGTCAGGAAGGAAGCTGGTATGCTTTTCAACAACATTAGCTCCAAAATAAGCAGCCCATAAAAGGGTAAGCACGGCAGCCCAAGTAGATTCCCCAATCAATACCCAAGTAAAGTTAACACCCAAAGCAACAGCACTAGCACTGGCTAACGTAGGAGCAATAAGCATAGCAGTAGCAAGGCTAGTTAAAAGCCAAGCTGCTCTAAGCTTTCTATTCCCTCGTTTCATAGTTAAGATCTATCGTGTTGGTCCTTCATCATCTGCTTAAGCTCAAGGAGCGTAGCTTCAATGTGAACAAGCCGAGAACTCACCTCTACAAAGGCTTCCTTTTTAACAGTGTGTTCTTCTAGGTTGGTAAACTTTAATTCAAGTGCCTGAATCTTTAGATTTATCTTATTGTGAGTAGTAGTAGCATCCTTTTCATGCTTGTCTAGCTGTGTCTCAACAATAGCGTCCATGTCTGCCGTAAAGCTTGACTTAAGCCTGTAGTAGATTGTAAGCAAGCCGCCAAACAGTCCGACAAGACCAATAGCGCTAGTTCCGATTGTAATAGGCTCCATCTAGTATCCCCTCTGTAAGACGATCAAGACCAACTCGAACCACATCTGCATGTTGTTTTCGCATTAGGGTTATTAAATTGAAACCCCTTACTGAAGGGCTCATCAATGTAATCAATCTCAGTGTCCTCTAACAAAGCATATGAATGACTATCCACACACACCGTCAGATCCCCGGCACTAAAGACTATATCCTCTTCGTCTGGCTCATCAAAATCTAATGCATAACTATATCCAGAACATCCACCACCCCTTACGGCTACCCGTAGGGCTTTCCCTTGGCATTCAGAATCTTCTTGCATTGTCTGTAAGATTGTTGTCGTTGCTATTTGAGTTAGGCTTATCATATAATTTTATTCCTTAAGTAGGCGAGAAAGCTCTTCTAGTCTTTTTTCTGGACGTTTTAAGCCAGCTACTACCGTATAGACACGAAGCTTGCCCCTACCAGATTCATAGATTCCTCTGTGAACAAGCGCATCTCCGACAATATTAGCAGTCGTGTCGAAGCCAAATTCAATAGCATCCATTAATCCCTCAACTTCTGCGAAAAGATCTCTACCTCCGACGACTACAGTAGCTACGCCCTCAGCCGTACTAAGGTCAAAGCCTCCTGCAAGCAAAGTCTTTCCAAGGTTATCCTTCAGTGCCTTACTAATAGAGGTATGAGAAGATACATCCCTTACGGTAGTAATGCCTAATAGCATACAACCACTTAGGGAGAGTAGGGAGTCGAAATCAGCAGGATCAAAAGACGTGTACTCACTGTTCTTGATTGTAATAACGTTAAGTGTATGGAAAAGTCCAGCCACAGTGTTATTGACGGTCGGCCAGAACTGCTTGACTGTCATACGAGGATAAAGCTTCTTAATCTTATCGTTATCAACAATTAATAGTGGAGCAATCTGACCTACTTCTGCCATAGTGCACAGATCAGTCACTAGATTCTTAGCATTCTGAGCTACTCTAGGAGAGGCACACTCTCCTGAGGTTGGTAGAGCAATCACTACGCCAGTTCTTCGTTCAGCATCAACATGACCAATATAGCGTAAATATCTCTGAGCCAGGTCGATCAAAACTTTACAAGATCCACCGCCAGATCCACCGCCTGCTCCAGCAGCCACGAAGATCCTATCAACCTTACCGAAGGTCTTAAGCATTAGGTTGTAGATGTCCTGATCACAGGATTCAGCGGCCAGTCGACCAGCTTCCATGTTCTTTCCAGCACCCTTCAAGTCACCACCTAGATGAACCTTCTGATTCTCTGGTAGCTGTATGTGATGAAGGTCGTGCTTAGCTGTGTTGACTACAAGAGCTTTCTTATATCCAAGCTTATAGAAAGCCTCTACTAAGCGACTACCACCCTGGCCACCACCTAGGAAGGCAATTTCAATAGAGCCACCATGAGTAGACTCAAGACCGATGTCCTCATCTTCAGGGATTTCAAAATCTTCAATAGGAAGATCAGGAATACCTAAATCAAAGTCATCTTCTTCGTTAAATTCTTCAGTCATAGTAGTGACTCCTTTTTGTAGAGTAGAGTAGAGCTCTTATTATACCAGATCAGTCTCTATCATCATCTTTACTAAGTCGTCAACGGTGTGCGTTGCCTCCCAGCCTAGTACCTGGTTAATTTTAGTTGGATTGCCTAACAGATTGGGGACTTCAGATGGCCTCATGAAACGTGGATCGTAATCCACATACTTTTCCCAGGCCGAATCGTCCAATCCAGCGGATCGAATTGCACTGCGTAGGAAGTCTCGAACTGAGATGGACTTGCCTGTAGCAACAATGAACTCGTCTGGCTCATCTGCATCCAGCATAAGATCCATAGCCTGCACATAATCTCCAGCGAAACCCCAATCTCTTCGGGCGTCAATGTTTCCAAGGCTGATTGTTTCCGCCTTTCCCTGTGCGATTGCAGAAATTCCAAGAGTAATTTTTCTTGTAACGAAGTCGCTCCCACGACGAGGTGACTCATGATTGAAGAGAATCCCGTTGCAGGCAAAAAGACCATACGCTTCGCGGTAGTTTTTAACAGCCCAGTAGGCTGCAAGCTTAGCAACACCATAGGGACTCCTAGGGTAAAGAGGACTGTCTTCAGTGTAGCCAGTAGAGGGACAGTCAAGTCCACCAAATAGCTCACTAGTAGATGCCTGGTAGAACCTAGTCTCGGGAGAGTTCCTCCGAATGGAATCCAAGACTACAATGACCGCTCTAGCATCTGTATCAAAAGTCTCTAAGGGTTCCTTAAAGGATTGCCCAACGTGAGATTGAGCAGCTAGATTGAAGTACTTCTCAGGCTTATACTCTTGAACTATCCAGTTGATAAATGAGGCGTCCTTTATGTCTCCAAAGCAGGAGATGAAGGATGGGTGATCAGCAAAAAGGGTTGTATTTTCCCCCAGCCCAACCCGGGTACTTTTTCTCCTGTCGATCCCGACGACCGTATAGCCCTTGGCTAGAAGATGCTCGGCCAAATACGACCCGTCCTGACCCGAAATGCCTGTTATCACAGCTGTTTTCATTTTAATCTCCTTAGCAAGTAACCAAGCCTTAAACTCCTCTAAGCCAGAGCATCGCTTTCGAGAGAAATGAACACTAAGCCCCTGGAAAGTAGTGAAATGCTTGCCACAACAATCAAAACCATCCTGTCCACTGACTCCAGTTACTATTGCTGTCTTCATTACTGACTCCTGTACGCTTCTACGGCTGCAATGACTTCATCAACCTGTTCATTGGTCATTGTTGGGAACACAGGCAGACTAAGGAGACGATCACAAAGATCTCGGGCCACCCTGAATCCTCCCTTATCCTTTGTAAGATAGGGAGTAGAGTCAGTGATAATCGATGGATAGTGTAAACCACAAGCAACACCAGCCTCACCTAGCCAAGCCATAAGGGCCTCTCTATCCTCCTTACTATCACACTTATACTCATACAAGTGAAAGACAGGAACAGCTATTGGATCAATGAATGGAGCCCTATTCCCAAAGGCTTTATCATAACGCGCAGCAACCTCTCGTCGCCTAGCATTCCATGAATCCAAAGACTTAAGTGCATGTCTGAGCTGAGCAGCATGAATAGAGTCCAAGCGATGGTTATGTCCAATAATTACATGATCATATTTTGAAGCGCTTCCTTGGTTAATGATTTGTCGAGCAACTTCAGCCAAACCAGGGCTTTTGGTAATAATTGCTCCACCCTGTCCACAGGTTCCTAAATTCTTAGCCGGGTAAAAGGACGTACAAGCTATATCACTTAACTCACCCACCCCATAGCCCCCAGACCGGGCTCCAATCGCCTGTGCAGCATCTTCAATAAGAGCGACGCCGTAGTCCTTGGCTAGCTCTGCAAAGAGCTTCATATCAACCATCTGTCCATATAGATGAACGGGCATGATGGCCTTAATACTCTTCGCATCCTGTTTAGATAGTTCCTTGATACACCCATCAACACTCATTAGGTAGGTAGACGGATCTACATCCACAAACACAGGCGTAGCACCTGCTGCGGTAATAGCAAAGGCGCTTGCAATGAAAGTGTTAACGGGAACAAGAACTCTATCCCCAGGCCCAATCTCCAAGGCGCGTAGAGCAACCTCTAGAGCTGATGTTCCACTACTACAACCAATAGCAAAATCTACACCCATGTATTCGGCAAACTCTTCTTCAAACTTATTCAAAAACGGACCACCAACAACCCACCACGATCGAAGCACTTCTAGTACATCGTTTTCGATAGCTTGCTGAATGGGGAGATACTGACCCTTAAGGTCAACGAAGGGAACTGTCATTATAATAATTCCTTAATATGATACGAACCTTCTCGATAAGCTCTAAGTTAGCCCAAAGCTTACCTTTGGTTGCATCAATTGCTAATTGATTAAAAGGTCCTCTCAAGGGCAAGTTATGTCTTAGATACTTGCAAGCCATATCGGCAAACTCAACCAGCAGAGCAATTTCTTCAGGAGTGAGTTCCAAAACTAATACTACTTCTTATAGTCCCCAGTTCTTCCGGGGAGATTTCCGTAAAGGCCGAACTCATATCTAAAGTCCTCCGGCCAATACTCTCGATCAAGCATCCATGTTTGTGCATCGGTTGAATGTTTAAAGTTTCGAGGGATAGGTGCTAATTCCATACCAGGACCTGGTCTACATTTCTTGGGACCAAAGCCATGATGGTAATGAACTAAATAATCATCAACAACATGGGCAGGAATGGTTTCCCCATCTCCCATATCTGATGTTGGTAGGCAATGCCTATTAATTCCATCTGGAAATCTTACACCATTGTAGGCAGTCCTATCAAATAATCTAAGCTGTGAATCTGGAAACCAAGTAGGAGCATAAGCCTTTCTTGAAAACAATGAATATCTAGGAAAACGATAAGCTGAAGATAACCCACTTAGGGCTAGGGTGGAAAGGTTTGCGCTATCACTAAGGCATTCGTCAGCACCTAGGAGAAAAACCCAATCAGTGGAAGACATATCTATAAGAAGATTTAATCGACCTGACTGATCCCAACTGTCATCATACATCCGGCGTACCTTTTGCGGCTTACTTATGTAGGTTACCCGAGAATCTTTCTCTGCAACTTCAGCTAGATATTTTTCTGTTCCATCTGTACTACCGCCATCCAAAACTATTACATGGTGACAATGCCTTGTAGCATTATGTAATGATGCCCTAATATAAAACATCTCATTCAACGTCAAAACTAGACCTGTAATTTTCATACTTGAGCCTCTAATATAGCCCACTCTTTGGGATGAGGGTTAATAGGAAACCACAAATCTTGAAAATGATTAGGGTGTCGTCCGTTGTATCTTTTAAGATTAGGTAAGCTTTTCTTCATCTCGTAGTCGAACTCATTAAACTTTTCAGGAAGCTCTACTTCAAATTCTTTATCGTTCGTATACCAAGCCTTTCCTAGGATGCGTCTCATTCCCATAGCGCGAGCTGACCGTACCCATCCATAGTGCCAAAGTGGAATAGATAGGCTAAGCATTTCTTTACCCCCATAGTTATGAAGAGTAATCTCTTTTCCGTTAACCCTTCCAACTACATCACAAACAGGTCTACGGTTATCGTCTGTGCGGAAGTTCTTAACAGCAAAACCACTAGAACGATGACCTATTCGACAGTGACGCTTATAGAATGCAGGCCCCTGTGCAATATAGCGAGGCGTCCCATAAAAATGAGTAACCGGAAGGGAGGCAAATTGTGTTCCCCCTTTTCCCAACTGGTCTTTAAGGGTAGCCATGTGGTCTTCATGAATACCCTCGTCAGCATCCACAGCAAAAACCCAATCACAGGAACTCATCTGGAAGGCTACATCCCAGGCCTTCTCTTGCCAGTGACGATTAAATTCAAATCCATATACCTTATAGCGAATGCGTCCTCGATACTTTGCTGCCAAATCTTCAACAATACCAACAGTATTATCTTGTGATAGGCCGACACTAATAGAAACCTCATCACAACCAACCAAGGCTTGCTCAATAGCAGCCTCCAGCCCGTAGTCCATAATTTCTACGTTCCGGGCTTTCATAATAGCTGTGATAGAAGTCATAATTAGATAGCACTCACTACAGCATATCCATGCTCAAAACTAATTCGGTTTACTTCCTCAGGATTAATCCCTGCAACTAGACTTAACCAAAAATCTAATTCGGCCCTGAGTGGCTCGGAGTGATCTTTTACTTCAAGAACCTTAAGAATACCAGGCTTATTTTCACCAATAATTCGTTGATCCCAGAAGGCTAACTCCTTAGGCTTAGACATGTCATACTCTATGATACCATCAGTTCCTAGAATACTTATTTTTCTTACCTTTTCAGTATGAGCCCAACTGTAGTTAACAAGGGCATCAACCCCTGACGCCAGCCTATACAGAGAAGAGCCGGCCACCGAGATAGACTCATTGTCTAGCGATGTTCTTGACAAAAGAACAGGGTTATCTCCTGTAAGGTACTGGATAATACTAAGGTCATGAGGCAAGAGGTCTAGCTCTACACCACACTCTTGAAACTTACCCCAGTTAAGACGACTAATATTAATAGCCTTAACCTTTCCTACCTTTCCACTATCTATAAGCCTTTTAAGCTCAAGGATCTCAGGACTGAAAACGAAAATATGACCAACACAACAAGTAAGGTGACTAAAGGTTCGACTTAAAGAAAGCAACTGACTAGCATCACTATCAGACGCAGCAAGAGGCTTCTCTACAAAAATATGTTTACCCGCCATTAAGCAAAGCCTAGCGATAGCTAGGTGTGTGGACGGAGGGGTAACAATAGCTACAGCATTAACCGTATTGTCACTAAGGATTGTTTCAATAGAAGCAACCTCCACCCCTGGATATTTGTCAGCCTGAGCTTGGGCTAGATCTGGGTCCAGATCGCATACATACTTAAGGTCAGATATAGTGTTAAGGTTTCGAGTAATGTTGGGGCCCCAATAGCCACAACCAATAACAGCAGTCCCTAGGTTTTTCATAGACTGGTAGCTCCTTTAATTCTGTATTTACGCAAAAAGATCTTCATCATAGCTGAGATGACATGAGGCTTTACGTGACGATTATCATCTGTAAAGGGATCTTTGATTGCTTGGGTAATAATGTCATACGATTCAAAATATGTTGTGTTGTTATAGCTTTGACAAAAATATTCAGCAGCGGTGCGTAACGTACACTTACTGAGCCCATTAGCCACCCAGGTATTAACGTTACGGCGGAAAGTTGCATGTAGAGGAACAGGACTTACACTCAAAATAATCTGAGCTGAAGGGTTGTGCTCTTTAAGGAGCTCACGACACCGATTGAGATCACCCAAAACTTCATCAACCGTTTGAATATGGAACTCATGTATTTTTGGATCATAAAGCCCTATGCTAACTGGAGGCATAAGACTAAAAGTAGAGTGATCTCTCGAATCCCTCCAAGTTTCCGTTAGTCCTAGGGTAAGAATAACTACCTTAGCTGTTGTAAGGGCCTTTCTAGAGGCACTAACATGTTTTTGGAAGTCAATCTCTTTAGACTCCCAGTCATAGTATGAGTACTCTCTAAAAGGATCAATAGCCCTTTTATCAGGATGTCTCCACCAACGCTGAACTGGATTAAAATTACCCAAAGAGTACTCAAAGATTTGTCTCATTGAAGCACTGTTGTAAACCCTATTCCATCCACAACTAGCATGGAGACAATTGTGAGGTTCAGTTATCAAATAGTTGTATTTGGCTTTGCGCAAGAAGGTTGCAATATTTCTAGCGAAACAAGACCCCATACTTGTAATTGGGGTTCGCTGATCAATTAGATGGCATCTTCCATACTTAGCAAACTGATGAATATCTATTTTCCCTGGATTAATAAGATCAGTCAACTGAAAACGACCACCAGAAAAAGGGACAAGCCTATTACTCAGCTCTGTCGTCAACCCACTCTCCTCGCTTAATTGTAGTTTCATTTGATTGTCGAATTAGCTCAGTTAGCATTGTTGCTGTTAGCTGGTCTAGCAGTGGAAGGTTCTGCATAATGCAGTGTCCGCCAATAACACCAGGGAACTTATTCTGAATATCATAATCGCTAGCTTGAAGCTTCCAAATCTGACTAACAAAGTCATAGTCCGCCTGTGCCGTGTCGCATAGTTGTTGAGCCATTTGAGTCCAGGCAATGAGGTACCCAACCAAAGTTGTTTGGAGGATCTTAGCTAGCTCTGCGTTCTCTGGTTTGTTACCCATCCATCGTGGCTTAAACCCAGCAGCACTTAGCTTAGCCATAAGGTCAGGCTTAAAGTGGGTTCCACTAATGAACTTAGGATACTTGAGCATGTCCGAAGTCATCTGATCATTAGCATGCTTTCCTAGTACTGGGGAATGGTATACGAAAGACTGGGTCTGTTCCTGAATACGACGCGTAGTTCCAACGGGAACAGTAGCGTGAATAACTGTATAGAGGGGGGTATAGGTTCGAATATATTCTGAAACAATATTCTCAAATCCCTTTAACTCTCCAGGGATACAGATATGCATGCAAAACACATTCTCATCCCTTTTGGGCGGATGAAAGCCCTGAGCTGGGTCGATAGCTTTTACGTCATCACAAGCAGCAGCTAGCAAATGATAAATAGGATTACCAATCTCGCCTAAACCAATAACAAGATGTTTCATTAATAGCTCCTTCTATTGGGACGCCGACATTTCTCCCACTCTGCTTCTAGTCCAGAAATGAAACTATCATCTCCACTAGGGAGATTCCACTTCTTAAAGCTATAAGTGTTCTGGCCTAGCGGCTTGCCGGGAATATATTTAGCAAGGGGTGGAATGTCTTTAACTATTGTAGAGTTCATAGCAGTCATACTATAAGCGCCCACCGTAGTAAACTGATGAGTTATAACCCCAAGCCCAACATTGGCTGCTCGCATGATGCGAGTCCAGCCTCCTAAGCATACGTTCGTACTTAAGATAGCGTATGGCTCTAAGTAACAATCGTGACTAATATGGCAACGAGCCATGACATAGCAATCATCCCCAATAAAGGTAAGGTCTTTCATTGGAGAGTTCACAGTCGTAAACTCCCTAATGACAATACGATCCCCAATAACAATCTTACCCGGAGATCTGTATACAGGATTAAGCTCATACTTATCACTAGAGTGCTCAGCCCATTGACCTATACTTACGTGTGGACCAATGTGACAATTTTCCCCAATGAACGTATTGCCTTCAATAACACAATAAGGACCGATATAGGTACTTCTAGGAACACTAATATGAGGAGCAACCAAAGCAGTAGAATGAATCATAGTTTACCTTTAGGCTGTCAAATCTACTTCTTTTGTATCCCACCAGCGAACCATTTCAGTTACTAGGCCAAGCTGTCCTACAAATGAACCAGTCTTCTTTAAGTCTACAGTGAGGCGACCCTCTACAACTTCACCAACTTTAAGCTCCTTAGGCAATTCGTATAACCCATAGCTTGGATCAGACGCTTCCTTTCCGTTCTTACCAACAGCTCTGCTGAACCGAACATGAAGCTTATTGTCGGAAGCGTAAACTTTTCCACTATCGTTTGTAACTTTGAAATAGATATAGCGCTTAGAGCTTCTCTTGGTAATCTTAATGATTTCGATTTTCATATAATTCTCTCCTTTAAGGATAGGCTTAGTCTCTTCTAAAATCACCAACCTATCTGGGACAGTGATATTCAGAAGGCTTTTAGCCGCTTGGTTATAGGTATTATTTTCCCGAATCCATTTCGCAGCAGCAAGCCCTACTTTATGGGCCTTGTCTTGCTCACGGTAAACCTGACGCATCTTCTGGGCCAGAGCGGGGACATCGATCTCTGCAAATTGTCCGAAAACTTCAGACCCATTATTCTCTGCCTGAAGCCAGCCAGGAATTCTAGCATCCTGAAGACCCTTAGGATTAACCCAATAGCTTACACCCCTGATACAAATGTCTTCTAAAGCACTCCACTTACATAAAATAACTGGAAGTCCAGTAGACATTGCTTCACGGGGAGGAAGGCCGAAACCCTCCCCAGAAGAAGCAAAGACCAAACAGTCGACATTCTGCAACAAGCTTAGCATCTTAGGCTGGGATAGCCTCCCATCTATGATCTTTTCATTAGGCCTTAATCGAGGAACGTTTCCCCCAAAAGAAGTCTTAATGATAAGCTCCACATTTTTGTCTTTAGGAAACGCTGTCCGAAAAGCTTGAAGGGTAAGATCGGCGTTTTTTCTAGGACAATCCCATCGAGTATTGCTATAGAGTAAAAAGCGAAATGGTCTATCCTTAGTGAGCGATCTCTTAAGTAGTGGCCAACGTTCAGGATCAACTCCAAGGGGTGAAACCTTAATAGGTATTCTTACTCCAGAGTCTTCAAAGACAGTCTTATTAAACTCAGCAGGGACAACAACGTAATCAAAATGAGAGTTGATTTTCTTAGGCCAATTAGAGGGAAGCTGTGTTGTTTCAAACATTGTCATCAACCCTAGCCTTAACCCTTTGGCTCTAGCAATCCTGCTCTTGGGTGCTTTATTCCAACCATTGGGAGTGTAATAAAGAAGATACTCTCTTATCGTCATGGACTGCTGCCTCTGAGACTCTTTTACTAAACGTAATCCATCTTTACTAGCTAGTCTTATAGAGTCTGGAAAGGACTCGAAGGCATCCCAATGCATTTGTTTATCTAGACGAGCCATAGCAACAGCTAACGCTTCAGCGGAAGACCCATACCCATCACAAGGATTAAACACAGAGGTAAAGCACAGACTAATTTCCTTTTCTCGGTTCATTGGGGAGTCGGAAACCGCTTCAAGCGCCGACTCTTTGATTTTGATCTTGAATTTGTCACATAGAAACGCCAACGCCGTCTCATACCATAGTGTTCTATGAGTATCTTTGAACACATTGCTCACCATCACTGTTGTTGAGAATCTAGAGGGTACAAACCTATTGGTAGGAATATAGGTAATGCTAAAGTTTTGCCTAATGGACTTCAGCATAAAAGGCTGGACAACAAAGACCCAAGCCATGCTTCTGTTTCCAAAAGCGACAATACACTCAACAGCTCGAGTTATAGCCTCAATCTGTTGAGCATCACTTCCGACAAAATACAGAGCAATCTTTTTCACTAGAGGGTCATCCTTTGATAGAGAGATGTGGCAATTATAGAAATACTTGGCTTCCCTAGATTCTGTAAACACCACTTGATAGTCTGCTTAACTAGCTCGTTTGAATATACTTTATCGTTTTGAAGCCATTCTATTGTTTCTTCTAGGTCACTAGGGTCTACCTTAACTAGAAGACTGTCTGGAATCAAAAGCTTTGCATCACTATGAACAATACACAGTGCCCCATGGACCGCAGCTTGAGCGATTAATGTTCCATCAGTGTTCGGATCAAGGTCCACAACAATGCCAGACATTCCCAGTAGGTTATTAATTGATGTTTCAGATTCACTACGCCAACTGGTGACATCACTAACTGTCTTCCTATCTAGTCTAATCTGATCTCTAAAGATGGGTAAGGAAACGATCTGTGTAGGCTTCCTAACTCCAGCATCCCAAATATATTCAGCTTCTTTTGGAGTAGAGCATATGATTACATCATAGTATTTAGCTAAGCGGAGAGCAGCCAGCTTATCCACCGGTCCCGGCACAATAGCATAAACACAATTTATGATGCCCTTAGGGGGTAGCTTAGCTTTGGGTCCAATATTGTCTGTGGAGATAATATCGATAACAATATCCTTCTTATCTATGGCAATTGCGTTTTCAAGGATTGTGTAACCAGCTTCTGTCAGTCCACGTTTTAGCCCGCGCTTAATAGCTTCAGCCCTGGGGTCTTGTCCTAAGCTGTGAAGAATAAGCTTGTTCTCAGCAAAGGCACCTTCAGGCAGTTTGTACTCAAGCTTCTTGAGGACATACTCTTGAACCTTGGCAACTGGAAGATCATTCATGCAAGCATGATTATAGCTACATCTAGCATACCAACAATACTGACATCCTAGCTCTGCAGTGACTGCAATAGCTCCAGGGTAGTGATTGATACGGGCTGCTGGATCAGTGGGCCCAAAGATAGAAACAATATTCAGTCCAAGCGCGCCAGCCAAATGTAGCATGCCACTGTCAGGGCCAACAAAAAGATCAGACTCATTAATTAACGCCGCCGCAGGCCGGAAGCCAAACTTCTCAGCCGTAGTGTTTGGCTGTCCCCAGGAATCGGCCCGTCCATTAAAGTCATCAATGATAATTCTCACATCAGGTCGGAAGGCTGTTATCTGGTTAATCAGCTGGGTAGTTTTATCCACAGGCCAAGAACGCCTATGGTCGACTGAAGCTACAGAGAGGAAGATAAGCTTATAGCTATCTCTTTCTCCCCACTTTTGCTCTAGCCATTTCTGCGCCCATTCTACCTCATCAACCTTGGGTTTGTAAATAGGAGAATACTGTCTTAGCTGAATTCCTACGTACTTGGCAAACAGGTCAATACGATTGATGGGAGGATTAGATGTCTTCTCATAGGAAGGACAAACACTAGTCACATCAGCAAAGTAATCATAAATCCCTGGATCAATTGTCCGGAAATCTACAATTGTATCAATGTCTGGATTGTTTTCTACCACCCTAAAAAGGGTAGGGTCTGTAGCATAAGTAATAATACAATTCGGATACTCTTGACGGATAGCCCTAACGGTTGGGGTTGTCATAAGAACATCACCCAATCCACCCAGCTTACGTTGAATACAAATTTGAAGAGCTGCTTCCTTATTTTCAAAGGAAAACTTTGAGTGGGCTCTGATGAGTTCATGCTGAGCACGAAACTTAGTCCGAGTAAAGCCACCCGGAACTCTCGACACAGGAGCTCGACTCTTAGGCTTAAGAGTTCGTGATCCCCGCGAAGAATTCTTGCGGAAAATATTGGGCATTCATTGCCTCCGATTTTACTTAAAGATTACCAGGTCCAATTAAGGCCTAGCCCAAGGAAGAGAGCATCGTCTGTGTAGGTGTCTGCAGCGTCTGTAGCTGCGAGGCGACTTATCTTAATATTAATAAGACCAAGGCCACTGACTCCATTCTCAAGCGTTTGAGTAGCGTATTCAAAGTTCTGCACATCGTCAGCATTGGCGATGGTGAAGACATTGCTTTCTGCCAACCCCCAAGTGCCAGCAAAGGTTTCAGCATCCCCTACCACATCCACATCAGTACCAGCTAAACCATAGTGTAGATAGAACGCAGCGCCACTGCCACCACCCGGAACGGAGGTTCCCATTACATAAATGGTCGCCTGAACGGTAGCAGGCAAAGTCCCATCCTCTCGACGGGGGACTTCGATTACCAGAGATGCATACTCATCATCCATACCATCATAGGCAAGAACAATAGCTGCAAAAGCAGCAGCTCCTGCCCCTTTGATAAGGCTAAGAGTCTCTGGAGTAGTAGCCACATGGGCATTAAACTCACGAGGATGCAACCACGAATGAGTTCTAGTCTGCTTAAGCCCAGAAGCACTCTTAGTAAGAGTATCTCCGTCAAGCTCAAGCTGAAACTCGGTTCCCACAAGCTCAAGCCCATCTCCATCAGCAGTATAGGTAGTACCTGAAGCAACCCTGGGCTCCCATTCAGAACTGACGTTGTTATAGGTGAGAACAAAATCAGCAGTGGGGGCTGCCCCACTAATAGCAACACCCTGAAGAGCACGAGCATTCCACCAGTTACCATTATTAAAGGCCGTAATTCCATTAGCACTTTTACTAAGAACAGTGTCACCTGTGGTATCAATCTCCAAAGAAAACTGAGTACCAGTAAGCTCAATGCCCAGGCCATCGGCTGTGTAGGAAGCAGAGGCTGTCATGGCTGCATCCAATGCACTGATAGCTGCCTCAAGGCTAGTGTTCTGGGTGATGTGGACAGTAGAGCTATAGTCAGGAGTACTATCGCCTACCCCGTCACTACCGATGAAGGCTCGAATAGCATCAAGCTGAGCATCCATTGAGCCTGGGCCAGACGTTAGGGTAGCATCAAATGCCTTTAACCCAATGTAGGCCTTGGTATAGTCTGAGATGGGGTCATTATTAATCTGGAAAAATGCCTGATTAATGGCAGTGATAGAGGCATCTAGCTGACCAGCCAGCTTTAAGATCGTTTCCTTGATGGTGAGTTTTCTACCACCGTCCCAGAAGAGCACACTGCTCTTATTGGTTGCAGTGTTGTCAGTCCAAACCTGGTCACCGCTAAGACCATTTTTAATAGCATCAAGAGCATCCCCAATTGGAGTATCTGTTGCATTGTCTGCATCAAGAATACCAAGTGGTAGCTGAGCAATCAAAGGCCTTAAGGTATTGTTATAGACCGACTGCAGCTCTTGTATATCACGGGAAAGCTCATTAAAGGTTGAGTTAATACGCTTTACGCTAAACCCACCACCTTCGGGGGTTTTACGTGACCTTGTGCGTGAAACAATAATTGGGACAGTAGACATAGATTAACCTAGCTTGATTGTGTAAGAGTCGATGAATGGCGACACAGAAGGGTCTGAAGTGCTTAGGATAGCCCTTAAGGTAATGTTAGTAAAAGTTCTTGTGGGGAGTTTGTACTCTACCCTGAAACGTTCACTGAAGTGATCACCAAAACTCTGTTGAGTCTTAAATATAAATGCAATATTGCCAGAAGCATCTACTCTTCGAGTATACACTCCGAGTTCTCCAGTGTCAGAGAGGCTATCGAACTCCTGCTGAGAGACAAAGACTATCTTCCTTTCTGCCCAGAACACCCCTCCAGTATAAATCTTCTCTCCGGTAAAGCCCGTAGGATATGGATAGCCTTCTACAATATACTTATGGTTATAGGGATAAAGGGAATCGCTTGCTTCTAGAAGGACTTCTGTGGTTAATGGAGTTGTCGTATCGAGTAGCTTCCAGTTCTCTGCATCTGTTTGGAATAGATAGTCCCCCTTGCTTAGGAGGATAGCCCCTGTTCGCTCTACTCCATCAATCTTTGCTGAAGTGGAGCCTAGGTTAATCTCATATCCATTAGGATCATCTACTCTAAGGATGGTTTGATAAACATTCGTCTCTACATCCAAAGACCAACCAGAGGATATTCCCCTAACGATCTCATCACGATTTCCTAGGTTACGATATACCACATAGGTAGTTTCATTAATGTCTCCTACAGAAGCCAAAGGAACAAAGGAGTTCAGCGCAACATCTGATATTCCATTCAGAGTAATGCCGTGAGCCGCTGTTGAGTCCAGAGCTTCAGCGTCCTTGGTTGCATCGAAAACACTAGTAGACCCTACATTGTTAACAGGGACAGAGTCTGTAAAATCAATTACCTGTGGGTGAGAAGGAGCACCGTCACCCAAGGATGAAATCGGAATAAAGGTAACGCCATCTGGGCTTACCCAGTAGTAGATATCAGTTCCCTCAGGCTTAAAGTCACAAGTATGAAGGGCAACCTTTGAGAAGGTTTTAACTACACCATCGTTGTCTTCTACGCTAAGGGCATTGGACTCAAGAAGAGTTCCAAGGGCTACATCAAACTTGGGGCGATAGAAGCTAACATTCTTACACCCAAATTCATACACAAAGTTATTATCGATGTCTACGTCATCATAGCCTGACTTGGAGATAATGAACTTAAAGAACCGAGCCTGAATCTCGGGGAACATCCATACCCCTGGACTGCTTACAAGGCTAATGCTTGGCTGACCTGGGACTAGGACAAAGTCAACCCCATTCTGACTATACATAAGACTTACTACAAAGGCACTCGTACCAGTAGAGCCAAAGGGAACGAAGGTTGCCTTGCTTACTGCCTTACTCTCTCCCATATCTACAAGTAGACTGTGGGTAATAACTTGAGCAGTTGAAGTTCTAACCACAGAGAGCCACTTAGAGTATTCATCATCGATAGCATGAACTACTCCCATTCCTGCTGGGGTCTCCTGTAGGACAAGGCTGTTTGCAGAGAGAAGTTGAGCGCTTGCTATCCATGCATCGTCTGGAAGAATCCTTGCCGCTCCATTAGGAATCCACTCTTCCCTCATGGCAGCAATGCCTGCATTCGTATCGATTCTTGCAGTCGTTAGGGTCTGATTGATTTGCTCCATGTTGACGAAGTCGTCAGAAACATAAGCAAAGTATCCAAGGGTATCTCTCTTGAGAAGAAGAAGGTTTTCAATTCGGTCTTCCAGGCTAATCAAACTTCGCCTTACTGACTCATAATAGGCAGCCCATCGTCTCTCTTGCTTAATGGTAGCTACACTCAGGTCTTTGATCGTGTCATACATTGCTGTGATGTCACGGTGCTGGCTTGTAAGGGTAGTGTTCCACTTGGAAGCCGAGGCGGTTTCATAATGGACAATATCAAAACTTTCTAAGGCGATAAGGGGCCTATCGCCCAACAGTGGATTGCTAGCTTCCAGCTCCACCACCTGCTCTTCCAGTTCATCCATATTGGGAACTGTTCCCAGCTTCAACTCCTGTAGGAGGAAGTCGGTAAAGAGAACGTTATGATATCTGCCCTTTAAACTCATACGATTGATTGGTCCAAGACCCTAAATCTAAGATCTCTTAGTACTGGGGTATAGAAAGGAGCTACCTCAACTAGGTTTTGGGTAAGCTCAGGAATATATCCATAGAGGTAGTCTACCTTACCAGAGAACAACTGCTCAGTTTCCAGTGAGATAGTGTTGTCCTCTACGTCAACAGAGAACATTGTCTCTGGGAGAACTCTAGCTACATTATACTTCAACTGATAAAGGGTATAGCGGTAAGAAACTCCCTTACCGTCTTCGACAGTATCAATGCAATAGATGATTCCGTTCTTATAGTCAACAGAGTATCGACCATCCGTAGAGGTAGCAAACCCACTACTATAGGTGTAGGTGGTTGATCCAATCTCTGTCTCGGAGCCAGTGTAATAAACCTGAATGATACCGGTAGCATAATCAATATTGTACTGACCCTCAACCCCCGGAACACCACCTACCTCCGTTACGAAAAGATCTGTCCTTGAGAAGACAACTCCAGTCCCCTGAAACAAAGCATTATCCGTACCGTGAGCAAGAGTAAAGGTAAATACTGGACTAGAGTCTACATCCGGAATAACCTCAGCCTGAACTCGTAGGTTTTGATAAAGCTCATCGTGCCCATTAGCAAAGACTACCTCTACGGGAGCTACTGCTGGGAGGAAGATATCATCAGGCATAATGACGCTTCCCTTAACGATATTCTTCTGACTAAGACGAATAACATATCCAGTATTGGTACTGACATTGGTCTCTTCCGTTGGCGGGAAAAAGTAACCATTAAAGCCATAAGGAGCTCTGATCGTACCGGTAACATCGCTACCCGCTCCTGGAACAAAGTTGTCAGAAGCAACGACAATCCTATCAAAACCATTCTCTCTTGTAGAGTATGTGAAACCGATATCTCTATAGATTGGGAAGTATCTATAGCTAACCATTGTGATATTCGTAGAGGAGGTAGCGTTAAAACTAGTGATAACTCCATGCTCATAGTCTACGTAATAGTCACCAGCTAGGGTTAAGTCATCAATGCTTGCAACTTCAGTTTGAAATATGCCAGAAGTGATTAGCGTTCCAGTAAGGTCTCGCTCTGTAATCTGGAAAGACCAATTATGAAGGGTTGCTTCGGTTGAGATAATCTTCTTATGCTGAAGCTGGATGTTTGTCTGACCTTTGGGAAGGATATAGCTAACAACACCAGAAGGACTGCCCAGCCTTTCTAGGGAACTTCGGCCCACAACACCATCTGAACTAAACTCAAGATTAGCTGCAAAGCCATTACTGATTGAAGCAAACGTAACAGCTTCGGGAGTAAAGTGCATCCTTACCTTAGCTCCAGCCGGAACAGCCTTACCGTTCGTCCCGTCTCCAAATACAATCTTAGCAATACCATCTTCGCTACCCAGTCTGTAAACCAAATCAGTTGAACTATAGAGAGAAAGGTTTCCTACAAGCCCCCACTCAACTCCATCCACAGAAACAACTAGACTACTAGCTGGAAGCTCATCGATAGCAAAGGGAGCAAACAATTCGAGCTGTCCACCATTCCCAGTACCAATAACAAACGGAACGCGCGTCGTTCCGTTTGGTCCTCTTGTTGCGATGGTTTCCAAAACGGTGACATCATCTGAGGCTAGAGTTTCTGTAGGGGAGATGAGAGCTGGAGTAATCTCCGGGTTGACAATAGTGCTTTCTGACTTACGAACTACAGACTCGGTCTCTTCTCCAAAGTTTTCATTGGTAGTAAAGGCTCCACTGTTTCTTTTCAGTACAGCTCTCCACAGAAATGAACTAGTCACAACCAAATCATCAAAGGTTAAAACCTCTGGAGTGTCGAAGGAGTCCCTCTTTAGTGGCTGAATTTCTTGCCAGTCCTGACCTTCGTCAGTTGAAATATAAAACTTTATACTTCCAAAAGCAGAACTCTTGGGACGATAGGCAGCAAGAAGGCCAACCTTAAACATGTCTAGGGTAATAGATCTACCCTTGGAAATAATCTCAGACTCTTCTGCAAACTCTACAGCCTTAATATCTATTGACCGAACGCCAATAGCCATTCGATACTTATCAACTCCAAGCTGAGTTGGATAGATGTAGGGTGTAGATTTTCTAAGGCGAACACTTACATGCTTTGCCTTATGGGGTAGGAAGGTATAAGTGAACTTACCATTCCACATAGATGAACTTGGGTTTAGGAGGAAAACATCACTCTCAGTCTCGTTTGCATAATCTTTTAAAGGGATGGAATCCTTAACGGAAGTCCAGGTTTCCCCATCACGGCTAACACTAATATCAAGGATCTCAACTTCGTCTAGGGTGCCGAAGTTGACTGGGTCAATGACAATTCTATTTACAATGGCAGGCTCCTCGAGAGCTAGCCTTAAGTTAACCGTGAGGGGAACAATGCTGGCCGCCTCATCAAGGTAATATGTTTTCTCAAACTCTGCCCATGTGTCGGCGTTGAAGTCTTTAATGGAATCTAAATTATTCCTAGGTGTAAGACTTGCAATTCCTTCGTTATTTCCTAGGACTCCCTCAAAGCTAGTAGTGTCTAGTTCTACAGAGTCTATCTGTATATTAGTTACAGCCGTTTCACCTAGGGTCACAATACCTTCGTCTAGGACAACACTCGCTTCAGTAAGACTCAGCTTACTAGACCCAATGTCTAGTAGGTCAACATTAGTAAAAGACTCACTGACTAACTCTCCAGCCGATCCTTCATAAAGCTTAAGGTCATCAAGCTTACTGGCAATACGTCGGATTGAGCCAAGGAGATCATCTCGCTCAATCGTTGTCTGGTTAAAGGTACTTACAATAAGTTCACCCAACAACTTTAAGCGGAGGAATAGGATGGCAATATCTCTACCAACATCACGCATCTCTTCATTGTGCAAACTTGTTTCAGGAGCAGAATCTGGGACAACTCCAATAGGGTCGAAGACTGCCTTCCCTACTGAGTCTTGAAACTCTCCAACTAGCTGAGACCACATCTGTAGGAGCTCTTCTCTTGTTTGAAATGCTCCCGATGCAAAAGCAACAGAAAGCTCATCAAGAAGAACCTTAAGTCGGTTTCTCTCTACGGTTAAGCTAGGAGCCTGTAGGGCATTATATGGCATCAGATTCTCGCACCAACAATGAGTAGTCGGAAATGATTGGGGTATTTCGTGTGGTGAGCAAGTCAGTGGACCTAGCAATTACCTTTAGATACATCTTGCTATAGCTGACTACGTCTAGGTTTGGGAGATATTCGAATAGCAATCCATTGTCGCCTACCCGGACTGTTCTCAAATCATTAAGCCACACTGGTTCACCCGTAAGGGTTGGGTGTGCTGTAGCTACAGTATAACTGACCGTATAGCTACTAGCGGATAGGTAATCATTTAGCCGCACATGTAATCTAATTGGAGGGCCAACAGGGGCTGTTGCTGGAGCTGGACCGTAGACATTACCACCATCAACACTAAAGTCATAATCAGTATCAAGGGTTAGTAGAGTGTGATCTCTATAGACTTGAACCGTTGAAAGCACTGGATAAAATCTAGTCTTGGCAAAGCCACTAGCATCTGCAACTAATACTTCCTTTTCTATGGTTTTACTCGTGGGAAAGATAGGTATTGTTTCTACGTAGACAAGAGCGTCATCTTCATTATAGTTGTACTTGGAAAGCGTGAACTCGATAGCATCCATCACAAGTCCAGTAGAGCTTTCACTTTGAACGATTGTGCTCTTGAGCGCAACCTCTGCTACGGCCTTATCTGTGGTGACTTCCCTTGAAACGTAGACTCCCTTGTGTTCAAAGGTTGACAAGTCTACAGAAATGAAGTCAAACCCTATTGTATAAAGATAACCCTTCGAGTAAACCGTCTGAGGCCCACTACCAAAAGAAACACCATAGGCGGTTGCCTGATCAATCAGATCAAAGATAGTAGTAGTCGTCTCAGGAGCATCAGCATAGGAGAAGTCAATCAATTCTGTATAAGATTTCTGAGTGAACTGTAAGATAATCTCTCGAGTATCGATCTTTTCAAAATAGATAACAGCTCGCTCTAGAAGAGTAAACGAATCTGAAAGCAATGAATACCACAAGCCATCCGTAGACAAGTAAAGAATCTGAGCTAGATCAAACTGTGTATCGGTGTAGGGGACTAAAGTTAGTGAATTAATTGAGCGATATCCACCCAGGTCTAGCCTAAGAGAAAGCTTAGCTCCATCTACTGGTGGACTGATTGGGTTTTGGAAAGCATCTTCATCTAGGCGAAGGATAGACCTTACCCAATAAAGCCCATCTCCTTCTGCCGTGATATTAAACAGGGAGTTATCATCAGGGTCAACATTAAGATCACTAGGGGTTGAGTCTGCCCCTTCGTAAAGCTGAATCCCTACAATGGTTGAGTTAGTTTTACTTAAGGTCGGTAGAGCTAGGCCTTCCTGATGGACATCAATTAGCAAATCATAGCTAGGCCCGAGCGGAGATCCCTTACGGGAATCATAATAGAGATCACTAGCTACAGGATGCGCACGACTAAGTCCCGTAGCTCCAAGCATGTTGAAGCTGTTAACGATAGCCAGGTTATAATTACTCTCGTCAGCAAGCAATTCAAGCGTCGAGATATTAGAGTCAAGAGCAGAGAGAGCGTTCCTTACATCAATGATATGCTCTTCCATTAGGTCACGATGACCAAGGACAGCATCCTGCAAAGCATCAAGCTCAGTAAAGACAGTCTGCATGTCAAGACGCATCATGCGAATTTCATGATTGAGCCGACCGTTGTCTACAAGCTCACCCCCCAACACATAAAAGAAAGTAAAGAGAGGAGCATTAATTGCTTGAAGCTCAGCGCTAAGCCGAGTCAAGTCATCGAGGAAGGCTTGCTGAGTAGCATACTTCCCACCATCTTCTCCTTCCTTTAATAGCTGAGCAACCTGAGCCCTTTGAGAGGCACTCATCGTTGAAGCAAATCGTGAGATAATCTTAGCCATTATGAATCTTCTTGCTGGTAGTCGAGCTCCAATTCAAAGAATAGTCTCCGAGCAACCACTGCAGCTGGAACCACTACTTGAATAGAAATAGTAACACTCGCTCCAGGCTCAACCTGATTACTGTCATCTCCAGTACCCACCGACAGAGCCACTGGAGTGGCCGCTGTGCCCATATTATAAGTACACTGAGTAGTGGCTACCCCCTGGACAATAAAGGCTCCCTCAGTGGGGTCTGCTTGTCCCCAGCCTAGGATGTCATACCAGTCAATAGTCTTCCCCAATGAGCTTGGGAAGTCCTTCTCTCCTTCGGTGACCGCCTCCTTAATATAGAAGCCAACGCTTGTAGCCTTCTTGTCAATAGAGGTGTTAGTAATAGTGAACTGATACAGGGTAGATCCCAGTACTGCATATGGCTCATCGATAAGACTGCCATCAGATGTAAGCTCAACGCTCCATGTCACTGCCATTAGTAAATCCTAATTCCCTGAATGCCACTCTTAGGCCCTTCGATGCTAGAAGGGCTAAGGGCTGTAATGTAGTAATAGTAGACAGCGCCAACAACAAGGCCCTGGTCAAGGTATTCGTTACACGCCCCACTACCATCTCCTGCCACAGTAGCTATAAGGTTATAAACCCCATTAATACTGTTGCTGCGATAGATTTTGAATTGATAGGATGGGTCTTCTCTATACCAAGTAAGCCGAGCTTCTGCCGGATTGTCATTGTATAAGCCTCGGTATTCTTTCGATAGAGGATGATAATCTGCACCACCACAACCCCATTCAGGGATGACTCCATCGAATCTAATGATAGCATATTCACCTGCGCTCATATGCTTTTGAACCAAGTCTCTAATCTGCTGCATTGTAAACTCTCCACCATAGTCTAGGTGAAGGGTATAGGGCACCTTAACAACAAGAGCACCATACCTTGGCCAAGGATATCCACCAGCAGGAGCAACGCCTGGAATGTAGGCGACTCTTGGCTGTGCCAAGATTGCATTGTCTTCCCAAGCAATGTTAATCCCACCACCCGGCACTCTCACATCCAGCTCTAGATCTGCTGCACCAATAGAGCAAGTAACAAAGATCTCTGCAAGGGTAAGGTATTCGGCAGGAAGACTTACACTACCTGAAGCCCCATCATTTATGTATAGAGATCCAATGATGTTGTCTGGATTGTAATCACCATTATCATCAACCTCTGCGAACTCAGGCTGACTTGCGAAAACAATAACATTATCTTCCACTAGAAGATACCAAATAGAGTGATTACCATCGGGCTGATCGGGCTGTAGGTAGATAACGATCTGCTTGCCCAGCACTGCTGGATTGAGGAAAGGATTGAGGTTCAGGTCCTTAAACTCATAAGCAACAGCCTTATAGTTATAGTAGGCAAGGATCTTAAACTTGTCGGCAATGAGGTTTTCGCTTAGCCGGACAATCCCACCTGGTTCATCGTAGTCAAGAATCTTATCTGTAAAGTCAATATCGGTAGTGCTGAACTTTGTTCCAATGCGAGCGGGGTCTGTAGTGAAAGCAAACTTTGCATCTCCTGTTGTTTTCTCTACAAGAATAATATCCAAGTGAGTATAGGAAACACTATCAACATAAAGGTTCTCTCTTTGGAGTTTAATCAAAGCAGGAGACATCTTTATTGCTGTCTCTGCAATGGCCTTTAAATATGGCTTTACTGGAGTGAAATCAAGATTGTCAAACTCACTAACAGAGTAGGTGTGAGGAACACCATCAATGGTTGCAGTAAAGAAGCCATCAGTAATAGAGATGTACCACGGATCAGAGATACTAGTTAGCGTAGGAGGAAGCACAGCAATCTGACTTTCTCTCTTTTCCTTCATGTAATAGGTAGCGAAGTGCGGCATACTAAGAACGAGATTAGGTTCAGTTCCCGTCACCCAATAGGCAGGAGCATCAGAATAGATAAGCCCAGTGTCTGGGTCAATGTCATCAATCGTCACTTCACGATAGGCATCCTCAGAGTTAAGGATTTCTTCATGGCTTGTCCCGTCTGCCTCTATCCACTGGACATAGTAAACCGTGTAGCGTCCAGTATCCTCATCGAAACTATTCTTAAGGTCTGTGTATAGATCACGTCCACCTGGGGAGAGGATAAAATGAATAGGGTCTACTACCGTTAAGGCTCCATCCCACTGAATAGCTTGGATACTAATTCCATTAGGCGGAACCACCATTGGTAATCTATGCCTGTAGAACAAGGGGATCTTAAGTCCAGCATTGTCTGTGGAAGCCTGATCTGTAATAAGAACATTAAGCGTAGCTACATCAAGGATTGATCCTGCCTCAACTGTAATTCCATCATCAAATACCAAAGAAGCATTCTCTGGAATAGATGCGCTTAAGTCTGTGATGTTCAACACATCCAAAGCATTCACTACGGGCCAGCCCAGAAACTCTACGCCCACACCAGTATGAGGCACGCGAGTGCTGTAGCGAATATAGTCAAGTCGCTTTTGAACAACCTGTAGCATCCCCATTGAGTCTGTATAGGATAAGCCTGTATGAAGTAGCTCCAGTGTGAGCATTAGCCGCCTCGGGTGATAAAGGTGTGGTTGAAGTTGACTTTGATAGCGTATAGCGTGAAGAAGGACGCGCCACTAGTCCATTCTGGATAGATTCTCAGGTAAATACGATTGTCGGACTTGTCGATAGTCTGAACAATATCAAAGCTGGTGGTGTGTGAGCCGTCGGCATCGCCCATTGAGTCGTCATCATCCATGAGTACTTCACCAGCTTGTGTCCATGGGTCGTGATATAGATCGACATTAACAACTCGGCTACCGCTTGCTGCTGATTCCCACCTGTATCTCATCTCAACACTGGTGATTGATGAACCCTGAGGAAGGTGTGCTCCTAGGTCAAGAATGAGTTTCTCGTCAGTCAGACTAAACTTAACCCCGGGCTGAGTGCCGGCCGTCTCTGCATACACAATGCTTGCGCCGCTAAGCCAGGTGGCTCCGTTCCAAGGCATAATGACAACACTGTCTGATCTCGCCGGGTCCCAACCGAAGTTGGTAGAGGCATCATCGAGGATGAGGTCCTTCCTATATACAGCGAGTGAGTCAGATGAGTTGTGATACCGCACGAACGGCCCAGACGAATAGTCACCAAAGAAGATGCCCATGCTGTCATCACCAACACCAAAGGTTGGTGGATTGGTGACTCCTGCATTCTTCCCGCTAGCCATGAGGAGGTCCCCAAGCATGGCGTTTTCTGAGTGGGAATCATCTCTTCCCCATCGCCCCAGATACTGAGGGTGGTCGTTGGTCCAGTCTTGAGAGTCGTCGTCGAAGAAGCTATAGCTATCTCCACCACCGTTGCCAGCTACATGGCCTGTAGCTGACTCACTAAGATTCGCATGCGGAATACGCATGTCCATATTGGTTCCATCGTGCTGGTGTTCTCTATGATTAGCCCTAAGTGCATCCACGGTTCTGGTTAAATCAGTACCCCCAGCAAGGATAAGACTATATCTAACATTACCTGCAATCAAATCTTCACCAACATATTCAACCACTGTAGCTGAAGTAAACTTAAAGCTACCAGGAACAAGTCTACTCTCTACTTCATCCCAAAGGCCTAGCAATCCATCAGCAATAATGTCTGTTGCTGCATACTCAGCAGTTAGCCAAGCTGGCAAGAAGAGCTGAACATTATGGTTAATATCATTCTGTGCAGTAAGGGCACTTGATGTATTTCCCCAGTCTGCTTGCTGATGAGTCAATACTGGAAGCGTGATTATCCCACCTGTGGTGGTAGTTGAAACGCTACACTTAATAGACTGTTGAGGTCCTGGATAAACATTAAAGTTGGCACCATAATAGGTGTCAGCCATGTTTGTCCCAGATGTATCTGCAACATAATCAACAGTCCCATTGGAGCCACTACCATCCCAAACAACAACCAAGCCTGTGAGCGGCTCAAAGTGATAGTCACCATAGGCTGCCACAAGAGCTCTAGTTGCTCGATAATTAGCAAACTTGCTTGCAGACAGAGAAAAAGTAAGCAGACCATCTGGAATAAATCTTAAGTAAAATTCATTCGCATCACTAGGCAAAGGCTCAGCTGTAATTGATGCAGTAACTCCACTTAGAATCCTTGGATTAAGCGCTGCCGCAGGTCCCACCAACCTAGCTAGATTTAGAATCTGAAGATGTAGGTCTGTGGTACTTAGTAGGGTTCCACCCTTACCATAGGCCCATCCAGATATAGGAGTATTAGTACTCGTGAAAAGTGGATGGAAGTCTGCATGCATATCTCCAAGTGCAGCTTCTAATTGGTTAAGAGCAGCATTAGTCTGGGCTGCCCAAGCCGTAAGCTTAGCAGCGGAAGGCTGCTCTCCGCTTACGAAGGAAATCGGCACTGGGAAGGTATCTTTAAATTTGTCTGGCATTACAAAACCTTATGGGGCACTAAGCAGGAATGATATGGAAGCAAATGGGTTGCTCAGTGCTAGGTAGCTTCCACTAATGGGGTTGATTGTGACGAAGGTACTTCCGCCAAGACCCGACGAGGCACTTGAAGAACTGTCAATGAACTTAAAGCCATATGGAATCTGGGAACTGTTTTCAAGCGCTACGCCTTTTAGATAATCAGGCAGGCTAACTCGTACTCGAACGATGTTCGAGAATACACGTTTTCCCGTAAGGATACTATCAGCAAAGGCCTGGAAGGACAACTCTGCATCCAGTGAGAGCCAATAAGCTCCTAGATTATTCGCGTCTACTGTTGCGCTTGGAATTGGAAGGATGAAATCAAAGACAAAGGTTGTCTTCCCTGCGGTAATCGAAGAAGAGATTGGCTGAACAGGGAAGTAGGCCCCAAGCTCACTGGTGGCTGGATGAACAGCCGTAGGATCGTATTCATAGATAACCTTCTTCTTGCCGTTAAGGTCAGCCTCTATCCAAGCAGTCCAACTACTGTCCATTAGCTTAACATAATCAGGGGCACCACCAAGGGTAAGTTCCTGATCTATATGAGCAACTCCGTCACGCCAATAGATAATATTAGCAAGATATTCAGTCCCCAAAGTATCAACGACTGTAATCGTTCCACCATCAAAGGTTCCGTCAGGGTATCTTGTCTTTACTGGAAGACTGCTTACTGTAGAAGGATTAGAAGCATCTGTAATAACGTTTCCGACATAGAGCTTAGCCGCAGCTAGAGGAAAGGCGCTTCCTGACGCATAGCCGGTAGCATTTCCCCATATGCCAACAGTCCCGATTGAAGGGTCATCCTTAGTTACAGCGAAAAGTAGAATCTCAGCAAGGTCTGGAGTTAAGATTTCTCTATCTACTGTGATAAGTGTTTGTCCTCCAGCAACAACTGTTGTTTCAGCATACATTCCAACAAGATCAAGGTCGGTCCCAATAGTAAAGGGGGCCGAGATCTCTCCATCTTGATTAGAGATAGAGGTGTAGTCTGCTGGGCTTCCATTAAGCAAGCCAATAAAGGGGTCGTTAAGTTCATCGATTGTAATCGTTAGCCCCGGAATAGGAGTTCCCAAGGCGGTAAACGCTGTTGCTGTAAGGATAGCGCTATCGCTTCCCACAGCTAATGGACCATATAGTCCACCACCAAGGCTAGGCTTGTCGATTGATAGAATGAGTTCATCTACTTCAAGAGGGTTTCTTCCAATATAGACAATGCCATTAGAAGATGGGTTGAGGAGAGGGTGTACGTTTGTTGTGTCGGCAATAATCCAGTCAACAAAGTCAAGAGGCTCATACTCAATTCGTGGTACAGCTACATAGCTAATAGCAACAGTTTCTCCAACGGAGACAGCCCTACCACACTGGACAGGGGTGATAGAGGCTCCCTTTGCATGAGCTGCTGCAGTCGTTCCATTGACTCCTCTGATTAACCCACCTAGGACATTGTTTTCTTTGGAGGTGTACTGAATCTCTTCTGTTCCTAGCTTAACTCGTCCACTAGCTGGGAGGAGCGTAGCATCATCTACAAGAAGACTAGAGCTCGTAGGGCTAACAGCCTCATCAAGGAAGAGAACCGCATCAACAGAGTTCCGAGCAAATTTAATGATTCCATAGTCATAGTCTACTTCAAAAACATACTCAGTATCTGAATGATTGGATAGGCTGTTGTCCGTTGCGAGAGTCCACTTCCTTGCTGTGGTTCCGTCATTAGTTATTACTTGAGGAACCTCTACGATGCCCGTAGGCAACATACTATCAACGGTCCAAGCCCAAAGAGGGAAGTATCTTGTGAAGAAAGCTTGGTTATCAGTATCACTACCAACTCCTAACTGCTCCATACAGGTATTAACTCTCTGAAGAGCGATCGTATCTGTTGAAGGGAAGAGTGAGCCATTGCCAAGCTCCCACACATTTAGCTCTCCCACAATCAAGTACATAGCACTGCTAAGGTAAGCCTCAGGGCTTCCTACATCCTCACGATAAAGAATCTCAAAGTTGTTGAAGCGCTCAATAGCACTATCGTCAAAGGGAGGAGTTAATAGTCCATCTCCTTCTCTCTCCCTAGTAGACAAATCAGCAATGCCAGTGAACTCGTCAACGTAGTCTGCATGCCAAAAGGCCTCTGCAGTCAGGTCTTCTGCCCGACGGAAGATAGTCGCATGCATGGGGGTATTGGGCTTTTTTCTATAGCTTAGAGGAACATTGGTATACTTATCAGTAGCGCCCCCGACGAAGGGGGTAGAGTTAACATAGGGAACGATAATGCTCTCTTCACTCCACAGATAATAGTCCTTCCAGTTAATGAAGTAATCACCATGGAGTACACGTGGGAGCCACGTACATGGATATTTGGCATAGAGGTCAAGATACTTACAGTCATCTCCTCCGCCAATTCCAGAGAGCCAATGCTGGTCTAGGGTTCCTTCAACCGCAGATAGCTTTCCGTTAAAGAGGCGGCTAGCCTGTCCCGTAGTGATATCATCTTCATCCTCCCACCGTCTGCGGTCATGCATGAAGCCTTCGATATCATGGTCTGTTTGCTCAAGCCTAGCGGCCCTTGTTCCCACAATAGGTAGCTGATCATTGGTCTCGTATACTTCTTGCTGCAAGGGAAGAGTAAGAACAACGATACGGTTGTTGAGCAGGGTAGGGGACGCACCCTGGGTTACAGAGATATTGAAATCTCCAGTAACGAGAAGGTTTGTTCCAAAGCCATGGATAACTAATTGCATCGGCGTTCCTCGTAATGGCGCTCTTCACATAAGGTGAGCCCGTTTGAAATCTCATATCTCAAACTTTCGCTGTCAACCCATCGAACGTAGCGTTTTTCTATACAACCAGTTAAATCTTTATTCACCATAATACATCGGGACCACACTCAAAAGTTCGTTGGCATAGTCTGCGCCAGTAACGCTAAGGATTCCGTCTTGGTTGTCCCCAAATACATCTAGGTTCTGTTCTGTAAGGATGTCCATTGTGTCTGGATCGGTTAAGGTGTTTATTTCAACTGTGCTCATTGGGATGATTAAAGGAAAGACAGAGAAGAGAATGTCTATTGTACCAACCATTGGTGGAGTTAGCGTATGAATAGTTCTTCCAAAATCAGGAACTGCAAAGTCTCCACATCCCTCTAGATCTTCAATATTGTCGACCTCTTCAGTGACTCCAGAGTCGCGAGAGAATACTGCACTAGTGATCCAATTACTATCTGTCATTTGAGTATAGAAGGTTTGGAGATTGGTTCCATTAACAGGAACACCGTGCAGAGAGCGGACTGAAGAAATCTTCTTGAGGTATTCTGACTTATCGAAACTTAATGCTGTTCCCCAGCTAATAGCTTCTAGCCCTGGAATAGCATTCAGTGCAATGAGCAAATCAATTAGGAAGTAGGAGTCTGTTCTTCCCCATGTAGCAATATAGTCGAACTCTGGAGTCTCCCATCTCTCGTCAGGCCATCCATCCCATGTTGTTTGGAAGTCTAGTCCCGAAGCTGACATTACTGAGTTAGCAAGAATGCCTCGCTCATCCACACTAAGGGCAAACCTATCGCTTACAATAGGAACACCATCCACTCTCTCTACATCAATAATGATTCCACCAGTGTAGGCAGCTTGCCCAAGCTCTCGACTAATTCCGTTATACAATCCTCCATAGGAAGCATTTGCTGGATGGATATAGTTATCAAGAACACGAAGCTTAAAGGCTTTAAGGCTCTCGTTAGGGAGTCGATGAAGGTTGATGAGCTGCCCAATCCTATCGAGAGGAGTAGTTACATTAACCTTCTGTGTTGTCTGATTAGTAGCTGAAGACATTAGGGACTATCCTCCCCAGTTAGTACCGAGACAGAGTCGTACTCTTCTCTGAAGTAGACCGTGTTGCCACGATAGTCTACAGTAAAGTAATCATAGTGCAGGTTAAGATTCCAGACATCTCCATTATCCAAAAGAACCAAAAGAGCCCCTTCACCATCATAGGTCATACCAGCAACCTTTCCCTGTATGGCTGCAGGAAGAGGAAGGTCTACGTAGACCCTTGAGAGCTGCTGGCTTAAGAGAATACTATCCTTCTGGATTTCTCCTCCTGCCAACTTCGTCTCCAGTACAAAGATTTCTACTGGCTGTCCACCATCTGGATCAGTAAAGGGAGATACCGTGAGCGTCTTCTCTTGCCAATCGTTAGCCGTTCCATTGGCAGCTGTGTTAAAGATGAATCCTTGGAAAGGGTCAGTCAATGGATTAATCTCATTCCCATCCCAATCCAAAACTGTTGAAACGATTTCGTTATCGCCATCGCTTAAGGTATACCGAGTAAGCCTAGTTGATGTAATTATTTGAGTATTGCCAGCATGGTGAGTATAGATATCCATGGAGGGGCCTTCGCTTAGATTCATCCATGTTCTATCTGCGTCAATAAGGAGTTCAGCATTAGGTGTTCGATTCTTATATAGAAGATCGATGAACAAAAGGCGTTCACTGTCATCCATAGTCCACAGGAATGGATGAGTCCTTTCTGCAGAGACAACCTTAAGGGTTGTCTGGTTAATCAGAATCAAATATCGGCTAAAGGGAATTCTCTCGATGGCAATGAAGCTAGGTTCAATTCCTGACTCACTGAAGAGGAGCTCTTCATAAACAACCTCTTGGTCATCAAAGCCCTCAGCCTCAAAAGCTGATGGATATTCTGGAACTGTCCACTGAAGAACGGCCATAGGGGTTGAGGGATCTCCTGGGTCTCCCGGGACAGTTAGATTTTCAAACTTATGAGCTAGCCTTTTCTCTGAAGTAGCATCCACCCATAGAGTATATGGGTCTACGATATAGTTCTTCTTAAAGCCCCGAGTAACTTCCATTGTAGTGTCCTCGGGGTTGTTGATGCCTTCTGTTCCCATAAGCCAGATAGAATCATAAATATTCTTAGTTGGCTGGATTCCATTTACAGGGAACGGCATATGTTCAATCCTTTCATCAAGATAGTCAAACTCTACTGGCTGTCCACTGATTACGACCTTAGGCTTAAGGGTCTCTCCGTCAGAAGTCTCTCCTCCAAATACGGTGGCTCCATTAATCTTGACCCACAGTTTTGACCTAAGCCTAAGCAGCTGTGCATTGTCAAAGCTAGAGCTTCCTAGCTGGTCTAGATAGGTTTGCGTAAGAAGGGTATCGCTAATCTCGGTAGCGAGAAGCCCTCCAGTAATTCGACTAGGAGGTCGCTCAAAAGGAGACGCCTTGGCCCATGTATCGACATGGGTCAACTCAATACTTTCCGCTCCTATTCTAGCTGTGATGGTTGGAATCTCGAAAACCCTTGAGCCAGGATCTAGGACAAACTCAAACTCCATAGGCAGCCTAAGAACATAGGCAAAGGCTAAGTCGTTTATGTTAACCGAAGGGACGAAGTAGTTATCCCGAACCATAAATTGCCGAGCATAGAGCTCATCGTACTTAACAGCAAAGGGATTCACCATTGCCTGAAGAACAGAGTCTTGTCTCGTTCGTGCACGGCTCCATCCAGGTAGACGATTAGCTATACGCTGTAGCGTCCATGGACGAGTAACTCCTGCTCGATCTATGGTGGGATTGCATGCCACTAGAAAGTAAATCCAAAGGCGACGGTAAGGCTAGGTTCAGGCTGCAGCACCTCCCATCCTTCGATAGGGACTTCATTCTGGTCAAGCAGTTCACCTCTTACTCTTTGATTATCTACTCCCTGCTCAAGCCTCCATCGGCCTATTTGATCGAAGAAGTCTGAGCCGCTTCCAAAGGAATCAATACGACTATCTGATCGGATTAGTTTTGATTTAAGTCTTTCAAGATCTAGGGACTGACCAATACGAGTAGCCGTTACCGTCTCTCGGGTGAGAGAAATAAGGTTTTGTCTCATTTCAAGTTGAGCAGAAGCTGTGAGTGGCTCTACGGTATTGACTTTTGTAGAGAAACTAATCCCCACAATTGGTGGGGTATAGGCTCTTACTTGGATTCCAAAACTTTTAACGGGAGCAATAGCTAGCTCTACCAGTCGAGTCATTGAATCACTTGGGGTATTGTCTTGTCCTACAGTAAAGATTCCAGCACTTCCGATTCCATCAAAGTAATTGATAAGCATAAGGTCAAGAACGCCAGGAACTCCAAGAGCAGCAAACCGAATAGCTGTAAGGTTTCCTGCTTGAGCTGCTGTAGCTGCAATAGAGATAAGGAATCTCATGTCTTGATCTGACTGAACGTTCTCTCCATTGATGATGCCATAGGTGTTGATAACCTTTAAGGTCTCATTGATTTTATCTGTGTAGCCTCTAAAGTCATGGTTCCGCAAAGACAGAGGACCAATTCGCCCACCCGACCCTTCAAGGACAGCCTCTACTGAAACGAACTGTTGGCTAGCAGAAGAGACAAGGACAACTGGATTAACCAGCTCATACTGGATAGGGTCTTGAGCTCCAGCAATAATGGGGATTGTCTCGATAATCGTTCCTGCAGGAATGCTGATTGGACTTCCTCCATTAATATCTCCAAAGGTTCCTGAGCTTACATAGAAGGAAACATTAGCTTCAGTTGAGTAAGACAAGCACTTAGAAGATTGTCGTCTTCGTACTCCGAACAGTACTCCCAACGCATCTAGGAATTCCCCACTAGCTCCGCTTAGGAAGGCCTTATCGAAGTTGCTATTGAAGAAAGCATAGGCTGTCTCGAGCTCCTTAGAGATGATGCTGGATAAAGCATAAGCCTTAGAGGAGCGATGGGTATAGGAGAGTCCTGTTGTTCGAAGCTCAGATAAAAGCTCCAAAAGAATCTCTTGACTTGATCTAGTAGGAAGTGCCATGGTTATCTCTTAGAGGGGGGTAGGGTCAACGTGGTTCTCACCATAGTCATAGTGAATAGTGGTGTTAATAATTCTTGAGTTCTTGTTCCGGGGAGTAGGTGCAACTTGTAGAGTGATGTGCCCAACAACCGCGTTAATGCTAGTGGGGAAAACATCAACACTAACATCTGTGAGATCGAATACACCATAAGGAAGTAGTGAGTTGAAAAGCCTTCGCTTTAGTCTCTTTCCGTTAAGTGCAGTGTTGGGTTCACCTGTGAAATCACTAATCGTTGCTCCCAACAGTGGGGCAGGCAACCAATCTCCAACATCAGACTTTCCTCGGTCATAGATATCCTGAGCAGCAGCGAGCAAGGGATCGAACCTTGTATCTGCTATATCTCCATCATGACCCATAACGAAGTCTCCGGTATTACTCCAAAGAAGATCTATTGCATCATAGTTCTTAGCCATTAATTATCCTAGCAGCGTCAGCATTGAAGCTGCCGTAGCAACTACTTCAACGATCCTTCCAATGAGTTCGATGTTGGGAAGCACCCCAGGGAAGGGGGTTGTTAAGGTACTTGGGACCATCATGAGTGGGGTTAGCTGAAACATCATTAACCCACCCATTTTGATTTGATTAGACATTCCCTGGAGATTAATATTACCAGAGATGCCAATGGCTTCTTCCCCAATACTGATCCAGATATCTTCATCAGCACCCGTAAGGGTAACTGACTCATCCATAAACTTAATCCCAGCATTCGCTTCGGGATTGGCCTTGAACGTTCGTACAGGTTTGTTAAAACTCATTTATTACTCCGATTATACTATCCCATGATTGCAGAAGTGAGGCTGTATGCCTTCTGGTCAAGGTACTTTTTGTTGTCAGTGACAGTGGTATCCTCATCATTTTCTGGTTTAAGGTTTCTTACTGATTGAAGATAGACACGAGCTGTGTTTCTAATGTTAGGCATCATGAACTTAACAGTACAGGGGGCTCCTGCAAGGCCATCACTGCCGTAGACAAGACCGACAAGAGCCGGGTTCTCCTCTAGAACAATGGGCAGGTCTTTGATTAGGGCGTCATAATCCTGATCAGCATCTTCAATGATAACAGTTACTCTGACAATGTTATCGTTCCATTCTCGGCTCTTAGATTTCTTTCGCCCCTTGCGAGTTCGACCCTTTGCGTAGGAGTCATCTTCTTCTTCAGGAAGCTCATCTCCTGGATGATAGACCTTATCAATGAAACCTTTAACCTCAGTAACAGACCCACGAGCAACGGCAGCACGGCCACGACGTACAGCTCTATCTTGTGCCTGTTCTCTCATGTTTCTGGCTATACGTGAGCCTGGGTCAAATGACATTATTCAGAAGTCTCCTTATCAAATCTCCACTTATCGTCGAGCGTCATATCGCCCTTATAAGCAGTAGCAACATTGTAGCCATGTAGCTGTGCAGCTAGAATCTGGGATAGGCGTCCCTCGCGAGCGTTCTTAATAGCTGACTTAGCATTCCCTGCAAAGTTATCCCAGCCAGTCTCAAACAAATCTTCTGGAATTCCTGCAATCCAAGGCTCTCCATTCCTCATAAGAGGAACAACATTAACAGCGATCTGCTGTTTAGCCCAGAACCAAAAGTTGTACATGTTAAGGAAAGTGTCAGCAACCTTAGGCTCAAACACGGAGGCAGCTGCCTCAATCACTACTTTAGCCCTTTCAGGCCTGTTCTCAATCTCGTTAGCAATACTGCCGGTAGTTACTCTTGGGACACCTCCAATAAAGTTAACGATGTTCTGCTGGAAGAAAGAGCCTGTGCTCCAGAGCCCGCTCCCCAACTTAGCCCGATTTAGACGATTAAGAATAACACCAGCAGATAGCCCGCTCAATACTGGGAAGCTGGCTACCTCATTGGAAATAACGACAGCGTCTGGGGTAATGACAGAAATGAAACCATTCTCTGGAGTGAAAATATGGGTAACTTCCTCGACTTCAATTGGTCCAGCGATACCGTTATAGTCATCAGCTAACATAATAATATCATAAGGCTTGATTCGAGCATTACCAATAAGGGTGATAGAACCCTTATACATGTCTCGTAGCCCTTTCATAATAGACGCAACACCGTAACGAGTGGCAAGCTGTTTACCATTACAGTTGAAGAAGTCGATATTCTCAGCAAGAACATCTTCATCAGGCATAGAGCTGTGAGCCTTCATCTCAAGAGTGTTCCACCAGTTAGCTCCAGAGTTCTTCTTACCCATTCTTGTTCTTGCGCGAGTGCTTTCATCAAAGTCAAATAGTTTCTCTGTGCTAGCGTCCCAACTCTTAGTATAGGTAACTGAAACAGCATTCCAAACACCATAACTTGAAACTGCAATGTTGTTTCCAACAAGATTAATGGAAGAGCTAGCAAGATGATACCCACGGAAGGGCTTAAATCGAGCATTCAGTCCTTCAATATATTCAGCAATTAACAAGTGGAAAGCTTCCTTATTTTCATAGCTTCGGTTGGTTATCTCGGCAAGGTCTTCATCAAGCCTCCTAAGAATACCTTTTCGAAGCGTGGTCATCCTTTCCTTATAGCTTGTGGGAACAGGACGAGCCCAGTATCTCTGACTTGGGACTCCAAAGAACATTGTCATACGCCGACCGTAGGGAACAGGAGATGCAATCCACCCAGGATGCCTTAGGGTCATCTCTTGGAAGACATCCCAAACAGTTGTGTTCATTAAGAAGTACATGATATCATTGGGGTGCATCTTCCCAGTCACGTCGAAGACCCCCCAGTCAACAATATCTTCTACCGATGGAGCAAAGACATTATCGTCTACAGGGTTGTTGAGCCTATGTCGCATTTTATACTTAAACTCTGCATCAGAAGTATAGAGGGCATCAGCTGCTTCGATTGCACCAAGGGCTAGAACTGCTCCGACTGAAATCGGAGCGGCCAGCGGCATCACCACGGCTCCAACAGCACCAGTAGCGATAGCTCCAGCGATTCTCCATAGACTCCAGTGAGGCTTAGAGTGAATCGTTGTGCGTGACTTACGTGGGCCAAAAATTTCTGGACGAGGAGGCCTGGTTCCGTGCTCTAGTTCGAAGTCAGCTTGCTGAGCCTCTCCTGGCTGGAATGTAGACCCATAGGTGAACCTGCCAAAGTGCAAAACCTCAGGCGACTTGAGCATTGTGTCAAGGAGCTCGGCAGTGTCTACATAACCGTAAGCTCTCGAGAGAGTCCTATTATTCATAACCTCATCCCCCTTCATCTTCTTACCAGAGACGCCCTTTTCTACAGCGACAAGCTCAGCTGCATAGGACTGGGCCATGATGGAAACATGATCGTTGTTGTCACCCCAGCTGACTTGAAGGACACGACCATTGAAAAGGTTCTCCATGTACTGAGGGTTGTTAGCAAACCCAAGACGGAGGCGAATGTCCATGCCCTCTCTGAGAACTATAGACTCAAATCGCTGCTTAGAATTATCTGCTTGGCGTCTTTCATCAGCTTCATTAGCCCTACCTGTAGTTGCCCCATTCTTAGTTTCCCTACCGATGTAGTCAATGTCTCGCAGTCCGGCAGGCATTGTTCCGTCAAGAACACCACCAACATTCTGAAGCTCAATAATAACCAGGTCTGCTGGGATCTTACGGCTGCGTGTACAGGTGATCTTTTTAACAGCGGAGTAGCCGTAGAAATCGCTAAGGGATCTCCACCCTTCGGTCCCGTTGTCATCAACGAATTCAATCTTAAAGGTTGGAAAGGCTCTCCTCATCAAGAAGATTCCTTCACTGAGCATCCCGTTAGCAGACTCAAGACATAGCTGCTGGATAGCCTCATCCCCATAGATGTGGTCTGTGTTTTTGTTCCCACTAAATACACCAGCCTCCTTAGAGGCCATGCGCCCAGTAGCCCCATCAACAAAGTCATTCTCTGCTTCCATGAAGTCTTTAAGGTCCTCGGATGGCTCATAAACCTTAATAGAAGATCGCGTGTTGCCTTCACCGCCATCTCCACTACCGTCTGGGACTGCAAGCTTATCTGCTATTTCTGTATCCTCTAGTTCTTCTTTGAGCTTCTTGCCACTTGAGAAATCCTTCAAACTCCCCCAAGCATTGCTAGCACAAGTACGGAGCTGGGCTTCCCATGGAACCCCACTAAGGTCATCCACTCCACCATCTTCGCTTGGATTATAGAAGTAAAAGTCAGGGTAAGTCATGACACGACTATGCATGATTGGGTGAGTGGGAAGAATAAGATCAGGATATGCATCTGGCATGTGAGCATATGCGCTCTTCCTTGCAAGGGCAATAGTCTCGGGGAAATGCTGGTCATCTCTGTCTACAAGATCTGCAATGATTTGCTGGATCATGTTTGCCCAGCCCCTCTTGTAAATCTCATAAATAGACCTCTCCAGTTCAGGAGAAGTGTGGGTTCCGAAAAGAAGACGGTCATCCTCGGGAGTGTAACGAACTATAGTCTTAGTTCTGTTCCGAGATACTGGGAGAATCTCCGTTGTTCCTCTGGCTCGAATTGCGGCAAGCTCCGCTCTTACACTTTCTGTGTGTTCAGAGCCAGTAGCGACTCTAGCCTCATAGGCTCCAATAGGCCCTTGAATACCTCGCACAGCATATTTGTTAAAGGTAAGATTCGCATACTCTTCCCAAAGAGCATCAAGCTGATCATTGTGCCAACCCTTGGTGGATTCTTGCTGAGCAAAGGATGATCTATTAGTAAGGGAATCCACCCAGGCGGTATGCTCCGGATAGGTTAATGAAAGGGTTGCCCCGCTTCCAGAAACATACTGTCTTCTATTCCCAAACATTGGGAGGATCACTTCTTCAAAGCCCCACAAATCAAATTCTGCTTTAATCTCAGCTTCAGTAAACCCTCCATACCACTTATCACTGAAGACATGACAACCTAGAAGGAGACGCAAAATCACCTGATTGACCATGTTTTCCGCATAGCTACTTTCTCCAGTTGGGTATTTGTTAGTGTAGTCTGCGTACCATTCTCCAGAGTTGTTCAGTTCAGGCCTATTGACAGCTACACCGTCTCGATGAACCTCTGTGCCAGGTCTTCTGTTGAGGGTGCTTGCGACGGTAAAGAACTTCCTCACCTCTTTGAAGAACTGACGGAAGACCTCGTCCTTGTCATAGGTTACGCTTTCGAGCACAACGTTGTGGAACTCAGCACTTGCGTCAAATTCCATTTGAATCTGATACAAGCCAGGAGAGCCTGGGATAGAGCTAGTACCCATGCTGCTGATAACCCAATTAGATGATCCGGCAAGATTGCTTCCAATGAAGTCAATGTTTGCGCACCATGCCATGGGAATGTTTCTAAACTTCCGAGCATTGTATTCAAGAGTAGCCCTCATGCTCCAAAGCTGACGAGCTTCTGGGGAGAGACTATCTAGCCTCCTATCTCCGTCATAGGTTCCCTTCTTAGCCTCACGTCCTAGACGGTCTACGCCTTCTTGCTCGAAGGTGCTATTAAGGTCAAGAGCCTGGAAGAAGATCCGCGCCTCCTGTCCTCCCATGTACTGAGCGGTAGGAAGCTCATGTCCAACAAGAGGAATACTAGCAAACCTGTTAAGGAGCTCAACTCCCCACACGGTAATGACTGTTCCATCCTTAGGCCTGTTTCCACTGGAAACAATAATACGCCTGGGACGATAGAGAGTAAGGGGAACATGAGGACTGTTATAGAGATGCCACCCTTCTTCCTGCAAGCTTATAGCTTCGAGCTTTGCTGCGTCTCGCTCCTCTTGAGTTGGCTCTTCATACTTGAATTCCTTAGATGGACTAACATCTTCTACTTCAATAGCATCAGCCCGAGCAACTACACCTCCAGCTGCATCCACAATGCCTGGGTTTACATTCTCGATATTCATTAGGCGAGGCTCGCCACCCATGTCAGGATTTGGAGAACCATTCTCCCATAGCTCAACGTGAGCGTGAACACCGTGAACTCCACTCGTGCCACTTCCTCTGTCTGCGTTAGACGTTCCGGCATTGCCAACCTGCTGTCCAACCGTAACAAAGGCTCCGTTTCTTGGAAGGCTGGCATTCTCCATGTGTCCTATGCGAACCCAAAGACCGTCATGATCGCCGGTTCCTTGGATTACAATATACCCACCAAAAGAACCAGAGGGATTTCCTCCTCCTGTTGTATATCGGATGACACCATTGATTGGACTATGAATAGATGTGGTTGTTCTGCTGTCAGTTCCACCCCAGGCAATGTCTGTCCCCTTATGGCTTCTGCTTCCGCCAGAAGGGGTCGAGCCTCTTGGCCCAACTCCATCACCCACACTACCGACATTGTTAGTAACGACCATAGCCGTACCAACACCTTCGTAGACCTTTTCATTTCCATTAATAGTTCCAGTGCCAAAGACACTAGAGTCGAGCCCAGGGATACGATCGGCTCCACTGTAGGTGTCGGCGCTGTGACGAATCTTTGCGAAGGACTTATGTAGGAGTTTACCTAGAGCAGTGTTCGGAGAGAGAGCCGTATATTCTCTATAGTCGAAGATAACATTTTGACCAGGACTGAATTGCCCGTAGCTAAACGGAATTGGATTAAACTGACTGGTATGGCCGCCGGTCACCCCTCCAACACGAGTGAGGCTATTGTCAGTTCGATATCTGTTTCTTTCGAGTCGGGAAGTCTTTGCACTATTTCTAACGGCATCAATCATTCCAAAACCATCAAAGTCTCGCTCCATGGCAATGGCTTGGAGATGATTCAGATAAAGAATGTAAATGTTTGATTCATTAGCAGAGACAGGATTCGTTGGAAGGTTGGGAACAATAGGAGGAGTAACGTCTGTGAACTCCATAAACTTAGCCTTTTGGATAAGGTCTGTTGGTTCATCAGACTGAGCTGTAGGGAAACTTGATCCTGCTGGAGGGCGAATATCGCTGCCTCCCCCGTCTTCAATCTCTAAGATGGTTACTTCTTTTCCGCTCTTCCTTTTAAAGCGCCAGTTTTGTTTGTAGCTAAAGAGTGGGCTAAAGGGGGAGTAGTTGAACCATGACAACATAAGCTGAACGGACAATGCATCAGGGTTCTCTTCGATAGAAGTGATGGTCATGGCTTCAGCACATACAGCCATAGGAACAGCATCAGTCGCATTGGCAAGCATGACGGACCGAATGTAGTTATTTTCTATTTCCCAAAATGGGGTGTACTTGAACTGCTGGATTAACCTATGAAGCTTCCAGACCTCTCCTGGGAGGACAATCATGGTTAGGTTGATTGCAGCTATACCTCGGCCCGTTTTCGTCTTGGACGAAGTTCGAGATCTTAGATAAGACGATTCATTAATAGCCCCACGATGAGATATAGAAATATCTGTAGGTGGAACGATAAACCCAAGGTCATTAAATCTAAAGTATCCTTCTTGGACCTGTTGATATGAATTAAATGCTGTCATAGATTAATAGTGATCAATTGCTGATGGGTAGAGGGGCCGACGGTTGTCGTTAATTCGTGTTCGAATATTTGCCCCAGGACGACGTCTGCGATATTCAGAGATGGCTCTATCCATTTCGCTTGACTGCATGTTCGCTCCCGTTCGTGCGCGACTTGTTGTCCCGGTAGAGGTGACCCTGGCGGTGGGAGAATGGGTCACGCCACTTCTTCCAGGCATTGCAGACTGAGGAGCTACTCCCTGTGGGGTGATATTGGCAGCAGGCATGTTAAGCATACTTCCATCTTGAATGTGCTGTAGCAGTCTAGGATCAAGCCCAGCCTCATCTCCTAGGGGAGCTCCACCATAGCCAGGACCACCCATTACACCCTGCATTAGGGCTGTTCCTGCAAGGCCTATAATCGCTGCAGTGCCTAGTGTTCTCTTGTGTTTTCCGAGTTCCTTAGTAGAGACGTTAATCTTTCCTAGCATCTCTTCGACAAACCCAGCCATAGTGCTTTGGCGATTGACTGTGCTTACAGCCCGAGCCAACTGATCTTCACCAGCCATGCCATGCTCTATAGCATACCGAGCAGCCTTAAGTGTATCATCTAAAGACATATTGCGCTTGGCTCTGCTTAAGTTGAAGACCCTTCTCTTGATGCCACCTTCTTCATTCTGGTAGTTAGCCATGACGGTCATGAGAGCTTTTCTGTCAGCTTCACCCCAGGCGAATCTCTGAGACTTTCCACCAATCTCAATATTGTAGCCTGACCTAATGTTTCCCTTGCCCATGAAGATGTCTTCCATAACCCCAATGAACCTGCCAGTGTCCATTTGAGCTTTTGTGGAACCTTGTGGTCCATAGAGAGCTTTGATTAATTCATCTCCAACATTCATAGCTTCAGGAAGATGACGAGATTTTAGAGTAGCTGTTTCTTCAACAGCACTAAGGATAGAGTAGATTTTAGATCGCTGCTGCTCTGGCATATCCTCAAGGAGCATAGCGTATTTGACTTCCTCAAGGGTCCTCGAGACGCGCCCAACATCTTTACCGTAGAAGAGCTTTTTGGATTGCTGAATACGTAGATCACTGACAGCTTCTTGACTGTAGCCCTTTCTTTGCCCATAGTCGATCATACTATCAAAGACATCTTTGTTAACCTTCTTCTGCCAAACCATTGCATAGTCATATTGCCGGGCGATCTTTTCCATAGCGCCTTTTCTGCGCATCATGCGAACACCATCTGGGTCGGTCATGAGCTTAACGAAAGCCCTATCCGCGTCATAGTCCATACCCATGCCTGGAGCAAGGCCTAGCTCGTAGTCGCTCTTCACCCCATTAACGGTAACGCTAACCAGTCTTTGAGCAATCTTGATGATCTCTTGATCCTTAGAGGATCCTCCAGTGTAGACAGCAATTCGAGCAGGCTGAATAGATCCCTGATAAGCAGCAGGCATTCGGCCAACGATACCCGACCAAGAAGCCTCCCCTCTAAGAAAGGCTCCCTTCTCAAGCTTGCTAGGCAGGGTTCCGGCATCTTCCATTTCGCCAACAAGTCGCTTTGCCAGTTTCTGACTAATGAAGGCCGTGTTGCCATCGGCTAAGTCCATCCCAACCCGAGTATTAATTCCTTCCCTAGCGCCAATCATGCTATCTTCAAGGATGTCACTAATAGCTGGCAAGCCAGCAACCTGAGCATAGGAAGAGCCTGCCCCAAGCTTATTCTTAGTGAGGCTCCTCTTCGCGGACTGGTAAAGGCCAACAACCCCTGCCATTCCGCTTTGCTCATGTCCACTCATGATCCGAGCTAGGCGGGTGTCCATGTCAAGATCCTCATATCCATCAGGAGCCAACAGCTGGAACATCTTTTTAACCTGATTACGGTAAGCCTTTTCCTGCAGCTCACCACCCTGTGCACGAGCATAGCCAGCTGTGCGGATCTCTGCCCCTAGCTCAGCGCTCACAGACTGCATACCAGGGACGTGCCAAGAGGTAGACATACCTCTAGCCTTAAGGGCTCCATGCATTTCCTTTGGCATTTCTACTACAGCACCCCTGCCACGGAACCAATCTTCCTGAGTAATGTCTGCAAGACTCTGGGAGGCAAACTTCACTCTAGGTAAGCTTTCATCTATCTGGGTAGCGTCACCGGTCATGCTCCAAAGCATCTTGCCAATAGCATTGAAGTCATCAATAGTCGCAGCAGAGGAGGTGCTTCCATAGATGTCCCTAACAAGTGCTTCTGTTAGGTTCTCCCCACCAGACATGATCTGCTTGCTAAGGAGCATGTCAAAGTTACGAGCCTCAACACTTCCCATACGGCCCTGAGCCAGATGGGGAAAGTCACCTATAAACTGCGATGAGCCTCCAATAGCCATTTTAAGTCTAGCAAGGCCGGCTACGTGACCGGAGTCTTTAAAGACACCAGTAAGCATTGACTCATAAGCAGCAACGGCTTCTGGACTACCTTGCTTTCCGCCATAGAAAATGCTACCGCCACCAAAGACAAGTCCAATTGACTCGCTTCGACCTAGCCCCAGAAACTTCGCTTTCTCAGCGACAGCACGTAGGATATCGGGAACTTCCTGTCCCGCAGCGTTGAGTGTCTTTCGTGTAGTATCATAAAGCTTACCTTGATCTTGAGCTAGGAACTGCTTAAGCCTAAGCATCTGTGGAGTCTCCCCCAAGGTTGCATTCAGCTTATCAAGACTGCCTCTGGCAGCAGCGAGGTCTGCCCTCCATGAGGCTGGTGAGCCATAATCGATAAGTCGCTTCTCTAGACCACGCTTTTTATCTACAGCAGCAAGTGTTTTTTGAACATCGAAACTTTCAATTGGTGCCGAACTTAGCTTTCCTAACATAGCCCTTGCTTTCTTATAGTCCTTTCTAAGCTTATTCAATTCTGGATGCTTTAGACCGATCTTCTTCTCAAGATTAAGGATTTTACCCTTTAGCTTAAGCAGGTCCTCGGCAGCCTTAGAGTTATCAAGATACCTCTTCTGCTGAAGCCCTTCAAGCTCTTGTCCTGCAACAATCCTAAGTCCACTAACTGCCTGCTCGTGTACAGCGAAGAGGTCCTTCGTGAGAGGAGAGGTGTTGGTGATTTGGTCAATATGCTGAGCAAGCTTACTCATTTCCTTTACAGACATTCCCATGTGCTTTGCTAACTGAGCTAGATTCTTATCCATTATCTCTTCGGAACGAATCTTCAAAGTTGTTTTTGTTCCATGGAAAACCTTCATATGCTCAACAGCATCGATATCCTGCTTCACATGGAGACGTAAATATCCTTCATGGGAAAGCGTTGCCCCAACAAGAGTCTCTGACACATAACTTTCACCCGCAGCTCTAATGACCTGCCCAGACTTAGTTCCTGAACCAAGGCCTAAAGCCTGACCTCGGCCTAGACTAATTCCACCTTTGGTTTCTGCAATACGTGCTCGAATAGCTTGAGCCATTTCTTCTGGGCTAAGGTTCCCAGCCGATAGCTTCTTAAGGGTTGCTTCTCCAAGAGGCAGACTAACAGGGGAGCCAGGCGCAGCAATAATATTGTAGCTCTTTGTCTTTTGAGCTCTTAAAGCTTTAGAGAAACCTTCACGAATAAAAGACTCACCATCCATCATCCCCCATCGACGCAAGATGCCTGGGATTTTGCCTGGCTGACCATCTGCCCTAATCCCATCACCCAGGACATGCAAGGTAATAGCAGAAGGAGTCACATAACCGAACCCCTTCATGAATAGGTCCTTATACGTTGCTCCAGCATTCACTGGAACAAATCTCTTGAGAGCGCTGACAGTCTTGACTGAACGACGACCTGTCCCCTTATCAAAGGCTCCCTCAATTTGAAAGCTTGGCCCCATGCCAACACTTTGGAGATGCTTAGAGTCCATAAGGTCAAGGACAAACTTCCCATCGTGTCCCTTCTTTCCCCACTCCTTGCGAGCTGTCTCTGTAGGAGTCCAGTTTAAATCTCTGACAAGCTGGAACAGCCTTCGACTTCGGTCAAAGCTGTGCTGGTCTTTAAACAAGTTCAATAGATTGTGAGAAGGACCACCGGGGGCTATTCTGAAGTGAGCCATATCGACAAACCCACCCCTGGTCAAAGTACCAGGACCAATAGCTTCTACGCTTGGGTTCTTCCTCATAAAAGCTTCCATCATGTCTGCAGTGTAGTGATCGTCTCCTAGAGCGGCTGGATCAAAGACGGTATTCCGAGCAAAGGCAGCGCGTAGCCTTTCCCCTGGAGTGGAGTGACTAGTTTCAAACTGACCAATCTTTCTCAGATCTGAATAGAAGCCTCTATAGGACATCGCTCTGTCTGCTCCAGACATACCTCCCATCTTCACAATCTGTGCGGCTAACTTATCATTTACAGACTGATTCGACCCAAGAACATGACCCACAGAGAAGATCGACATACCCTTAGGAGAAACAACTCGCTCTCCTGTTGGGGTTCTTTTCCCTTTGGGGCCTAGACTCTCATTCCCAAAGATAAACCTAAACTCTCGCTTGCTTCCTTTATACTTCACATTGAGTTCGCGGAAGGTAGAGCCATCTCTTCCTGTTAGCTTATGCATCGTCATGTGAGCATTAACCTTAGCTAGTCCAGCACTTCTTCTCCATCCCTTAAAGCTTGCAACCTCTTCTCTTTCAAAGAAGTCAGGAACCTTCATCTCGCTACCAGCACCAAGGAAGCCCATGTTGCTATAGAAGCTACTAAGCCCATGCTTCTCCCAAAACATTCCAGTGCCAATAATCTGTCCACCCTTAGCTACACCTCCCCTGCGGGGACCGTGTTGTCCTTTAATGTCGATATACTTACTGGGATCAAGCATCTGCCACTTCTTCCAGAGAATGCTTGCATCACTACTGGACATTCCGGAAACAATTCCCTGCATTCGAGAAGCATAGGCAGTACGGTCTCCACTTGATCCTAGGGCTTGCTTGGACATTGACTGTGCTTCAAAGAGCGCCTGAAGCATGTTCTGTTTGTTAAGGCTTACTGCTGGGTCTGCAATAGCTGCTGCATAGGCAAAGGCTAGTCTCTTGGCTGAGTTGGGACCGAAGCTTCCACCCAGAGATTGCTTGAGCATTTTACGAGCATCCAGCACATTACCTGCAGCGTTCCTAGCAGCCAGACGCATACCCTTAATAGACCTAGCCGCCCTACCTGCTGCATCTGCTGCGGTAGTTCCCTGAGAAGCCTGGTTGGATTGAATGTCCCTATACACAGATAGTCCACCCAGACCCACAGCGCCCAACAATGGAGTGTAGGTGAAGACGGTGGCAAATGGGTTTCGACCCTTTCTGTTTTTATTGTCAGACATTCTTATAGGCCATATCTCTTACGGAACTGATCTTCCTCGCCCATGCGAGAGTCGTTTACTTCAAGATCAAGTGTGTGGCTTGGGTTAGCTGAAGAGTAGCTAATGGTCCTCATGTTAGTAGAGCTGAAACCATTGGCCCCAAAAGCTAAGTGACCCAAGTCTCGGTCATTGGTGGGCTCAAAGTAATTTCCCTGAGCAATCACCTCATCTGTTAGATAAGGTTTTCTAGAGAGAAGACGCGACTGGCTTTCCCACATTCCATAATCATGGATGTCTTTCCCTTGTTGCTGAACAACCCTTAGTTTAACATCTTCAAGGTCAACAGCAGGGTTAAAGCCAACCCAATCTACAGCAGGCATCGTGTCACCAAGCTCAGCCTCAGTACGCTGCAGCTTTTCGAAGTCGCCAAACGACATCCAGCTAGGGGCTTCCTTTTCATATCTCGAATATCTGGCTGTGCTGAAATCTTCTCCAGCAGTAGAGCCCCAGTCTTGAACAAGCCGACCTAGCTTTTCATCTCCTGTTCTAAGATAGTCAGCCTTAAGCCATTGTGCCTCATAAATGCGATGGAGAGACTCGGGTACTAAATCAAGGATTTCCTTTCGTCTTCGCTCGCTAGTGGTGCTAGCAAACGCCTCGAAGAAGTCTTGTTCCTCACGAGGCAAAGCAGCTTTCACAGCTGCAAGTCTATCAAATGGGTTGACTCCAGTTACCGTCTTACTGGCAAGCTTCTCGTAAAGAGAAGCGTTCCGTGTATCTCCAGCTTCATGGGCCTGCTCTTCAAGCATCTTCCATTTATAGTATTCAAGCTTATCGTAGTGGTCATTGAATCCACGAATCGTCTTAATGTGTCCAGGGATGGCATCTACACCGAACCAGTCATGGAGGGTCTGGTTAATGAATGGTCTGAACCAATCACGCCACATTTCCTTAAGTCCCCAGAAAGCGAACCGAGTACCATACACAACAGTGTCTTCATACTCTGAGATTGGGTCAAGATACTTGAACAACTTTTCGACAGGGCGGAAGCCAAGAGGGATAATCTTAGAGGGACCAGAGAAGACATCATGGATAACTTCATTGAAGCCCTTCCATGCCATGCCTGCTGCTCTGCCAACTAGCCCACGTCGCTTGGTGTTCTCGTTAAGAGCTGGAAGATAGCTTTGCCATTCTCTCTTAGCTCTCTTCTGCTGCATGCGAGACTCTGCTGCTTGAACAAACTTAAGAGCCTCTTCTCCAAACTGTCCCTGAGCTGTACGGAACTTGACTGCTCTCTGAACTTCTCTGAATTCCTGAGACCATGCAGCAACATCACCAAGAACGGCATACTTGTAAACTAGCGGCCAACTTTCCGGATCCTTTCCTTCTAGTTCGGGGTGCAAGGCAGCGTAACCCTTGCCAGGTAGTCGATACTCTCCACCCGCTACATTGCTATAGGGATCACCGAAGCGTAGTTCTTCGGGCATCCAGCTAGGCATGTTGTTAGGGATGGGGTTGTACTGCTGTATGGAACTAAGAGGACGGGGGAAGAATCGACGGATTGGCTCAGACAAGAATCCAAAACCACCTAGGTTCTGTTCCCAGTAACGCCTAGTCCATGAGTCAATAGCATTCGCTGACTGGAGCTGTGAGCCTTGAGTTCCTGGTACGTCTACTCCAGCAAGATGCTTACCAACCTCTCCCAAAGTGAAACCCCACAGACCGGGGCCTTCAACAAGGTTCTGATAAAAGAACTGACCCAGTCGACGTTTCCCGCTATAGGGACTGTCTGGAGTTCCTGGCTGCAGGCCACCCAGAGAATAGGCTGGCTGAATCTCCAGGGAGTTAGAGATGTGCTTCAGCTCTAGGCTACCTGTTTCTCTGTTAACTCGAGCCCACTCTCCTACATGCATTAAGCGAGCTGGCTTAATCAGCTTGCCAATAGGATCGAGGAAGAGCTTAGCGAAAGGAACCTCTTCAAAGGCCTGCCCAGTAATTGGGTATGGCCTATCTTTATAGTTTCTTTCTTCTAGCTCATAGGTAAAGTGCTTACGATAGAACTTGCCAATAGGAGAGTGCCACGCACCACCAACAGGGTTCCAGAAATCAAAGTCTTCGTCTTCACCCCATACGGACTTCTCAATAGCTCTCGACTTAGACAACGCCAACCAGTGAGGCTTGAAGTGACTAATAGCGCCACCTTCCCAAGCAGTACCACCGCCTTCCCACCATCTACCCTTACGGACTGGCTGAAGCTTTCGTCCTTCATAGATCGCACTTAACTCTTCAGTAGTCTCAGACGTAGCAAGCTTTCCGGCAAGCACCGACCAAGCAGCAGCAGCTGTGACGAATCGCATACCCCAAGATGAGCCAAAGGGAAGACTCCACTGTTTGATGTTCTTTATTCCACCAGCACGCCAGAACTTGTCACCTAGCTCAGAGCGAGCAATGACTCTCTTAGGGTTAGCCCCAGCCCATGCAGCTTGAACCTGAAGCCCCATTCTCTTCCAGGGGTTCTCTTCTCCTACAATCCTAGTAGCCCAACTGATGTCGTGGTTGATTTGCTTGGTCATCCACTTCGGGATCTCTCCACCCTGGATGCCTTCTGTTACCGAGTGTCTCCAGGCAGAGCGTTTGGAGATTTCGTTAATAGCATAGACCGAGTCACGCATACGCTGCTGACCCTTACTAAGGACAGCTCCGCCGGACTTCTTAGACTCATTAACTAATCCACGTTCATTATAGATGTTCCAGAACTGAGTAGCATACGTTCCAGTGCTAGCATGAATTCGCTGAAGGATTGTTCCACCCTTCATACTTGGACGCATTTCCTTACGAAGCATACGGTCTAGGACATGACCAACTCCCACACCAATAATACCCATACCAATAGCTGTTGAGCTATCAGTGGAGCCTGGCATGTTGGTTTCAAACCATCTTCTCCAGCCACTACCAATGAACGGGACGGGGCTGAGGGCATTCGTAACTGTTGATCGAAGCTTGTTTGCAATAGCTCCAACGTTTCCGAATCCAGCGAACAAGCCATCCCTGAAGGGAGGAAGCAGACTACCTACTGCACCAATAGCAGCTCCGCGACCAATGTGAGACCACTTCTTTCCAAAGATGCTTCCAAAGTAAGCGCCAGTAATACCAAAGGCAGCTGCTCCACCGACAGTATCATGCTGCTTTGCCCAGCTTGCAGAACTTAGGAGAAGCCCAGCCATGCCGACAGTCCCCGCCTTGCGGGCATACATGAATGAGTTCTTTAGGAAGCTTCCTTCTTTTCCATAAAGCTTAAAGGGTAGCTGTCCACCAATGTCTGACAGGATAGGGATCTGCTGCCAAATAGTACGGATAAGCTCGTTGAGCCGACCACTACCAGCAGCCCCTACTAGGCGTCCCATATGGATAGCGGTGTCTGCTGGGCCTGCCCCTGTTACTGTGGGGATGTGTATTGGCAAGAACTCTAAGTTTCTACCAACAGCCTTAATGGCATCGTCCTCCATAGCAGAACCAACATGGTAACCAATACCAGCACGAACCTTGGAAATCTTCATCTCCTGTCCTGCAGTAGCTACTAGGCTGGGGGCTGTCTTGTGACTGTAGGCTTTGGAAGAAGCTTCACCGCTTCCATACTTCTGGCGTTCCCAATCTGCCTGAACCCTAGCCAACAGGTCTGGATTCTTAATAGCAAGATCAGCCTGGATCATTCGCTGAAGCTCTCTAGCTCTACCGCGCTGACCCAACACTAGACGGTCTTGAACGAGCTCTCCTGACTTTGCGTTATAGGCTTTGTAGAAGACACTGTCTGCGGATTCTCTCTCAAGCCTTAGCCCGTGCTGTCCTGCATCAATAAGCTTATGGGGCTCTACCCCCATTACCGAAGCCATCACCTCGCGGATGAACTTGTTCCCTCCATCAATGTTAAAAGCTTCAGGGGGCAAGAATGGCTTGAAGAGCTTCCCAGTAGCCTCCATAATCCGCTCATGATCAACAAACGGAGACACCATAAATGGTAGTCTGAAGGTAGCCATCATGCCACCAGGCAGGACGAATCTCTCAGCTACTTGAAGGGTTCTGTAGGCTTTCGTAAAGCCTCGCTCTCCGCCATGGCGGAGCATCCCTACCCCAAAAACACCAGCGCCCACAGCAGCGCCAGTAGCCCAACCAAAGAGCTGCCTTCCTGTGGAAGGCTGTGTTAGCTCATCTTGGCGTTGGCTACTCCACGTTGTGTGCGGGCCGGAGTTTGAGTACAGATTGGACATGGTTATTCTCTAAGGGCTTTCTGTGCTTGCGCAATTTCTTCAGCGCTTACAACCCCATAACCAGTCTTTTGATTAATTTGCCTTGTGGTTCCGTCAGGATTTACTCCAACGGCAGGTGCTCCCTCCTCTAGGGAGTAGATAATGGCAGGCTCTGAGATCAATCCTTGATCAAGAAGAACACCTTCTGCCTGAGTAAACACCTGGATTATTTCGGGGAACGTAAGCTCATCAAGCTTATCCATAGTATACCCTGAAAAGACTCTGCAGATAGTTGTCTTCATCATTAGGTCTATTTGCTGTGACTTAGTTCTGCAAGTCACAAGCATGGCGTTCTGATAGTTAGTGTCTCCAGGAGAAGACAGCTCTACGATGAGTAAGGCTACTGTCTGGACAATACCTGCTTCGAGAGTCTCTCGATAATCTTTGTAGTAGTCTTCGCTGACACACTTATCAAACAAATAATCAAACAGCACCCAATCATCAACATCCTCTGAATCCAGAGCGGAGCTGATGACTTTATATTCTCCATAGTTCAGAAGCCGAAAAGGGATCACACGACTATCAAAAAGCTGAAAGCCATAGAGATCCCCTTTGGCCCCAATCCTGTAATCAAGCATGGGGTTTTATTATCCTAGCAGTTAAGGATTATAGTCTTAGAGTCTGACGAAGGGCCTGCTCTGTTGGCATGAAGTAGCTTCCAGCCATGATAACTTCGTAAAGAAGATTCTTCAAACCTGCTGGCTGCTTGTCTGCCTTAACTGGATCTAGAATATTCTCTCGTGGCCACACGATACATCGTGCCAACACCTGAGTCTGAATCCATTCCTCAACCTTCTCTGGGTCAACGGCTGCAAGGCCTGACTGGATATCTCTCCACTCTCCCAACTCTAGATAACGCCAGACATACCAGTCGTCGTCCCTTAGGCTAAGGGCATAAATGGAAGTGTATCGTTCTCGCCATTCAGCGATTTGTTCTAGTGTTGGTCCGTCGACAAGAGACGTTAGGAGAGCCTCTGGGCCGTCCTGTACGGCCTCTTCTACTGTGGGAGTATCTGAGTCTACCTCGGGCTCGTCCAGAGCCTCCTCGGTTGTCTCAGCGGCCTCTAGTTTGGCCTCTTCTTCTCTCTGCCGCTTAGCGGCTGCTTCTTTAGCAATTCTTTGTGCTGCAGATGACATATTAGGTTACTTCCCTGCAAATAAATGGGTATTGTTCTAGGACAGGCTCACCTTCTACAGTGATCGTTTGTCCAAAACCCGTAAGTTGAACTTGGCGCAATGTGCGCACTGCGGAAAGAGTAAAGCTAGGTTGGTTATCCTGGCTTCTCAGTTGATTACCAAACGCATCACCATAGGTGACGATAATATCGAAAGGTAGGTAGTGATCGTCTGGGCGAGCAAGGCTAGTGCTACTTAACACATCCTGCCTAGATAGCTCGGAGCCTGCGTCTCCACCCCAGAACCTTCTTTTAAGAGTGTCTCTATCTTGACCTGCATGATCGGGGTCGCTTGGGTTTACCAAAGCCTGGGCACTCTGTCCCAGCTTCTTTTCAAACTTGTTTGTGTAGAAGTCTGATTCTACATCAAGACCATGGGTTCGTGCGATTAAAGTTGGAAGAAACTGCGCATACTGAAAGTTAACCATGAGAAATCCAGAACACTGGACCGTTCCCCAGGCAACCCCATCCCACAGTTGGGACGCATATCCCCACACTGGTCGCTTATTTTGGACTAGAGAAAACTCTATGCCCACCGCCGTTCCGATTAGGATCTCGCGAATATAGAGGCCGATATTGGAACCAGTAAAGTAATCATAGGTAAAATGAGAGGTATCATTATTATCATATCCGCTACGGTAGGTCTTTGTCATTGTTAGCCCCCACCCCCGCCCCGGTCGGGTCGCCTAGCTGGGAGAGCAGCTTCAGCTCGCTCCCGCCCACTAGCAAAGCCAGGGTTCTGTACAGCGATATGCTCTCTTGCTCTTTCGAAAGTATAGGAGATCTCGTTCTCAAGGGCTTGACGCTGTACGGCGCTAAGGTCACCAGACTGAAGCCTCGTAGCTCCAAGTAAAGCATTAAGCCTTTCATCGTCCGCGATGTTGGTGTGTCCACTCCTGTTAGTTGATGTCCTATATGAATGTTTAGGATCACGAGAGTTTCTGTAACCTTCAAAGATGTGCATGTCCCGGGCTACATACTGATAGGTGTTTTCAGTTAAAAGGTCATCAATAGAGGTGACCATACCATCGTTCGTTAGCGTTACTCCAAAGATTGTCAATGTCCCCCAAGTTGGAAAGGGAACCCTTCTCGAAGCGTTTTCCTCAGGAGTGATCCTGGCAGGAAGCTCCGCACTATAAACAAGATGAATATTAAACGGTGGAATTTGATCAGGGAAATTATGACCATCCCAATAACCAGTGTCATAGGAATATTCATAAATCCATGTATCTAGTAACTTTCTAAGTGGATGCTCGTCAATAACGGCAAAGATCAAAGAGCCAGCAATCGTTCTAGTACCTCTCGTATGTCCTCGGACATTACGATACCCGATAGCCCGAACTGGGCTAACATCTCTATAGATAGAAACTGAAAGGGTTTGTAGGTCTTTGATCCTTACGAGACCAGGGTGTCTAGCACCCCCGTCTCGATCATAGGCACCCTTAAAAAACATATAAGGGATGGTTGCGTAGGCTTTGACGTCTGCCCCACTGAAGCTCAGTCCAGCGATACTGGCTGATTGGCTCATAGGAGAGAGTTCCTTTTGCTATTAGTTTGCGTTAGTAGCGCCCTGACCCTCTTCATTTGCTTCTAACTCAATCCAAGGTACGAGTTCACGTGCGATGAAGGTGTACTGGAACTCAGAGACTAGGTCGTCAATGGAGATTCCATAACCTTCGTTTACAAGCTCAACTCCAATCACAGCCATGCTAACTACCGCACCATATTCGTTAGAAGCGGTGAGGGTAATGTCGAATGGAGGGATCTGGTCTGGGTACCAAGGGGTAGTCAGAATCTGATCGTTGAAGCTGTTACCGTCTGGCAAAATGTCGTTACTACCGATAGAGGTTGGATTTCCTACCTGACTAATGTCGGTGATTGGCCTGTCCCCGGTAAACATAATGGAAGGACGAATTTCTTCTTCATCTGCCCAGAACTTATTTGCATTTTCATCTTTAGAGAAAATAGGCTGAGTCGCAGAGCTAGGGTTAACTGGCCCTACTAGAGGATGCTTATTAAACATCGCAAAGACTAGTGTCCCAGCAATGCCTCTCTTCCCTCTAGAGAATGCTCGTGGGTTTGCATAACCCATTGTGTAGATAGGAGCCTTCTCACGCTGAACAGCATAAGAGAAGGCCTGTAGCGGTACAGCTACTGTGCTATTAAAAACAGCCTTAATATCGATTCCAGTGAACGAGTTATACGCGTTCGCTCGACTTTGCTGTCCTGCTGGAAGTGCCATGTTTTACTTATCCTCCCTGGATAGTTTGGTGGGGCCATATTTCAGACCCCACCAAGTCTGTTGTCTTACTCTGCAGCAAGGGTAATTGTGAGTGGGATGAACCTTACTTCGAAACTAGGTACGAGTAGAAGATCAATCACTAGCTGCCCAAGGACTCTCTGCTGTGGAGTAGAAGAAACCTTAAGGTCGAATCTCCTTAGAGACCCATCAGAAACTCTTGACTGAAGAGCAGTCTCGAGGATCGTCTTAAGAGCCTGCTGCTGTGCAGGACTGTTAGGTTCACCTAGGAATGGATCAGCTTCATCACGTACTGTGTTCACAATGCTCTTAACGATCCTAACCGTAGACAGTCGCGTATAGTTACTCGTTGGACGAGCAGCTGTTGGAGCGTCAGTAACAACAACACCCTTAGGCTTGTTGGTTAGAGAAACGATCCTGACTCCAGCCATGTCGTCCAGCTTTCGCGCCTTGAGGTCTCTAATGAGACGAAGGTTCTTAACTGCCTTGTTGGTTGGTGCTGACTGAGGAGCCAAGCTGGCAATGAAGCCACCATAGGAAGCCTCGATTCCTGAAATGTAACCGCTCGACTGGTAGTTGTTAGTGTGGATTGCGATTGCACCGCAAACGCTAATGTACTTACCAATGTCAACAACGTTATCTTCTGCGTCAGTCAGTTCGGCTCCGTCGAGGAAGCCGTCATCTGTAGCGATAAATCCACCGCCGGTGACTCCTGCTCTCCAATCGTCTTGCCCAGCAAGGAACTTATTACCTAGCATACCATTACCATTCGCTGAAGGTCCAGCAATGTACCGAACTTGTGTGATTGGGTTAGTCGTATAGGTAGGAAGCTTACCGACCCAACTAGCTAGCGCAGCCAGACTAAAGCCGGTTGGAGCTAGGAAGCTAATCACGCCGACAACGAACTGCCACTTGTCTGTTGCGTTGTGGCAGAAGTTGGCTAGCTGGTAGGCAAAGTTAACTTCATGGAAGTCGCTTGCAGTAAGAGTTACGCCATCTGCGTCAGCAGAAGGTCCAGCACTACCAACATGTGGAACGATCTCAGCAACACCGTCGCCGTCCATGTCCCACCAGAAGTAGTTAACCCCGGCGACCTCCTGAACGAATACCTTTCCAAGTACATCCTGTGCACTATCTTCGGTTGGATAGTCACTAAGACCACCAAGGGCACGTGTGACAATTTCTCCAGCCGCTAGGTCTGCGACGTTTAGATCGTCAATGAATACACACATTGGAACGACAATGTCAAAATCAGCAAAGTCTAGAAGCTCAAATGCATTGTAAAGATTCTCATACATGACAGTCTTAATGCAGCTAATACCATCCGTACCTGCGACGTAGGTGGCGCTTCCGCCTGGAACATCTTCCATTGCGACAGGAGCAGAGACCGTACCAATGTCAATTCCACCTGCGGTGAAGCCAACACTAGCAAGAGTAACTGTTACGCCAGTGGAGAATGGTGCAAGGACACCGACTGAGTCATGGACCCAATCCCCAAGAGTGCTATCGAACACTGCAAGACGTCCAGTAGACGCTTCGTACCAAATTAGATATTGTGCACCAGCTCCGTCGTCAAAAGAATCAGTAACAACTGACCAGCCTCCGACACCACCGATACCTGTTAGTGAAGCTGATGTTCCGCCAACTCTTAGAGCCACAATGTTTCTTGCACCCTGGGCCTTGGCCTCATGAATTCCTCGAAGAAGAGTTCCTGCAACACCAAAAGTCCCCCTGGCACTAGATGTAGTAGTGACTGGAATTGGCTGGAGTGACGGCCCCTTTTCTGCTGTTCCAATAATTAGGACTCGTGGTGACGGGTCCTGACTATCGATAACCAGCGGGGTGTCAATCAGCGCAGGCTGTACGCCTGGTAGAAAATTGTAAAAAGCCATATCCCGTTAGATCCTCCCTAGTTAACCCACACCCACGGCTATGTTGACCAAAAGGTCACGAAGTGTGGAGGCACTGATCTCAAAAGTTCGATCAGTTCTTACATAATAATGCATGGACCTACTCTTTAGCAAGTTGCCACTGGTTCGCGTATCTTCCCAATACTTGTCAGCCAGTCGCTGCTTAAAGACAATTTCCTCGACACCCATATATTTATAATACCAGTGTCGTGCATCCATAAATTCTTCAAACCATAAAGCTCTTGCATCAACAGCTTTGTTGGTTTTTGCCCAGCATGTAAATTCTACCACGTTATCAAACTTCTGTCCCATCACCATAATGCTTTGGAGAGGTCTAGTGGCATCCTTTGTAACATACCTAATGCGCGGACGCCATTCTCTAACGACCGAGTCATCATTTCCAAGAATATCAGGTAAACGTCCGGAATGCGCGCCTGGTCTTCTTTCAAGTACTTTAAATGTGATTACCTCATTTTTAAAGTCTGTAGGTGGCCCCTCTTCAACGAAACTAACTCTTTCGGCCTCAACCGTATTACAGCGGTCTTGAAAGTCAGTTAGTGTTGTATTGACAAGCTCAAAGAACCCACGCAAGTCTCTTGCGGGATATCTTTTCATCTGATTCCGTAGATTGACAGGAATAGGCCATTCACTATCAATCGTTACAGATTCCATAATCTGAACACTAGTGTGATTAGCCCATGCCAAGGTCTCTGGAGAAATGTCTCTTAGTTCGTCGGCCATTACTTCATGTATCCGTCTTCATCAAGCTGGATAGCATCCTTTTGAGAGACAAAGACGGAGTAATACTCGATACGCCCTATGTCGCTTCGGTGCTCAACAACAGCCTGTGGCTTATGTATCTTCCATCTACGATATGGCTTAACTGGAGCACCCTCAATATCATGAACCATTTCAACGATACGATCATAGTGCTTGGGAAACGCAGTGTACTCCATATAATACACAACGGTGTCAATATTAATGACTCCGCCTGGAAGATGCTGGTTCTTAAGTACCAGTTTTTTCATGTTGGACCCAATGTCCACTTTTCGAACCCAGGCCCAATCCTCATCCCAAAGATAGCCTTCACCCTTACAAGTGGGGCACCGAGTGGTTGCTTCGTTAGTTAGGGAATCTACACACTCACAGGGGATAAGTTTGTTGTCACTAGTCCATCTCATTTTACGAAATAGAATCCTATGAGCTTTGGGAACTTCGTAGTCGTTCCCAAAGAACATATCATTGAGTTCTTTTCTAAGGTCAGCTTCAATCGAGCCACTTCCCGTATATGGGTTATAAAGAGACACGATAATCAGTACCCGCTACCAGAGCCCCACTTGCTTGGGAACGGATCTCTACGATCAGTTCCTGACTTGCCCTTGGTTCTCCGACCCTTGTAGGTCTTGGTTTTTCGGCTACCCCTGTTCTTATAAACATAAACGTTTCCGCCACCACGCTCTCCAGCAACAAATCCCCTACCAAACTCTGGGTAGTCGGGATGGTTGAGTCCCTTAATCGTTGTACTCAGAGGCAGTGAAGAACCGGGACTAATGTTGCCGCCAGCCTGAAGGATGGGTGTAAGTTCATCAAGACAATCTTGAAGGTCATCAATCTTTGCACCCCAGCTTAGATCATACTCTACAGTCAAGTCAGCAAGCTGCTTCTTCTTGACCATATTGCTGACAAGGTTAGTCATAACAAGTCGACTCGCCATACAGGTTACCCACCTACGCTTAACCCATTCATAGTATTCACTATTGGGTCGGGTTGTTACAAAGCTCAACACATCAGCATCAAGTGACGCCTGGTAGATTGCAAGAAGGATAGAGCTTTCATCTACGCCTCTCAAATACCCACCAACCTCTGCCATTACTAGGGAGGTCGACGTATAGACTGGAGTGAACTCTGTCCAGAACCTAATCTCGACATCACTTCCAAGAGTGGTAGCGTCTTCATCAACGATGGATGAGTCCAGGGTGATGAGAACACAACTGTTGAGATTGAGGGTTGCTGACTCAATACGAGATCTTGTTAGAACGTCAAATGTAAAATCAACAGTAGTAACTACACTATCCTGAGTGAAGGTCCATCTATCTGTCCAAGTGCCAATAGTAGTGTCTGCAAGAATGGGGAAAATATATGAGTAAAGCCCGATGGACTCCCTTACCAGAAGATTAGTTCCCTGCTGTCCGGCGTCTCCTAGGCTTGTAGTAGATGCATTTAATACATCAGCAAGAGTATCGTCTGAAGTGTCAACAGAAGGCGCAAAGATATCTACTACCGGTCCAACAGCTGGATCGAATAGGTTGTCTTCTGCATCCCTAAGCTCAACAATGAGCTTGAAGACTGAGTTGTCTTGATATGTAATGCGCATTCAGATCCCTTAAGGTGCTGGGGTAAAGGTCATTTGTAGGTCAGAAAAGATCGCCTCGTACTCTGCAGCAACGCGAATCATGTCGCGCTTCGGCTAGCTGTAGACATTAGACTGTATCCGTGACGACTGGGAGATCACTTAAGTCGACAATGCCTCCTCGCCAAGTGACGCTGGTAAAGTTAGGAGCTGCTGCTATAGCAGACCAACTTCCAACCATGTCGATTTCAGCTACCGTTCTTGATTCATTCATATTGAGAAGCTCTGTAGAAACAACTCGTCCCCTTCCATTTGGATGGAAGATAGGACTGTTGACTTCAAACCTTGGTTGTCCCAATTGGTTAGCGTTAGGGTTAACGGTACGTCCCGCCCCCCAATTAGCAAACAGACTCTTTCTGAGAAAGAAACCACTCATTGTGATTTCATCAATTCTGATTGTGTCCCCTGCTGCGTTCTTGTATTGCCTCAAAACTGAGAAAAATGCTAGGTCTTGACCCATTAGTCGATCCTCCCTTAGATCTGGATTGTCAGTACTCTCCCACTGACACTTAGGATTTTGGGAATATCAGACTGACCAGTAACGCCAGTATACAAGCCAAGGGCTGGCAAGATATCTATCGCCACCTGATCTGGAGTGATAGTACCCAAATTATTTGTAAAAGTAATTGTAATTGTACGTTTGCTTCGACTAATGCTAGTCGCAAGATTCACGGGGTTAGATGTACTAACCTCAAAGATCGTAGGAGCAACCGGGGTACCCACATCACCAATAACGCTTGTACTGGTAGAGCTAGGTACGGTTGTGATGTCACCACTGCCTGTGGTAAAGACCCACGAGGACGTAGTTGTCATATACTCAGGAGGGTCTACCCTTGTCGTAAAGCGATCTCCAACACGGAAATCGCTTCCTGAAAAACTTAGATATACTCCTTCATTGAGGATAACTTCATTCTGGCTCACTGTTCCTGTTCTAATATTGAGAGGGTTGGAGGTTCTCCACCAACTAAACTTCGCTGTACCAAACTCACCAGCAAGTGTAACCTCAACAACATACTGATCTTCAGCTGTTCCAATGTAGCCACCAGTAAAGCTAGCTCCACCAGAGCCTAGATTAGTCCCAAGCTCAGTGTCTCCAACAGTACGAGAAGCAATGCCAATCCTAACGGTATCAGAAGAGTTTTCATCTCCTGCAACGTAGACCCTAAACTGAACCCCAGGCGCCATTATCTTGGTTGGGGTAAAGGTTAGTTTAGTCTTAAAGGCACTAGCATCAGGATCATAGGTGGGGCTTGAGGTGGAAACACCCAAAGCTGTGAGCTTCTCGTAGGTGAATGTCCCTTCAAGGATTCCCTTATAGCCTGGAGTATCTAGATAGAAGTCAGGAGTTGGGGTAAGGGGTCGATCATATAAAATCAAATCAGGGCCAGTCCAACGATCACTATCATTAGCCTCAACCAAAAAAGCTCTAGCCACTGAAGCTGGATCAATCTCTTTATCAAAGATTACCCAAATAGGCGAACCAAGAACCACTCCTGTTTGGAGGTTGGCCGGGTTTACGCTTTCAATAGTTGGAGCTGCCATGTCTTAGATCCTTCCGGTAAAGAGGAACACTAGGCGTTCCCATAGAGTCATTTGATGATACTTGGCAACCTTATCTTCAAGGGAACGAATCTCTTGATCCTTGGCGTCAAGCGCAGCTTCGAGACTATCTCTATAAGCATAGATGACTTTCATCTCTTCAAGCTGATCGTCGGAGGGAAGACCTTTCTGTAATGCTACAGTAACTTCTTCTTCCTCTTCAGTAATAGAAAAGAACTGAGCTTCCTTCTCGGACTTGGCTAGTTCTTTCTTCATAGCAATCATAAGCTGCTGGTGTTTCGCCTCTTCAAGACGCTTCTTAGACTCTGGGTTACTTACCCAGTCATTAAGCTTACCTAGATCGAGGGCTTTTCTTTGTCCTGACATATTTGTGTTCCTGTGTATTACTACTCCACCCCTGATAAGGAAAGTGTTCTCTTAGTATACCACTCAAAACAAAAAAAGGCCGAGGTCACTAGTTATGTTCTTCTAGATAATCGGCTAGTTTTCGTAAGGCTAATGGGCTTTCTGAAGCTAAGCCAATAGCTAGATTACATCCTATGCACAACAATCCTCTAACCTTTTCCGTCAGCTTTTGACTTATCCTTACGGAAACAAGAAGGACTTTTCCTCTCTTTGCATCGCGAACAGATCTTTTGCTCTAATAACATGCTATCTTCCACAGAAAAAGGCAGAGCCTACAGATGTAGACTCTGCCCAATTTCTTTAGGTCAGACTACCCGAATTATACGACTGCGGTCGTCATCGGGATTGCTGCAATGGAGTTACTTACGTTGTAAGTAGCGGTTGCCGGCAGTACCACCTGGTTAGGCGTGACCTTGACGTTCTTCGCGACCATGATTCCCTGGCCTTCGTCATAGATTGCAACACCGTATCGTTCACGGAGCTTAATCTTTCGAACATCAACTCGTGGGTCATTCCACTCTTCGGTCATCAGCTCTTCGTCTACAAGAAGGGCACCAAGGGCACCAGACTGGAAGACGAACACGTCAGTCAGTAGAGTCTCAGGATCGAAAGGCATAAATGGACTTACGATAATCCTGAATGGGAATGGGAAGTACGCGCTTGGTAGCGATGGACCAGAGTCCAGAGCGTTTGCGTAATCCGCAACACCGGATGCGTCAGCGCCATGAGCGTTGCCATCAGGCAGGCCTGGGACGATGTCCCTACCCTGACTAATACCGGTGCGGTCACCGTTGTTGAATGGATCTTGGTGTGCAACTCGACCCTGCCACTGCTGGAAGAAACTTCCTGCACCGTTCTGAAGCGCGAACGCTCGCATAACGGGGTCCTTGACCCACATGAGCCAAGTAAGTGGGTGGCAAAGAATGGTGTCAGGCGTATAGCCGTTGTGCCATGCTGCTGCCATCAGGTCAAATAGGTCATCCATAATCATAGAACCGTTAGCGGTTCCGTCTAGTGCACGACCGTGCGTTACGCCGAATAGTGACGTGGTTGGGTCAGCATTGTCATAGGCGACAATACCCAGACCAAGAATGTGCTGCCAGATCTTGCTCTCCTTATGGCGAGCCATTGCCTTACCAGCCTGTCGCATGTACAGACCCATCAGATCCCAGTCACTGTAGCGAAGCATCTCTTCGGTGAATCCGAAGGCCATTCCGACCTTTCCGACATTCGCCGTAACAGTTGCTCCACCCAGGTTTGGCTGGTGCTCTGGGTAAGGACCACCCTCAGGAATGTCATCTGCGCTCATAGCACCAAGTGCTGGCATGACAAACTGAGTGTATGGCTTGAACTGAACCTTGTCTAGAAGGCTCACACCAATCATGAGAGGCTCCTGGGCCTCCTTGATGATTGAGACGACGACCTTAGGAAGAAGTGGAGAGGCATTACTCGTGTTGAGAATATCCTTGATATCCATCTTCTTACCGTTCGTGAAGTCGAAACCGTCATTCAGGAACACATTCTTAAGTCGAAGGAAGTCGCCACGGCTAGCAATTGCTTCGCCATTTCGATCCTGTAGGCTGACGTTTACGTTTTCGTTAAACCTCATTGTTTTTCCTTTCTCCTTAGAATTACCTGTTAATCAGGCTGACTAGAACTTCCTTGTCTGCGCCTTGTGCATACATGACGGTTGAGGGAAGACCTTCGGTAGCGGTACCTGGCATTCGGTTTACGTTACCCAGCATTGTGTACTGGGACTTAACTCTATGCATGAGGTCCTTGGGGTAGGTCTTGAATCCGAACACCTGGCCTACTCGGAAGTTAGTCCAAGTAGCATCGCCAACGCCCGTCTCGACCGCAAAGTTACTATCAGAGTCACACACCAAGAAGTCACCGTTGCGGATCTCGCGACCAGCAACTGGAACAGCAGATGCGTAAATGCTAACTGCAGCGGGTGGTACGTCATAACTGAAGTAGGTAATGGTGCCAGTTAGGTTGGCTCCAATCACTGTCTGAGATGCACTGTATAAGAACAGTACACCAGCTTCTGCGTCGACATAGTAATCACCAAGAACGGAAAGAGCGTCAGGCCCTGACCGTAGTCGAGTGAGGACACCAGTTCCTGACTCAGTCAGGGGCGCAAATAGCGTAGTAGGTCCAGCAAGGGGATAATGATCAAGGAACATAGCAAGCCATGTTCCTGTAGCAGATAGGTTATCCCACCGCTCCATTGCAATAACAGAAGCTCTGTCTTGAAGACGGGGGGTTCCTAGTACTGGAGCAGTAGCCGTAATGGCACCCGGAACCGATTCCGTGGCGACAACCCCAGGAATGTAGGGTAGTCGTAGCTGGTAGGAGACCAGGACCTGAACCTGGTGCTGAAGACTGAAGTTGTGACTCTTTCGCTGAAGAGCGTTGAACTTCTCGCCGTTGTAGTTAGACCATGCCCAGAATGCCTGTGCAGCAACCCCTAGTGGGTAACTGACGAAGGCATCGCAAGTCTCACCGGTTTCGATGAGTCCACGATCAATCAGGGCTGTAGTAATATCAGCGGCTGTGTAGGTAGTTGTACCGTTGACGTCATATACATCTCCGGTTGTTAGGTCAATAGTCTGCTCGGTGAAATCGTCAGCCGTGTATGTGAGGCCGGTTCCTGCGGCAAACAGGATCTTAAGACCTGCTGGCACGACGTGCTGACTATCTTCCCAATCGCTGACTGCACTCTTAACTGCTTCTGCCTGACGAGTCAGGGAAACGATCTTTCCGGGGCTTACAACACTCCAAGCTTCAAAGTGCTTGTCGTATCGTTCCACTGGTAGCCATGGAGCAGGAATAAAATCCCCTGCCAGACGACCGTGAGGTCCCTTCTCAGAGTGCTCAACGTTAGGGAATAGATTTTCAACATGATCCCACTGACGGTGCGTTGCACTATATCTGTTAGCGTAAGACATTTAGGTTCTACTCCTTGTATTAGTCCCCATCAGTAACACCTGAAAGGTGCTTCGTGATGTCAAAATCCCTAGGTAATACATCGACTTGCTTCATTCGATGTAGCCAATTGTTAGCGTGCTCTTTGCTCTCGTACTCTTCTAGCCAACGATAACGCTGGATTTGGGACTCGTAAAGCTTAGATTCTTTCTCAGTGGCATCCTTAACGGAGTGCTCAGAGTTAGTTCCTGCACCTGGCAGGGTAGGGTCATCCACTGCCACGTTTGTTACAACACCCGAAGTTCCATCGGGCCTCAGAACCATGTTATCAAAGTTAGCTTTCTCTCGCAAGTCATTGAATTCACTTTCAAGCTGAGAGATAGTTTTTTCGGACTGAGCCTCCTTCAAAACATCGAAACTATCTTCCTTGCTATCAATCATACGGAGAACCGTAGTAAATTCAACAAGTACGTCATGAATTCTAGAAATAGACTCATCACGCTCTTCAGTTAGTTTCTTCTGTGCGGTAAACATTTCAGACAACTCAGAGCGCATAAAACGCTTATTGTCTGTTGCATCCTTAAGGGTCTGACGCAGATTATCTGCCTCTGTCTTAAGTGTAGTGAACTCATCCTGAGCAACGTAGTTACTCAAGTCAACCTCTTCCTTCTTAGGTGCTAGCTCGTACCCCTTGACTACAGCTGCTGATAGAACAGCACCGTAGAGGGTCTTGAGGCTCGCATCGTCAGAAAAGGCTGGGATAAGCCTTTCAGCTACATCATTAATAGAATGCCCAGAAAGCTCAGAAACAATGTTCTCAACAGAAGCTCCAGCAAGAGTAAGCATATCTTCTAGCTTAACCTCTTCCTTTGGCTCTTCCTTGACATCGTCTTCCAGCTTTACAGCGGCTTCTGGTTCCTGAGCATCGTCCTGAAGTTCGACTTCAGTCTCCTCAGGCTGATCGGTATTGGTATCTGCCATGCTCTTCCTACTCCCGTAAGCGTCCGTAAAGGAGAGTGAAATAGGGTAGGTAAAGAAATCTTCCCGTAAACTCTCCGTCATAATATTGGTGACTTCATGACCGTTATCGTTAACGATCTGGAAGGAAACACTCTGTGCAAGAGTATCACCAGGGTTAACTACATAGGAGAAGGCCTCCTCGTAAGTTAGTTTGCCAGGAATGACAAAGCATCCATCGGCTCCAGGCTCATGATCACACATACCGTCCTTAATAAAGTCAGTATGGCATTCAGAGCAATAGGCTTCATTTGAAGACATTCCAGTAGACACTGTAAGCCACCGCTGATCGAGGATCTTTTCAATAGCATCCTGATCATAGATCATTGCGTCAACTACAAGATGCCCAAGTCCTTCCCAATCTCTCTCATAGAGGAGACCTGTTTTCTTGAGATCCTTAACTGCGTCAAGCCAGTAACCCATTCCCTGCTTACCGTTATGGTCAGACAGTCGGAAGGGAGACTTCCCAAAGCGATCGGTGTGTTTGTTTGTTGCAAAATCATATGCAACATAGTGGTTACCGACTGCCCTACCTAGAACACGCCCTTCACCCTTGCCTCCAAACATACTAGGAGATCCGTCATCGTGACCAACAAGAACTGGCTTGTCGTATCCGGCGGTTCCACCCCTAGCCCTAGAAAGCATAGAGCCACGTCCCTCTTCTACCTTAGCTGGTAGATAAAGAGCGTGGTTACGCGTGATACGGGCTGCGTGCTGTGCAATAGACCTCACAAAGAGGCCTTTGCCAGACGATAGATAGCTATCAATAAACGCCACCTTAGCCTTAGTGTCTTCGGGGACTCTAAGACCAACTGGGGTTACTGTTCGTGAATCGCGAAAAAATGCGACCTTAGACATTCGGCTCTCCTGCAGGAATCACTTCACATCCGCAAAATGGATGGTGAGGTGGAATTGAATCAATAGTAACAGTATCAAGACGTAGTGTCAATTTAGAGAGCTCTACACACTCTTGACACGGATCTTGAGAACGAATCTCAAACCTAAGTGTCTCTACACCTTGAATCTTGTATGCTGCAATTCTACCACGACTGTATGCTGCTTTGCGTTCAGTAATGTAGATTGCATTGATACGATTCATGCTGATGTCCATTGCTGCCATGATTTCGCGGTTACTTTCTTCTGGATTAATACGACTAACATGACTTGAGATGTCGAAAGCTAAACGTCTAATTACAGAGTTAACACTACTCTCTACGGATCGAAGCTCATCGGTAAACTCGTGTTCCCATCGATTTAATCCAGTAGAAGAAGCTCCATCTCTAAAGCGTGAAATAGCCAAGGTAATAAGTCTGTTGGCTGTGTCATTCTGCCATGCCTCGATGACCCCTTCAATCCAGCTAATAGGAGAGCCTACAACAATATGGTACTTCACATCCTTAAGAAGACTAGAGAAGGCATTAGAGATGAGATGGTCCTTAAAGGCTACCTTGGAGGGGAAACAAAGGGCTTCCTTCTTCTTAGCAGCCGCTGGTGCCCTGGGAAGCTGCGGCTTAGCCTTGATCTCTCTTTCCTTGTTCTTCTGCCCAGCTTCAATGTCAGACTTCTCAATAGAGGTCATAGGGTTGACAGCAGCAGCACTAGCCATTGGGCTCGTTGCCATGCTTGCTTGCTTTAACATCTCTAAGGGTTCTACATGTAGCTTAGCGAAGCTTAGTTCTCGTCGTTCGTCGTCAACTTCGAGTGCGTCAAATCCAACCATTTCACGAGCTTCATTCTCCATGATAAGGTGTTTGGTGAAGATATCTGCTGCGTGCTCTTCCATTTTGATCTTCTTGTCGATGTCAATTTCTTTGAACACGAGTGAAGCATCATTGCCAGCCGCCAACGGATCATAGTCAAACTTACCCTCTGCAAGAAGCTCATCTAGAATAAGGAACTTGAACTGACAAGCGAAGTCATTCTGAACAGCCTTTACTGTATCGATTAACTGAATAGACAGCTGCGCTGCAGTTGCCTTGTTTGCAGTAGCTCCCTCACCAAAGTCAACAGCACTCATTCCAAGTCCAGCAAACACACGAAGCTTGAAGTGGGTAAGGTAGTTTTCTGCTCTAAGAGCTCTACCTTCACTGCCAATCAGTTCAATCTCGTGTCTCTCTGGAGTAACCAGTACACCCTCTGGGGGCATGTAACTAATCTCAGAACGGACCACGTCAATCTCTGTAGAGCCATCTGGATATACTTGAGCCGGCCTGTCGGGAGTTCCTACCTTGTACTGGAATAGAGGGAATAGGTTTTGGTAGATAAGGAGGTCGATGTTTTCTTCAATACGACGTAAAGTCCGGATGTCATCGATGACAGGAGTTACCGTAGGAGTGCCTACGGCCCAACCGGCTTTCTTGTTAATGTAGAAATGAACGATATCGTTCTTAGGCCAAGTCTTCTTTCGACCGTCTTCCATTCGCTGCTGCACATGAGTAATGTGCCCCATGTTGTTTCTCTTAAACTCAATGGTCTCCATGGGAACATGGAAGTATGCAGCAACTGGCTCAACAATAGTAAAGGTTCCATTAGCCTTGAAGACTCTTCTAGGGAATCCACCAGAGGCTTTACGGTCTCTAGACTTAACCAGAATAGCATTGCTAAATCGGTTAAGGTCTCGACCAATATCTTTCTTGAGGTGAGCCCAGGGTTTTCCTTGCGCCCGTTGGGTCTGAGCTAGGCGTTTGTCAACATAGGTTTGGGTATCGGGGTTAATAGAGACAACCTTATACCCCTCCTTAAACATAAGATTAGTCTTCTTCTCGACAGCACGGGCGAAGTATCCCTCTGCGTCTTCTGCAGACAAGATTTCATCAAAGTCATACTCTGCTGGCTCAAAACTAGATCTGGATGATCCATCCTTATAGGCAAAGACTCGATTCCTTTGAAGAGGAATCTTTGCAATACGATTAGGAACATCAGGATTTGTTTCAGCTCTGTCTAGACTAAGAAGCCTTTCAGATACTGTTCGAGTCCCGTTACGGTCTACTTGAATGTGTCTAATTTTTGCCATAGGTTATACGCTAGAAGCTTCAAGCTCTTCAATCCAAGAGGCGACCTCTGTCTGAAGGCTATCGGGTACAGAGCCAATACATGTAGGAATAGTGTATGTCTGATTAAGGACAGGGTCATTCACAACTAGGGCACCAGCTTCATTAATGTTAACGCTGAATACGTCGGGAATATCACCGACTTCAATGTCAGGAATTTCTTCAAGTACGGCAATCACATCTTCAGGAGATAAAGGCACCGTAGGGTCAGTACAAATCTCTTTATTCTGTAAGACCCTAATCATCGCTTCAATGAACACGATAAGACGAATGACTTCCGCAATCTGCAAAACTAAGTTCATTTTATCAGTCATTGCCTTCGTTAGCATCCCAATGATTGCTTGGCAACTTTTCTTCCAAATATCTGTGAGCTTTTTAATCTTTTGCTCAACACCCTTAAGCTGAGACAGCATTGTATCGAATGAGCTTAGGTCACCAATAGCATACTCTCGATTAATGTTTGACTCAAACCAGTCAGCAGCAATACGGGTAGCCTTAGCAGCCTTCTTTTCTGCATCGCTAACTGTGTTGCCAGCCTTATTGGCGGCTTGATTAGCTTTAGGTGTGGCTCCATCAATCTTCTTGATGTTCTTATCGAGGACTTCAGGGGTATCCTTTCCAGCTAATGCAAGTGACTGAGCAGCTGTACTTCTTACTGCATCTCCGGCTTCTGCTTCATCGTTTTGATTTACAGGAATGAGGGTTCCCTTACTGAATCCATAATCTCCAGCCCCCATGGCGGGAGCTACATCAATCCCCAATGACATATCCTTAAAGGCGTCAAGGAACTGAAAGGCACATTCAAGTGGACCCAAAGCGATTGACCCAATTGCATCAAAGGAAATATAGGATAGAAGAAACATGGGAAATAACAACAACCCTACAAGGGCCATCATATCAACCTCAAACTTAAGGCTTTTGATAATTATCTGGACAATCTGAAAACGCAAAGCGGCTAACATTAAGAGAAGGTCTTGCGGACAGAAGAACCTCATGGCATCTACCATCATACAAAGCTCTTCCATGAACTTAGTCTTGTCCATAAGCTTGCTCATCTTGAGGATGAATGATTCAATAGCAGCAATAAGATCGTCAAACAGACTAAGGAAGCCGGGTTTGGGAAGGTTCTCTGAACAGAAGACTGTTCTCAGATCACAGCTCTCAAAACTAGGTAGCTTTGCATTAAAGCCGAAACAGTCAGAGAAGGGATTGTTGGGGATAAGGTCTGTATCGATAGTTATCTCAGGAGTCTTAAATCCTGTAAAGGTTGTCCCTGCATCCTTCATAGCTTGAGCAGCCTCGTGCTGCTCTTGAACATCCCCAAAAACAGAAGCGAGCACAGACGTCTCATCTTCTCTTCCACGAGCCGATGCCTCATAGGCTTCTATAATTTGAAAGACATCAATCGAGGCAAAGGGAGCCTCCAGAATGAGGTCATCCTCTCTTTGTAGAAATTCTTCAATTGGGTTTGTGGGCATTACTCTTCCTCGGGGGTCTCTTCTTCGGAAGCTTCATCGTCATCATCGTCAATCTCAACTAGGTCTTTGAATAGTTTAGTCCCATCCTTTCCAGTCTCAACGACATCCTTATAGAGAAGAGCTTTCGTCATAGCCTTGGCCCCGCTAAGAGTAAGGCGACCAACAGGAGCACCACCGGTAAAGCCGGATAGAAGATCTAGAACACGCTGAAGAAGATCAAGGATGTCTTGCATGTCTTCCTTAGCAACAAAGTCTCGGCCTATTTTGGGGAACATTCTTTCGTACTGCTCCTCAAGCCCCTTCTTCTGCTGTCCACCCTGGTCTGGGGATCTTAACATAGACTTACTCCTCTTCCTTCTTCTTAAGTTTTGGGCATGGTGGCTCGCCCATCTCTTTCTTAAGGGTGGCTTCTAGCTCTTGTTTGCGAAGCTTTTGCCTTAAGTCGAGGGCTTGCTTATACATATCAAAAGTGATGATGTTTGTTTTCTTTCCATAGAGTCGAGCAATAGCTCTGCGAAGATTAACGTTCTTCTTAGTGTCAACACGAACATCAACCCCACCCGCAGCTCGGACCTTTTTGTCGATAATAGACCCTAGCTTATTTAAGGTTGCCTGAAGCTCAGTTGCCTTATCAATGCGAGCCCCCAGCTCTTTGCGGGTATCTTCTAAGTCCATATCTGTAATGTGGAGCTTAGAGTCATCAATGAATGAAAGTCCAGTTTCAGCATCCGTTACTCTAAAGGGACTGTCTGGGCCTAGAACGTCCGAGACAAGGAGCTTGTCTGGGGTAATAGGGTTGCCCTCACCATCCACACCAACCCCAACCTCAAGGCCATTCTTGTCTATGGCTGTTCTTGACGATTTAGGAAGAGGTGTATCTTCTACTATACGAGAAATCTTCTGAAGGATCTCAAGTCCTTTGAGGGGATCAGAGGGCATCTATTATGTTCCTATGAGTCGCTGGCTACCAGATACAATCAGAGAGATATCGGCCTTAACCAGAGCTGGGGTAAGTCCAGGGACAACAACCCTTATATAAAAGGGGTAGTAGCCTGAGACATCTGCTAGAGCGGTATCTCCAATAGTTCCAACATTAGCGATGTTATTCCAAGCAATAGCGTCCCACTCTCTCTTGGTAGGACGCCTACTCCCTGCACTGACCTTAACCCCCCAGCCACTACCCCCCGGGCCTAGAAGGTCATTGCCTGTTGAGGGGTCACTGTCTTGAAACTGAACGGTAAGATCCTCATAGTAATGATTGGGATCATCGTTACGAAGATAGAGCAAAGTATCTACTGCCTCACCTAGGGTACCGTTATGACTAGTCACAATGGTATTAGCAAAATCAGCGATCTTGATCTTTAAAGAGTCATAAATAGCTAAGGACATTATCGGTTTCTTCCTGTCTCACCATGGTGGAACTGGGTATAGTGTTTCTTCCTACGACTACCGCCGCGCATAAAGCCAAAGGCTCCATAGGCTCCAACAAGAGCAGCTGCGTTTCGTCTAGGATTTTGAAATAGTTGACGGTTGCTGATTTGAGAAGTAATCGAGGCACGACTAGCTTGGTCGCTGGAGGGGATAAGCATTCTGGATTTCTTGAGTCCTCGAACGTTTCGCCTCATGGCTAGGCCTCCTATTCCGGCAGCGGCACCCCAGAAGGCTCCACCAGTAACGCCCGGGACAAGCCGTCTATCTCTGTCAACAACAGCAGTACCTCCACCAATAGCAGCGCCAACTCCAGCACCAGCTAAGGCATGAAGCATGGCCACTCTAGTATCGACATTAAGACTTCTGGCTCCTCTAATAAGGCCAGCACCTAGATTGGGTGTATTCTTAAGGTGACTCAAGGCTATTTCTGAGGCCTTCTTTACTCCTGCACCGATTCCGAGCATTAGACTTTCCTCCTAGTGGGTTTGGAGCTGCTACGTTTCATTACTCGCGCTCCTGCACGAGAGAACCTTTGCTGAAGCTTAAACTTCCATTCGGTATCATTCTCAATGCCTGGACGGAGAGTCGTCACCTTACCGGTAACGGACTCACGAGGTTTCTTTTCAATAGCCCTGGATCTACTTCTAACTTCTCCTGAGCGCTCAAGAACCTTCTCCGCTTCTACCATCTTAAGGTATTCGGGGTCATAACGCACGGCCAACCCACTATACCCTACAGCAGGGTTCCCGTCTGGCTGAAGGGGAACGTTTTGTCTAACCTCAGTTAGGATTCTGTCCCCTTGCTTTACTGTTCTAGTGTTGTGGTTTGAGCCAAACCCTTGAAGCTTGGCAATATTATTTGCAGCAGGCGCATTCATAGCAAAGGATGTTCGCTCAAGCTTGTACGCAACTAGAGCCAGGTTGAGAGCATCAACACGGTGATCTCCAATCTTCTTATCGTTCTGTCCGTAGCGAGGAATACCGGTGATTGACACGTTCTCCTTGATGTAGTTGAGGAGTTGGTTGTGCAAAGTCTTGTCTGTGAAGGGGAAGAAGATCAGACCGTTTTCGAACTGTCTAATAGAATTCTCTACAAGGAAGGGCTTAGCGAGCGCCTTCTTCATTGTTCCCGTGTTGGGGTCTCTGAACTCAATCTTCTTAGAGAAGTCATAAGAGACAAGCTTATCTTCGATGTGTGCATCTGGACTGTTGGGATGAGTAACTTTAGCGTGCCTTGATGCGGCTTGCATATGTTCAATCTGCCCAACACCGTAACCAGCATCAACATAGATGAACTGTGGATTCCAGTGCTTGTGAAGTTCGAAGATTCTCTGCTCTGCCTTGATCATCATCCAGTTCTGCTTAGGGATGTTGATAGCATCAACGACAAAAACTCTCCCCACTTCATCCATACCGGTTACTACAATCTCTGTACCGGCATTGGAGTTCCAGTCAACCCCAATACTATATACCCATCTAGGCATAGGGCGACTAAGGTCAAGGGGCTTTCCATTCCATAGGAAGTTTGATTCACCATAGCCATAATTTACCTCTGCATTCCCCACATACTGAGGCTGATACACACCCATCATCTGAGCAATAAAGTCACCCATGTACTCTTGCATGAAAGCATCGTGAGTCATGTCGATGGTGTTCTTAATATCATCCCAGTTATCTAGAACGGTAGAGGGGAAGTAAAACTCCTTGGTGTGGGGAGATTCTTTACACTCCTTATAGAACCACTCTCTCTTACCGCTGGGGGTTGAGGATGACCACATCTTTACATGTGGGTAGGTTAGGAGGATAGGCTCAATGGCCTTCCTAAGGTCGTTGGTTGGGATGTAGTCGACTTCGTCTGCGTAGATGAGGTCCGAGGACTGACCACGGACCGTGGAGGCTTCCTGCTTCGACTGAGCGCCTGTGGTGAAACCCTTAACAACAGCAGTCTTCCCACCACCTAAATCAATCTCCAGTCTGTGGTAGGGAGTCTTGACATGCCTGGACTTCATCGCAAATAGATCATCATTACGCTGTAGTAGCTCGATGAGGTTATCAAAGATAAGTTCAATCTGAGACAAGAACGGACTAAGGATTAGAACGCTTCCGCCCCGATACTTCTTATCTCCCTGAGCATCTGTTCCGTCAGGGAACTGTACATTGAATAAGAAGTTGAGCATGTTCATTGCCATGCCATATGTCTTGCCGGAACGTCGTCCCCATCTGAGGACCTTGTACTTGGCAGAGCATCGGTTAGATACTTCCTGGTGTGGCCTGAGCGTACGGGCTAAGAATTTCTGAGCCCACATGCTGGGGTCCATAGACGCAATAGCAAATTTCTTCTGCTCGTCGGTAAGGACATCGTCATAGTCAGGAGGTAGCCGATATTCCTTAGGAATGAAGTCACACTGAATCATGAAGCCCGTAAGGTCACTTTTCTTTACCCAACCCTTGGCGTGCTTGGTAATGACGGTGAATTCACTTTCACACTCATCACACTTACGCTCCGTAAAGGAACGCTGGCTCATTGAAGCAAGCTTCTTATGTTCCTTGGGGTGACGCATGCAGGTCGCAATGTACCTACTTACGCTAACATTAAAGAGCTCACCCTTACGTTCGATAATGTCTACGTGCTGGTGCTTCTTTAGGGGGAGGGTTTTCTTTGTGAGGGCCTTGTCTCTATACAGGAAGGACTGAGAGTTCTTGATCTTCCATGTCGTTCGACTAGGGTACTTTTCAAGCTGACCGATTTGACACCCCAAACAAGCATTGTGGCAGTCGGTATTGATATTGTACATCTCTGCATAGTCGGCTACTAGCTCCTGAGGAACAGGTCTGTAGTAGTCGATATAGGTGATTTCTCTACCTTCAACATCTGTGTAGCCATTGCCTACAAGAATATTATCGAAAAGTGGATGTGGCATTAAATGATGATTCCATCTAGGAGCGTTGTCGACTTTGTTGTGACGATATCTGTGCTTAGGCCTGATCTGATAGAGTTCCACTCAGAAATAGGGACCTGTTCATACTGACTATACTTACCAAAGGGAAGGAGAAAGACAAGATCAATAATAGCAATCATGATCTGGCTACCAAGAAGGCCAACAATAGACAAAGTAATCTTCGCGTCTTCCTTTTTCCTAATTCCTGGCCTTGCTCCGGAGCGGGAGAGAAAACCTTTATTATCCCAAAGGATGAAGTCTACACTGTCAAACAAGTTAAAGACACTGGTAAAGGTAGTGATATGAGAAGCGTCGAACCTTCCCTCAATCATATGTCGAGTAATAATAGGGGCTGAAGTAACGGGCATTAGAATCCTCTCCTGTGCATGTACTGCGCCTCGTTGCCTAAGGCAGATCTAGCATTAAGATGAGAGCGCTGAATGGCCTGTACAGACATTTGCCTAGAGGTAAAGGCCCCTTTGGTGGAGAAGGCGGCTAGTGAGCTTGAAGTATTAATCCCAAGGCTTCTGTGCCCTGCATCAATATCCCTACTGGCACGACCCGTAGCAGCTGTTACATGCCCAATGCCTGCCATGACTGGAAGCATAGCTAGTGTCTGCATAGCAAAGGCTCTCGATCCAAGGAGAGCAGCTCTAGTCAAAGGACCCGCCGATCCGGCCGTGTAGCCTAGAGCAGCACTGCCAGCCTTGGTTGCCCAACCAGCCTTAGCGCTAGCCGCACCGCCAGGTATATGCCTAGCTCTAGCACCAGCACTAGCACTACCTTTAGCCCAGCTAGCCTTTGCTTTAGTCATCCCTCTGGTGTGCCCTAACTTCATCATAGTTCCAGCACCTGAGCCCTTAAAAGTTCTTCCTACCCCAGAGAATGCAGCAGAGAAGCCAACACTCGTAGCTCCCCACTCTAGGCCTCCGCCAATAGCACCACCGATTCCTCCCTCATTATATCCTGACTTAATGGAATGGCCCATAAATAGCCAGGACACAGCCGGAAGAGCCCTAAGCCCAAACCTTCCAGCTCCCTTGCCTAGAGCACTAGCCATTCCCCGTTTAGTGGTTGCTGCACCCCAGCCTTGCTTGAGCTTGCTAAGGTCCATAGCCCAGCCTCTTCTTCCACCGAAGAACTCCCACCCTCTGCTAGTTTTGCTGAAACCATACTCAGCAGCAATACCATGCCCAACGGCACGGGCAAACCCACCTGGGGTTTTGCTATAGTACTTTTCGCGATGAAGTAGCTTTTCTTTAAGCTCACTTCTAGTGGGGCTACTCTTGCGCCCTGAATACAGCTCAAACTTTTCAGCAGGTCGGGGAGCTATATTAAACATTAACCTTTCCTCCTATTATTCATGGCAAAGACTAAGTCTCCTGTAGCCCCCATGTGGCCTCCCTTTACTCTTCTTCCTGAGAAGGTAGGGTTAACTTGTTTACTAGTATCTCTTGGGGCTGCGGAATTAAGAATCTGTTGACGACTCATTTGATGATGTTGCATATACATCTGGTTCATTTGCATTGCCTTATTGGCTCCACTTTTTCCAATGCCTACCGTTGCTCCACCAATAGCCGTTACTGCAAGCATGGCCATCATCTTCCGTGGGTTGTTCGCCATCTTACCAACTGTCCATGCGCCAAGCCGTCCAAGCTTAGAACCACCAAGCCATTCAACACCACTAGCTACCCCTCGACCACCCTTGGCGGCTGTGTCGAAGATAGTATCAGCTCTGGTTGCGGGGTTCTGAACTTTTTTAAGAAAGTCATCCCCAGCAGGAAGGCCCTTTTCTGTTACCCAATCTGCGGCCCTACCAAAGGCTCCACTTTGGAAGCCCTTATGTATTCCATAACCAGCAGCGCCTATTCCAGCTATTCCCAGTCCTGCAATAACAGGATGATCCCACATAGTAACCGCTAAACCAAAAGCAGCAGCTGTGCCAACAGCAGCAGCACCCGCCTTTCCGAGCCTCTTAGCCGCAGGAGAGGTAAAGGCTCCTTTGACCTTACCTGGAAGGAGGTCGGCATGATACCAAGCCCTGCCTTCTCCAGGGGAGTGCATTACTGGAGAGCTGAGCTTTGCCTTGCTTCCACCTTTTGCTCCAAAGTCTTCGCCCATTTCAACAACGCTAGACATGTTAGCCGCACCTGGGCGTCTCTTGCTTCCACGCCACGGGTCTCGGCCTGCTGCTGTTGCTGCCTTAACGTCTCGAGTATGTCTTCGAAGGGATGTGTCGCGGGCCTCCCTATCCATAGCCATTGCCTGTTCGTACAGGAAGTCAAGACGAGCGCCACTGACTCTACCGAAGGGAAGGTTTCTCTTCTGCCGTACTCTCTTGTTGTGTAGTTTGTCAGCAAGGGTTCGGGCCTGGGATGGCGTTCTTCCTCGACCCTGAGTTCTTCCTCTAAAAGCTCCAAAAGCTTCAGCCCTACTTTCAGGACCCATAGAGAATTTACCCATGGAAACCCTATACCCAGTTGCACCATGAATGGGGTCTAGGAGAGCTCCAGTTCCAACAAAGGTTATCCCCGAGCGGCGGCGCTGGCCAGCAGGACTAAGGGGATCTGTAGGATTACGCCTAGGCCTTTGCCGATCAAGGAATCGTTTTCTTTCGTCAAATGGGTTTGACATTATTAACTACCTCCACGGTGGTGATTGATTGGTGATGAGAATTGGTCTTTTGAGGCTGCTGTTTGAGCACGGGCCATCCTCATTTTACGCGCCTGACTTCTTGTTTTTGAAACTGCCCTCTGGAGATGTTTTCCTTCAATTTTAGCACCTCCAGCCTTTTGACTAAAAAAGCTTTTCGCATCAAGGTTCTGGAGAAGAGCTCCTTCCACAGCATCAATAGAACCCAAACCACTCAACATATCCCTATAGTCAGCTGGAGCAATTCTCCCTCGCCCTAGCCCATACAGAACATTACTTGAAGGATCTCTTACCTTTTGGTGCCGAGAAGTCTCATAGGTTTGAGTCCGTGGTTCACCCCAAGGAGTCATACTAGTACTTGTTTCAGTTTTTGTTCTTAAAATCCTACCAGCTAATTCATCCTTATCAAGAGAGAGAACTCCTTGGGGAGTTAGCTCTGTTAACGGAATTCCCTTCTTTTCGAGTGTTGACGTAAAGGTATCAAGGATTTCTTTGCTTATCTTATTATCATTGTAAGCGGCAGTTTCCCTGATTCCATCTGCTCTCACGCTAGAGAAAGTAAGAGGGTCTCTGAAGAAACCAGACCTAACCTTGTAGTCTCTTAGAATCATTTCGTTTTGAGTGGCCTGAGAGGCAAGGGCAGAAACAGGCTCATCTATGTTATCAGCAACTCTTCTTCCCGAAGCTGTAAGGGTCGATCCAATATCCTTAGTCGCCCAAGTGTCAACCTGACCAGAACTATAGAGAAAACCAAGAGGGGTATTCTTGAAGATGAAGTCATGGCCTTCTTTAGCTGGATTAATTAAACTAGCTGAAATACCCCCTGTTCGAGCTTCCTCTGTAAACATTCCCTTAACTCTTGCTTCAAATGTTTCTCTTCCCATAGAAGAGGCCGTTGCCGCTTCATCAAGAATAAGACCAGCAACAGCAAAAGGTTCGCCCCCAAAGGCTTCAGTATACTCTCCCTTAAGACTCTTAACTGTTCCTCGTGCTCCTGGCCCATAGGATGGAGAGGGTAGAGCTTTTTCTAAGTTCCTCTTACCCAATCCTCCCGACCTAAGGGCATCTCCCATAGGCCTAAGGCTGGACCAAAGATCCAAAACCATAGGAGCAATCTTGCCAATGCTGGGACTACCAAAACCAAACATAGGTCGATACTCACTAGCTATGCCTCCGTGCTGGAAACCCTGGATGTCGTTGTGGGCTCTTGGGTTACCCTTACGCTTAGCGCGCTTCTTGTTCCTAGAATTGAACCTTCCTACAGTAGAGCGAAGCCTAAAGCCATAGTCTACAAATTCCTGCTCATCCTCAATATAGCCTCGCTCATGGGCCCCCCAAGCAGACATAGTCATTTGCTGTAGGGCAGCATCCTTGGCCAACTTATCCATACGGGTCATGGTGTTAAAGGTGACTCTAGAACCAGCCTCATCCATGGCGATCTTCTGAGCTTGCCAGAAAGGATCTCCCCACATTCCGCTTCTAGATCCAGAAGCCACATCTTCAGCTCTTTGGAACTGACCTCTATCTACAATGGAAGAACCAGAGTCTCCGAAGGGAAGGTGAGCTGCCTGACCGCCTCGCACAAGCTGAAGGTTGATGTTTTGCTGGTCTTCACCATAGAGGAAACCAATCTGTCTACCGTAGGTGCTGGCTTCTGGATCATAGGCTAGAGTAAGGCTGCCTTGAGCCCTGATGATTTCTTCAAACTGTTCTGCCGACACCTTACCGTGAGGCTGGTCCTGACCAACACGAACTGGCTCTAGGGGATCGTTTGCGTGACCACCAGTTTCGGGAGCATCAATACCGGCAAGACGAATGGAGATTTTCTTTCCAGTACCAAAGCCTAGGAAGTTCTTTCTCCTAAGCATGAGAGTGTCGGCGTCATCGAACTCATACTTGTACTTGTCTTTACTAATGTCTACCACCGCCAGGCGCTTCTGTAGCATAGGGTTAACACCACTCAATAGAGCGCCTCCAGAGGCGTCCTGAATAGCCTTAACCTGTTCGGGGGTGTAGGTTATGCCTGCTCCTAGTGGAATCCTTCCTAGCTTACTCTGGGCCTTGGTCTGGGCCTCCTTGATCATCATCTGCTCTACGGCAAAACGACCTGGCTCCTGCCAGACATCTCGTTCCCACTTAGCCTGCTGAGCTCGATACTCTCGCTCTTGCTGAACACGGAAGAACCACGGAGTTCCCATTCCCTGATAGCCAGAACCGAATTCAGTATTCTGCTTACGCAGCTGAGGAGCTACACCAAGTTCACTCAATCCTTCTGCGACAAGACGCTCGTCCTTGTCTGGACTCATAAAGGACGTAAGGACTTCAAAGCCAATCACCGCAGCAGTGAGGGTACCTGCAGACTTAAAGGGATACTTCCTCGCCAACAGAGCAGCACTGTCTCTAAGTCCCCATTTGCCAGCAGCATCCATCTTTGAAAGAAGCTTCTTGTTAAGCTGAGCTTCTGCCTCTAGGCTAACTCCAGTGTGCTTGAGAGCTTCAAGCTTGCTAGTGCGCATGCGATTGACTTTACTAGCCTCTCCGTCCCAGTCAAAGCCCTCACTGCCATTCATGTGAACGGTCTTCAAATACTCAACAGCTTCACTCCATTTCTTTGTTCTAACTTTGTTGGCTACACTGATTGGGGTTGATCTAACAAACGGACTGCCATGAGTAAACACTGGGGCTTCCCAGCTTCTTCTCCCAGTAACTACCTCTACACCCTTGCCCGTTCTAATCTCTAGCTTGGCGTCGGCTAGGGCTCTACGAATGGCTCGATGCTTAAGCTCTGGTCTGACTGCTTCCAGTCTCTTCATTACTTGAAGATCGTCTTTGGCCCCGGGGGAAAACAAAGCGCCTATGGCCCCCATAAACCCCTGGTTCAACCCACTCATTCTCTGATTTAGCCCAAGGAGCCCTCCTGGCGTTCCCGCCTTACCCAACCTAGGGCCAAACAACACCTTGGCTTCCTGCACAACATCGCCTGCTGCACGGTGAGTTTCGGCTTCCATGCCCATTGCCATACCCATGACGTTAATTGAGGTGCCTGTGTAGGTGCCTTTTTGGGAGAAGATTCCCAAGTCCATAGCCTGAGAAAACACACTCCTAGCTACGTCCTGAACATCCCTTACCTTGGTACTGGCTCCAGCTCCTGATTTGGCATATTGTTCAATAACACTTGCCCAGTCTCCGGTAGCATAGGCAGCGCCTCTGGCAGCTTGGACTCGCCTACCAGTAACGTAGAACATGTTGCCAATGTTTCCCTTTCCTGCAGGGGCTGTTTGGAATTGCTTGCTGAACTTGACTAGTTCTTCATCACTTAGATGGTCTCTAGCCATTGCTCCTAGTTGTCGAGACTCAAAGGGTGCGTTGGCAATCCATACTTGCTTGCCTTGTATTTCTGCAAACAGTTCCCGTAGGAAGTTCCCGGGAGTAGATCCCTCAGCAAAAGAAGCGGCGATTCCTGCTCTGGTTGAGGGCTGTCCTTCGAACCTTGCTCTAGTCCATGGCTCCATGAACTCAGCAGCTGCGTCTGCAGCGATTGCTTCTTTCCCTGCATGTGGCCTAATGGACCACCTTCTTACTTTGCCGGTTTGTAAGTCATACCAAGCCGCTTCCCAGACGGGACTTCCTTTCTCAAGACCAAAGGTCTCAATATCTAGGAAGCCTGCATTAAGGGCAAATGGATGGATGTTCTTTAAATTTGACTTCATTGGGGCCTATGCTAGTACAGAAGGGAAGGAGTGGGCGACTACTCTAGGGTATCATCCTCCTCATCATCCAGCACTTCAACAACCTCAGCTTCGATAAAGTCATCTCGTTCTTGAAGGCGACGAGCAAGATCTGCCATTACCTCTGTGAGCTCATTTTGACGACTAGTGCCAAGAGCTGCCTGGGCCTTGACCTTGGACTGCCTATCTCCAATCATGGCTCGGATTAGTTCCTGCTTCATGCGGTGGATCTTTTCTTTAAGCTCGAATGCGGGATGGAGGCGCTTGTTGGTGATTTCTGTCCCAGGATCATCGGTGCGGGGGTTGATGATAATGGTCGCTACCTCATCCATAATGATAGCCTCTTTGGCTAGAATTTGCGAGGCACGAGCGTCATATATGTCAAGTTCAGCTAATTTGCTAATGATCGACATGTCTGTGACGTTATTACTGTCACTGGGATCTACATTGAACTCCATGCACAGATCTTGCACCTTCATAGCAATGAGGGTGTTCTCATAGGGACACTGCTCAAACACCGGCCACTTGGAGTTGGCAGTGTCAATCACAGGCAGGCTGTCGTGACCACGCTGCGGCTTGTTTGTTTTTTTGTCCATGACAAACCTAGTCAAACCACACTGCCTACCTACTGGACACTTAATCCCACCCGGACATATCATGGGAACCCTGGCGTGAAGCCCAGTCCGCAAACTTATCATGGAGTTCTTAAACCTTTCAGCTGTGGTTGGATCTAGTTCCAAATCATAGCTGGCAAGGGGGATTTTGAGGAACTTGAAGTACTCTTCCTTATCTATAGCTTTAGTAGAGGCTACGTCATGGGTGATTGTGTCAAGCCCTATTGTTTTGACTAGAGTTGTGCTGCTGTTGTTGTCATTGTTGTTGTTTGATGACATTATCTTTTGTTCCGTTCCCACTCACTGACAAGGTCTTCGTTCTCCCCTAGCCATTGGATGAACTCTTCCTGCTCGAGTTGTTCAAACAGCTTCTTTGTTTTCTTAGCATAGGCGCAGTTGTGATAGTAGGGGCCTCTGGAGGAGAAATATCTATAGCGCCTAGCATGGCTATTCCACCAACGCCCACTTCTTTCTTCACCCAAATAGTTGAGCAAGTCCCCAAAGCCTTTAAGCTGATTGATTGTGATTTCCACGTGAGATTATTTCAGCCTAGGCATTGACACGAGTAAGGTCATACCTATATACGCGCGACTTACTAAGAGCATCCTCAAATCCCTGCTTCTGCCAGCGATCTTTTCTTCCCTGAAAGGTTTCAAACCTTGAGTAGCGGGCCCTTTGCATTGCATCAATCTTAGCATCCAATACTTCACCATAGATGAGCTTACCATTGGTGAGCCTAAGCCCGGGGATTGAGATGTGCAACCAAGCACTACGGGCCCCTACTTCATAAATGGCCTGGCCAAACGGATTTGGACACTCTTCTCTCGCCCAGTCCCATAGCTCTCGTACAGGAATTCCACTAACCCTTACATCGGCGGCTTCACCTCTGCTGTGTTGAGAACGAGGCTTGTACTTTTTCTTAGCATAGACGGATCTAATGTCAACATCGATGCCTTCCCACCAGTTAGTAGATTGATCTAGCTTGATGGTGTCTTGCTCTGCCCATCTCATTGCTGAGTTAATCATTATGGGGCGCTTAAAGTAGTCCCTCATAGGCTGCAACAAGGTTGTGCAGAGTTTGGTAAGAGATGCTCGATAATAGTGCGCATAGAGGAAGTTAACCGCTTCCGTACGACCGGTACGCCACGTGTTGGCCATTTCCCATAGGGAAAAGTTGGGCGATAGTTTGTCTTTGCGACTGGCTTCTATAAAAGCAGGCGTAATAGAGCTAAGTTTAAGTGTGAATTGTGTCATTGGTTGTGGTTGGCTTAACTTCGTCATTGGTTGTTCTATTCCTCCTAAAGGGACCTTAGTTAGGAACCATGGGTAGATTCTATCATAAGATAAGATTCATATAAAGAAAAGAGAATTGGGTGAAAACGAGAGAGAAAAGCTTAATGAAAGCCTAATAGGGAAGTGAAAAATGAAAAAGAGTATGGGAGTAGAGTTAAGTAAGGTTAGCTAAGCTAGGGTTGTCGGTTTTTCAAAAAAAACTTATGAAGTTGAGGAATACCTAATGAAATTGAGAAAAGCCCTATGGGGAAAGAGAAAAGTAAAATAAAATATCGGGGAGGGAGGTATAGAGAGACTAGGACTGTAGGGGTCCCAGTTTTTCGGAGACCCCCGGGGTCCATATCTGGCATGTAGTCAGGTCTGGTAATCCTAGGCGTCTCACGGGCAACCCTGCCCACTCACACTCTTGAAGGGAGTGTTACACATGGCTACCATCGATATGTTCCTGTTCGTCCTCTTCGCCATCTGCTTCGCCGCCCCCACCGTCGCCTGGATCTTCCTCATCGTCACCGAGCGGGCCTCGACCTGCTCGCCCCTCCAGGTCGCCGTGACCTTCACCCCGCCCCTCCCCAGGTACAACGAGGTGGACTACGAGGTGGTGGATGTGTCCCCCATGCCCACCACCTACTCGTCCATCCTCTTCGTGCGCACACACGTACTGGACCTGCGTCCTGATGGTGATGTCGTGCTCGATGGTGAGTGGAGCATGGTCAAGGCTGAGGACAAGCAGTCATACACCATGCGTGCCCATGGTAGCGTGGTGCGCTACCGCTACCACCACAACACCAACTACTCCCGTGCTGTCAACACACGCAGCACCCTCAGCACCACGATCACCGTGCATGAGGAGAGGGTCAAGGTGCCTGTGCCCACCCTCACCCCTGAGCCCACCTACCACTACATCCTGGTAGGCAGCACGGCAAGTGAGCAGGACATGGTGGACTACGTGTCCGCCTTCGACCTCGTGCTGTATCAGGTCTACCCTGGCTACATCGGGAACACCACTGTATGGGACTTCACCTCCAAGGACGACCCGTACACCATCCACAGCTGGGTGTTCCTCGACAATCCCGAGCTGGTCATGGAGACAGAGGAGGAGATGTGGGAGCGCAAGGCTTCCCGTGTCCGTCCCTCTGCTGCCCTGGGTGTGCGTGGTAGCCACACCAAGGGGTGGAAGCACGACCGCGTGGCCCGACAGCGGTGCGTCTACAAGCACAGCATGGTGATGGACAAGCAGTGGGGTCACACCACCTACATGCCCACTGATGAGGATGTGCGTGCATGGCAGGCTGATGAGGATGTGCACGTGAGCACCCGCACGGTGCAGTCGAACAAGCCCTCTCCTCGCAAGCCCCGGCAGAAGTACAAGGGCAAGGTTGTGCAGGCTGACATCCTCAACGCCGACTACCTCACCGACGCGGTCTGGGAAGCGAGGGAAGTCAGCAACGACCAGTGGAAGGCTGGTTGGTGCAAGTGGGACGAGATCGACATCGACCTCGAATGGGTCGATATGTCGAACGCCATCGACGCCGAGGAGCTGCTCCACCAGGGAGAGTGGCCCTTCGAGTTCCTCTGCGACATCTGTGGCAGCAACGCCTGCAGCTGCGAGGAGGACGACGACGGCGAGCACTGCTGTGGGTATGGTGAGTGCGACTGCGACTTCGGGGATGAGCGGTGCAGCCGATGCAGGCAGTGGTACGCCACGTGCTCGTGTGGTGGCTCGCTGGTCTCCGAGACCTGGGCCGAGTACGCCAAGAGGGAGGCCTACCTCGACACCGTGGTCGAAGGCAAGACCAACCGTGAATGGGAAGACATCCATAGCTCCCTCAAGGAGACGGATGAAGGTCCCGGCCAGCAGGCTGACGAGGACTTCAAGCCCGACATGGACGTGCTCTGGGCCAACGTGGTCAAGTCCTTCGAGCTGTTGGGGCAGTGGCCGTTCGAGTTCCGCTGTGACACCTGTGGGAGCAACGCCTGCTCCTGCGAAGAGGACAAGGCCATCAACGACCAGGAGGAGTACGACAAGGCCAACAACCTGTGCCTGAACTGTCACCAGAACCCCTGTTGCTTCGACTGCGTCTACGATGACGATCCGCAGCAGGAAGAGGACGACTTCGGGGCAGAGGCCGAGGTCGCCAAGCGTAAAGAGGCCAAGACGGACTGGTCCAAGGTCACGATGGAAGACCCCTTTTCCATCACAGACTTCTAGGCCCTACACCTAGTCGTCGCTCCCTTCAGGCCACATCCATCCCAATGGGGTGGATGCTGCGCCTTAGTACCAGTGGTGTCCCAGATGGGGCATTACTGTTACTAAGATGCGGTATCCGACCGCTAGGGGTAATCATACCCCACCTTTGCACTCTTGAAAGGAGTGTTAGTTATGTTGCTGTTGCTGGCCATTTTGGCCATGGTGTCCCTCGCCACCCTCGTCCGTCTCCAGATCCGGACGGCGTCGAAGAACCGTTTCACCCTCATCGAGGAGATGATCATCATGGGCCCCATGTGGTTCGTGCTGCTCCCGATCATGTCCTGGATGTTCCCCGACATCTGGGTGGGAGTGATCGGCCACTTCTTCATGAGCTGGGGGTACGTGTACAACACCGTGCTCACGGGGGTGCTGTGTGTGTCGATCGGATTGAGTCTGGATCGTCCGACTTATCTCTGGGACAAGCCAACGGCTGTCCTGAGTTCCGTCATCCTCCTGGCCTTCGGCCTGGGCATGATGTGGGACCGCATCCCCTACGTCCAGTGGGACAGCAACGTGCACCAGTTCCTGAAGGACACCTTCGTCCAGTGGATGAACACCTGTGGCCATGCCATGCTCATCCTCGTGTGGTTCCGGGCCGCTCGGTACTGGGACTGCACCATGGGTCGGGCCTTCATGAACAGCCTCATGTGCAGTGCCAAGGCCATGCGTCTCACGGTCAGGGTGCTGAAGCGTGACGGTACCTCGACATGGTCGGCGTTCTGGATCATTGCGATCCTCGCCTTCGCCTTCGGGCACAACGTCGTCGTCCTCTTCAACACAATCGGATACTAAGGAGTAGACAATGCTCATCGATGACGACCTGGGCCTCGCCCTCCACCTGTTCATCAACGAGATGAACCTCAAGATCCTGTTGGGCTACATGAGCCTCAACTAACCTTCTTCCCAGGGCTGCGTCTGGAGAAACAACGCAGTAACACCCCATCCAGGGTCACAAGGCCTGGAGCCACAATCTCGTGGTAGCTGTGGAGTGAGTCGATAAAGGGTAACCAATCCCTGTAGGAGTGCTAGACATGACCAAGCCTTTCCGTTCTCACTTCTGCCCTCGCTGCCGGCACAAGGGCAGCACTCAGGTGGACAACATGCGCTGCGACGTCTACCTTTGCGGAGGGCCCCATCAGCGGCAGGAGATCTGGGGAGAGGTCCACGAGTGGCCGTCCCAGAAAATCATCGTCCGCCACGGGCGATTCGTTAAGGGTGAGCAGCTCGGTGAGGGCGTGGTCTGGGAGGACCAGATCCTCAACGGCACCACCACCATCGTCAAGGCCGCGAAGGCCATCCTCAACAAGGAGTCCTAGAATGAAGATCAAGCTTGCCGCAATCATCGAGTTCCTCTACATGGCCCAGCGTGACGGCTGGACCCTGGACTTCATCCTGCAGCAGTTGCACTTCGTGCACTCGGGTACGCGGGACGAACGCCTGCACGACAACATGATCGTGCTCATCGAGGCCATTGAGGACTAACCAACCTCACCCAGGGCTGCGTCTGGGTTATCAACGCAGGAGCTACAAGGCCACTCGTTCTTGAGTGGTGGGGTGCGAAGGCCTAGGCCCCCGTAAGCAAAGTAGAGGCATCAACAAGGGGTAACCAATCCCCAAGCTAGGAGATAGTCAGATGACCACGCTCGAATTCGCCACCCGTTTCCCCATGTTCCTCATCCTCCTCCCCACCCTCATCAGCATGGCGCTCCTCATCTACTGCAGCTGGGAGGATGAGATCGTCGCGGTCTACGACTTCGTCACCATGGGCATCAGCTCCTACCTGCAGCGCCGCACCGCCATCGTGCTGGAAGAGATGGTCGAAGAGGAGGAGAAGGAGGAGTTCATCTTCCCCGAGGGCATCGACTGGGACGGCGTCGAAGACATCACCGAAGATGAGGTCTTCGGCTACATGCCCATCCCGGCTTCTACCCCCGAGGGCCGGCGCCAGCACCAGGCGTTCATGCTGTCTGAAGCCCGCGTGGTGGGGCAGAACAACGATAACATCGACCGCTGCCCCCGCCGTTAGTTGGTCTACTCCAACTTCCGTAAGGGGGTCATGATCTGCCGTGAATGCGGTGGTGAGTGTCCCCTGGGGACGGACGACTACGACAGCGTCATCCACCAGGGTGACTGCTCTCGGCTTCGGGTCATCCGAATGCTGAGGCAGTTCCCCATCATCAGCGATCTCGAGGTGCAGGCTCACACCTGCCACGTCGATGGTCGCATCATCGACCACGGGATCAGCCGCACTTGCCCTGCCTGGGGTAGGCTCATGCGGGTCATTTCCCGTAACCCTGTTCCTGGCTGTTTCTGCAGCAAGGAGCAGATCCTGAAGTGCTACAACAAGCACTTCGTCACCTACGAAGAGGACGTGCTCGCCGCGGCCTTCTTCATCGAAGACTAGCCCATACAGGGCAGAAAGAGAGAAGCTAATGTCTACCAACAACTACGTCAACCTCTTCATCCACGAGGAGACGGTCAAGCGCACCAAGGTGCTCAAGTACCGCTCCCGGGTGAAGAAGACCGACCGCCTCGGCCGCAGCTACTACAAGCTCGAGGTCACGATGACCAAGGAGATCAAGGTCAAGCGCCTGGTCTACCGCGATCAGCGCAACGGACGCTTCGCCAGCAAGGCTGCGTTCCTGGCCGAGCAGGAGGGTGAGGTCCTGCCCCAGGTGTGGCCGAGTAACCCCATGGGTGAGCTTCCTACGACCACGGTGATGAGCATGGAGGGCATCGACGCCGACTGGAAGGTCAAGAGCGAGCTGCTGGAGGCGGCCTACGACAGCCAGGAGCTGGCCGAGTGGATGGAGGGCTTCGACGCCTCCCATCCCGTGGGGAGCAAGGCCGAGAAGCGGCTGCCGACGAGCGAGGCCCGCTACAACGAGGTCATGGAGTGGCTGCAGTTCGAGCAGAGCTGGGACCACAGCATCCTCGTGGTGGTGGAAACGCCCGAGCCCCGCGTCCTCAACAACCTGGCCTTCCAGCAGGCCCGCGTCAAGCTGCTCGTCCGCAAGGGCATGAGCAAGGAAGACGCCTACAACGAGGTGATGGCATGATCAAGTCTCAGACAAACCCGTGGCTGCACTTTGGTCGGTGCGTGGACGCTCTTCGGAGTGCTCTGCCCATGGCCAAGTTCCTGTACGAGGGAGATCTCGTTCAGGACCACATGCACACCAACACCCCCACCCCCACCCTGTTCGTTCGACACGAGTGCGGACGGATCGTGGGCCACGTGCGCTACGACAAGAGCATGGTCTGCAGTCGACGGTACGTGTCCTACTACACCCGTCTCAGCGGTGGCAAGGGTGGCGGCGGCGAGGTCACCATCGAGGAGCTCTTGCGGGCGTTCAAGGAGACGTACAAGGACAGCGAGCCGATTCCCTACCCGCCGAAGCCCCTGTGGCTGGCCGAGAAGAACTACCGCTGGTTCACGTTGCAGATGGCAGTGTCGGAAACGTTCTGGCACATCCTCGACCTCCGGTTGGATCGGCACAAGTCCGACCAGCGTGTGGGTACCATTCGTCCCGGTCGTGTCAGCGGCTGGGACATCAACTGGAGCCAGTAGCATGGACTTCCCCAAGACCAAGGGCGCCACCTACGTCAACCTCCTGAACATTCTGGACCAGCTCCGGTTCCAGAAGTTCATCAATCAGAATCGCTGTGAGGACTGGGTCGTCGAGATCTGCTCCTACATGGCACCCATCAACAAGCAGGAGAACTAGCCATGTTCGAGACCCTTTTCTCTTCCCTGTCCCTTCAGGTGGAACTGGACGGCTTCAACAATGCGCTCAAGGCGCTCCAGGCCGAGTACACCGAAGAAATGGACCAGGTCGTCTGGGACTGGTCCTGGGAGCTCGAAGACGACCACATCGCATACGCCAACACCCTCACCCCGGCTGTTGCCTAGCTAGACTCAACTCATCCACGCCAGGAATGGCGAGATCAAGGAGAAGAAGTAATGCCCGTTTTCGACCCCAACAACCCCAATGATAAGGTGGCCCTGGCCGCCTTCAGCAGCAACCACTTCTACGCCGACACCCGCAACCCGCTCCTCAAGGAGGACAACACCATGACCAGCAAGCTCAAGAACATCGCCACCCTCGCCCTCATCATCTTCTGCCTGGGGGCGGTGCTGTTCCTCACCATCCGCGCCGTCAGCGTGCTCAGCAACCCCACGAGCAACGGCATCATCACCATCCCGTCCTGGGGTGAGGGCGTCCTCCTCTGCGGGGACAAGCACAACAAGGTGACCGAGGGGGACAACCACTACTGGAACGACGTCTACGGTGCCTGGACGGTCAACGCCGGCCACATGGACGACATCGAGCTGGACGAGCTCAAGTATGTGGCCACCTTCACCTGCCCCTACAACACCAAGGGCATCCGGGGCATCGCCACGCACGACCACTTCTTCACCAACGACGGAAAGGAGATCAAGTTCCACGCCGTTCAGATCGTGGAAGAGGGTGTCGACATCAGCAACGGTGGACTCAAGACCGCCGACGCTGAGCTGGAGCAGCACATGCGCTACGTGTGTGACCATGACTTCAACGCCATCCTGAGGAAGTAGTCGCTAGAAACACCCCAAACTTGAACTGATCGCACTTACTGCTCATGGCCTAATTCTGGGTCATGGGCAGTGGGGGTTATTAGTTCAACTGCTCATAGGAGATAGAATGAAAAGCTGCTTTTCCATCCTTGCCCCCCTGGCGATCATCGCCCTCATCTTTTTCATGGGCCTCACCAAGGCCTTCGTCATCTTCATCATGATCATGATCGTCGGGGGATTCACCCTCGGCCTGCTGGGAGAATAAAAATAAATGTCTAGCCTGTTCACCGTTCCCGCCACCAAGTACCTCACCGTTCAGTTCTTCATGGGGAAGCGCGACGACCGCACGTTCTCGGTGTGGTGCAAGACCAACATGGGCTTCAAGCCCGACGAGCCCCACGAGTGGTACTACGACGTCAAGCTCGGTGAGCCCGGGGAGCTGATGGTCTCCGTGCCCAAGAGCCACAGCAGCGAGAACTGGTTGCGGTGGGGGGATCGCGGTACCGAGATCGACATCAAGGACGCCTACGACTTCCTGGCCCAGCTGGAGAAGGAGCAGTCGCACCGTGGCGACATCAAGCTGACCGTCAACATGCCCCCGTCCGAGTTCAACATCAACTTCGTGGAGGCCAAGTAGTCATGAACAACAACATCGCGCTCATCGTGCTCGGCTGCCTCTGCCTCGGGTGGGTCCAGTTCGCTACCGTCCTCATCGCCTATAGTGCCACTCAGGCCAAGAGCAAGCCCCTCGGGGTGATGTCGGTGCTGTGCTGGCTCATCCTCGCCTTCCTCTGCTCGGTCATCGTCATCGACCAGTTCATCCTCCTCCCCTGGTTGGAGGAGACCAACTTCCACGTCTGCGGCAAGTAGCCCGTAGAAGAAAGGAGAATGCTAGATGTCTGAGAAAATCAAGTGGCGGTTCCAGTTCCGTACGGGACTGGACAAGCAGTGCAGCTGGACCAACCCCGACGAGATGTATCCACATTTCGATCGAGAGATGATCACCGAAAACATGATCACGGGATTCATGTCCAAGTACCTTTGGGGACCGAACAAGAAGACGGTCCTCGAAGTTCATGACGAGCACAAGGGTGACAAGCACCTGCAGGACGTGACCGCTGCCAACACCTACTGGGTGTGGCGCACCGGCTTCACGATCTACGTGTGCCACGGTGTCCACTTCAAAACCAACAACATCGAGCCCAAGAAGATCGGAGCCCACAAGTGTCACATCTCGGAAGAGGTGATCGACACGGTGTGGGAGCTCATGTTCGAGGGTGCGGCTGAGGAGAACGGTTAGATGGCCAAGAAGAAGTTTGAGAGGAACAACAGTCTCGGGGGACGAACCGCCTCGCGGGTGAACAAGCTGATCTCGCAGCGACGGCAGGTCGCTCTTGACAACCGGTGGGATCGCGGACCTCGCGTGACCACTACCAACCGTAACAAGGACTGGAAGCGCATCAGCATCCAGTCCGAGGAGAGCTAGTCATGTTCGGAATAGCACAGCAGTTCAGCGAAGAGGGCCTGACCAAGAAGGTGCTGGAGCGCGTCTTCTTCCTGGCCTTCGGCGTCTGGGCCATGTTCTTCATCATGGACCACATGGCGAGCACGTGGGCGACTGTCATCGCCTCTCTCCTGGCGGTGGGTACGGCTCTCAGCAGCTCCCTGCCGCGTTGGGCGTTGCTCTGGTACGAGCGTCGCCACTTCCTGATCGAAATCACCTTCGGGGGGGTGTCATGGCTCCTCAGCGGGGGAGCTGGCGGCATCGGACTCGTCAACTTCATGTTCGCGTCGACGGCGGCTGTGAGCTTCATCAAGATGCTCAACGCCCGCCGAGGCACACTCAAGGGAGAAACCTTCTACCAATACCTCCTCAAGAGCCGCTTCCACTGGCTCTTTGCCTACGGGTTCCGACCCATGGACAAGAACTGGCGATGGCCCTCGACCCGTGTCGAGGACGAGGATGGCGTACACTACGAGTTCGAGAAGGCGGGCTTCCTTGATTGGAAGTACCTGCTCGGGCACTGGCGGAATCGATCGATCAAGGGCTACGACTACTGGGTCACGCCTGAAGTCCATCCCATGCCCCCGCTGTGGATGAAGTACGTCAACAGTAGCCAGTACTGGCTTGCTGTCGATGACCACAACGCTTCGATGGCTTCCAGCCAGCACATGACCCAGCTCGTGGGAGTGCGGAACGAGGCCGTCAAGAAGCTCGAAGAGCTGCTCTCCAACAAACCCTCCAACAAGAACCAGAACTCGGTGTGGATCGCACGGATGCATCGCCTCCAGATCCTCATCGACTCCCTCAACACCCAGATCGAAGGGATTAAGTAGTAATGAACATCGACAAGCCCAAGTGGGCGCAACTCCTTGACAGCGGAACGGATCTCCTCCTCCGTGGTGGAGACACCATCATGGACAACACCTTGGGGCGGCTGAAAGCTCCTCTGGCTGATGAGGAAAAGGCCCGCATCTACGTCGAGACCACGACCAATGTCCTCTCCCACACCACGGGAGCGGACCTCGGTGACCAGGAGAAGCTGGCGAAGTTGGCAGCGATAGAGGACCAGCTTGCCCAGTATGGCGAGCTCAACCGTCAGCAGCGGAACAGTGTTGGGAAGCAGTTGCTCAAGGACATGAGCAACCCCGACACGTTCGTCGCGGAAGAAGAGAAGAAGGAAGTGGAAGAGCGTCCCGCGTGGCAGTGGGTGCTGTTCCTCATCGTTAATTTGTTTATGCTCCTGTTCAACCGGGGACTCTACACCAACAAGGAGGTCGAGAACTACATCAACCAGAGCAAGGAGAAGAAGTGATGCGTACCAGAATCCTCATGGTCGGTGAGATCGACGGCGACGGCATCCAGTTCCAGCTGGATGAAACCAAGAACACCTACATGTGGAAGGGTGAAGCCACCCTCGGCTACGGCATCCACCGCATCGTCCGCGACACGGACATGAACGAGGTGGAAACCCTCCACGATGTTCAGCAGTCCGTTGCTGGCGCCCTGTTCGAGTTCAACAAGCTGGCCGTCCTGATCAAGGCTGGTGCTTTCAAGTCCAACTAGAGGAGGCAGAGGAAATGTGCATTCGTGGTCCACCGTCCTTCTCTTCAACAGAGACGGACACCAACAACATACGCTCTTGAAAGGAGCAATCTCATGGAAGACATCCGCAACAAGTACTTCATCCTCGAAGACGATATGGGGAACCAGTACGTTGAGTACGCCACCTCCGACACCCAGGCCTTGGAGCAGGCAGAAGAAAAGTGGCCCACGGTCACCTTCGTCCGCATCACCTTCCACGGAACCAACCCCCCGCTCTGGTACAAGCAGAGCAACAAGGAGAACAAGATGAACACCAACACCCAGGCCGGATTCACTCTCATCGAGCTCATGATCGTCATCGTGATCATCAGCATCATCGGGGCCCTGGTCCTCTCCAACTTCGACATCATCGGCACCCTCCTCGGTGCCGTCACGTTCGTCGTGTTCGTGCTCGTGGGTTGCGCCATCAGCGCGGGCTACAGCTCGGTCAAGTCGATCAAGCAGAAGATGGACAACACGATGTCTTTCACCCCCAACAACAACAAGAAGGGAAACTAGTCATGGGTGCACACTGGCTCGGACAGAACTACATCGCCTGCAAGGGTGACGGCACCACCGCCAAGGGTGGAATCGCATTGAGCCCGAAGGAGGTCACCTGCCGCCGATGCCGTCGGTGGATCGTGACCCTCATGGGAGCGAAACGATTCGACCGAAACTGGACAACGGAAGACGTCCAGGCCGCTGAGATCAACAACAACCCGGAGAACACCGACATGCCCCCGACCGACCCCACCACGCCCGCCGCCCCCAACGCCTACAACTGCGCCAACTGCAACAAGGAGCAGAAGCTGACGATCGTCACCGACCAGAAGGTCTTCTGCGACGAGAAGTGCATGCTGGAATACGTGCAGGCGAGTGCCAAGGAGCAGGATGATATGGACAAGGAGATCGACGACCTGATCGCCAAGGAGCGGGAGATCAACAGCCCCAAGGGCACCACCCCCAAGACGGAGAGCAAGACCATGCCCGACCCGACCCCCACCGCCCCGACCAACGACAACCCCAACAAGGATGACAAGACCATGACCGACCCGACCCCCACCGCCCCGCCCCTGTTCACCTACGACCCCGAGAACAAGGAGACCGCGTTCCACTACCAGAACCTCCCCGCCGCCATGGCTGACTGGAAGGAGGCGATCGTCTTCAGCTACATGGGCAAGGACGACAAGAAGGTCATCCGCCGCGAGGAGATGGAGGTCAAGGACCTGATGAACCTGTTCGAGACCATCCTGAACAACCGCACGGACAAGTACGGCTTCAACCCCATCCACCAGTACGTCTCCCTGACCGGTGACGTCACGCGGATGTTCGTCTACGCCGTGGACCGCAAGACGAAGAAGGCGACCCACACCCTGATCGAGCTCAAGCTCAAGGGCAAGGGCGACAAGGCCCGCGTGGTGGACACCTGCCACAGCAACCCCCGGGGCAAGGGCAACCACCCCAACATGGTCGCGCTCGGCGTGGCCTTCTCGGCCTTCAAGGCCAACACCAACGACAAGGAGAGTGACATGGAGAAGAAGAACGTGTTCATCCGCATGGCGCACAGCGTCAAGGACATGGCCATCAAGTTCGGCAAGAAGATGATGGGCTGGGCCCGCAGCTTCATGGGCTGGAACATCGAGCAGCGCTACGCCATCCTGGGTTCCGTGAGCGCGATGTACGGCGGCATGTGGTTCTGGTACCTGATGGGTGGCGCGCTGCCCATCTACGTGTTCGGCGTGAGCAACATCCTCTGGGTCGCGACCTGCGTCGGCTTCCTGGCGTCTTACGCGATCCTGGCCTACCTCTCCTACGCGGCCATCTACGCCGTCGTCGCGGGACTCGTGGCTCTGAAGAACACCGTGGGTGAGTTCATGGCCCTGAGCGATGCGTCCGTCTCCCCCGAGATGACCACCGCTGCCGCCAACGCCTAGTCTGGCAACCAACAACCCATAGCTGAAGTCTAACCCAGGGGAATGGCACGTGGACCCATACTAACCGTGCCCAAAAGGAGAACACATGTTCAACTGGTTGTGGAGCAAGATCAAGGCTCCCTTTGAGACAGTTCCCGAGACCTTCGAGGTTCGGGATAGCGAGAACAACGCCATCGTGGCATACCAGCGGCCTGAGGAGATGGCCATCAAGCGGTGGGTGGCTGGAGCAGGCTACTCGATCCGTGAAGACATCGAAGAGGCCGTGGAGCTGGGGCAGGCGAGCACGCCCATGATCGGACTCGCCGTCCTCTACATCGGGATCATGTGGATCGGCTTGCTGGTCAGTGTGATCTTCGGCATGGCCCTGAAGGGAGCTGGTCTCCTGGCGATCTTGGTAGTGGTGTGGAAGATCACCTACGTCATGGTCGTCGCCACCCTGTTCCTCGTCAGCATCTACGGGGCGTTCCTCGGACTCGCTCTCGTGATCGCGAAGCGGGGATGGAAGCTGTTCAACCGCTACATCCGGCGTGAGCCGATGTCGTGGAAGGATGCCTTCCAGCGTACCGTGGGCCGATTCGTCTACGCCAACTAACCCATAGCTAGGAGAACAGCATGAACCCGATTAGGGCTCCTTGAGACTAACTGTTAACCTCGACCATGGGCGTATGTCGTTAAAGATCGCCCACCTTCGAGACAATCAACGTTACACGGAGATAGAGAACAATGGCTACCAAGAGCAACGACCGCACCGGCCTCAACCGTCACCCCTTCAGCGATACGGGCGTCCACCCGTGGCGTTACCTGAACGTTCACATCAGCAAGATGCCGAAGCCCGTCCCGATGGTGGACTTCGAGCGGCTCGCTGAAACGGAGGGCGTCAGCCCCACCTTCATCGGCTACATCCGCAGCCACGAGGGTGACTTCCTGGGTGATGATGGCATCGCGTGGACCGGCAACTACCGTGGGCTGAACGGGTTCCTGACGAAGGCTCTGTTCGAGCGGATCGATGGCATCCGCGAGATCATCGTCAAGAAGTCCTTCCTCGTGAAGGCCGACAAGACGATCAAGGGTGGGCACATGCCCACCTCCAAGTACAGCGAGAGCCTGTACTGCCACCTCGTCATCGGTCCCGTCAAGGGCGAGAACCTGCAGCCGGACACGTCGTACGTCCAGAAGGGAGACAAGTACTACAAGGTGGTGGAGCTGAAGGGCTTCAACATCGTGGACGTGAACGACAACAGCTACGGGCTGCCCAAGCCCTGCGAGCACCCCGACGCCCCCAAGATCCGCAAGTGGGTCCAGGGGCTCTACGCGGCTCACGCGGCGAAGATGGCCAAGGCCAAGGCCAAGGCGGCTGACGTCGACACGACCGAGGACAACCCGCTCTAGGTCAACAGAGCGATCAGGGTGGGGGCTCTTAATTGAGCCCTCGCCCTGGGTGGGAGAAAGGAGGTAGCAACAATGGCCGCATTTGATGACTCTTCGTATCGCCGTGCTGCTTACAATGCGTTCTGCCCCCTGTGCTACACAAGGGTCAGAAAGAATGATCTCATCTGTCCACCCTACGGTGGTGGTAAGTGGGCACACTACTCGTGTGCGTTTGAGGTCAATCATGGACGACCGCCCCAGCCCCCCCGGAGGGAGAAAGAAGAAAACCATGACCAAACTGAGTAATCTACTCGAAACCTCAATCCCACCCCCGGAGGGGAATCAAACCCTCCCCGGAGGGGAGTACAACCAGAACAACAACAACCATTCCTACTACTACTCTACTACTACTATAACCACAACTAACAATACCCTTAGAAAGGGAAAACAAATGAGCGTTTTCGCAACCATGACTGCATGTGCAGTCGGTACCACTGTCACTGTCGGTCTGATTAAGACCGTCAAGGACCTCATCGTCCACCGCAAGGACCGCAAGCACGAGGCCTGGACCTGGAAGAAGAAGCTGAAGAGCTTCGCCTGGAGCTTGGCGTCCCTGCCTCTCACCGTTCTCAGCACGCCCTGGGAGGTCTTCATCAACGACCTGGGCTGGGGCCACACCTACAGGGGTGTGTGGTACCATCGTGTCCTGGCTGCTGCTCTCGTGGGCATCATTGCCTTCTTCAAGCCCCTGTGCTTGGCGACGGCTTTGATGTTCTACGGCTGCACCGGCCTTTACACGTGGTTCAAGGAGTGGGAGAACGACTACCACAACTCCTACCGTAGGGTCGTTAGTGAGTTCAGCAAGGCTGAGCCTGCTGCCACGCCCAAGCCGTCCGGCATCCACCACGAGTGGAAGGTCGTCCCCCCGGAGGGAGCTGGTGCCGAGTAGGAACTACTGGAAGGCAAAGTATCGCGGAAGCGTCTGCATTCCCGGAGGGCATACGATTAACGGCGGTACGTTGATCTGTGTGTGGGGAGACCGGACAAACAAGCGATACGCATGCAAGCGCTGTGCGGAGAAGCATGACAAGAAGCAGAAGGTGGAGAAGAAGAAGCAGGACCCGCAAGGCTCCCTCTTCTAGACTCCCCACTCAACGTTAACCTTAACTCCCTGTATGGGGACCTTAGTACACTGGTTAAGATTGAGGTTCGAGTTGTCTTCCCATACACAGCAATGTGTATTCAGATGCTTGAATCGACGTTTTTGCTAGTGTGTTGAGGTCCCCCTATAGGGAAGAAAGGAGGTGTGAGCTTGGGTATACGAACCCAAGCGAGGAGAATGCCAGCACCCTAGGGGAAGGGGCTGGTTTGGGATTGTGAAGGTGTGAAGTTAGCGGAGTTTGGCCTAAACTCCGCGTAGTGACACCCAATCAACCTACCTGTCATTTGCAAGGGAATCTGCCCCATGTAGCATAGCTCTCTATGTGGGACAAGTTGTACTATATGCTGACGCTGTGCCTTGCAAGGCTATGACACCCCACTATGAGCTTTCTGCAATCTCCCTTCAACAGCTATGCTGATTACCCCCCTGGCAACAGGGGGCACCATGGGAGCAACCCTACTAGCAAGGGTTTAATGTGCGGCGTTCAACTCCGCTTCAACAATCCTCAATCAAAGAGGGAGACAAGCATGATGCTGTTGTTGGGGAGTAAGATGAGAGGGTGAGTCTTTGTGGGGGACAGACCCTTAAATCAACCCTACCCCCATTAAACGAACCCTACCTCCATCTAAACACGAACCCTACCTCCGTCTAAACTACTCTTCGAGCTCTTAA